>Ga0265334_10000132_pt1 | contig 46945 bp, 36 predicted proteins | sample 42023metaG_FD_192442 | JGI IMG/M metagenome (GOLD analysis project Ga0265334, IMG submission 192442) | Rhizosphere microbial communities from Carex aquatilis grown in University of Washington, Seatle, WA, United States - 4-20-23 metaG | ecosystem: Host-associated > Plants > Roots > Rhizosphere...
TCGTGATCAATGGAGTCACCTACGACGGCAGCCAATGCACCTGCCCGACCTGCAGCTACAACACGGTCCATCGCCAGCTGAGCCCGGACGACATCGCAGGCATCCAGTCCATCTACGGCTCGCTGGATGCTACGAGCACCGACGGCCCGCTTCCGTTGTGGGCGCTGGTAGCGCTCGGCGGCAGTCTCATCGGAATCGCCGCCGTCAGGTCGAGGAAAGCGCCTTCCTGAAGCGCGACTATTTGCCGACCGCCAGCTGCGCGCGCCAGGGTTCGGCGGAGCGCGGCGCGAGGCTGACACGCACGGCGTTGCGATCGTCAATGACTTGCGCGTGCGATGCCATCAGGCGTTGAGAGACCCGGTCCGGCGTCAGGTTGAACATGGCTCCGGTCAGGGGGTCGACGATCAGCATGCCGATCAATCCACCAAATACCAGATTCCCGAAGTACCAGCCGCTTACAGCGGAATCGAGGTCAACTTCAGAATTCAGGTAGCCGGGCATTTCGAACGCCAGCCTGTAGGTCTGGGCTTTGAAGTAGCCGTACTTCGTGGGCAGCTGCGCCACGAATGGCGTGGTATTCATCTGCACCAGGGTATTGGATCGATCGTAGATCGATACCTTTGCGCCAGGGGGCGTGGAATCCACTGCGACGGCCCTGGGTCCGCTGTGCACGATCGTTGCGCAGCCGCTGAGCGCGCAGCATGCGCTCAGCACTCCCAAGCTCCACCAGTGATTTCCCGCGACGGCCTTATTCGACCTGCACCAGGTGTCCGCTTCGCTACGGCATGCAGGTGATGACACGGCGGTGCCTCTCTTGATGGTTGCAAGTGCGGGTTGGGGTCGTCCGCGATGCGCTCTCCCCGAGGCACAGACGATACTGGATTGAGGGTCCCGATCAGAAGCTGTCAGAATTGACAGTCATGCCCAACGACGTCGAAGTAGTGAGCCACCGGCCCAGCTTCCGACTGCCGCCTCGGTCGAGCTGACCGAGGCCGGCAGCGCCCGCAACGGCTAGTCCGTGATCTCGAAGTTGTGCATGATCGTCGGACGCGGATTGAACGGGATACGGGTCGATATCGGTGCGCTCGGGTCGTCGCCGGCGCGGTGCCAACGGCCCCTGGCCGCAGTGATGATGTCGCCCGGCTCCGTCTTGAAGTAGGGCAAGCCCTCGATCTTGATGCCGATGCTGCCTTCCATGACGAACCAGAACTCGGTCCAGTCAACGTGGAAATGGCCTTTGTTGGTGTCCGGGGGGACCGGCGCCGCCTTGCCGCGCAGGATGTTGGACGTGAAGTGGTCATCCCACACGAACTTGTCGCTGTAGGACTGATCGCCGATCGCGACCTGCTTGAAGAAATCGACGTAGGTCGGATTGGTGTCCTTGTCCTTGTTCGGGCCCGGTTGTCCCGTCACCTTCATGTAGGTGATGCCGGGGTACGGTTCAGGCGTCTCGCTAGCCGGGAACAGGGGCGGCGATCCGGCCTGACGGACCTCAAAGCGCAGCGACGGTTTATCGCCCACGGTCTCCAGCGTATAGACGTTGCGATAGGGGATGTTGACCATGAACCCCTTGGTGGCGATGAAGGGATCCTTGCCCTCTATGCTCACCTTGAGCTGTCCGTCCCATACGATGAACACGACGCGATCGTCGGCATAGAAGCGCGCCTTCTGCTTCTTGCCGGCTCCGAGCGAAATGTAGTCGGCGTCCTGTTCGCGATTGCGAACGATGGGCTGCACCCAGTCGGTCTGGCCGCTGTGCGTGGCAAGGATCTCCGACAGCTTCCAGTGCGGCTTGTTAGGGGCCACGTACGGGGTCAGCGTCGCAGGCTTGGCAGTCCAGAATTGACCCGGCATACGGGGCGCGGTGACGGGATTGTCCTCTTTGCCCAGGAACTGGGCGGACGCAGTTCCGGCCGTCAGAAACGCCGCGGCCGCTGCAGCCAAATAGAGCTTGCCCTTCATAGTCTTACCCCCTGCCCCGACCGCGCCGGGAATTCTTCGTGCGACGATCTTCCACCGTCCGTCGGTTTTGGACAAGACGCGCCGTGCCCATGCCGTGTCCATCGATAGCTTACCAAGTATGCAGCGTGGCCCCTAATATTCCCCAACTCCGGCAGCGACGAACCAGGATCGACCCATGCAAACCTCGACGACATTTGACATCACGGGATCTCGAATCACGAGGTCGCTGGGAGTCGTCAGGGGAATCACCGTTCGAACCAGGTCCCTGCCCTTGAGCATCTTGGGTGGCCTGCGCACGCTGCTGGGCGGCCGCGTGGGCATTTTTTCGGATCTCTGCGAATCGGCGCGGGAGGAATCGTTTCAATTGATGATCTCGCACGCACGGAAACTGGGAGCAAATGCCGTGATCGGAATTCGCTACGACACCGGACCCATGGTTGGTGCGGCCGAGGTGCTGTGTTACGGGACTGCGGTAGTGGTCGAGCCGCTCTGAGGCTGGCGTTCCCGCCATGAAGTGATAGGGACTTCACACTACCGACTGCGCGCAGTATCCAGCGCCGTCAACGAGCTCCAGAATCGGGGGCGCTCGCTATGCTCCCCGAAGGCAACGGAGTCCCCTCATGCTCGCTGGCCTGCTGCTGATCTTCCTGCTCGTCGCGCTGGCGGGCTACCTGATCGGAATCTACAACGGCCTGGTACGCGTCAGCGCAGCCGTCAAGCTCAGCTGGTCGAACATCGACGTGCTGCTGGTGCAGCGTCATGACGAGCTGCCGAAACTCGTCGAGGTGTGCCGCCAGTACATGCAGTATGAGAGCGAAACGCTCGAGCGCGTGATGCGGGCGCGCAATGGCATCGATGCGGCGCGGAATGCCGGAAACGTGAATTCGCTGGGCGTCGCGGAACGCGAGCTGCGCAGCGGACTGTCGGGCCTGTTCGCCGTCGCCGAACGCTATCCGGACCTCAAGGCCAACGAGGCGTTCCAGCATCTGCAGGCGCGCATCAGTGGACTCGAAACGGCGATCGCCGACCGCCGCGAGGTCTACAACGATGCCGTCAACGCCAACAACGTGCGCATCCAGGCGTTCCCGGAGGTGCTGGTCGCGAAGCTCGGGGAATTCCCCGAGGCTCGGCTGCTGCATTTCCAGAGTGACGAGAAATCCAACGTCGACATGAAGGCGCTGTTCGCGCGCTGAGCCCCCTGCCCCCGCATGGCTGACGCACAGCTCGCGCATTACTGGATCGGTGCGGCGGTCGGCGCGACGGCGGCCTGCGGCGCGCTGTACGGATTCTTCGCGAGTCTGCGCCGCGAACGGCTCATGGCCGACACACCCCTGGTTCGACTGCGCTCCGCCGCGCAGGGCTACGTCAAGGTCTATGGCGACGCCGCGCCAGCCCATAGTGCCGCGATTGCCGCACCATTGAGCGAGCGGCCCTGCGTCTGGTGGAGCTACGAGGTCTCCTATCGTGAACGCGGAGCGCGCGGCGAGAGCTACTGGCGCTCGGTCGAGCGGGCCACGAGCGTCGAACTCTTCGTGCTCGCCGATGCGGACGCGCGCTGCCTGGTCGGTCCCGTGAATGCAGAGATCACTCCGACGACGCACGATGTCTGGTACGGCTCCCATCCCCGCCCGGGCCGCCCGCCCGGCACCGCGTTCCAGCTGGAGTCACACGACTATCGCTACGTGGAACGGCTGCTCAGCCCCGGCGACCGGCTCTCGGTGCTGGGCGAACTGCGATCGCATTCCGAGCTGGTCAGCGCCGACGCGGCCGCCCTTGCGCTGTTGCGGCAGTGGAAGCAGGACCAGCGTGCGCTGCTCGGCCGATTCGATAGCAATCATGATGGCCGCATCGACGCGGCGGAATGGGAGGCGGTACGTCAGGCGGCGGAGAGCGAGAGCGGATCTGTTGCACTCGCTTCGCCGGTCACCAGGCTGAGCGTGATCAGCCAGCCGGCCAACGGCGAGCCGTTCCTGATCGCGGCGATGGACCAGCGGCAGCTCGAGCGGCGCGAGAAGCTGCATGCGGTGCTGTTCCTCGCCGCCGGCCTGCTCGGCGTGCTGCTGTGCGCGTGGGCGGTCGGGCGCGCGCGCGCCGGTTAGTCGGCGGAGTACGGCGTGATGGCCTCGGCGCGCAGCGTCGGCAGCGTCCTGACGCTGCGGATCACAGGCAGTCGCCAGGCCACGACTGCCAGGCACAGCGCCGCGGTGCCTGCGAATCCAAGCGAGCGGCGCAGGCCGGCATGTTCGCCGAGCCAGCCTCCCCAGAGTGCACCGGGCCCGGCGGGCAGCAGGATCAGCCAGCGCATCGTGCTCGTCATCCGACCCAGCATCCGGCCCGGTGTAACCGACTGGCGCAGCGACAGGAAGTTGATGAAGATGAGAGCCGCGCCGACACCGAACATCAGCAGCATGCCCGCATAGGCAGCGATCCCGAAATCGTTCGCCGGAGCGAGCGAGAGCAGCAGCCACCCGCAGCCGGACACACCGAATCCGATCACCAAGGTGGGCCCCGGCCCGATCGCGCGCGAGATCCGGTGGCCGATCATGCTGGCGGTGACCGTGCCCGCCCCCAGCGCGACGTAGCTCAGGCCCACCGCGCGTGCTGACAGCCTAAGCTGACGGGTCGCGAACAGGATCTGCACCACCATCGCCGACTGGTTGCAGAATTGCCAGATCCCGACGCAGCTTGCCATCGTGACCAGCAGCGGATGACTGCGCACGAAATGCAGTCCCTCCCGCAGCGCCGGCCAGAATGGGGAGTTGGAGGCGCTCGGCGTCTCGCGCACGGGAGCACCCCGGAGGATGGTTGCGGAGGTCAACAGCAAAGCCGCCGTGGCCAGCAGCGCGATCGGGGCGCCCGCGAGCTTGATCAGCGCGCCGGCCAGGCCGGGACCGGAAACCTCTGAGGTCGAGGTCGCGAGGGCATTCTTCGCGTGCGCCTCCACGAGCCGCTCGCGCGGCACGATCTGCGTCAGCACGATCTGCGCCGCGCTACCGGCAGTGGTGTTGACCGCACCGAACGTGAACGCCACCACGTACAGCCATGTCATCGTCAGCCAGCCGCGCCACCACGCCAGGGGTACCGAGGCCACCGCGACCGCAATCGTGAGTTCGCCGACCACATAGACCGGCAGCTTGCGCCGGCGGTCCAGCCACACACCGGTCGGCACCGAGAACAGCACGAATGGCATGATCTCCATCGAAGTGAGCAGTCCCATCTGGGTCGGGGACGCATGCAGCAGCACGGCCGCGGTCAACGGCACGGCGAGCAGCGTGATCTGACCGCCAAACGAGGAGATCAGGATCGAGGTCCACAGCCGGCGGTAGACGCGGTCGCGCAGCAGGTCGGTCGGCGCGAGCCGGAAGGGATGCAACGGGCCGGTCATCGCGATACAGGTGGCGCGCGCTCCGGCAGGCGCAGCACGGGCAGCATGGTCGTATTCGCGAGCGGTGCGCCTTGAAGGAAGTCGAGCAGGATCTCGCGCTGCTCGAGTGCATCGCGGTGACCCAGGGCGATCAGCTCCCGGGTGAAGCCGGCCTCGAACAAGAGGTAGCTCGCGAGCTGCGCTCCGGCCACACCGCGTGCGCCGATCACGCGCAGCAGGGTCCGCAGCGCCCGTGGCAGCGTGCGCACGTGCCGCGCGGCGATGCGGCGCAGGTCCTCGCTCGGCGCCAGCAGCAGGGTCGCGACCTTGTGCATGCCCGACGCCGCCGCCGGCGCGCGCTCGACCAGCTCGTTCATCCGCTGCACATGCTCGATATTGGCGTAGACCTGGTCCATGAACAGGGTGTCGAGCATATAGCCGAACAGCTGACCCGGAGTCGGTGGTCCGGGATGGACGTATGCGACATCGCTGATCCCGATGCCCGTCTCGGAGCGCACGCCAATCACCAGCAACCGGTCGGCGCCCAGGTGGATTGCCGGGCTCAGGGGCCACAGCTGGCGCTGCGCACCGTCACCGAAGTACTCACGACCGATCAGGACCGGCGGAAACAGGAATGGCACGCCGAGACTTGCCATCAGGTGATCGAGCGCGAGCCGCGTGCGGCGCCCCTCGCGCTGCTGCCGGCTCCATCCCTCCTGCTGCGGCCGAGCTTCGAAGAATGCGACCGAATCCGCCGACCCATAGCCGGTCGCGCACAGCGCGACCGCGGCCAATGCGCCCGCCTGGATGGCCCGCTCGATCCCGCCCCAGCGGATGCGGTGGCCGAGCATCGTGCGCAGCGGCGTGTTGTCGAACAACGCCTCCGGCGGCCGCAGCAGGTATCCGCCGGAGAGCAGCGAGCCCGTCCAGCGCAGGCCGGCGCGCAACATGGTGCCGGTATCGACCCTGAATACCTGGGGCACATGGAAATCCTGCCAGACATGCTCGAGCGTCTGCACCGCCCGCTGCCAGTCGACCGCCTCGCTCGCGAGTACCGCGGCAGACACCGCACCAGCGGAAGTGCCGACGATGACCGGGAACGGATTGCCGGCGCCGGGCATGAGGTCGGCGATCGCCTTGAGCACGCCGACCTGATACGCGGCGCGTGCCCCGCCTCCCGGCAGCACCAGGCCGACGGTGGGCGGATGCGATGTGATCTCGCTCTGCAGCTGGGCCTTCAGCGTCCGACGACGCGCAGGATCTGCATCGAATTGGTACCGCCAGAGATGCCGGAGAGCTCGCCCTTGGTCAGGATCACGAGGTCGTTGATGTCGACCAGCTGCTGCTCGAGCAGCCGCTCGAATATCGACCCATACATCGAGGCCGTATCTGTGCTGGTGGGATCGAAGGGCACAGCGTAGACGCCGCGATAGAGCGTGACGCGCCGGCGCGTGGACTCGTGACGCGTGAACGCGTAGATCGGCAGGTCCGCGCGGATGCGCGACATCCACAGCGGTGTCATGCCGGATTCCGTCAGCGCGACGATCGCCCGCACGCGCATGTGATTGGCTGTGTACATGACCGCCATCGCGATGGCCTGCTCGGAATTGCCGAACTCCTCCTCGGCTCGCACCATCGAGGGCGTCACGCCGACCTGGTACTTCTCGGCGCCGCGGATCACGTCGGCCATCGCCTGCACCGCGCGCACCGGAAACTTCCCGGCTGCGGTTTCGGCCGACAACATCACGGCATCGGTGCCGTCGAGCACCGCATTGGCCACGTCGCTGACTTCGGCACGTGTCGGAATCGGATTCTGGATCATCGATTCCATCATCTGCGTGGCTGTGATCACTATGCGGTTGCGCGCGAGCGACTGGCGGATGATGGTCTTCTGCAGTCCCGTGAGCTCGGCGTAGCCCATCTCCACGCCGAGGTCTCCGCGCGCAACCATCACGACATCGGTGACCGCAAGGATGCCGGCGAGGTTGTCGAGCGCCTCATGGCGTTCGATCTTCGCCACGACGCGCGCATCGCCGCGCCACTTGCGCAGCTCGGACTGGGCGCGTCGCATGTCGTCCGCGTCACGCGCGAAGGAAACCGCGAGGTAGTCGATGCCCAGCTCGGCGGCCAGACGGATGTCCTCGAAATCCTTGTCCGTCAGCGCCGGTGCGGAGATGCCTCCGCCCTGGCGGTTGACGCCCTTGCGGTTGGAGAGTTCGCCCCCGGAGCGCACGACTGTCGAGATGCGCGTGCCCGCCACCTTCTCGACTCCGAGCACGATCTGGCCGTCGGCGAGCAGCAGGGTATCCCCGGGATGGACGTCCGCCGGCAGATTCTCATAGGCGCAGCCGACCTCGTTGATGCTGCCGCCCTGCGGATCGAGCGCCGTGTCGAGCGCGAATGGTGCGCCCTCGACCAGCTGCACCGGACCGTCACGAAAACTCTCGATGCGGATCTTGGGGCCTGCGAGGTCCGCCAGCACGCCGACGTAGCGGCCGGCGTCCGAGGCTGCCTGCCGCACCATCTCGACGCGGCGGCGCTGGGCGTCGCGGGTGCCATGCGAGAAATTGATGCGCGCAACATCGAGCCCCGCGTTGACCATGCCGGCGATCACACCGGGCTCGTCCGTGGCCGGTCCGAGGGTCGCAACAATCTTGGTTCTACGCAGCGTGTCCATGGCTCGGTGTTGCACTCCGTGCGGATTGTCCTCAGGAACGATGCCCCCCCCAAGCGCGGGTCTCCCGGGGCGTCACGTCCCGCCGCCGGCTTCAGGAAACCGCGCTAGCCGTGGGCGCCCTCAGCCGGCGCGTCCGCCGCCGCACGCTCCTCGAGCACTGCGACCGCGGGCAGCGGCTTGCCTTCGACGAACTCGAGGAAGGCGCCGCCGCCAGTCGAAATATACGAGATGCCGTCCTCGACGCCATACTTTTCGATCGCTGCGAGCGTGTCGCCACCGCCTGCGAGCGAGAACGCCTTGCTGCGCGCAATCGCGTCGGCAACCGCTTTCGTGCCCTCACCGAACTGATCGAACTCGAATACGCCTACCGGGCCATTCCAGATGATCGTACCCGCGGACTGCAGTATCGCCGCGAGCTGTTCAGCGGTGTCCGGCCCGATGTCGAGGATCATCTCATCGTCCGCGACCTCGCCAACCGGCCGCACGTCGGCGTGCGCCGTGGCCGCGAACTCGCGCGCGACCACGACGTCGACCGGCAGCGGGATCTCGGCGCCGCGCGCACGCGCCCGCTCGAGCAGTCCGAGCGCCATCGCAAGCATGTCCTTCTCGTACAACGACCGGCCGACGCGCACCCCGGCGGCAGCCAGGAAAGTGTTGGCGATGCCTCCGCCGACGATCAGCTTGTCCACCTTGTCGAGCAGGGCTTCCAGCACCGTGAGCTTCGAGGAGACCTTGGAGCCGCCGACGATCGCCACCATCGGCCGCGCCGGTCGCGCCAGCGCACGCTCGAGCGCTTCGAGCTCGGCGACCAGCAGCGGCCCGGCGCAGGCCAGCGGCGCAAAGCGGGCCACTCCGTGCGTGCTGGCTTCAGCGCGGTGCGCGGTGCCAAAGGCATCCATTACGAACACGTCGCATAGCGCGGCGATGCGACGGGACAAGCCCTCCTCGTCCTTCTTCTCGCCACGGTTGAATCGCACGTTCTCGCACAGCACCACGGCACCCGGCGCGCATTCGACTCCGGAGAGCCAGTCCTGGCGCAATGGAACGGCCCGGCCGAGCAGTTCGGAAAGCCTGGCCGCGACCGGCGCGAGCGAGAATTCCGGATCGGTCTTGCCCTCCTCGGGGCGGCCGAGATGCGATAGCAGGATCACGCGTGCGCCCTGCTCCAAGGCCATGCGGATCGTCGGCAGCGCGGCACGCAGACGCGCATCGCTCGTGACCACTCCGCCCTGCACCGGCGCGTTGAAATCCTCCCGGATCAGCACGCGCTTGCCGGCGAGGGCGAGGTCGGCCATGCGCAGCAGTTTCATGTCGGCCCTGACGCTATGCGGCCCGCGACCAGGCCAGCGTCGTGTCGATCATGCGGTTGGAGAAGCCCCATTCGTTGTCATACCAGGCGCAGACCTTGACCAGGCTGCCACCGATGACCTTGGTCATGGTCGCATCGTAGATCGCGGAATGCGGATCGTGGTTGAAGTCGATGGACACCAGCGGCCCGTCGGTGTAGCCGAGGATCCCTTTGAGAGGGCCGGCGTCCGCGGCGGCCTTCATCAGGCCGTTGATCTCCTCGACCGTGGTGGCGCGGCGCGCCGTGAAGCTCAAGTCCACCAGCGAGACGTTGATCGTCGGCACCCGGATCGCGAAGCCGTCGAGCTTACCCTTGAGCTCGGGCAGCACCAGTCCGACCGCCGAGGCCGCCCCGGTCTTGGTCGGAATCATCGAGTGCGTCGCCGAGCGGGCGCGCCGCAGGTCCGTATGATAAACGTCAGTCAGGACCTGGTCGTTGGTGTATGCATGCACTGTCGTCATGACGCCGGCGACGATCCCGACGTGGTCGTGCAGCACCTTGGCGACCGGTGCCAGGCAGTTCGTGGTGCACGAGGCGTTGGAGATCACGGTTTGCGAAGCCCGGAGCGTGCCATCGTTCACGCCATAAACGATCGTCGCATCGACGTCATCGCCGCCCGGCGCGGAGATCAGGACTTTCTTCGCGCCACCCTCAAGGTGCTTTCCTGCCTTGGCCTTGGAGGTGAACAGCCCGGTGCACTCGAGCACGACCTCCACGCCGAGGCTGGCCCACGGCAGCTTCGCGGGATCGCGTTCCGAAAGCACGCGGATCCGGTCACCGTTGACGACCAGCGCGTCCCCGTCCACGGCAATGTCACCGCGGAAGCGGCCATGCACGGTGTCGTAGCGCGTCAGGTGCGCGTTGACTTTCGCGTCACCGAGATCGTTGACCGCGACGATCTGCAACTGCGTGCGCTTGTCGCCCTCATACAGCGCACGCAGCACGTTGCGGCCGATGCGCCCGTAGCCATTGATGCCGACCTTGATTGTCATCCCGAACTCCCACCCAGCGATTCGAGGATCGCGACGCCTATATTATCCGCTGTGAAGCCGAACTTTCTGAGCAAATCGGGACCCTTGCCGGACGCGCCATAGTGGTCTATCCCTACGACACGTCCTTCGGCTCCGACATAGCGCCACCACAGTCCGGTGCTGCCGGCCTCTACCGCGACACGCGCGCGCACGGCGCCCGGCAGCACGGACTCGCGGTATGCAAGGTCCTGGGCATCGAATCGCTCGAGGCTCGGCATCGACACGAGTCGTACGCGGCGAGCCTGCGCCTGCAGCGCGCGCACCGCCTCGAGCGCCACGGCAACCTCCGATCCGCTCGCCAGCACGAGACATTCTGGAGTGCCCTCGCAATCGGCCAGCACGTAGCCTCCGCGCCGGATCGCGAGCGCGGCCGCAGCGCTGCGCGCGAGCTGCGGCAGCCCCTGGCGCGTGAGCACCAGCGCGGTGGGGCCGGTGCCATGCTCGATCGCCTCGCACCAGGCGACTGCGGTCTCGAGGGCGTCCGCCGGCCTCCACAGCGTGAGATTGGGAATCAGTCGCAATGAGTTCAGGTGCTCGATTGGCTGGTGCGTGGGCCCGTCCTCGCCGAGCGCAATCGAGTCATGCGTATAGACCAGCACGATGCGCTGGTGCATCAGGGCAGCCATGCGCACCGCATTGCGCGCGTAGTCGGAGAACACCAGGAAGGTGCCGCCGTACGGCACGAAGCCGCCATGCAGCGCGATGCCGGTCATCGCGGCAGTCATGCCGAACTCGCGTACGCCGTAATGCAGGTAGTTGCCGGAGGCGTCCGCGGCGGTGATCGTCCGCGAGTCCTTGCGCAGCGTGCCGTTCGAGGGCGTCAGATCGGCCGAGCCGCCGAACAGTTCCGGAAGGGCGGGGCCCATCAGGCTCAAGGTTGCCTGGGACGACTGGCGCGTCGCCTGGGCGGCCGTCATCGCCTGTGCCGCGGCCAGCGCCGCGGCACGCGTGCCCGCCCAATCCCGCGGCAGCTCGGCGCGCATGCGCCGCTCGTATCCGGAGGCGAGCTCCGGCCAGGCCGCGCGATAACGGGCATACAGCTCCTGCCAGCGCGCCTCCGCTGCGCGCCCGGCCTGCTCGCTGTTCCACGCTGCGGCGAGTTCGGGCGGCACGACGAACGGCGGCGCGGTCCAGCCGAGCGCCGTGCGCGTGGCAGCGACCTCTTCGGCCCCGAGCGGCTCGCCGTGCGTCTCCTTGGAACCGGCCTTGTGCGGCGCGCCCCAGCCAATCACCGTCTTGCAGCAGATCAGCGAAGGCCGCACCGTCTCGGCCAGCGCATTGCGGATCGCCTGCGCGACCGCTTCGGCATCGTGGCCGTCCACGCGCTGCACGTGCCAGCCATAGGCCTCGAAGCGTCGCGGGGTGTCGTCGGCAAACCAGCCCTGCACCTTGCCGTCGATTGAAATGCCGTTGTCGTCGTAGAACAGCGTGAGCTTGGCGAGCTGCAGCGTGCCGGCGAGGGAGCAGGCTTCGTGCGAAATTCCCTCCATCAGGCAGCCGTCGCCGGCGAACACCCAGGTCCGGTGGTCGACGAGCGGCAGCCCGGGGCGGTTGAATTCCGCGGCGAGCATCTTCTCGGCGAGTGCCATGCCGACGGCGTTCGCGATCCCCTGGCCGAGCGGGCCGGTCGTGGTCTCGATGCCCATCGCGAGATCGTGCTCCGGGTGCCCCGCGCAGCGACTTCCGAGCTGCCGGAAGTGGCGGATCTCGTCCATGCCGACGGGATAGCCGGTCAGGTGCAGCAGCGCATACAACAGCATCGAGGCGTGGCCATTGGACAGCACGAAACGGTCGCGGTCCCACCAGCCCGGATTGGCCGGATTGTGCTTCAGGAATTCGCGCCACAGCACCTCGGCGAAATCCGCCATGCCCATCGGCGCCCCGGGATGGCCCGAGTTGGCCTGCTGCACGGCGTCCATCGCCAGCGCACGGATCACGTTGGCGAGCTCTCGGCGCGTGGTCATTGGTTGCTCACTGGAAGCGGAACGGCCGGCATGGCGGGCGCGCATTGTCTAACAGCAGGCCGCGGGCCGGCAATCTCGGCTGTTTCCGCCGCTACGCCGCTACAGGGTACGCGCCAGCTCCTGGCGAACCTTGCGGCGGAATTCCGGCTCCGGCATGGGCCGACCGAGGTGGTAGCCCTGCACCTCGTCGCACCGGTTGGCGCGCAGGAATTCGAGCTGTGCCTGCGTCTCCACGCCTTCGGCCACCAGCCTCAACCCAAGCGCATGGCCTAGCGTGATGATGCCTCCCAGCAGGGCGGCATCTCCCGGCTGGGCCGGAATGCCGGCCAGCAGGCTGCGGTCGATCTTCAGCCGGTCCACCGGCAGCTGCTTCAGCTGCGCGAGGTTCGAGAAGCCGGTACCGAAGTCGTCGATCGCGATCGTGACCCCGAGGCCGCGCAGTTCCGCGAGCATGTCACTGAGCCTGGCTCCATCGAGCATCATGATCGACTCCGTCAGCTCGAGTTCCAGCCGGCGCGGCGCCATGCGCAATTCCCGCAGCAGCCGCGCGACCGTTGGCACCAGATCGCCATGCTGGAACTGGCGCAGCGAGACGTTGACCGAGACACGTCCCAGGCCAAGTCCGTCGCGCTGCCAGGCCTGAAGCTGCTCGCAGGCGGCGCGCAGCACCCACTGGCCGAGCGGAATGATCAGTCCGGTTTCTTCGGCGAGGCCGATGAACCGGTCCGGCATGATCAGCCCCTCCTCCGGCAGGCGGCAGCGCAGCAGCGCTTCGGCGCCGACGATACGGCCAGTGCCTGCTTCGAACTGCGGTTGATAGTGCAGCTCGAACTGCCCACGCTCCAGCGCGCGCCGCAACTTGCTCTCCATCTCCAGCCGCTGCGTCATGCGCACCGTCAGTTCGCTGGTGAAGAACTGGAAATTGTTGCGCCCGCTCTCCTTGGCACGATAGAGCGCCGAATCGGCGTACTTGAGCAGCGTCTGCGGGTCGCCGGCATCCTGCGGATAGAGCGCGACGCCGATGCTGCAGGTCAGGTGGAACTCGTGCGGACCGCGGCTCCACGGCTGTGCCACGACCGCCAGGATGCGCTCCAGTGCGCCGCCGAGCGGATCAGACTCAGCGTGGGTATTGAGCAGCAGCACGAATTCGTCGCCACCGAGGCGCGCCACGGTGTCATAGTCGCGGCCACACGAAACCAGCCGCCGGGCCACGTCCCGCAGCAGCTCGTCGCCGATGTGATGCCCGAGCGTGTCGTTGATGAGCTTGAAATGATCGAGGTCAATGAACGCCACTGCGACCTGCTCGCCGCGGATCGCGGCACCGCGGATCGCCTGCGTCAGACGATCGGTCAGCAGCGAGCGGTTGGCGAGCCCGGTCAGGATATCGTGGGTCGCCTGGTATTCGAGCCGGGCCTGGTAGCGTTTGCGATCCGTGATGTCCTCGACCGTACCCTCGTACAGCAGCACGCTTCCGGACGCATCGCGCACCGCGCGCGCGTTCTCCGAGATCCAGATCACGCTGCCGTCGCGCCGCCGGACCTCGGATTCGAAGCCACTGACCTCGCCATGCGTGCGCATGATCCGGCTGAATTCCTCGCGCCGCGCCGGATCGAGATAGAGCTGGCCCGCAATGTCGCGAATCGACGTCATCAGCTCGGCGCTCGATTCGTAGCCGTAGATGCGCGCGAGCGCCGGATTGGCGTCGAGGTATGCGCCATCGACCGAGGTACGGAAGATGCCCTCGATCGCATGCTCGAACAGGCTGCGGAACCGGCTTTCCGCTTCGTGCAGCGCCAGGAACGCCTGCCGGCGCGCGGTCATGTCCTGCAGCAGGCCTTCGATCGCGAACACCTGGCCGCTGCCGTCGCGCAGGCCCATGCCACGCTCCCACACCCAGCGGAAACCGCCGTCGCGATGCATGATGCGGTACTCGATGTCGATGGCGCGACCGTCGGCCAGGGCCGTGCGCAGGGCCTCGCGCACCCACAGCCGGTCCTCGGGGGCGGTGAGCGCCTGCAGCGAGGCATGGGCCCCGGCGAGCAGATCCGCAGGCGGATGTCCCGTCACGGCGACGCACCCGGGGCTCACGAATTCGAGCGTACGCTCCTCGTCGGCGCGGGCGCGATACACCATCCCGTCGATGTTACCGATGAGCGTGTGCAGCAGGCGCCCGTATTCCTGCTCACGGGAGGGCGGCTCGGCAGCGGCCCGCGGCAGCGCCATCGTGCCGGCGAGCGCCGGGAAGCGTCCGGTCGAGTCGGATTTTCTGGAATTGTGCATGGTACGAACGGTTGCGAGTGCGATCCGACGCTAGCAGCCCGCCGAACCGCAGTTCCGGTGATCCGTCGCAGAATTTCGCTCCTGGATCGGCCAGCCTGTGACGTGCACCGAAACTGTGCGGCGCACGTTCGGGTATACTGCTCAACCGCACCAAAACGCACCTGGATCATCGATGAGCAACAGCTATCTCTTCACCTCCGAATCGGTTTCGGAAGGGCATCCCGACAAGATCGCTGACCAGATCTCCGACGCGGTACTGGATGCGATCCTGCGCGATGATCCGGCCGGCCGCGTCGCCTGTGAGACGCTGGTCAAGACCGGCGTGGTCGTCGTTGCCGGCGAGGTGACGACCAAGGCATGGATCGATCTGGAGAAGCTGGTACGCGAGACGGTGCTCGACATCGGCTACAACCATTCGGATATGGGGTTCGACGGTGCGAGTTGCGGTGTCATCAACATCATCGGCAAGCAGTCCCCGGACATCGCGATGGGCGTTGACCGCGCAGACAAGCGCAAGCAGGGCGCCGGCGACCAGGGGCTGATGTTCGGCTTCGCCACCGACGAGACCGACGTGCTGATGCCGGCACCGATCACCCTCGCCCACCGGTTGGTCAAGCGCCAGTCCGAAGTGCGCCGCCGCGGCCGGCTGCCGTGGCTGCGGCCGGATGCGAAGAGCCAGGTCACGCTGCGTTATGAAGACGATCGTCCCGTCGCTATCGAGGCGGTCGTGCTGTCGACGCAGCACAGCGACGAGATTTCCACCCGCCAGCTGCGCGAAGCGGTCATGGAAGAGATCATCAAGCCAGTGCTGCCGAAGAAATGGCTGCACCCGCGCACGCGCTACCATATCAATCCGACGGGACGCTTCGTGGTCGGCGGCCCGGTCGGGGACTGCGGCCTCACGGGACGCAAGATCATCGTCGACACCTATGGCGGCTTCGCGCGTCACGGCGGTGGCGCCTTCTCAGGCAAGGACCCTTCCAAGGTCGATCGCTCGGCGGCCTATGCCGCGCGCTACGTGGCCAAGAACATCGTGGCCGCGAAACTGGCCCAGCGCTGCGAAGTGCAGGTCTCTTACGCAATTGGCGTAGCGGAGCCGACCTCGATCATGGTCGACGCCTTCGGGACCAGCCCGCTGTCGCGCGAAGAACTCACGGCGCTGGTGCGCCGGCATTTCGACCTGACTCCGTACGGGCTGCGGGAGATGCTCGATCTCGCGCGCCCGATCTACCAGAAGACAGCGGCCTACGGGCACTTCGGGCGCAAGGAGCCCGAGTTCTCGTGGGAGCGCACCGATCGGGCAGAGTTGCTCGCCGCCGCGGCACGCCGCCGTGGCCGCCGTCGCGCGGCTTGAGCCGCGCTGTCCGTATCCTAAGCATTCATTTGATCCACAGGAGTTCGAACAGGACCTGAGGAGCGCTGCGACGGGCGGACGAGGTCGGACCCATGGAGTCCAGCCGTCCCCTTGCCAGGCTCAGGTCCGGTGGTTGAGGTCAACGGCGCTCGCCAACCCTGATTGATTAAGGAATTGGAGCCACCATGACTTCCGCTGTACGACCCATAAGCCCAGACACCCTGTCCACGGATTTCCGCGTCGCCGACCTGAAGCTCGCCGACTGGGGACGCAAGGAAATCGCGATCGCCGAGACCGAGATGCCCGGTCTGATCGCCATCCGCGAGGAATTCGCGCCCCTGCAGCCGCTGCGCGGCGCGCGCATCGCCGGCTCACTGCACATGACCATCCAGACCGCAGTGCTGATCGAGACGCTGCAGGCTCTCGGCGCCGAGGTCCGCTGGGCGTCCTGCAACATATTCTCGACGCAGGACCACGCCGCGGCGGCGATCGCGGCCCGAGGCACCAGCGTATTCGCATACAAGGGCGAGTCGCTGGAGGAATACTGGGAATTCACGCACCGCATCTTCCAGTGGTCCGGCGCGCACGCGAACATGATCCTCGACGATGGCGGCGACGCGACGCTGCTGCTGCACCTCGGCGCACGCGCCGAGTCGGACCTGGGCACGATCGCCCACCCCTCGAGCGAGGAGGAAGTCGCGCTGTTTGCCAGCATACGCGCCACACTGGCGCGCGACCCGAAGTGGTACTCGAGCCGGCTGCACGCGATCCGCGGCGTATCCGAGGAAACCACGACCGGCGTCAAGCGCCTGTACCAGATGGCGCGCGACGGCCAGCTCGCGGTCCCGGCGATCAACGTCAACGACTCGGTCACGAAGTCAAAGTTCGACAACCTGTATGGCTGCCGCGAATCGCTGCTCGACGGCATCAAGCGCGCGACCGACGTCATGATCGCGGGCAAGGTGGCGGTCGTGTGCGGCTACGGCGACGTCGGCAAGGGCTCCGCGCAGGCGCTGCGCTCGCTCTCGGCGCAGGTCTGGGTCACCGAGATCGACCCGATCTGCGCACTGCAGGCGGCGATGGAAGGCTTCCGCGTCGTGACCATGGATTACGCCTGCGAGCACGCTGACATCTTCGTATCCGCCACCGGCAACTTCCACGTGATCACGCACGATCACATGCGCCGCATGAAGCACCAGGCGATCGTGTGCAACATCGGCCACTTCGACAACGAGATCGACGTCGCCGCACTGAAGCAGTACCAGTGGGAGAACATCAAGCCACAGGTCGATCACGTGATCTTCCCGGACGGCAAGCGCATCATCCTGCTGGCCGAAGGACGGCTGGTGAACCTGGGTTGCGCCACCGGGCATCCAAGCTACGTGATGTCCTCGTCGTTCGCGAACCAGGTCCTGGCGCAGATCGAGCTGTGGGCCAACCACGCGAACTATCCCCTTGGAGTGCACGTACTGCCCAAGCAGCTCGACGAGAAGGTCGCGCGGCTGCAGCTCGCCAAGCTCAATGCGACGCTGACCGCACTGACCGAGCAGCAGGCGCGCTACATCGGCGTGGACCGCGCCGGGCCCTACAAGAGCGATCACTACCGATACTGAAGACACACGGGCCTCACGGGCCCGGCGGGGCTGCGCCGTGCACGCCCCGCCGGGCGGTTCCCCTGTCGGCGCGTGGCGACGCAGCCGCCGTTTGACATCTCGCCGCGACGTGGCGCGGAATCTGAGCGCTGTGTCACCCGCGAGGTACGGTGATTGTGCGCGGCGCATGAAGCGGATCACTCGGTGGTTGCGGAACAGCCGGTACCATGGAGCCATGAAGCCTGAAGTCCGAGACATTCGTTTGGTGCAGATCTCCGATCCGCACCTGCGCGCCGACCCGGCGGGCACGCTGCGCGGCACCCCCTCGCTCGCGTCGCTCGAGCACGTGCTCTCGCACGCGCTCGGCACACGGCCCGGCACCGACGCGGTGCTATGCAGCGGCGATATCGTGAACGACGAGCCGGCCGGCTATGCGCACTTCGTGCGCGCGCTGGCTCCCTACGGCCGGCCGGTGTACTGCGTGCCGGGCAACCACGACGATCCGGCGCAGATGCGCACGGCGCTCGACTGGCCGGGCTTCCAGGTCGGCGGCCACGTCGATCTCGGAGCCTGGCGCATCGTGTTGGTCGACAGCTGCGTGCCGGGGCTGGCTTCGGGTCGCGTCGACGCCGGCGGCCTGCGCGCGCTCGACAGCGCACTCGCCGGATGTGAGGGCTATGCGCTGGTATGCGTACACCACCATCCGGTCCCGATGGGCAGCCACTGGCTCGACGGCGTAGGAATCGAAAACGCGACGGAATTCCTCGCCGTGCTGGATGCCCATCCGCGCGTACGAGCACTGGTCTGGGGGCACGTGCATCAGTGCTTCGAGGGACGCCGCCACGGCGTGCGTCTGCTCGCGACACCCTCTACCTGCGCGCAGTTCCTGCCACTATCGGACCAATTCGCGGTGGATTCGCGCCCCCCAGCCTACCGGCGTCTCACGCTGCGTGCCGATGGCACACTGGACACCGAGGTCGTCTGGGTCGAGCCCATGGTGGAACAGGCGCTCAGGGCTGCACCTCGATCATAGGGGCGAGCAGGCGCAGGCACTCATTCGGATCCTCGAGTTCGAGCAGCCGCTGCTGCTGCGCGGGTTCGAGCGGCAGCAGCTCGGCGAATCGCTGTCCCACCCAGTCGGTGTCCCCGTACCGCGGCTCGAGGAAACTTGCCATCGGACCTAAGCGCCCGATGACCTCGCGCAACACCGCGACCAGCGGCTGGAATTCCGGCGCGACGGGGACGGGCACCGCGTCGGCGAGCCAGTCGACGCTCGCGCAGTGCAGTCGATCGCTCTGCACGCGCCGCTCGATGATGCGAAAGCGCCGCTCGCCGCGGCACAGCAGCCCGAGCAACCCGTCGGGCAGCGTCTGGAAATCGACGATGCGCGCCGTGGTGCCCAGGGCCGCGGTTGCCGCCGGACCCGCGCTCTCCGCCCCGCTCTCGAGCAGCACCACGCCGAAGACCTCGCCTTGGCGCATACAGCGCCCAACCATGTCGACATAGCGCGCCTCGAAGATGCGCAGCGGCAGCAAGCCCCCCGGAAACAGCACGGTGCGCAGTGGAAAGAGCGGAATGTCCGTCGCGGCGCTCACGCGCGTGGGGCTCGGCCGCCGAGCGCCTCGAGCAGGCGCGTGTGCAGGCCGCCGAAGCCGCCATTGCTCATGATCAGCGCGTGATCGCCCGGTCGCAGCGCCGCAGCCAGGCCCGCCAGCAGCGCATCGAAGTCCCGTATCACGTGTGCCTTAGCCCCGAGCGGTGCCATCGCCGTCGCAACGTCCCAGCCGAGCTGCGGTGGCGCGTAGATCCAGGTCTCATCCGCCTGCACCAGCGCATCAGCCAGCGCCGCGCCGTGCACGCCGAGGCGCATCGTGTTCGAGCGTGGTTCGAGCACCGCAACGATGCGCTCGCGACCTACCCGCCGCCGCAGCCCGTCGAGCGTGGTCGCGATCGCAGTCGGATGGTGTGCGAAGTCGTCATAGACGCGCACGCCAGCCGCCTCGCCGCGCAGCTGCATTCGCCGCTCCACGCCGCGGAAACGGCTGAGCGCCTCGATAGCGCGGCTGACGGGCACGCCGGCGTGCCGCGCTGCCGATAGCGCCGCGAGCGCGTTATCGACGTTGTGTGCGCCGATCGTGCTCCAGCGCAGCTCGCCGCATTCGCGACCGTCGTACAGCACCTCGAAGCGCGAGTAGTCGCCCGCTTCGCTGCAGCGCGCACTCCACTGCACTGCAGCTCCGCCGCCGCGCGCGAAGCGCTCCACCGGCGACCAGCAGCCGGCGGCCAGCACGCGCGCCAGAGCCGGATCGGCTCCATGGCACAGCACACGGCCGGTGCCGGGCACGGTGCGTAACAGGTGCTGGAACTGCCGCTCGATCGCCGCCAGGTCCGGATAGATGTCCGCGTGGTCGTATTCGAGATTGTTGAGCACCAGCGTGCGCGGCCGGTAATGCATGAACTTCGCGCGCTTGTCGAAGAACGCGGTGTCGTACTCGTCCGCCTCGATCACGAACAGTGGCGTGGCGCCCAGGCGCGCGCTCGCGCCGAAGTTCTGCGGCACTCCACCGATCAGGAACCCCGGGCACAGGCCTGCATCTTCGAGGATGAAGGCCAGCATGCTCGCAGTGGTGGTCTTGCCATGCGTGCCGGCGACCGCGAGCACCCAGCGCTCCCGCAGGATCTGCGTGCCGAGCCACTCGGGACCGGACATGTAGGGCAGACCGCGATCGAGCACCGCCTCGATGACCGGCATCCCGCGCGAAATCACGTTGCCGACTACTACCAGGTCGGGGCGCAGGTCCAGTTGCCCGGCCTCATAGCCCTCGATGATCTCGATGCCGAGAGCCGCCAGCTGGGTGCTCATTGGCGGATAGATGTTGCGGTCGGAGCCGGTCACACGATGACCGGCCGCGCGCGCCAGGCCGGCGATGCCGCCCATGAACGTCCCGCAGATGCCGAGGATGTGCAGGTGCATGTGCTAGTGCGGCCGGAAACCGAGCGGGCCGCCCCGGGGGCCACGTAAGATGAGCCTTGGCGCGCGCCGCGCTGGGGCCGACAGAACCGGGGATCCGGGAAATGACGCTGGCATGACGCAGATTATCAGCGATGCGGAGGCTTTCGCGCAGTTATGCGCCGAACTGGAACGCGCGGAGGTCGTCGGACTGGACACCGAGTTCCTGCGCGAGCGTACCTATTTCGCGCAGCTGTGCCTGCTGCAGCTCGCGGCCGGCCCGACTGCAGTGTGCGTCGACCCGCTGGCGCTGCCCTCGCTCGGCGCGCTGCGGGGAACCATGGCCGCACGCGGCGTGCGCAAGGTGCTGCACGCGGCCCGACAGGACCTGGAAGTGCTTGCTCCGCAGGTCGGGCCGGCGAGCGGACTGTTCGATACGCAGGTCGCGGCGGCCCTGATCGGGCTGCCGGCACAGGTGGGGTACGCGGATCTGGTGCAGCAGTTGCTCGGCGTGAGCCTCGCCAAGGGCCAGACTCGCACGGATTGGTCGCGCCGTCCGCTCAGCGCGGCACAGCTCTCGTACGCGCTCGACGACGTGCGCTACCTGCTCCCACTGCATGACCAGCTGCGAGCGCGGCTCGAGCGGCTCGGCCGCTGGCACTGGTTCGAGGAGGAGATGGCCGGGCTCGACGCGGCTGGCTCCTATGAGACCGATCCGGAGCAGGCCTGGCGCCGGATCCGCGGGGTTGCCGAGCTCGACCCGGCGCGACAGGCGCTCGCACGCGCGCTGGCCGCCTGGCGCGAGCGGCGCGCCATCAGCGCCGACCGGCCGCGCAGCTGGATACTGCCGGATGCTGCATTACGCGACCTCGTGCTGCACGCACCCCGTACCGGGGCTGAGCTGTCCGCGATCGCCGAGCTGCCAGAGGGGATCCGCACCAATAGCGGCGCGCAACTGCTCGCGCTGATCGAAGCCGCACAGCTGCCGGCGCAGCTGCCGCCGCTGCCACCGCGCCGGCGGCCCGATCCGGCCCAAGTCGAGGCCGTGCGCGCGCTGGCGAAGCTCACGCAGCAGGCCGGACAGGAGATTGGAGTAGCACCGGAGATTCTCGCGACCAGGCGCGAGCTCGAGCGACTGGTCGCGGGCGTCCGGGAGGGCGGTCCGCTCGCCGGGTGGCGCCGCGAAGTCATCGGCGCGCGGCTGCTGCAGGCACTCTAGCAAGCCGCCACCCCAGCGCCACTGCCGCCTTAGCCGCGGCGTTGCGCCGGCTCGGGTCGTCGTGCGAGCGGCAGCGATTCGATGGCGGCGACGAGCCTCGCGGTGACCTCATCGACGCTCGCATCCGCATCGATCGCGCGCAGCAGGCCGAGCGCTTCATAGTGCTTCGCGAGCGGCCGTGTCTCGCGCTCGTACACTTCGAGGCGGCGGCGCACGGTGGCCTCCTCGTCGTCCTGACGCTGCACCAGCCTGGGATGGTCGTTGCAGCGGTCGCACTGCGGCAGCGTGCCCGGGGGCGCGGTATGGATGTTGAATACCCGCCCGCACTCCTGGCAGGTGCGCCGTCCCGAGATGCGCTTGACGATCTGCGCGTAGTCGACCTCGAGCAGCAGCACACCGTTGAGCGGTGCCGCGATCGCATCGAGCATCGCCGCGAGCGCATGGGCCTGCACGAGGTTGCGCGGGAAGCCATCGAGGATGAAACCTCCCGCGGCGTCGCGCTCGGCGAGCCGCTCGCGCAGGATGCCCAGTACGATCTCATCGGCGACCAGTCCACCCGCATCCATCGCGGCGCGGGCCAGGAGCCCGTAGGCCGTGCCGCGCGCAACCGCCCCGCGCAGCAGATCGCCGGTGGAGACCTGCGGGAAACCGAAGCGTTCGACCAGGCGTTGGGACTGGGTGCCCTTCCCCGACCCCGGGGCCCCCATAAGCACTATTCTCATCCGCGAAACAGTACCGATCGGGGCCCCGCAGGTCAAACCAGCCCCTTAAGGCGCTGACCGGCCGGGTGGCGGCTAAGGTATGCTCGCGCCCGGCGCATCCGAAGGTCCAAGCGATGAAGAAAGCGAGCCAGCCGCGCAACGCCCTGTACGCCCAGTCCGGGGGGGTCTCGGCGGTGATCAATGCCTCCGCCTGCGGCGTGATCGAGACGGCGCGCCGCCATCCGCGCCAGATCGGCCATATCTACGCCGCGCGCGATGGCATCGTCGGGGCGCTGACCGAGGACCTGATCGATCTTGGACGCGAGAGTACGGCGACGATCCGTGCGCTGCGCCACACGCCCGCCGGGGCCTTCGGGTCGGCGCGCTTCAAGCTCAAGGGCCTGGACGAGAACCGCGCCGAGTACGAGCGGCTCATCGAGGTATTCCGCGCGCACGACATCGGCTATTTCTTCTACAACGGCGGCAATGACTCGATGGACACCGCGCACAAGATCTCGCAGCTTGGCGCCGCGCTGAACTTTCCCGTCGCATGCATCGGGGTGCCCAAGACCGTCGACAACGATCTGCCGCTGACCGATTGCTGCCCGGGATTCGGTTCGGTCGCGAAGTACATCGCGGTCTCGACGCGTGAAGGGGCGCTGGACGTCGCTTCGATGGCGCGCACGTCGACCAAGGTCTTCGTGCTCGAGGTGATGGGACGCCACGCCGGGTGGATCGCGGCCGCCGCGGGACTCGCCGGGCGCAAGCGCGGCGAGGCGCCGCACATCATCCTGTTCCCGGAGATCCCGTTCGAGCAGGCGCGCTTCCTGGCCCGCGTCGGTCAATGCGTGCAGGACTACGGCTACTGCGTGGTCGTGGTCTCCGAGGGCACCCGGCACGCGGATGGCAGATTTCTTGCGGAAGCCGGAACCCGTGATGCGTTCGGTCATACCCAGCTCGGCGGCGTGGGCCCGGTGGTCGCGAACATGGTGCGCGAGTCGCTGGGCTTCAAGTTCCACTGGGCCGTGGCCGACTACCTGCAGCGCGCCGCGCGCCACATCGCTTCGCGCACCGACGTCGAACAGGCCTATGCGGTCGGCAAGGCGGCGGTCGAATACGCCATCGCCGGACACAACGCGGTGATGCCGGCGATCCGCCGCCGCTCCTCGCGCCCGTACCGCTGGGACGTCGTGCCGGTGCCGCTCGCGCAGGTCGCGAATGTCGAAAAGACCGTGCCGCGCCACTTCATCACCCAGGACGGGTTCGGCATCACTGCCGCCTGCCGGCGCTACCTCGAGCCGCTGATCGCCGGGGAGGACTATCCTCCCTACCGCGACGGCTTGCCTGATTACGTGCGGATCCGGGGCACGGCCGTGCGCAGGCGCCTACGCAGCAAGTATGAATTCTGAAACGCGGCCAATTCCGGCCCTATGTTATATTGCGCGGCCGATCGCGAGCCGCGCCGTTTCGGTCGTGCCGGCCGAATCCGCCCCAGTACAACACGTCTGCTGACAATCCGAAGGAGCTTGCATGGAAGCCGCGAACTGGCTGTGGCTCGCTATCGCCGCTGGTGTCGTCGCGGTGTTGTACGGAATCGTCTCGGTGCGCTCCATTCTGGCGCTGCCGACCGGCAATGCGCGCATGCAGGAGATCGCCGCAGCCATTCAGACGGGCGCACGGGCCTACCTGAACCGCCAGTATGGAACCATCGCCATCGTCGGCGTCGTGCTGTTCGTGGTGATGGGACTGGCGCTGAACTGGTCGACCGCCGGTGGTTTCGCGGTCGGCGCCGTGCTCTCGGGTCTCGCCGGATACATCGGCATGAACATTTCGGTCCGCGCCAACGTGCGCACTGCGCAGGCCGCGAGCCTCGGGCTCAATGCCGCGCTATCCGTCGCGTTCCGCGGTGGCGCGGTGACCGGCATGCTCGTGGTCGGCCTGGGATTGCTCGGCGTGACGGGGTACTTCGCACTGCTGCGTTCCTCGCTCGGCGACAGCGCGGCATTGCATTCACTGGTGGGCCTCGCCTTCGGCGGCTCCCTGATCTCGATTTTCGCGCGGCTCGGCGGCGGCATCTTCACCAAGGGCGCGGACGTCGGTGCCGACCTGGTTGGCAAGGTAGAAGCGGGCATCCCCGAGGATGATCCGCGCAATCCGGCCGTGATCGCCGACAACGTCGGCGACAACGTCGGGGACTGCGCCGGCATGGCCGCGGACCTGTTCGAGACCTACGCCGTCACGATCGTTGCGACCATGCTGCTCGGCGGACTGCTGCGCCCGGACCTCGGCCTCGCGATCCTGGTGTATCCGCTCGCACTCGGCGCCGCATCGATCGTCTCCTCGATCGTCGGCACGTTCTTCGTTCGGGTCGGCGCTGGCGGCAAGATCATGAACGCGCTGTACAAGGGCGTGATCGTCGCCGGCCTGATCTCGGCGGTCGCGTTCTGGTTCATCACCAGCGCACTGCTGCCGCAGACCGTCGGGGCGACATTCGGCTGCGCGCTGATCGGCCTCGCGCTGACCGCCGCAATGATCCTCATCACCGAGTACTACACCGCCACGGAATACGGGCCGGTGCGCGGCGTCGCCGCGGCCTCGCAGACCGGGCACGCTACCAACATTATCGCCGGACTCGGCGTGAGCATGAAATCCACCGCGCTGCCGGTGATCGCGGTGTGCCTCGCGATCTACGGCGCCTTCACCCTCGGCGGGCTGTATGGCATCGCCGTCGCCGCGACCGCGATGCTGTCGATGACCGGCATGATTGTCGCGCTCGACGCCTACGGTCCGATCACCGACAACGCCGGTGGCATCGCCGAGATGGCCGAGCTCCCGAGTTCGATCCGCAGCATCACGGACCCGCTCGATGCGGTGGGCAACACGACCAAGGCGGTGACCAAGGGCTATGCCATCGGCTCGGCGGGTCTCGCGGCGCTGGTGCTGTTCGCCGACTACACGCACAACCTGGAAGCGCACCTGACGGCCGTCGGCCGCACGATGCCGGCCTTCTCGCTGTCCGATCCGGCCGTAATCATCGGCCTGTTCATCGGCGGCCTCGTGCCCTACCTGTTCGGAGCCATGGCGATGGAGGCAGTGGGTCGCGCCGCCGGGTCAGTGGTAACCGAGGTGCGGCGCCAGTTCCGCGAGATCAAGGGGATCATGGACGGTACCGCCAAGCCCGACTACTCCCGCGCGGTGGACCTGCTCACGCGTGCCGCGATCCGCGAGATGATCGTGCCCTCGCTGCTGCCGATCCTGGTACCGGTCGTCATCGCATTCGGCATGACTGCCCTGATGGGACCCGGTGCCGGCATCAGGGCGCTCGGCGGCCTGCTGATCGGGACGATCGTGACCGGACTGTTCGTTGCGATCTCGATGTGCACCGGTGGCGGCGCCTGGGACAACGCCAAGAAATACATCGAGGAAGGCCATTTCGGCGGCAAGGGATCGGACGCGCACAAGGCCGCGGTCACCGGCGACACGGTCGGGGATCCCTACAAGGACACCGCCGGCCCGGCCATCAACCCGCTGATCAAGATCATCAACATCGTCGCGCTGCTGCTGGTGCCGCTGCTCTAGGCCGCCATCGCGAGCCGCTCGGGGCGCCCGACTGCGAAGCCCTGCAGGTAGTCCACTCCGATGCGGCGCGCCGCATCCATAGCGCTGGCGTCCTCGACCTGCTCCGCGATGACCTGAAAGTTCAGCGTGCGCGCCAGCCGGATCATTGCCGTCACCATCGCCTGATTGACGCTGTCCCGCGCCAGGTTCTTGAAGAACGAGCCGTCGATCTTGAGGTAGTCGACGGCGAGATTCTTGAGATTGGCGAAGGAACCCAGACCGATGCCGAAGTCGTCGAGCGCAAAGCGGCAACCCATGCCATGCAATACACCGACGAATCGGCGCGCCTGCTCGAAGTTCGCGATCACGGCATTTTCGGCGATCTCGAAGCAGATCTGCGCCGGGTTGGCGCCGGTCGAGTCGAAGCACTCGACCACGAATTCGAGAAACTGTCCGTCGGCGAGCGTCTGGCCGGAAATGTTGATCGCGAGCGAACGCTTCGGTGGCAGCGCGATCGCGCCGCGGCCGAGCCCGGTCAGCGTGGTCTGCACGACCCAGCGGTCGATCAGCCCCATGAGCCGATAGCGCTCGGCGGCACGGACGAATTCCGTCGGGGCCAGCTGCGCGCCGGCGTCGTCACGCAGGCGCACCAGTACCTCCATCGCCGGTCCTTCGTCATTCCCGGCAAAGGTCGCCACGATCGGCTGGCAGTACAGCTCGAAGCGGCTCTCGCGCAGCGCCGACTGCAGCACCTGCAGCCAGTGGATCTCGCCGTTCTGCCGCGCGAAGATCTCATCGCGTGCCGAATACACGGCGACGTGGCCACCCTGGCGCTTGGCCACGTAGCAGGCGGAGTCGGCGGCCGCCATCACCTCCTCCATGGTCCCGCTCTCGCGCGCAATCTCGACCAGGCCGATGCTCACGCCCACGTTGAAGATGCGATCTTTCCAGACGAAGCGGAAATCGTTCACTGCCCTGCACACGTCGTCCGCGATCTGCCGCGCCTTCTCGAGCGGACAACCTACCAGCAGCATGCCGAACTCGTCGCCGCCGACACGGCCGACCGTGTCGGAATCGCGAACCGCCTGTCGCAGGATCTTCGCAATCTCACGCAGCATCGCGTCGCCCGCCTGGTGGCCGCTGGTGTCATTGATGCCCTTGAAGCGGTCGAGATCCATGTAACACAGCACGTGCGCGCCATCGCCCCGATGCGCCGTATCGACGCTCTCCTCCAGGCGGCGCTCGAATTCGGCCCGGTTGACCAGCCCGGTCAGGGCATCGTGAGTCGCCTGGTAGGACATCTGACGTGCGAGACCGCGCACTTCAGTGACATCATGCAGCAACGCGACCGCACCGATGCCTTCACCGGTCTCCAGACGGATCGGCGCGGCCGAGAGCTCGACGAGCCGCTCGTGGCCGGCGCTGCGGATCAGGAATGCGCGGCGGCCAATGTTCAGCGCAGCGCCAGCGCCGAGCGCCTGCCGCACAGGCTCGGCGAGCAGCCTGCGGTCCGACTCCTCGACGACCGGTGCGAGTTCTTCGAGCGCGACGCCGGCGGCAGCCTTCGCGTCCACACCGAACAGGCGCGCCGCCGCCGGATTGAGGTAGTCGACGCGGCCCTGCGCGTCGGTCGTGATCAGGGCTTCGGGCAGCGATTCGAGCGCCCGCCGCGAGCGGGAGCTGCCGCCGCCCAGCGGCAACGCCTGCAGGGTCTGGGTCGGCAGCACTTCGACGCCCACGATCAGAAGCGCCCGCTCGCCGTGATACTCGATGGGCCAGCTCGAGAATTCCAGGCGCAGCAGCTGGCCCTGCGGCGCGGCCAGCTCGGCTTCGTAGCGCTCGACCGCCTGCTCACCGGCCAGCCGCCGGCGCAGATTGTCGGCTACCAGAGCGGCGTACTCCGGGCGCACCAGCTCGGCGAGCTGGCGGCCGACCAGCCGCTCGGGCGTCGACCCGAGCAGCGACGCGAACTGCGGGTTCGCGTAGCGGATCGCGCGCGCGTGGATCAATACCGCCTCATGCACCCGGTCGCCGAGCTCATGGAGCGGCGCGCTGCGAGTCACCGCCGGCTCGGCCGCGGGAAGCGCGCGCGATAGCAGTTGATTTGCCGCGCCGACGAGCGCCACGATTTCCGGTCGCGCGGTACGCAGGTCGATGGGCCGCGAGCCGGTGGCGTCACTGGCGCGGCGCTGCAGCTGCTCGGCAAGCTGCCCGAGCGCGGCGCGCGCGCGGCGCTCCCTCAGGATCAACACGTACAGCAGCCACGCGGCCACGCCGAGAGCCAAGCAAAGCAGGAGATTGAGGAGCATCAAGGCGGCGTGTTCGGGCGATGCTTTCCTTGGGAGAAGGGCCAAGCTCTGCCACCGCCGTCTCCTTAAGCATAGCCGAGTAAAGGAAGCGCACCACGGCATTTCACGAAATGCCTGCGCACAGCGCTTGGTGCGGCTCTTGGCAGGCGCGGCGAAAACCCTTAACGTGCCCGCCCACGACGCTTTTGCCGGATTAAGTTCAATGCTGACGGACGTGGCACGCGAGCAGATGATCGAGCAGCAGGTGCGCGCCTGCGACGTGCTGGATGAGCACATCCTGGATACCTTGCGCGCCGTGCCGCGCGAGCAGTTCCTGCCACAGGCGTGGCGCGAGCTGGCGTTCGCGGATTGCGAGATCCCGCTGCCGCTCGGCAAGCGCATGCTGCGTCCGCTGCTGGTCGGCCGAATCCTGCAGGCGCTGGCGGTGCGCCCGGGCGAGCAGGTGCTCGAAGTCGGCACGGGTTCGGGCTACGTGACGGCGTGCCTCGGGAGACTCGCGGGCCGCGCGCGCAGCATCGAACTGCATCCGCCGCTCGCGCAATTCGCGCGCGCCAATCTCGCCACCGGCGCGGCGGGTGTGCCGATCGAGATCCACGAAGCCGACGGCATGGAGCTGGCCGAGGAATCCCGCTACGACGTGATCGTGCTGACCGCGGCGCTGCCGATCTACGAGCCGCGATTCGAGCGCGCACTGCGGCCAGGGGGGCGGCTGTTCGTCGCCGTCGGCAACCAGACGCTGCAACAGGCATTGCTGGTGCGCCGGGCCAGCGAACGCGACTGGGTCACGCGCGTGCTGTTCGAGACCTGCATCGAGGCGCTGGAGCATGCGCCACGCCCGCCCTCGTTCGGATTCTGAGCCAAGGCACCGTGATCGCGGAAATTACGCCCCTGGAACTCAAGCGCCGGATTGACGCCGGCGAGGCGCTCACGGTGCTGGACGTGCGCGAGCCCTGGGAGTGCGCGATCTCCCGGCTTGCGGCCAGCATTAACATACCTTTAGATGAACTGCCGCGGCGCCTTGCGGAGCTGGACGCGCAGGCCACCACGATCGTAATGTGCAAGGCAGGCGGTCGCAGCCGGCGCGCTGCGCAATACCTGGCGGGTGCAGGGTTCAACCAGGTCGTCAACCTCGCCGGCGGCATTGACGCCTGGGTTCGGGATGTCGATCCCGGACTGCCAGCGTACTAGTTCCATCAACTTCTGGTGTCGGCTCATGAAGGGTAATGGTCCCTGGATGTTCGTCGTCGCGGCCTCGCTGGCAGCTGGCGCCACCCACGGAACGGACCTGATGCAGGTGTACGCGCGCGCGCGCGTGTCCGACCCGCTGCTGCAGCAGGCGGTGGCGACGCGCCTGGCGATTCGCGAGACCAGGACGCAGGCGCTGATCAACCTGCTGCCAATCGATGTCAGCGCCAACAAGTCATGGGCCGGCGTCGGCGACCGGACGATCACCTCGAACTCCACTTTGAATGTCGGCCTCCAGGTCAGCCTGTTCTCGTGGGACAGCTGGGTGGCGCTCAAAGCTGCGGACGCGACTGTCGCGCAGTCCGAGGCCAACTACCAGGCAGCCGAACAGAGCCTGGTACAGCGGGTGACTGCACAGTATTTCGGGGTACTCGCCGCGCAGGATGCGCTGCTCACGCAGCAGAGTGCGCTCGCATCGGTGCAGATCCAGCTCGACCAGGCGGAGCGGCGTTTCGAGGTCGGCCTGATTGCGATCACCGACGTCGAGATCGCTCGCGCCTCGCGCGACAGCACGTCTGCGGCCGTGATCGCCGCCAAGCGAGCGCTCGCGACGCAGCAAGACCTGCTGCGCGCGATCACCGGCGAGACCTACGCCAGCCTTGCAGCGCCTGGCGACGACCTGCCGCTGCTGACGCCCGACCCGGCGAGCGAGGACACCTGGGTCACCACGGCGATGAACCAGAACGCGAGCCTGATCGCGAGCCGCCTCGCGGCCGACATCGCACACGACGGTCTGCTCACGTCCTACGGCGGCAACATACCCACGGTCAACGTCGGTGTCGCGCGCAACTGGGCTCTCAATCACGGCGCGCCCGCAAGCACGAACAGTGCCGTCGCCGGAGAAGCCGCGGCGAACCTGCCCTTTCCGCTTGGCTACGGCACCGATACTCGCGATCTGGTCTGGGGAGTTTCGATCTCCGTGCCGCTGTTCTCCGGGGGGGCGACGAGTTCGAAGATCCGCCAGGCCAGGTATACGTGGGACGCGGCGAAGTCGGGCCTCGATTACACCTCGCGACAGACCGAGGAGCAGACACGCGATGCCTACCAGGGCATCATCAGCCAGATTGCTGCAGTGCGCGCCCTGAAGCAGGCGGTCGAATCCAACCGGGTATCGCTGCAGGCGACGGAGGCCGGCTATTCCGTCGGCACCAAGACCGCCGTCGACGTGCTGACCTCGCGCGGCCTGCTGGTGCAGGCCGAAAACGACTACGCCCAGGCCAAGTACGCCTACCTGACCGACATCGTGCTGCTGCGCCTGGCAGCCGGTAATCTCGACCAGCACACCGTCGAGCAGATCAACGGCTGGCTCACGCTGGCGGAACCGACGCCGCCGGCCGTGCCGGCGACACCTGACTTCCCGGCGAACTCCGCTTCGCCGCTGGTACCCCCGTCGTCGGGACTGCCGGTGGCGCCCGAAGCATTGCCCCCACCCGCAGTGCTACCCCCACCGGCAGTGCTACCCCCACCGGCAGGATTGCCCCCGCCGGCGGCCGCGCCCGGGCCCTAGCCCGGCAGCGCCAGCAGCGGATCGATCAGGCGCTGCAGCCGCTCGAGTACGCCCCGGTTGGCTTCGATCACGGCAAGGCCCGCCGCGCCACGGCGCGCGCACGCGGCAGGCGAGTCCAGCAGCGCTCGCAGCGCGGCTGCAAGTCCGTCGGCGTCCTGCACGATCGTGAGCGCCCCCGCTTCGCGCAACGCTTGTGCGACATCCGGCGCGGCAAATAGCGCCGGCCCGGCAAGTACCGGACGTGCCAGTGCGGCGGGCTCCAGCAGATTGTGCCCGCCGGCCGGAACGAGGCTGCCGCCAACGAACGCGACGTCGGCCGCAGCGTAGAACTCGGGCAGTTCTCCAAGCGTATCGAGCAGCAGCACCTCGCCGTCGGGGTCGTCATCGCCCGGTGGTAGTTCCCGCGAGCGGCGCTGGCAGCGGAAGCCCTGCGCCGCGATCGCCGCGGCCACCGCATCGAAGCGCTGCGGATGGCGCGGCGCGAGCACCAGCAAGGCATGAGGCGAGGTCTGACGCAGCAAACGATGGGCGGCAAGCAGGATCGCCTCCTCACCGGCATGCGTGCTTCCTGCGGTCCAGACCGGCCGGTTGGGCGCGTAGCGCGCCCGTGCCTGCGCGCCGCGCGCACTGATCTCGGACGGCATCGTGCGCTCGAACTTCAGATTGCCGACCACGCTCAGGCGCGACGGATTCACGCCCAAGGCCGCAAAGCGCTGCGCATCGGCCGCGCTCTGGGCTCCGACCCAGACATTGGCGGCCAGCGTGTCGCGCAGCAGGCCCGGCAGGCGCGCGTAGAGGCGGGCGGTGCGCGGCGAGATCCGGGCGCTCGCGATCAAAGTCGGTATGCCGCGGCGCCACGCGCCTCGCAGCAGGTTGGGCCACAGTTCGGTCTCCAGCACGACCAGCAGTCGCGGCCGCAGGCGCGCGAAGGTGCGGCCGACGCAGCCGGGCGTGTCGTACGGTGCGTAGCGCACTTCGAGGCCCGGCAGCACTGCGCGCGCGCGCGCGCGGCCGGTCGGCGTCGCGCAGCTGAGCGTGATTTCTACAGCGGGCAGGCGGGCGCGCAGCGCCGCGATCAACGCGGCGGCGGCCTGCACCTCTCCGACCGAGACCGCATGCACCCAGATGCCGCCCGGAGGTCGCGGCGTCCCGAACCCAAAGCGCGCCCAGCCGCCGTGCCAGTACTCGCGCTGGCGCAGGCCGCGCAGCAGCACGCGGAGGCTCACGGCGGGCAGCGCCAGCCAGACCAGCAGCGTGTAGAGACGGCGCACGTCAGCTTCTGATCAGGCGGCCGTCGCCGGGGCGACCGCTGCGAAATAGCCGCGCAGCAGCGAATCCCAGTCCGCGTCGGAAAAATGTACCGGCGGCAACGGTGCCGTGATCTTCTCGATCGAGCGGCGCAGCCGCACCAGGTTGTCGTCGCACCAGAGTCCGGGCTTGCGCAGGCGGCTGCGGTCGAAGTCCACGAGCCAGACCTCCGTGGCCTCGCCGAACAGCACGTTGTGTGCGTTCAGGTCGGCATGGAATACGCCATCATCGTGGAAGCGCCGCAGGCAGCGCCCGAGGGCGATCCAGTGAGTGAGCGGCACCGATCCGGCCCGCAACAGCGTCGCGAGCGACTGCGCATCGGGGATCTGCTCGGTCAGCAGGTCGGCGCAATAGCCGTACCGACCGGTGCGCCGATAGCTCGCGGCGATCGGCACCGGGACCGGCAGGCCGGCGCGGCGCATCAGGTGGAGCATGTGCCACTCGACGAACGAGCGCGTTCGAGCCTCGCCCTGCCAGCGATAGGTATCGGCGGCGAGCCGCGCTATCCAGCCTCCACGATGGTAATGCCGCAACACCAGACGCCGCCCCTCGCCATCGATGAAGCACACTCCGCCGCGGCCCTCCTGGCTCTGCCTGACGCGGGCGCGTCCGGACCACCACTTCGGATCGAACCAGGTTGCCTCGGCGTTGCCGGCACGCGAGGCGTCATATAGCATCGCGCCGCCGCTGATCGGTTTTTGCCGCACCTCGGCCCCGGTCGGCCAGCGCATAGATTTTCCCATGCCCAATTCCATCACGCCGCCCCGTAGCCTGTGCCTGCTGCGGCTTTCGGCCATCGGCGATTCCTGCCATGTCGTACCGGTGGTACGGGCGCTGCAGCGTACCTGGCCGGGTACGCAGCTGACGTGGATCATCGGCAGGGTCGAGGCGCGGCTGATGTCGCTGCTGCCAGGGGTCGAGTTTATCACCATCGACAAGGCTGCCGGCTGGTCCGCCGCGACCGGGCTGCGGCGCGCGCTCGGAGGGCGGCGCTTCGACGTGCTGCTGCACATGCAGCTCTCGGTGCGCGCAAGCATCATCTCGCTGGCCGTCCGCGCCGCCACCCGTATTGGCTTCGACCGGGCGCGCGCGCGCGAACTGCAGTGGCTCGTCACCAATGCGCGCATCCCGGCGCGTGGCAACGAGCACGTGCTCGACAGCTTCCAGGGCTTTCTCGATGCGCTAGGGGTCGCGCGCGGCGCGCTCGAGTGGAATCTGCCGCTGCCCACCGAGGCGCAGGACTACGCGGCGGGACTGATTCCGGACGGGCGTGCGACGCTGGTGGTCAGCCCGTGCTCGAGTCACCCGGCCCGCAACTGGAGCGTGGAGCGCTACGCGGCCATCATCGAGCACGCGGCGCGGCGGCACGACCTCGCGGTGATCCTGTGCGGCGGACGCTCGGCGCTCGAGCGCGACACCTGTGCCGCCATCGAACGGGCCTGCACCGTGCCAGTCGTCAACCAGGTCGGGCGCGATACTCTGCCCCAGCTGCTGGCGCTGCTCGCGCGTGCGCGGGTATTGCTGGCGCCGGATGCGGGGCCCGCGCACATGGCGACGATGGTCGGCACTCCGGTGCTGGGGCTCTACGCCGCCACGCGCGTGGCACGGACCGGGCCTTATCTGTCGCGCCAGTGGTGCGTCGATCGCTTCGAGCAGGCGGCGCGCCGCTTTCGCGGCTGCAGCGGCGAGCAGATCCCGTGGCACACGAAGATCGAGGAACCCGGGGTCATGGACCTGATCGAGGTGGCCGCGGTACGCGAGCGCCTGGACGCCCTGCTAAGCTAGTTCCATGGAACAGATCCTGGTGCCGCTCTCCCCAGGCGAGCTGCTGGACAAGATAACGATCCTGCGCATCAAGTCCGAGCGGATCGGCGATGCGCAAAAGCTGCAGAACGTGCGGCGCGAACTGGCGCTGCTCGAGCAGACCTGGCGCGCGGCGCGCGTGAGCGATGCGGGGCTCGCGGCAGAGGAAGCGGCGCTGCAGCGGGTCAATGAGGAACTGTGGGAGATCGAGGACCGAATCCGCGAGCACGAGGCACAGCGCCTGTTCGACGCTGCTTTCATCGAGCTGGCGCGCCAGGTCTACCATCGGAATGACGAGCGCGCCGCAATCAAGAAACGCATCAACGTCGCGCTGCACGCGACGATCATCGAAGAGAAGTCCTACCAGCCGTACCTCTAAGCCTGCAGCGTAAACTCTGCGCCGCAGTAGGGGCACTTGGCAAACCCCGTTTCCTCGATCGGCAGGTAGACGCGCGGGTGCCCATTCCACAGGGTCATGTCCGGCATCGGGCAGGACAGGGGCAGATCCTGCGCAGTCACGGTGTACTGCATCTGCGCGCTGGGCACGCGGCGGTCGGCCGACTGGTTCATGGCAGCGATTATAGCCTGAGCGCCCGCGCGTCCGGGTCCGCCGCTCCCGATTCCTGACCCATGACCTCGTCCCAGATCGCGCTGATCGCGGCGCGCTCGGCCACGAACTCCCCGGCCGGCACCACGGCATCGAAGCCGCCGAGCGCGCGATGGTGCAGGCGGGTGCGGTAAGCGCGGTAGGCGGCCGTGAGCACGTCGATGCGCGCCTGGGGCACGAGGTCGGCTGACGCGACCGACTCGAGCTGGCGGATCGTATCGGCGAATAGCGCGACCGGCGGATAGCGCGCAGCCCATAACAGCGCCCAGTACTGCGCCAGAAACTCGATATCCCCGATGCCCCCCGGATCCTGTTTGAGATCGATGCTGTCCTCGCGGGCACGCGAGAGTTCGCGCCGCTGCCGGTTGCGCATCGAACGCACTTCGGAGAGCAGCGTGGCGCGCCGGACGTGTCCGGTCAGGATTTCCATGCGCACGTCCTCGAAGCGTGCGCGCAGTAGCGGTGCGCCCGCGACCGCGCGGGCGTGCAGCAGCGACTGGTGTTCCCACGTCCATGCCTCGTGCCGCTGGTACTCGCCAAACGCGTCGATGCTCGTGATCAGCATGCCGCCCTTGCCGCTCGGGCGCAGGCGCATGTCCACCTCGTAGAGCCGGCCGGCGGCCGAATGCATCGTGAGCAGGTGCACCAGGCGTTGGGCAAAACGCACGAAGAACACCTGGTTGTCGATACTGCGCGCGCCCTCGGTCTCCTGGCGCTCACCGGTTGAATCATGCAGGAACACGAGATCGAGATCCGAGGCATAGCCAAGCTCCCGGCCGCCGAGCTTGCCATAGCCGATTACGCACAGCCGCACCGGCCGGCGCTCGGTGCCCTCGCCGCACATGGGCGTGCCGAGCCGCGGCAGGAGGTGCTGCCAGGTCAGCGCGAGCGCTCGCTCGATGATCAGCTCGGCCAGTTCGGTGAGCCGGTCGCTCACCTGCATGACCGGCAGGTGCGCCAGCAGGTCGGCCGCGGCCAGGCGGAACAGCGCCGCGCGCTGGAACTGCCGCAGACGCTCGACCAGCTGTTCCTCATCCTCCGCATCCACGCCGGCCATGCGCTGCTCGAGGTCCGCCGCGAGCGCGGCGCGGTCGGGAGGAGCCTCGAGCAGCTGCTCGTCGATCAGTTCATCGAGCAGCAGCGGATGGGTCGCAATCTGTTCGATCAGGAAGTCGCCGTGCGAGCTCAGCTCGACCAGCCGCCGGCGCGCGGCGGCGCTATGCAGCAGCAGCGCAAAATAGGCCGAGCGCGCACCGATCGCCTCGAGCACGCGCAGTAGCCGGCGCAGCGCGGCCAGGGGCGCGGCCGTTGCCGCCGCGTCCTGCACCAGCACCGGCAGCAGCGCGGCCAGCCGTCGGGTGCCGATCGCATCGAGGCGCTGTACGGACGCACCGCGCTGAAAATCCAGCAGCAACTGCGCGGCAGCCGGGGCCTCCCCGTACCCCTGACTCGCAAGCCGCGCGTTCAACGTGCCGAAATCCTCGGCAGCACCCTGCACCCAGGGCGCCGGCGCCGGTACGCTCGCCTGTGCCGCGGCCGTGGATGGCGCGCGCGCACCGAACACGATCGCGCGGAAATGAGCGGCCACGCGGGTACGGTGCAGCTCGAGCTGCGCGGCCAGCTCGGCCCAGTCAGTACACCCCATGGCCGCGGCGAGGATGGCGCGCTCGTCCGGGTCCGTGGGTACCCGGTGCACCTGCTGGTCGGCGCGCATCTGCAGCCGATTCTCGAGCCGGCGCAGGAACACATAAGCGGCATCGAGCTCGGCGACTGCCTGAGCCGGCAGCATTTTCGCGCCGGCGAGCAGCGGCAGCGCGCGGCGCAGCGACGTGCCCTGCAGCCGCCGGTCCTGGCCGCCGCGGATCAGCTGGAATGCCTGCACGATGAACTCGATCTCGCGAATCCCGCCGTCACCGAGCTTGATGTCCTCGGCCAGGTCGCGTCGCGCAACCTCTCGCTCGATCAGCGCCTTCATCTCGCGCAACGATTCGAACACGCCGAAGTCCAGGTAGCGACGGTAGACAAAGGGTCCGATCAGCGCGCGGAACAGCTGCGCATAGGCGTCCTGGGCGCTCAGTGCGCGCGCCTTGACCCACGCATAGCGTTCCCAGTCGCGACCGTGTATCAGCAGGTAGTCCTCCAGTGCCGCCGCGTTCGACACTACTGGGCCGCTCTCGCCGAAGGGCCGCAGCCGCAGGTCGACGCGGAATACGAAGCCGTCCGCGGTCTGTGCCGCGAGCAGGTGCACGAGGCGCTGCGCCAGGCGTGTGAAGTACTCCTGGTTCGCGATGCTCTCGGGTCCGTCGGTTGCGCCGTCCTCTGGATAGAGCAACACCAGATCGATGTCGGAGGAGAAGTTGAGCTCCTCCCCGCCCAGCTTGCCCATGGCGACGATCACCAAGGGCTGCAGCACCCCGCGCAGCGATACAGGCTGCCCGAAGCGGCCCGCCAGCGTGCGCACCGCGAACTCGAGCGCCGCCCGCACGGCCAGCTCCGCGGCGCGCGAGAGCGCGCCGAGGGTGTCGTCGAGGCTGGCCCAGCCCGCCAGGTCACGCCAGGCCAGGCGCGTGTATTCGGCGCGCCGCCAGCACCGCAGCGCCGCGAGGCATGGCTCCTCCGGCGTCACGGCTAGCGTCGCGAGTTCCGGCAGCGGCAGCGGCTCATCGCCCAGACGGTTCGCAACGCGCGCCTGCAGCTGGCCCCACAGCGCCGGATCGCGGCACAGCGCATCGAGCACGAACCCGCTGGCGCCCAGCACCATCGGCGCCGATGCGACCAGCGCATCGCTGCCGCCGGTCAGTGCGGCGTGCACCGCAGGGGCGCGCTCGGCGAGCATCGCGTACGCTCGCTGCTGCGCCGCTGCGAACGCGTCCACGGGCGAGCGCGTCAGGAGGCGCGCGGCTGGACCGCGACGCGCACCGTGAGCGAATGGGATCCGCCGCCGAGGATCACGCCACGCAACGGCGAGACGTCGCCGAAATCCCGGCCCCACGCAAGCGCGATGTGCTCCTGCGCGACGCGCATGTCGTTGGTCGGATCGAACTCGACCCAGCCAAACGGAGGTGCGAACACCGCGACCCAGGCATGCGAGGCGTCGGCCCCGACCAGCCGCGGCGCCTCGCCGGCTTCGGCCCCGGCCGCCGCGGCCTCCGCGGCCGGCCCCCGCGAGGCGCGCGTGTGCAGGTAGCCGCTCACGTAGCGCGCCGCGAGACCGACGCTGCGCAGGCAGGCGATCATCAGGTGGGCGTAATCCTGGCAGACACCGCGGCGCTGCTCGAGCACCTGCAGCAGTGGCGTCGCGATCTCGGTCGCGCCGGGTTCGTAGGTGAACTCCCGGTGCAGGCGGCTCATGAGACCGTCGGCGACCTCGAGCACCGTCGCCGAAGGATTCAGCAGCCCGCGCGCGAAATCGCCGAACAGCCGCTTGACGCGTACATAAGGGGATTCGCCGCGGAAGCGCTGTGCCTCGACCCACTCCGCATCGCGCGCGCAAGCCTGGTAGCACAGCGCCTCGCGCACCTGCTCCCAGCTCTCGCCCTCCTCGCGCGGCGGCTGCGGCACGGCCTCCAGTTCGACCTCCATGTCGCCGACCACCAGCAGGCGGTCGTGCGGCCGGTCCAGCTCGAAGCGCGTGACCAGGTTGCCGAAGCAGTCCATGTGCTCGCTGTACACCAGCGGCGTCGGCGCGATGCGGATGCGATGCTCCAGACACCGCTGGCGCGCGCTGCTGCGCGGCGTCAGGTGCAGCTGCTGATGGGAATGCGCGACGTTGCCGCGATAGCGGTACTCGGTCTCGTGGCGCACCGCGTAGCGCACGCTGCTCACGTGGCCACCGTCTGCAGGTCCAGGTCCACCAGCGAAAAGTGGCGCAGCGCGAGCCGGTCGCACAGGTGTGCCGATGCCGCGCCGAGCACCTCCAGCGCGGCGGCCAGCGCCTGCCTGCGCAGGGCCCCCTCTGCGCCCTCGGCGTCGATACCGTCGAGCGGCAGCGCGCACAGCTGTGCGAGCGGTTCGTCCAGCTGGTCGTCCGGTGCCGCGCCGAGGGATTCGGCCAGGTCCGCCAGGGTGCGGCGCACCGACCGCCATTGGAATGCCAGCGCGCGCGGGCTCGATTCATCGAAGATCAGCAGCTGCAGCACGGGCAGCAGCTGCGGGACCATGACGTAGCGGGTACGGTAGGCGATGCTCGCGCCACCGACGTCGAGCAGCCATTCGATCTCGGCCTGGCGCAGCAGCGCATCGGCCGACAGGCGTGCTGCCAGCAGCTCGGCGAGGAACTGCATACGCTCGAGCCTGCGCCCCAGCATCAGCAGCCGCCAGCCATCATCCTGCGTCATGTCATCGAGCGCGAAGCCGGACAGCGCAGTGAGCGAGACCAGCAGGCGGTCCAGAGTCTCGGCCGGATCGGCGGCGGTCGCACCGGCTTCGTGGAACTGGCGCTGCATCACGCTGACCGCCCGCCAGTGCTCGGCCGACAGGCGGCTGCGCGCCTGGCTGGCGCACCAGCCGAGCCGCTGCAGATCCTCGGCAACACCGAATTCGAGCGCCTCATCGTGCAGGCTTGCGGCCACGTCGCTTTCGGCCGCCAGTACCCCGTGGCGCACGCACTCCGCACGCGCGCTGCGCCAGATGGCGGCATTGGTGCGCGTCGCGAGCGTTGCGCGCAGCAGCCGCGCCTTGTCCTCGCAGCGCTCCGCGTACCGGCCGAGCCAATACAGGTTCTCGACCAGCTGCGCGGGCAGCTCGTCGTGCCGCTGACGCAGCGAGGAGGCCCCGGGCTCGCCGCCGGGTGCCGCCGGTGCGCCCGGAGCTGCTGCATCCTCGCCGCCCAGCACCCAGACGTCCTTGCTGCCGCCGCCTCTCTGACTCGAGACGATGTCGATGACGCCCTCGGCGGCAATGCGCGCGAGCCCTCCGGGCATCACCTGGTAGCCCTCCGCGGTGGCGATCGCATACACGCGCATCGTCAGGGTGCGCGGGGTGAGCCGCAGCGTCGCACCGGCCAGCCACGAGGGCGCCTGCGACAGCGAGATTCGCTCCTGCGCGACGTACGCGTAGGGCCGCCCGCGCACGCGCGTGAGCAGCTGCGAGCGCTCTGCGGAGCCCAGGTCGCGGCCGAATCGCTGCTCGAACTTCTGATTCGGAAAGGTTGGCTTGATGACCAGCCGGTCGAGGTGCTCCTCGACGTACTCGAGAGCCGGCTGCTCACCGCACCACCAGGTCGCCACCGATGGCAATGACAGCGACTCGCCGAGCAGGAATTCCGCGGCGCCGGGCAGGAAGCCGAGCCAGGCCGCGGATTCGAGCACGCCGCTGCCGAGGGCGTTGGCGACCACGACACGGCCGGCGCGCACCGCACCGAGCATGCCAGGCACACCGAGCGCCGAATCGGCCCGCAGCTCCAGCGGGTCGCAGTAATCGTCATCCAGGCGGCGCAGGATCCCGTGTACGCGTCGCAGCCCGGCGAGCGTCTTCAGGTAGACGGTATCGGCGCGCACCGTCAGGTCCTGGCCCTGGACCAGCGGCAGTCCGAGCTGACGGGCGAGGTAAGCGTGCTCGAAGTAGGTCTCGTTGAACGGCCCCGGCGTCAGCACCACCACCAGCGGTGCCTCACCATCCTCGGCCTGGCGCATGAGCTGCTCGCGCAGGGTCTGGAAGCTGGCGCTAAGCGGACTCACGCGTAGCTGGCTGAGCAGACCAGGCAGCACTCGCGCGATGATCGCGCGGTTCTCCAGCGCATAGCCCGGACCGGAAGGGGTCTGGGTACGATCGGCGAGTACCCACCAGCGGCCGTCCGGGGCGCGTGCCAGATCGGCGGCGTAAAGATACAGCCAGCGCTCTCCGAGTGGCCGCGTGCCCTGTGCCGCCCACAGGAAATTCGGGTGGCCGAACACCAGCTCGGCCGGCACGACACCGGCGGACAGCACCCGCTGGGCGCCATAAAGATCCGCCAGCAGCGCATTGATCAGCGTCGCACGCTGCTGCACGCCGGCCTCGATGGCCCGCCACTCGCCCGCATCGATCAGCAGTGGGAGCGGATCGAGCTGCCAGGGACGGTCGCGGCCCTGCGGGTCGGCGTAGACGTTGTAAGTCACGCCGTTCTCGACGATCAGCCGCCGCGTGAGTTCGACGCTGCGGCGCGCCGCCTCCGCACCACCGTTCGCCAGATGTTCGATCAGGGGTCGCCAGTGCGGACGTATCGTCCCCTGCCGGTCCAGCAGCTCGTCGTAGCGTTGCGGACTACCGGCGTACAGCATCTCCTTGGCGTTGGGCATCGTTGGCGGGGCCTCGCTACGGACTCCCGTTACGGTGAACGGCGCAGGTCGAGCGTGAACGGGAAGTCGGGGTTGGCCGGCTCGGCGGACTGCAGCACGGCCGGCACGCCGGACTGCAGGGCCCCGCCGGTCATCGAGGCCTGACCCGGCGTGTGGCCCATGCGGAAAAAGCGCGCCAGCCGCCGGCTCTCGGCCTCGAAGGAATTGACCGGGAATGTACTGTAGCTGCGGCCGCCCGGATGGGTCACGTGATACTGACAGCCGCCGAGCGAGCGGCGCATCCAGGTGTCCACCAGGTCGAAGGTCAGCGGTGAGTGCACGGGTATGCGTGGATGCAGCGCCGATGAGGGCTGCCACGCGCGATAACGCACCCCGGCCACGAACTCCCCGGGCGTGCCCGTCGGGCGCAGTGGCACCGCGCGGCCGTTGCAGGTCACTGTATACCGATCGGGAGGCAGGCCCGTCACGCGCACCTGCAGCCGCTCCACCGAGGAGTCCACGTAGCGCACGGCACCGCCCGCGGCACCCTCCTCGCCCATCACGTGCCAGGGCTCGAGGGCCTGGCGCAGGTCCATGCCGATACCCATGACCGCATAGTCGCCATAGCGCGGAAAGCGGAACTCGAAGTGCGGCGCGAACCAGGCGGGGTCGAGTGGGTAGCCGGCCGCCGCCTGCTCACGCAGGACCTCGCGGAAGTCCTGCTCGACGAAGTAGGGCAGCATGAAGCGGTCGTGCAGCTCGGTGCCCCAGCGCGCGAGGCGTGCCGGCCGGTACGGCTCGTGCCAGAAGCGCGCGACCAGCGAGCGCAGCAACAGCTGCTGAGTGAGGCTCATGCGATGGTGCGGCGGCATCTCGAACGCGCGCAGTTCCAGCAGCCCCAGGCGCCCGGTCGGGCCGTCGGGTGCATAGAGCTTGTCAATGCAGAACTCGGCACGATGTGTGTTGCCGGTTACGTCGATCAGCAAGTTGCGCAGCAGCCGGTCGGTCAGCCAGGGCGGCACGCTGGTGCCGGGTGGCGGCAGCTGCTGCACGGCGAGCTCGAGTTCGTAGAGCGAATCGTTGCGCGCCTCGTCGACGCGCGGCGCCTGTGAGGTCGGACCGACGAACAGCCCGGAGAACAGGTAGGACAGCGCCGGGTGGTTGTGCCAGTAGCTGATCAGGCTGGTCAGCAAGTCGGGTCGGCGCAGGAACGGCGAGTCCGGCGCAGTGGCGCCGCCGAGCACGAAATGATTGCCGCCGCCGGTCCCGGTGTGGCGCCCGTCGAGCATGAACTTCTCGGTGCCGAGCCGCGACTCGCGCGCCGCCTCGTACAGGAAGGTCGTACGCTCGGTGAGCTCCTGCCAGTTATGGGAGGGATGGATGTTGACTTCGATGACGCCCGGATCGGGCGTTACGCGGAACACATTCAGCCGCGGGTCCGTCGGGGGCTCGTAACCCTCGAGCAACACCGGCAGGTCCAGCTGCGCGGCAGTGGCCTCCACGGCCGTGACGATTTCGAGATAGTCAGCGACGTCTGAGGTCGGCGGCATGAAGACATAGAGCACGCCGCCGCGCGGTTCGGCGCACAGCGCGGTGCGCGAGATCCACCCGGCAGACTCGCGCGCGACCGGACGCCGGTCCGGCGCAGGTACCGCGGCCCGGCCGCGCGCCGCGGCACTGCGGACCCCGTCGCCAGCGGCGCCGCGCATCTGCGTGCGCAGCTGCGCGAAGCGCGGCAGCGGCGAAAAAGACTGCATTGGATCGGGAGCATGCACGTAGGGGTAGTCGCTGCGCGCGACCCACGGCTGGGAGTCGAGCGGCAGCCGGTAGCCCATCGGCGAATCCCCGGGGATCAGGTAGCAGCGCTCGGCGCGCAGGAACCACGGCCCGCTCTGCCAGCGCGTGCCGCGCGGATCGCGCGCCAGCGGCAGCACGTGGCCGCTGATGCGCTCGAGCCCCTGCGAGTACACGCGCATCAGGCGTGCGCGCTCCTGGGGGTCTTCGAGCCGGGAATCGAACGGGTCGACGTTCGCCGGCAGGCGTCGCTCGCGCCACAGGTAGTAGAACACGTCCTCGAAGGCCGGGAACACGAACCGCGGATCGAGCCCGAGTCGTTCGGCAACACCGTTCAGGAAGCGCTGGGCGCCCTCGGCGTTCACGCCGTAGTCGCGTCGCTCGTCGGCGATGAGTGCGCGCTCGTTCCAGATCGCCTCCCCGTCACGACGCCAGTAGCAGTTCAGGGACCAGCGCGGCAGCTGCTCGCCGGGGTACCACTTGCCTTGTCCGAAATGCGTGAGCCCCTGCGGCGCATAGCGATCTCGCAGCCGATGGTAGAGTTCAGCGGCTCGCGCCCGCTTGGTGGGCCCCAGCGCACTGGTGTTCCACTCGGCGCCATCCGGATCATCGATCGACACGAACGTCGGCTCGCCGCCCATCGTCAGGCGCACGTCCTGCAGTTCGAGCCTGGCATCGATGGCCGCGCCGAGTGCATCGATCGCCGCCCACTGCTCATCGGTGTACGGCTTGGTGACCCGCGGGGCTTCGAACACGCGTGTGACGGACATCCGGTGCTCGAACTCGACCTTGCACTCATCGACTGCGCCGCTGACGGGCGCGGCGGAGGACGGCTCGGGCGTACAGGCCAGCGGGATGTGGCCTTCGCCGGCGAGCAGTCCGGAGGTCGGATCGAGCCCGATCCAGCCGGCGCCGGGCAGGTAGACCTCGCACCAGGCATGCAGGTCGGTGAAATCCGCCGGTGGCCCGGAGGGGCCATCGAGCGACTTGAGGTCCGCCGTCAGCTGGATCAGATAGCCGGACGCGAAGCGCGCCGCGAGCCCGAGGTGGCGCAGCAGCTGCACCAGCAACCATGCCGAGTCGCGGCACGAGCCGGCGGCGCGCTGCAGCGTCTGCTCCGGAGTCTGCACTCCCGGCTCCATGCGGATCAGGTAGCGGATGTCGTTCGCGACGCGCTGGTTCAGCGCCACCAGGAAATCGATCGTGCGCATCGGAGCGCGCGGTGATTTGGCCAGGTAGTCCGCGAAGCCAGGCGTGGCGGCCGCCTTCACCAGGAACGGTGCGAGTTCGACCGACTCGGTGGCCTCGTAATGGAACGGGATGCGCTCCGCGTAGGGTGCGAGGAAGAAGTCGAACGGATTGTGTACCGCCATCTCGGCGACGAGATCGACCTCGACGCGGAATTCGCTCGTGCGCTCGGGGAACACCAGTCGCGCCAGATAGTTGGACTGCGGATCCTGCTGCCAGTTGACGAAGTGCTGCGCGGGCTCGACGCGCATCGAATAGGAGAGGATGCGGGTGCGACAGTGGGGCGCGGGGCGCAGCCGTACCAGTTGCGCGCTCAGCGACACCGGGCGATCGTACCTGTAGTGGGTGACGTGGTTCAGAGCGACATGGATCGACACGGAATCCCGACGACCTCCCTGCGAACGCTCTCTCGCAAAGAGCCTGTATTGGCAATGATGCCCGCAATGCGGCGCGAGCGCACTGCCATGCGCGGCGGCGGTGCAACCGAGCGCGTGACGGTACATAACGGTGCGGAAAGCACAAAAAAAAGCCCCGCAGTGCGGGGCTTTAAGTAATGCGCGGAAACGGGGGGGTCTTGTTCCGCGACTTTCCGGGTTACGCGGACTGGCGTCCGCCTCACCCTGAGGTCAAATATACGCCGAATATTTCGTTTGTAAAGTGAACCATTCGTTACTTGTACATTACCGCGGCCGCATCAGTAGACGGGCCCGATGCGCGGCCATCGCCGCTCCGGCCGGGCGGCGCCGCGGCGCAGCACACGGGACTTCCGGCGCCAATAAAAAGGGGCCGGACGAATGTCCGGCCCCTCTTGGCTTCTCTGTACGGATGGGTAAGCGCTTGAGGCCTACATGTCCATACCGCCCATGCCGCCCGGCGGTCCGTGCGCGTGCTCGGCCTCGTCCTTCGGCGCCTCGGCGATCATGACCTCGGTGGTCAGCAGCAACCCGGCTACCGAAGCCGCGTTCTGCAGCGCCAGCCGCGTCACCTTGGTCGGATCCAGGATGCCAGCCTCGATCAGGTCACCGAATTCGCCCGTGGCCGCGTTGTAGCCGAAGCTACCCTTGCCATCCTTGACCCGGTTCAGGATCACGGCCGGATCTTCACCGGCGTTCTCGACGATCTGCCGCAGCGGCTCTTCGATCGAGCGCTTCAGGATCGCGATGCCGACGGTCTGATCCTCGTTCGCACCCTGCAGGTTGTTGAGGGCCTTCTGCGCGCGGATCAGAGCGACGCCGCCGCCCGGTACCACGCCTTCCTCGACTGCCGCGCGGGTCGCATGCAGCGCGTCCTCGACGCGGGCCTTCTTCTCCTTCATCTCGATCTCGGTCGCAGCGCCGACCTTGATCACGGCCACGCCACCGGAGAGCTTGGCGACACGCTCCTGCAGCTTTTCCTTGTCGTAATCCGAGGTCGCTTCCTCGATCTGCTGGCGGATCGACTCGATGCGAGCCTTGATGTCCGCGGCCTTGCCGTGGCCATCGATGAGCGTGGTGTTCTCCTTCTCGACCACGATCTTCTTGGCTTCGCCCAGGTCATTGAGCGAGGCCTTCTCGAGCGCCAGGCCGACCTCGTCCGAGATCACCGTGCCGCCGGTAAGGATCGCGATGTCCGCGAGCATCGCCTTGCGACGATCGCCGAAGCCGGGAGCCTTGACCGCCGCGACCTTCAGGATGCCGCGGATGTTGTTCACCACCAGGGTCGCGAGCGCCTCGCCCTCGACGTCCTCGGCGACGACCAGCAGCGGACGGCCGGCCTTCGCGACGCCCTCGAGCACTGGCAGCAGCTCACGGATGTTGCTGATCTTCTTGTCGACCAGCAGCACGTACGGCTTCTCCAGCTCGGTAGTTTGGTTGGCCTGGTTGTTGATGAAGTACGGGGACAGATAGCCACGGTCGAACTGCATGCCTTCCACGACATCCAGCTCGTTGTCGAGACCGGAACCTTCCTCGACCGTGATCACGCCTTCCTTGCCGACCTTCTCCATCGCGTCGGCAATCGTCTTGCCGATGCTCTCGTCCGAGTTGGCCGAGATGGTGCCGACCTGCGCGATCGCCTTGCTGTCCTTACACGGCTTGCTGAGCTTCTTGAGCTCCTCGGTCGCCGCGATGACGCCCTTGTCGATGCCGCGCTTGATGTCCATCGGATTGCGGCCCGAGGCGACGGCCTTCAGACCCTCGCGGATGATCGCCTGCGCCAGCACGGTTGCAGTCGTCGTGCCGTCCCCCGCTTCGTCGGAGGTGTTGGACGCGACTTCCTTGACCATCTGCGCGCCCATGTTCTCGAACTTGTCCTTGAGCTCGATCTCCTTCGCGACCGAGACACCGTCCTTCGTGACGGTAGGGGCGCCGAAGCTCTTCTCGAGCACCGCGTTGCGGCCCTTGGGGCCAAGCGTCGCCTTGACGGCGTTCGCCAGGATATTGACGCCGCGGAGCATTCGCTGCCGCGCATCGTCACTGAAACGTACTTCTTTGGCTGCCATTGCTGTAGTCCTCGAGATGTTTACTTGCCTTCGATGACGGCCATGACGTCTTCCTCGCGCATTACCACGAGGTCCTCGCCTTCGACCTTCACTTCCGTGCCGCTGTACTTGCCGAACAGGATCTTGTCGCCGACCTTCACGTCGAGCGGACGCACCTGCCCGTCTTCAAGAATCTTGCCCTTGCCGACCGCGACGATCTTGCCCTGGATGGGCTTCTCTGCCGCCGTATCGGGAATCACGATGCCGCCGGGTGAAGTGCGCTCTTCCTCGAGGCGCTTCACGATCACGCGGTCATGAAGAGGACGAATCTTCATGGATACCACTCCTTAATTCGCTGTTGATCTACTAGAATATTTCTTGCTACCGCGACCCTTGGGGTGTCGCCCGCCAC
>Ga0265334_10000133_pt1 | contig 46890 bp, 45 predicted proteins | sample 42023metaG_FD_192442 | JGI IMG/M metagenome (GOLD analysis project Ga0265334, IMG submission 192442) | Rhizosphere microbial communities from Carex aquatilis grown in University of Washington, Seatle, WA, United States - 4-20-23 metaG | ecosystem: Host-associated > Plants > Roots > Rhizosphere...
GCGTGCCGCTGGGATCGGTGTCATTCGAAAGGACCGAGCTGCCGGAATAGAGCGTGTTCTCCGTCACCGTGTAGCTGTCCGCGACCGCTGTTGGCGAAACCTGGCTGATCGTCAACGATACCGTCGTCGTGGAAGAGCAAACCGTTCCATAGCAGGCCCGGTAGGTGAAGCTGTCTGAGCCGAAGTAGGTGTTGCTCGGTGTATAGCTGAAGGTGCCGTCGCTGTTGAGCGTGAATGAACTGCTGTGGCTCGGACTGCCGATCAACGTGGCGGTCACCGAGCCGTCCGGCTGAGTATCGTTGCTTAGGACCGAACTGCCAGAGTACGCAGTATTCTCAGTGACATTGGCATAACTGTCGGCAGCGCCGGTTGGCGCATGCACGACTTGAAACGACTGGCTGGTGCAGACCGGGTTGTCACCCGTCGAGGCGAGATTGTGGTTGACTAGATTGCCGCAGCCGAACAGCGTATACGTGCCTGCAGTGGCCGACGCAGTATAGTCGAACGACCACGACACATTTCCGCCCGTAGTCGGCTTGGAGTGGTCGGGAACGCCGTTAATGTCCGTACCGACATAGGCGGTGTTATGCGTGATCTCGCCTAAGTTCACCTGCGTATCGGCGCCAGCGACAAGTGTGCCGTTGGTGACGTGAACGTCTAGGCCTGCATTGACCGCCGAAGCACCACCGCTCTTAGTGAGAGAGAAGGTCACCGAATTGCCGCTGCTGCTGACCAGAATATAACTGGCAATCGTGAAAGTCGGCGTGTAGGTAAACGAACCGCCGGAGTGGCAGGCCGTGCAATTGCCGGCGGAACCTGCCGAGACGGCTGCCCCCGAAGTGCCGAAGTAGCCAGTAATTGAGCCGTCCTCGTAGGCAAAGATCGGCATTGCCCAGAGCACCGCTGCAATCGTCACTGCCAACCGCAGCGAGACGAGCGCTCCACGATTGAAGCAACGCCGCAGCGTTCCAGCGCCAACTGGATGCATGTAAATCCCCGATTATCACTCCCAGCGTCCTTGCGCCGACTCCGCCACTCGGCGGCAGCTAGACTCCCTACATCGTCTGCCGTCGTGTAGGGGATTGTTTCGGCCACGAGTAGTATTTGTAAAGCCCTGTCCGACCGTTCACACGGATTTTCCGACCGGAAGCGGTCATCGGCTCCATGAAATTTCGGTACTGCCGCTATAGTTGCGAGATCGCGAACCGTGCCAGCTAGGCTCAGTTAGGGGGAGATATGGGGAAGATCGCTGGAAAATCAGGAAAGGACGACATAAATGACCCGCGCCGCGAATTTCTGGTGCGGATGCTGACGACTGGCGCGTTTGTCGGCGGAACTGGCTGGAATTTCGACGCTCTGGCGTCGTGGTTCGGGCGCACGCCGTCGAAAATGCCGGAAGGCAAGTCGATCTTCGACATGAAAGGCCAGGTTCTTGTCGACGGCTATCCGGCGAGCTACGGCACCGTGATTACCGCTGAAAACAAGGTGACGACCGGCCCCAATAGCTATCTGGTCGCGGCGGTCGGCGATGGTGCGTTCATCATCCGCGAAAACTCCGAGCTGCATCTTGGCACCACCGGCAAAAAGCTACTGGTGCGCAGCATGCAGCTTGTTACGGGCGGCCTGCTGACCGTTTTCGGCCACCGCGGCTCCGATGAAATGGCAAATATTGCTACACCCACTGCGACCATCGGTATTCGTGGCACGGGCTTTTATACGGAAGTGGACCCGGAGAAAACTTATTTCTGCACCTGCTATGGCCTGACGCAGGTGGCGTCGGCGATCGACAAAAAAGAGGCGCAGCGAATCGCTTCCCAGCACCACGATGCACCGAAGTACATTCTCGCCAATCCCGACAGCGGCAAGCGCATCGTGCCGGCGCCGTTCATCAACCATACCGATCTTGAGCTGATGACGATCGAGGCGCTGTGCGGCCGCAAAGTGCCATTCGCGATCCCGGGCGATGATTATGAGGGTCCGCGCCGGAACTACTGACCTGGAGTCAGTCGTCGATGACCGGGGTGCCGGGGAATAGCACTTCGCTAAAGCCGAAGTTGCGCAGGTCACGGATACGCGTCGGATAGAGAATGCCATCGAGGTGATCGCATTCGTGCTGCACGACACGTGCGTGGAATCCGGATACCTCGCGTTCAATCGGTGTGCCGTTGACGTCGAAGCCGCTGTAACGCAGGTGCGTGTGACGCGGCACCAACCCGCGCAATCCCGGCACGCTGAGGCATCCTTCCCAGTCTTCGTCAACATCCCTGCCGAGCGGCGTCAGCAGCGGATTGCACAGCACGGTGAATGGCACTTCCTCCGCATCTGGATAGCGCGGATTCTGCTGCACGCCGAAGATGACGACGCGTAGCGACACACCGATCTGCGGGGCTGCCAGCCCGGCGCCGTTCAGCGCGGCCATGGTGTCCTGCATATCCCGCAGCAGTTCCGACAGTTCCGGTGTGCCGAAGCGTTCCACCGGCGCCGCTTTTTGCAGCAAGCGCGGATCGCCCATTTTCAGCACGTCACGAATCATTGGTTCAGTGCTTCTTTGGTGGCAGCGCCGAGAATTTCACGACTTCGGAGTCGCGCGACATTTGATGTTCGGCCAGCCGCTCCAGATAACGTGCCCACCAACGGTCGTGGTTGGCACCGAGTTCACGCAAGCCATCCCAGGTATAGAGGCCGGTGTCGTGCCCGTCGCTGAAGCGCAGGCGCACCGCGTAACGGCCCACCGGCTCGATCGCGACGATGTTCACTTCGCGCTTGCCGCCGACCAGCATCGGCTCGCCGCCGCCGTGTCCGCGCACCTCCGCGGACGGCGAGTACACGCGCAAGTATTCGCACGGCAGCGAATAACGCGCGCCGTCGCCGTAAGCGACTTCAAGAAGGCGCGAGGCACGATGCAGCTTAATCTCGGTAGGTGCCTGCACCATCGTTATCTCTCCTCACCCCTAATCTTTCACTCCTCACTCAAAGAATATACCGGCTTAAATCCTCGTCGCTCGCCAGCTTCTTGAGCTTGTCGTCCACATAGCCCGCATCGATCAGGATGGTGGTGCCGGCCTTGTCGGATGCGTCGAACGCCGCATCGTCCATCAAACGTTCCAGGACCGTGTGCAGGCGGCGCGCGCCGATGTTTTCAGTGCGCTCGTTGACCTGCCACGCGACTTCCGCCAGTCGCCTTAGACCATCGGCGGCGAAGTTCACGGTGACGCCTTCGGTCGCGAGCAGCGCTTTGTATTGCTCGGTGAGGGAATGCGCGGGCTCGCTGAGAATACGCACAAAATCTTCGGTCTTCAGCGCATCCAGCTCGACGCGAATCGGCAGGCGTCCCTGCAGCTCCGGGATCAGGTCGCTGGGCTTGGCCATGTGGAATGCGCCGCTGGCGATGAACAGGATGTGGTCGGTTTTCACCGGACCATATTTGGTGGAAACGGTGCAGCCCTCGACCAGGGGCAGCAAATCGCGCTGCACGCCTTCGCGCGAGACATCGGCGCCGGCGTATTCGCCGCGCTTGCAGACCTTATCCAATTCGTCGATGAAAACGATGCCGTTTTCCTCGGCGTTCTTCAGGGCTTCGGCGCGGGTCGCTTCCTCGTCGATCAGCTTGGCGGCTTCTTCGTCGATGAGCAGGCGCATTGCTTCCTTGATCTTCAGCTTGCGCGTCTTCGGCTGTGCGTTGCCGAGGTTCTTGAACATGCCCTGCAACTGGCTGGTCATTTCTTCCATGCCGGGAGGACCGACGATCTGCATCTGCGGCGATACCGCCGCCAGTTTCAGTTCTATCTCGGTGTCGTCGAGCTTGTTTTCACGCAGGCGCTTGCGGAATACCTGCCGTGCGGCGTTGTTCTCGTGCTCGCGCTGCGGTGCCGCTTCGCCGAAATCGCGCGGCGGCGGCACCAGAGCGTCGAGCACACGCTCCTCGGCGGCGGTTTCGGCCTTCGCGCGCTGACGCTGCAATGCCTGCTCGCGCGTCTGCTTGACCGCGACATCGGCAAGTTCGCGGACGATCGAGTCGACATCACGGCCGACATAGCCGACCTCGGTGAACTTGGTCGCCTCGACCTTCACGAACGGCGCATTCGCCAGCTTCGCAAGGCGCCGCGCGATCTCGGTCTTGCCGACGCCGGTGGGTCCGATCATCAGAATGTTCTTCGGCGTGATCTCGCCGCGGATCGTTTCCGGCGTCTGCTGCCGCCGCCAGCGGTTGCGGAGCGCGATCGCCACCGCGCGCTTGGCGGCGTTCTGGCCGACGATGTGGCGATCAAGTTCGGCGACGATTTCGCGCGGCGTCATCGCCGCTGCGCCGCTCAGTCCGGAATCCAGTCCGGGATTAGGGATGTTGCCGGTATTGATATCGTTCATGGTCATGCTTTAGGCGTGTCCGCAATGCCTGTCGCGTATGAGGCTACAGGCTGCGCTCAGCGCTCGATGGTTTCAATAGTCAGATTGTGGTTGGTGTAGATGCAGATATCCGCCGCGATATGCAACGCCTTCTCGACGATGTCGCGCGCGCTCAGCGCGGTATTCTCGACCAGCGCACGCGCGGCCGCGGTGGCGAACGAGCCGCCGGAGCCGATCGCCAGCACGCCATGCGCCTCCGGCTCCATCACGTCGCCGTTGCCGCTGATCATCAGCGTGGTTTCCTTGTCTGCGACCAGCAGCAGGGCTTCAAGCCGCCGCAGATAGCGGTCCGTACGCCAATCCTTGGCCATCTCGACCGCGGCACGTGTCAGCTGACCGGAATGCTTTTCCAGTTTCCCTTCAAAGCGTTCGAACAAGGTAAATGCATCGGCGGTGCCGCCGGCAAAGCCGGCGATCACAGAGTTGTCGTAAAGCCGTCGCACTTTGCGCGCGTTGCCTTTCATGCGGGTGTTGCCGATCGACACCTGCCCGTCGCCGCCAACGGTTACTTGACCGTCACGACGCACCGCAAGAATCGTAGTGCCTTCAAACTGTTCCAAAACTTTTCTCCAAAGCGGAATCGCGGGGAGGCGGAAAGCTTTTATGGGGACATTCCGACCCGGTTCAAGTTCCGGCCAATCCAGCCGCTAGCAGAGCAGAACCTTCTTGCAGCGCACCAATTTTCGCCCGGCGTTTCGTGATGGATGAAGTGACCATGCAATCCACTGACCCGCAGTCCGATGATGGACCGCGGGCCAATGTCATCCAGCAGGAACCGGTGGCGCAGCGCGAGCAGGTCCTTAAGGACAGTGTCAACGAGACCGACATCCGTTGGCAGCTGGCGACGGAAAGCTCGGGACTCGGCCTCTGGGATTGGAACCTCCAGACCAATGCCGCGTTCTTTTCCGATACTTGGACCAGCGTCGTTCTCGGTTACGCATGCGGCGAACTCCAGTCCGACATCAGCGAATGGGAAAAGCGCGTGCATCCCGAAGATGCGACGCGGGTAAGAGCCGATATCAAAAGGCATCTGGAAGGCCACACACCGGTCTATTCAAACGAACACCGATTGCTCCACAAAGATGGCAGTTACCGCTGGATCGCCGCTCGCGGCAAAGTGGCGGAATGGACCGCGGATGGCATGCCATTGCGTATGCTGGGCACGCACACCGACATTCATCAGAAGAAGCTCTCGGAGCAGGCGCTCGCAGAGTCCGAGGCACGTTTTCGTCAGACGCTCAGCGAAGCCCCGATCGGCATGGCCATCATCGGCGTCGACGGGCACGCGCTAACCGTCAACGACGCGTTCTGCGAGATCATCGGCTATTCATCCGAAGAAGTGCAGAACCGCAGCTTTATCGAATTCACGCATCCCGACGATCTTGCGGCTTATCTCACACATTTCCAGCAACTGCTGGATGGCACGCGCGCGCGCTATTCGTTGGAGATGCGCTACGTCCGTCGCGACGGCGAAATCGTCAATTGCCAGATCGATGTGTCGGCATTGCGCGACGAGAGCGGAAAGCCCAAGCACTGCATCGCGCAAATTCAGGACATCAGTGCGCGCAAGCGCTATGAATCTTCACTGCACGAAGCCAAGGAGCTCGCGCAGGTCACACTGTCATCGATCGGCGAAGGCGTGATTCGCACCGACGCTGCGGGCGTTATCACGCTCTGCAACCCGACTGCCGAAGCGTTGTTGGGTCGTTCCGCACAGAGCATTATCGGCGCCACTTTCGACGACGTGGTGTCGCTGCTCGACTGGGATGGCGCGTCGGTACAGGCCTCACTGCACGCTGCATTGGATACCGGTTCGGCGCAGCGGCTGCCGATGTTCACGCGCCTGCGCGCCGCCGACGGCGCGATGACACCAGTCTCGATTTCGGTATCGCCGGTCCGCGGTGTCAACGGCGCCATCCTCGGCGCGGTCACTGTGTTCCAGGACGTCAGTGCGGCATTGAATTTCACGGAGAAGCTCGCATTTCAGGCGCGCCACGATGCGCTGACCGACCTGCCGAACCGCCGTTCGTTGGAAGAATATCTCGGTACGCGACTGCGAGAAGCGGTGGAAGCGCCGCCGACACGTTTCCTGATGTTTATCGATCTCGATCATTTCAAGGTCATCAACGATACCTGCGGTCATACCGCCGGTGATCGTCTGCTGCGCGAAGTCGCCAACCTGCTGCGTGCACTGCTGCGGCCGGAAGATTTCATTGCTCGGCTCGGTGGCGACGAGTTCGCGATTGTCGTTTGTGGAGTCACCGAAGCGGTCGCCAAACGCATCGGCGAAAAGCTTATCGCCGCCGCAGACGACTTCCGCTTTCTGCACGAAGGCACGACCTTCACGGTCGGACTGAGTGTCGGCATGGTTGCGCTCGACGACGCGCGGCGCGAGGTGTCCGACGTACTCGCGCATGCGGACATGGCCTGCTATGCGGCGAAGAACGCCGGCCGCGGCCGCATCTATCAATATCGCCAGGACGACTCGCAAATCGTACAGGCCCGCCGCACGATGGACTGGTCGCAGCGCATCCGCCGCGCGATCGAGGACAACCGTTTCCGACTCTATCTGCAACAGGTGGTCGACGACAACGGCCGCCCGGAAGGTTACGAATCGCTGATCCGCTTTGAAGATGACGCCGGCAAAATCATCGCTCCTGGCAGCTTCCTGCCGGCGGCAAAGCGCCTCGGTATGATGACATCCATCGACCGCTGGGTTTGCCAGCGCGTCTTCACGATGCTGTCACACGTCACGCCGCCGCCGGGCTACATCTCGGTCAACCTCGTTCCAAGCAGCATCTCCGATCCGCAATTCGTTTCCTGGCTCCTGACAGAACTGCGCCGCCGCCCCGCGCTTGCTGGTCGGCTGCGTTTCGAAATCACCGAAACCGAACGGTTGCAGGTCAACGAAGCCGAACTCGAAGTATTCCGCTCACTGCGAGAGCTGGGTTTCGGAATCTTCCTCGACGACTTCGGTTCCGGCTACAATTCCTTCGAACTGCTCAAGCGTCTGCCCGTGGACGGCATCAAGCTCGACGGCGGTGTCGTCCGCGATTACTTGACCGATCCGGTCGATCAGGCCCTAGTGCAAGCTGCAGTGTCCATCGCACGCAATATGCAGTTGAAACTGATCGCCGAAGGCATCGAGAACGTAGCCATTCTGGAAGCCTTGAAAGCGATTGGGGTCCGCTGCTTTCAGGGTTATCTATTTCACGTTCCGGATGCGTTCGAAACGCAGCTGGCCGCCTAGCGATCCACGCTTCACCTTCCCCCGAGTAGATGTAATCATGCGCCCGTGCTTATCGGGAACGGGGCGTGAAAAAAAATCTGATCATCTTTGCCATCGTGGGTCTGGCGATTCTCGCTGGCGCTGGCAGCGCGATGGTGCGTCTTCTGGTTTTTCCCGATTCTTCGTCGATAAGAGTCGGTCCCTGGCGCACGTCGCCGGCGACGGGCAGCGAAAACGCGGGTCCGACGCTGCGAGCGATCATTGCGGCCAACGGCTTGCTGGCGCTGACTCACAAGGAGGCAATCTATTTCGTCGCGGCGACGGATTCGTCGGGATCGTTCCTGTCCGGCAGTTGCCGTTACCGCGTTGAAGGCCGCGATCCGGATGCGCGCTGGTGGAGTCTGACGGTGTATGGGCTCGACCGCTTTCTGATTCCGAATCCGGCAAAACGCTATTCGGCGAGCGGCGCAAATGTAACGCGCGATGCGCAGGGACGCTTTACGATCCGGCTCGCGAGCGCGGCGCAGGCGGGTAATTGGATTTTTGTGGTACCCGGCCATCAGTTTTTGCTGAATCTTCGCGCTTACAATCCGTCACCAGCGATGCTGGCCAATCCGGGTGGAGCTGAATTGCCGTCGATCATCCGCGAGGGCTGCGCATGAAGCCGGGGCTGAAACGCGGGCTGTTCTTCGTGCTGCTGTTCATGGGCGTAGGGGCGGCGGTGCACGAGGCGACGATTCTGCTAGCGCCGCGAATACTGATGGAACTGGCGATGCGCAGGCTCGAACACATCGCGCATGGAATCAATCGAATCGCGCACGGGCCGCGTGTGGACGAGAAGCGCCGCGAGATCGTGATGCCGAGTCCCGATCTGCTTTATTCGCAATGTGTCTACGACTTGCGCGATGGGCCGCTGCGCATCAGCGCGGAAGTTCCGCAGGGAACCTATTGGTCGCTGTCCGCTTATGACGAGCGCACGGATAATTTTTATGTGGTCAACGATCGTACTGCTGGCGGCAAGGGGATCGCGCTGGTGCTCGCCGCCGAAGGGCAGACTGTATCCGCCGCGGCTGCCGGACTGCCGGTGGTGCGCTCGCCAAGCCGCCGCGGTGTGCTGCTGTTTCGCACGCTGATCGACGGCGAGGCGCGGTTCGCAGAGGTCGATGCGGCACGCCGACATGCGGATTGCACGCCGCTCGAACTGACCGCTTCGCCATCTACTCGATGAAATAGGCCTCGGCCAGCGCCTTGTGCAGATCGCCGAGGCCGATCTGGATTTCGTCCATGACCTGCGGCAGCGCGCCGTCGGTCGCCAGCAACGCTTCGAGGTTGGCATCGCGCACCAGCGCCCGCGTGCGCTCGATCGCGCGCTCGATGCCGCGATTGCCCGGCAGCTGCGGCACCATCTCCGCGACATCGGAGAGACAAAACATCACGCTGCGCGGGAATTCGCGGTTCTGCAGTAGGAAGCGCAGCACGCGCGGACCGGTGACGCGCTCGCGCATGTGGCGGCGATACATCTGGTACGCGGTCAACGAGCGCAGCACGCTCATCCACTGTATGTTCTGGAATGGTGTCAGGCTCGATTGGTCGCGCAGCAGCGGCACCGAGCGCACATCGAGGATGCGCGTCGTCATGTCGGCCTGCTCGAGGCTGGCGCCGATGCGCATGAACAGATAGCCGACGTCGTGGCTCATCGTTGTCATCAGCACGCCATAGACGAGTAGTGTGCCGCTGATGACTTGGCCGAGAAAGTTGATGCGCTGGGCGCGACTGATGTCGGTTTCGCTGCGCTCGGTCACGAACAGGTGCAGGTCGTTGAGGCGCTCCCAGACTTCGCGCGGCACGGTGTCGCGCGATACGCGCAGGATTTCGCGCGCGCTGTTCAGCGACGATTTGATCGAACCCGGATTGCGTTCGTCGATGGTCAGGAAGCGGACGACGTTTTCCTCATTCGCCTGCTCGTGGAGTGACTTGAACAGCGTATCCGCGCCGACGATCTCGATTAGCGGTGCCCAGCCTAGTGTGACGCGGCGCGGCAGATCGAGCAGCAGGTTCGCGTTGACGTTGATCAGTCGCGCGGTGTTTTCGGCGCGTTGGACGTAGCGGCCGAACCAGTAGAGGTTTTCTGCGACGCGGGAAAGCATGTTTAGTGAAGGGTGAGAAGTGAGGGGTGAGGGGGAAAAGCGGAGCGCCGGAAATTCACATCTTCGAATAAGTGGTGCAGCCTTTTTGTTCTCCTGACAGGCGGCATCGCCGCCGACCTCACAGCGAGCGTGGCGAGCGACCTCACGCCTCACCTTCGGAGTCGACGATCCACGTATCCTTGCTGCCTCCGCCCTGCGAGCTGTTGACGACCAGCGAACCTTTCACCAGCGCGACGCGCGTGAGTCCGCCGGTGGTGACGTAAGTGCTTTCGCCGCGCGACAGGATGAACGGGCGCAGATCGAGATGGCGTGGCTCGACCCCTTCGTCGGTGATTGTGGGACCAGTGGATAGCGACAGTGTAGGCTGGGCGATGTAGTTGCGCGGATTTTTCTGAATCAGCTCGCGGAAGCGCTCATGCTCAGCCTTGCTCGCGCGCGGGCCGATCAGCATGCCGTAGCCGCCGGATTCGTTGGCTGGCTTTACGACTAGCTTTTCAATGTTGGCGAGTACGTGCTTGCGTTGCTTGGTATCCATGCACAGATAGGTCGGCACATTCGGCAGGATCGGTTCCTCGCCGAGGTAATACTTGATCATCTGCGGCACGAAGGCGTAGACCGCCTTGTCGTCGGCGACGCCAGCGCCCGGCGCGTTGGCGAGCGCGACATTGCCGCGAATCCATGCGCGCATCACGCCTTTGACGCCGAGAATCGAGTCGGGCCGGAATGCTTCCGGGTCGATGAACAGATCGTCGATGCGGCGATAGATCACATCGACGCGCTTGGGCCCATAGATCGTGCGCATATAGACGCAGTCGTCGTTGTCGACGAACAGATCGGTGCCTTCGACCAGCTCGATGCCCATCTGTTGCGCGAGATAAGCGTGCTCGAAATACGCGGAATTGAAGATGCCGGGCGTGAGCAGCACCATCGTCGGCGTCTCGCCGGGACGTGGAGATAGCGAGGCGAGCGTGTCGTAAAGCTGCGCCGGGTAATCGTCCACCGGCAGGATCGTCGCTGTCTCGAACAATTCCGGCCACACACGTTTGATGACGGCGCGGTTTTCGAGCATGTAGGACACGCCGGACGGTACGCGCAGGTTGTCTTCCAGCACGTACATGGTGCCGTCGCGGTCACGCACCAGATCGCTGCCGCAGATGTGCGCCCAGACGCCGTGCTTGGGGGTGACGCCGACACACTGCTTGCGGAAATTCACCGATTCGGCGAGCAGCTCCGCGGGGAAGATCTTGTCGCGGATGATCTTCTGCTCGCCGTACAGATCCTGGATGAAGTGGTTGAGCGCATTGACTCTTTGCTTGAGTCCGCGCTCGGTGCGCTCCCATTCCGTGCGCGGAATGACCCGCGGCAGGATGTCAAACGGCCACGCGCGATCGAGCGTCTTGCCTTCCGAATAGACCGTGAAGGTGATGCCCATGACCTTGATCGCCAGATCGGCCGCGAGGCGGCGGTCGGCCAGATCCTTGGCGCTGAGCCCCTGAAGGTAATTGAACAACTGGCGCGCAGCGGGGCGCGGCTCGCTGGCCGCAACGAAAGTCTCGTCGTAAACGTCCCCGCAACGATATTCCCGCCAATCCAAGCGCATGCGAGTGTCCGGCTCCTGATTGCGGGCGATTATCGTCTGCTCGTTCTGGCTTTGCATTGATCTCAGGGGCGGGGCTCACTAACCTAGCGGGATTCTTCGCAAAACTCAGGCCATCCGGCGGTAATGAACGCCGGCAACGAAGACCAGCAACATCGGTAACATATAGCCCCGTGCCCGCCCCGACCCGTACTCGTAAAATCGCCGCCGAACTCAAAGGCCGCATGCTGTCCGTCACGCGCCTGCGCGTGCTGGAACCTGATCTCGACGGCATCGGCGGCCAGATCGATGCGCTGGCCGTGCAGATTCCGCAGGCAGTGAAGGGCATGGCGGTCGTCATTGAATCCGACATCGAAGTCGATCTGCCCGCGTTGCTGAAGCGCCTGCGGCAGGTGGGCATGCAGCCGCTCGGAGTCATCGATGGCGCGCTCAATGCCGCCGCGCAGGACTGCGGACTGCCGGTGTTGTCCAAGGAAGTCGGCCGCACCAGCGCGCCGCGCGATATGCCTGCTGCGACGGCGGAGCCCGAATCCGAGCCGGCGCCCCCGAAAGCCGCTGCGGCGCCGCCACCGGAACCCGCCGCGGCAGCGGGTGTCACTAAACGGCGGGCGGCACGCATCATCAGCGAGCCGGTGCGTTCGGGTCAGCAGATTTACGCCGAAGGCGGCGACCTGATCGTCTTGAATACCGTCAGCCCCGGCGCGGAAGTAATTGCCGATGGCTGTATCCACATCTACGGCAAGCTCGGCGGTCGCGCGATCGCGGGCGCACGCGGCGACGAAACCGCGCGTATCTTTTGTCGCAAGCTGGAAGCTGAGCTGCTGGCCATCGCCGGCTTTTATATGGTCGCAGAACAGCTCAAGGACGCGCCGCGCGGGCAGCCGGCGCAAGTATGTTTAGAAAACGGACGGCTCAAGATCGAGCCGCACACCGTGTAACCGCTCAGTATTGGGGAAGACCTTGGCAAAGATCATCGTTGTGACATCCGGAAAGGGCGGCGTCGGCAAAACGACGACCAGTGCTTCATTTGCCTCCGGGCTGGCCATGCGCGGGCATAAGACCGCGGTCATCGATTTCGATGTCGGCTTACGCAATCTCGACCTCATCATGGGTTGCGAACGCCGCGTCGTGTTCGACTTCATTAACGTCATCAACGGCGAAGCGACGTTGAAACAGGCGCTGATCAAGGACAAGCACATCGACAAGCTGTACATCCTCGCGGCCAGTCAGACGCGCGATAAGGACGCGCTGTCGGAGGAAGGTGTCGAGCGCGTGCTCAAGGAGCTGTCGAAGGACTTCGAATACATCATCTGCGATTCGCCGGCCGGTATCGAGAAGGGTGCCTTCCTGGCGATGTACTTCGCCGACGAGGCACTGGTCGTCACCAACCCAGAAGTGTCATCGGTGCGCGATTCCGACCGCGTGCTGGGCATCCTCTCGAGTAAGTCGTACCGGGCGGAAAAGGGTGAAGGCAAGGTCAAGGAACATCTTGTTCTTACGCGCTACAACGCGACGCGCGTGGCTAAGGGTGAAATGCTTTCGATCGATGACGTCAAGGACATCCTGGCAATCCCGCTGCTCGGCGTGATTCCCGAATCGCCGACCGTGCTGACCAGCTCCAACAGTGGTGTACCGGTGATCCAAGACAAGGAAAGTGAGGCCGGCCAGGCGTATCACGATCTGGTTGCCCGATTCCTTGGCGACGAAAAGCCGCATCGCTTTATTACCGAGCAGAAGAAGGGCTTGCTCAGCAAGCTGTTCGGAGGCTGATATGGATTGGTTGAAAGTTTTCCGCGCCGACAAGAAGAACACTGCTCAGACCGCGAAGGAGCGGCTGATGATCGCCGTCGCGCACCAACGTGCCGGCACCGAACACGGGCCGATGTATCTGCCGAGGATGCGCGAGGAACTGCTCGCCGTCGTCCGCAAGTATGTGCAAGTGCCGGACAATGCCGTGCAGTTCAACGTGCAGCGAGAGGATGGGCTCGAGGTATTGGAGATGAACATCACGCTGCCGGAGGCGGTGAGTTAGTAGTATCGGCGGCGTCGCCCCTGGGCGCGGTTCAGGATTCGAGGTGGCGCCGCATGAACTCGGCCGCTTCCGTCACGGCATCCTCGCCGGCCTGGAATATCGGCCAGTAGAGATGCCAGACGTGGAACATGTCTTTCCACACGTTCAACTGCGACGGCGTACCTGCCGCCAGTAGCTTTTCGTGCATCGCCTGATTGTCCGACAGAAACACTTCGTCCCCGCCGACCTGGATCAGCGTCGGCGGCAGCTTGCGGAGATCGCCGAACAGCGGTGAGACGGTGGGTAGCCGCTGCTGCTCTTCGCGTGCGTACTGCGCGGAATACAGATCCACGGCCGCCTGCGAAACAATTAAGTCCTTCTCGGCGAGCGTTTTATAGCTGGCGCCATCGTTCAGCAGGTTGACCCAGGGGCTGATCGTCGCCATGCAAGCGGGCATCGGCAAACCCTGGTCTCTGGCGCTCATCAGCATCGCGAACGCGAGCCCTCCGCCGGCGGAATCGCCGGCTACCGCCAGGCGTTGCGGCGTCTGCCCCAGGTTGAGAAGCGCACGGTACGCCGCGAACGCATCGTCCAGTGCAGCGGGATAGGGATGCTCCGGTGCCAGCCGGTAATCGACTATCAGGGCACGTCCCTGAATCTGCTGTGCCAACAGAGCGACTAGATGCCGATAGGCTTTCGGCGAGCCGATCGCATAGCCGCCGCCATGCAGGTAAAGCAGCGTGGGTCCGTCTGCGTGCGCGACCACCCACTCAGCGGGAACGCCGCCGATCTCGGTCGCTTCGATCCGGACGCCGGCGGGGACTCTGAATTTGTCGCCGAAGCGATCGATCGTTCCGCGCATCATCGCCAGCGGAACGGTGGTTGCGGAAGGAAGACACGCCAGCATCTCGCGTATCTGATTGAGTTCTACTTTTGCCATCGTCTCCATCCATCTGTTATTGAGTATTGGCAGCCGGAATATCGGTTCGATACCGACATCTATATCCGCAAGCTTACATGCTCGTGCAGCACTTTAAGGCCGCGAGCCCAAATGAAAGCCATCGCCGGACCGGTGGGATCAAATCCTCAGCAAATTGGAGGAGGACAATTTTGGCGCGTTAAGTTATCCAGTGGGGAATCGGCAGCGGGGAACGATTCACTCTGGGCGAGATACAGGGCAATCCGGAATTCCAATTGACCAAGCGCAAGGTCTGTGGCGCGGACGAAATCGGAACGGATGGCGGCCTCACGGTACGGCTTATTCCGCACTGAAATGGTCGCTTCCGACGGCCTCAGCGCAGCACCCCGCAGGAAACCGGTTACGTTCTCTACGCCTCAAACGAGGGCCGGCTACGGGCAGATCGTATCGCTGTTGAAGCCCGGTATGGAGGGGAGGTCGTCTCCGCCCGATATCTATTCGCGGTTCCACGGTCCGGCCTCTACGGCAAGCTCCAGCAGACTGCAGTCAGTGGAGACCGTTCGTTTCACGGCTCCGAAATCAACCCGGCGTTCGTGTTGGCGATCTCCGAGGCATCGGTCCCGCAACACTCTATATGCCCTCCGCTGGAGGTGCTTATGCACTTGGCGCAATTCTCAATATCGACGGCGGTCTGCAGGACACCAATCGGCCGTTCTGACTTCCGCGTGTACGGGGTCGCGCATGCTCCAGTGCATCCCTAATCGAGGGGCAATTCCCACCCATTGGCTTCTTCCAGGGAACGGCGGCGCGATGCCCTCCGCTGATATTTTCTCTAATAGAGCTACAATAATTTCTCCATTCACGCCATAATGAACGCTTGTCCACCCATTCGTAGAGGTTTTTCAAACGACATGCCCATCAAGAAAGCCCCAGGCAAACCCGCCACCGCAAGGAAAGCTCCCGCCAACCGTCAGCCGCAAGGTAGCGTCAGACCGCGCATCCTTGAACTGTTAGCGGCGGGTCCAATAACCCGCGGCGAACTCCTGAAGCGCGGCAAGTTCTCTCAGGCCTCTCTGTACCTGCATCTGAAAGCGCTGCGTAAAGCGGGCACCGTTATTCCAAATGCGGATAATCGCAAGCTGATGCTGGCCAAGAACAAGGGAGCGATCGAGGAAGTTTCTGTTTCCGAAGTCGTCGAATCTCCGCGCGCTTCGAAAGCCTCCGCCTCGACATCTTCGGCACTGGTTCCCGCAACTACCGCGCGCGCGCTGCACGAAGCGCTCGACTCGGTGCTTTCCAGACTGTCGCCGATCGCACGGCCGACGGAAAAGCTGCTGGTTCTGGAGCAACTGGCAAGCACGACACCGGGACCGGTCTCGGAAGTGCTGCAACTTCTGATCGACGACGTACGCCGGCTGTCAGCGCTCTAGCACCCCGCAAAAAGAACGCCGGATTCGTCCGGCGTTCTTTTTGTTTTTCGGAATTGATGAAGGTTTCGCGGTGCCGGCGTGACGGATATACGCCCGATCAATCCGGCCGCCGACGGTGGCCACAATCATTGCTTTCTCTATCACGAGGTCCGCGAACTCAGCGCGCGGCTCTGAGTGAAGGCAGGATGTGCTGCGGGAAAGCTATCCATTCTATTGCCGCCGTCAGCATTAGCGGCACACTGGAGCGCAGCTGATGTGGACGATGTCGGTTCCGTGGTGGGAATTGGTGCTGCGTGGACTCATCGTCTACGTGTTTCTGCTGATCCTGCTACGTGTCACCGGCAAGCGGCAGGTCGGGCAGCTCGCACCCTTCGATCTGGTGCTGCTGCTGGTGCTATCGAACGCGGTGCAGAACGCGATGAACGCCGGCGACAATTCGCTGGTCGGCGGACTGATATCAGCGGTGACGCTGGTTGCGATCAATTACTTGATCAGCGTGGCGACATTCCGCAGCAAGAAGCTGGAAGCAATCGTCGAGGGTCGTCCGCAGGTGCTGATCCACAACGGCCGCCTGTTTGAAGACGTGCTGCGGAGCGCTCAGCTGACTCAGCATGAGCTGCACGCCGCACTGCGCCAGGGCGGCTGCAGCTGCGTCGACGAGGTACAAACCGCGGTCCTCGAAAACAACGGCTCGATCAGCGTGATCCGCCGCAATTCCAATAGCGGCAAATAACCCGCAGCCGTCAGGCCGCTTTCACCGCACTGACCGCGATCACCACCGGTCCGGTTGGCTTGCCGGTTGGGGAACCGCCTGCCGGCTCGATACTCACCGCAAGTTTGATTTCGCCGCCGCTGCCGATTTCCTTGGGCAGCTGCATGGCGCCGCCGCCGGTGACGGGTAGCACACCGATCGCGACCGGACCCTGTGGAGACAACCACCACAGTTCCGGTGAATGGCCTTCCAGCGGCGGCGGTTCACCGCCGGCCGCGGCGGTCATTTCGCCATGCTCAGGTGAGATGCTGACGGTCCAGTGCATGGTCGAGTTCGGCATCTGCAACAACGCGACGTAAGAGGCCATGGCGCGCGCCGCGACCGGGGCAGGTGCGACGGGAACGGGCGTCGGCGCACGCATCAGCAGCACCAGCGCGAAGCCGGCAGCGATGGCCGTCGCGAAGCCGGCCCAGGCGCGCCAGAAGCGGCTGTCGTTCGCCGCCGGTAGCGACGATGGCCCTACATTTCCAACCACGGAATTGGGATTAACGGATTTGTTCGCCAGCCGCAGCTGGATTTCCTGCCACACCTGCGCGCGCGGACGCACTGGCGCAATGTTGCCGTGCAGTGCGTGTAGACGGCCTTCCCACCATGCGACGTCGCTGCGTAGTGCAGGGTCACTCGCAAGCAGGCGTTGAAAGCGGCGCCGCGCGGCGCCGGCCAGCGTCCCGAGCGCGTACTCCGCCGCTAGCATCTGACGCAATTGCGGTTTGTTGTAGTTCATCCTACGCCGGTCGCGGGACTGATGATTCGAGACATTCGCGCAGCCGCTGCAGGCCGCGCCGTACCCAGCTTTTGACAGTGCCGAGCGGCGCTTTCATCGCCTGCGCCAGCTCGTCATGTGTATAGCCCTCGTAATACGCGAGCAGCACGCTGCGTTGCTGCTCAGTCTGCAGGGTTTTCAGGCAGCCCTGCAGCTGGCTTACGCCCTCGCTTTCGACCGCACGGCTCAGCGGGTCCTGACTCGGATCCGCCCAAAACATGCTGGGCTCTTCACCTTCTTCCGGCATCTCGACCTCCGGGCGCTTCATCCGCAGCAGATCGAGCGCCCGGTAGCGCGCGATGCTGCTGAGCCAGGCGAGCGGGCTGCCCTTGTCCGGCGCGTAAGTTTCGGATTTCCGCCACACGCGCAGGAAAGAGTCCTGTAAGGCCTCTTCCGCCCAGTCCTGTCGTTTCAATATACGCAGCAGCACGGCATATAGATGCGAGGCGCAGCTGTCGTAGAGCTTCTGAAACGCACGCTGATCGCCTTGGGCGGTCGCGGCGAGCCACACGGAGAGTTGTTCTGAGTCGGCCATGATGTTGTTTCCGCTTTTGGGCGATGATAAATGAGGCGGGTAGCCGCACGCGAGGTCTTATAATTCCGCTATCACCTGTCCCGGTTGAATAACTTGACCCTCGGCCATTACCCCAGCACACGCCTGCGGCGCACGCGCCGCGCCCCATTCATACGCGATCTCGTGCGCGAAACGCGTCTGGTGCCGGCGCAGCTGATCGCGCCGCTGTTCATTGCCGAAAGCGCGCAGGCCGGGCCGGTTGCCTCGATGCCGGGCATCGCGCGACTGACTGTCGACGCGCTCGTCGCCGAATGCGGAGAACTGCGCAAGCTTGGGATCGGCGTCGTCGCCCTGTTTCCGGCGCTGGCGCCCGAGCTCAAGGACGAGCAGGGCACCCAGGCGCTGAATCCGGATGGATTGGTACCGCGCACGATCCGCGCCGTGAAACAAGCCTGTCCCGATCTCGGTGTGATGGTCGATATCGCATTGGATCCTTACACGAGCCATGGCCACGACGGCGTGCTCGACGTCGACGGTTACGTTGAAAACGATCCTACCGTCGAAATCTTCACACGTCAGGCGAAGCTCTATGCACGTGCGGGCGCCGACATCCTGGCCCCGTCCGACATGATGGATGGCCGCATTGGCCGCATCCGCGATGCCTTGGAGCGCGACGGTCAGAAGAACACATTGCTGCTGTCGTATGCCGCAAAGTATGCGAGCAGCTTCTATGGGCCGTTTCGCGATGCTGTCGGCTCGAAATCACAACTAGGCAAGCGCGACAAGCGCGGCTACCAGATGGATCCGGCCAATACCGACGAGGCGCTGCGCGAAGTCGGTTTGGATCTCGATGAGGGCGCCGATCTGGTGATGGTAAAGCCGGGCCTGCCGTACCTCGACATTATCCGTCGCGTGAAAGACGAGTTCGGCGTGCCGACGGTGGCGTATCAGGTCAGCGGCGAATACGCGATGCTGAAAGCCGCCGCGCAGAACGGTTGGCTTGATGAGCGCGCCTGCGTACTCGAATCGCTGCTATGTCTGCGCCGCGCGGGTGCCGATGCGATACTCAGCTATTACGCGAAGCAGGCTGCGCAGTGGTTGCTCGAAGATCGCGCCTGAATACCTCGCGCCACTCACAGGATCCCACTCCGTGACCGACCGTTACGCCGTCATCGGCCAACCCATCGCCCACAGTCTTTCGCCGCGCATTCACAGCATGTTCGCGCAACAGGTTGGCGCGAAGATTTGCTATGAAGCTGTGGAAATTTCGCCGGACCGGCTCGCCGTGATGCTGCCGCGCCTGCACGCCGAGCACTATCTTGGACTCAACGTCACCTTACCGCACAAGACCGCCGTCGCCGCGCTGTGCGAGGAAAGCAGCGAACGCGCCGAAGCTGCGGGCGCCGTCAACACCCTGATCCGCACGCCGACCGGCTGGCGCGGCGACAACACCGACGGCGAAGGCCTGATCCGCGATCTTGCGCGGCTCGGCGTCGCCATCGAAGGAAAGCGCGTGCTCATCCTGGGCGCCGGCGGTGCCGCGCGCGGCATCATCCCGCCACTGCTGGTGCAAAGACCGCTCGAACTCGCGGTATCGAACCGCACGCCGTGGAAGCCAGAAGAATTGATCAAGATTTTCCATGCCCGTGGCCCGATCCGCGCCAGCACGCATTTGGCGCTGAAGGGCGATCGGTTCGATCTGGTCATCAACGCTACATCGGCCGGTCACAAGGGCGAAATGCCACGCATGCCGGAGGGACTGCTCGCTACTGGGGCGGCGGCCTACGACTTGAGCTATGGAAAGGTAGCGGGACCATTCACCGAATGGGCGCGCAATCAGGGCGCCACTCTAATTGCCGACGGGCTGGGCATGCTCGCAGAGCAAGCAGCTGCAGCATTTGCACTGTGGCGGGGCGTGCGCCCGGAAACGATGTCGGTTCTAAAAACCCTTCGCCTCTGACAGTCCACTTAGAGCCGGCCGGCGGAAAGGAAAAAATCCCTTCCGCCGGACTATGCCTCCAGGTTCAGTGGTTGTCGGGTGATGGAATCTCCCGCCAGTTGAGTCGTTGGAAGTTTCCGGGAACCGACGACTGTGTATTGATGTGATGTAACGTCCCGCTATCGGTCAATTCGTATAGCTGCAGCTTGCTATCGACACTCAGGAAGGCGGACTGGGCTTCCAATCCGCTGAGCTGAGCACTCTTCTCCGTGGTCTGGGTTGCATCCGTAGTACTGAGCTGCACGGTCTTTCCGGTGCCCAGAGCCACGACATAGTCATAGTGACTGCCAGTTGGAGAACATGGATCTCCGCTCGGGATATTGCCCGCCCAGAACACATAACCACTGCTGGTCGTGGGATCCACATTGACGCGTTGGCTCGAGCTTGCCCCCACCGCGTTGGCCATATCGTAGTACCAGCCCGTTGTGGGCGTCGTGACGCCAGCCAAACTCGTATTTTGCGTCAGGCAATGCCCAGCGATCGGGAAGGAGCCGGATGTACTGAAGGCACCGCGGTTGCCATCGATGATCGCATAAAACGTCTGCTGCGTAGTATCAGAGATATCCGTTGACGACAGTAATTTCCCGGTACCCACGAGCACATAACGAAGATTCGTGGAATCGACTGCAAGCTGAATATTGGTTGTTACCGGTTGTGCCGTTCCGGATGAGCAGCTCGTGTTTAACTTCGCAAACTGTGTTGGAGCGGGGTAACTACCCGACGTCGCCGTGAGATCGAAGCGCCACACGTTGCCAAGCAAATCGCCAGCATAGACGGCATCTGCGGTCCCATCGGTGTAATCGTTCACGAATGCCGTCGCATGCGCCAGACCAGAGGGTGTGGTGGTCGAACCCACGCCAGTCGAAAGGGTTTCCAGCAGAGCGCCGGTATATGGATTGACGATGTACAGCCGCCCTATCCCGTCGCTGTTGTTGTAACCGGACGTGAACATCGCAACCCAGCCATACTTTTTGGTCTTGGCGACCAAAGGTGTTCCAAACGAATAGCCCATCGAGGAATCCGTGAACTCCCAAAGCACTTTACTGGCCAGAGTTGTTTCATTGGTAATGCTGCTCGGACTTGGGCTGGTGACATCGAGCGCGTAATAGCCTTTTCCGCCCTTGCCGAGACCGCCGATCACGATCGAATGCCAGTTGGGAGAAGTTCCCGATTGACCGTTGGTTTTGTTGAAGTCGATGTCGGCGGCAGTAATCTGGCCGTCGACGTAGAAATGATGATCGAAGTCGGGGCTTGCCAGACCCGCGAGGCCATCCGTCTCAGGCGTGCCATTGGGTCCGCTGAACATGAAGCTGGGGACATAGGCGAATAATTCTTTGCCGGCCGTCGATCCCGAAGATGAGCCGTCGAACGCGTGCATCATGCCATCGTTTGCGCCGACATAGACCACCGCCATGCGCGAAGAATTACTCGAAACAAAACTGGTGTATCCCGGATTGGTGCTGCTCGAAAAGCTAGCGCTCGGGGGTCCCACCACTTTGGGAATGGAGTCCACGATATCGCCGAGCAGATGAGTACGGACATGGTAAGACCCTGTGGTGGTCCCTTCATGTGCGCGCTCGCCGCGCAGATAGTTGACGAGATTCTGCGCCGAGGTCGAAGTTCCATCGACCGTCGAGAGCTGCGAGGAATAGTAAGTGTTGACGTTCGCATACTCGAAGGCAATGCCCTGGCCGCTTGTGTTAGTCGTCCCGGTGCTCGTCGCGATTTTTCTAGTCGGGGCCTGCCAGCCCGTACCCGATGCCTGTGTGTCGAGGTTTGCCTGGGCACTCCAGGTCTGCGTCGCAGTTCCCTGCTGATTACCGGAGGAATCAAAAATGATCGAGAGCGCCTTGAGATCTCCAAACCAGTTTGAGGCGTCGTAGGACGCAGCGTAATAAAGGCTAGAACTGCCCGAGCTGACGTTCGCCGACAGGAAGTTCAATTCAGAGGTGGTCGCTTTGGCGGCGCTGTTGATGCTCGCGAAAGCGCTCTGCAAGCCCGAAACCATCGATGTTGGATCCCCGGCACTGTAGTAATTGGCCGGCTTCTTGTGCGCCGTCGATACACCTGGGAATGTGGAATCCGTACCATTGGACCAAGTGTAGGTGCTTGAATCGGCGGTACCCGTACTATTCGTAAACGTTCCCGATGCCCCTGTTGTCGGATAACTGCACAAGGTTGAAATATATTTCGGGCAGAAGGTGGACGGGTAGGTGAATCCGCCATATTTAGCGGCGAGCCAGAACTGATTCTGGTACATGTAACTCTGATATTCCATGACGTCGAGCCAGTACGTTGAAACCGTCTGAATCTTCAGCTTGTTGTTGTTGGAATCAAGATTCGAAGACGAGCTCGCATAGCCAGACGTCGCGTTGCTGAGCGTGTACTGAAAATCAGTGGGTCGCATATCGTGGGTATGCGCGTCGTAGGCAAGACCGGCCATGAAATAAGTATCACTGCGGCCGCTGGCGCCGCTGATCGGGAACCACGTGGTGCCCAGGCTGCTTAGCCCCTCCAGCGTGCCGACCTCGTCGGTTGCTTTTTTGACATCTATGGAAACATCAGTTGGCTTCGTCGAAGTCTCTGCTGAAGACGTGATCGTACTGCCGGGGATGTTGGCATCGTTCCAGGTATTAATGTCGCCGATGCCAAGAATGAAATTCTTCTGACAGGCATAGAGGATTGGATCATCCCAAGTCGTGATGACGGGAAAACCATCGATCTGCGCTACCGTGGCCCCATTCGTCCAAGTGGACCAGTTGTTTTCTTTCTTGAAGTAGCGAATGCCAGCGTAATACAGCTCGCTGACTGGGTCGTAGCTCTTATAGGACTGAGATGACTCGCCGAATTTATTGAGATAGTTGATGACGCCGCTCTGGGTCACTTTATTGGGAGTTGAGAGGCTGAAGGCACTATTTGTTGCCGAGGCATCGGGTGAAGTTCCCGGGCCAGAGGTGGAGCCCGGATCGACGGCAAAAATCCCTGTACCCGAATCCCATTCAGTGAGCGTATTGGTGATGCTTGTCGATCCGGGAATTGGCTTGATCGGGCCGACATATCGCATTCCGGCACGCAGCACACCGGCATCGCGTCCCGAAGAGCCGTCATTGAGGTAGCCGAAAACGCCGAAGCGGATGCTCTGCGAGTAGCCCTGTAGCAGGCCTTCGGGTTTGTAGTTGCTGCCGTATTGTGTGCAATTTGATTCAAGGAGCGTTCCACTGGAACTGGAGTCACACACCTTGACGCGAATCTTCACTGAATAAACCGAAGTGTTCGTCGAACGGGTGGCGGGATTGGTGTCACTGAGGAGAACGGATGTCGAACCCGAAGTGTCATATGCCGTCGCAGTCGTGCTGACGTCACCTCCACCCGATCCTCCATACGCAAAATTCATTGCATTACCCTGCCCCTCGACGCGCATCTCGAATGAAGAAACAGGGAACGGGGTGACGCCAGTGACCGTGAGCGTTTGGGCACTGACCGTTACGTTTCCACCGCTGGAGTTACAGGATGCCGGTAAAGTGAGAGCGGGACTGATCGTATTGGTGCCGCTCACGGTCCGATCCGGAAAATCTCCGGTTCCGCCCTGACCGGACGCCCAGGCTTTCTCAAGCACCGTCAACGTTGTAGTGTCCACCGCGCGATAGCCGCCGGTTAACGCCCAGCGGAACGGATCGATGGTCTGCATCGTCGCCCAGTTCAGGAAACTACCGCTCCAGAGCAATGTTGAGTTCGTCATATCCACGGTCGCCGCAGTGGCGCTCGTAAATGGCTTTCTGACGCCGCTCGTGGGGCACAGGGCATTGTTTGAAGTACCACTGTAAGTCGCCGTATACGAGTTCACTCTTACCGTGCTGGTGCAGGTATGACTGCTGCTGGCAGCCCCATAGGGTTTGAAGTATGGCGCGTTGGTATCCGAACCGCTGGTGTAGTACGTATAGCACTTGCTCGGGTCGAAATAGCCAAGATTACTCGCTGAACCGGAGTAATCCGAAGTGAACGCGTTGTCGACCGCCGTCGGATATTCGACGGAGAGCAGCAGCAGCAGATTTCCTGGAACTGAGGATGTGCCGAAAATCGGCGAGTCGGCGAGTGTCGTCGTAGAAGCCCGCGCCGGTGGTAGGCACGAGAAAAGTCCCGCTGCCATCAGAACAGCTGCCGCTGTCAGTTTCGCGCGCCGCATATCGGCAATTCCAACCGTGGTTTGCGTGGTTTGAAATGCTCTCGTCATGGCTTCACTCCCGTTTCCCCGCCGCGATCAATCCGCGACGGTCTGCTGCAAAAATGTATGCGTATCATGCGGTCCATCGACGCGAATGGTGATGCGAAATACCGCTTGCACATAACCGCTGACTCTCGATTCCCATAGAGAGCCGCCACCCGGATCCGTCGTGTAAACGTGGAATGCGCAACTATCGATGGATATCGCCCCGGTACCGGTGGCACATTGGCGATCGATCACAAAATAGATTGTGATGCCGCTAAGGGCCGAGGTGGTCGTGAACTTGTAGGCTGAGCCCGGGTTAGTGGTCAGCAGCACGGTGGGAATGCCGTGCTCATCGGATGGGACTATCACCGCTGAATAGTTATAGGCACTGTTGTTGCTTTGCTGGTTTACCAAGCTACCTAGCTTCGCCGAATCGCTGAACCAGATCTTCGCCTGATCGATCACAAGCGAGCCTTCGCTGGTCAGATCGCGCTTGAATGCTAAATTCACGGCATTCACCGTCGAGGTATCGAACGAGCGAATAAGGGCGACGGCGCCGATGCCCAGGATCAATAGGGCCACGAGCGCAAAAATCAGTATCACACCGCGCTGCCGGGATTCCCTGCGCAGCCGTATCGAAAGTGGCGGATTGATACTGCGTTTGGACATATTCCGTGCCTTGGCCATTAATAGAGATTGTTGCGAATCGGAATTGTCGCTTCGAGCACCCGGTACCGGTAATTCTGCTCGCTCGCCGCAAGCGTTCGGGTAATTGTTAGAGATGTGCCAGCAGGATTCGTGACCCCTGAAAACAGGGTGAGCGTCGTCAGACCGGGTGAGCTCTGCTCGTTGAGCGGCGACCGCAGAATCAGGCCGAGACGGATTGCCTTGATGTTATATAAGGCATCTGCAGCCGCAGGGGTGCCTGCCATAAGGTCTGCAGCATCGTATTGAACACCGCCGACCGTGGTAGTGATGGCCAGCTTTGGGGAAACCCAGGCGTCAGCTTTGCCGTCCCCATCTGTATCGACGTAGTAGAGTGCGTGCATCTCGAAGACTTGGTCAGAAATGACAACCGCTGCTCCGGGATTGCTGATGTTCAATAGATCGTAGCTGTACAACGCATAATTGGTTGTAGAACTGCCTTCCTTGACACCGATCAGTTGGAACAGCGGGGGATTATTTCCCACGGCAGGATTGCCGAGATCCATCACTTGGCCATTGATGCTGAAAGCCGTGAGCAGAAGGCTCGTCGGGTCCGTGCCACTAGCGGTGTAATAGTCTCCACTCAACGTCAGTGCCGTGGCACCGGGCGTAGCCGAAAAACCGGCCAGAACCTGCTCGATCATGCAGGGTTGCACATTGCCGCCGGTATTCTGATCGACAACTAGTAGAAGGTCGCCAACTGTGGAGCCGGTGGTAGTAAATCCATAGGTATTCCGCACATTGAGCTGTCCGGACACGGGAACGTTGGCAAAAGTCATTGGCCCTTCCCCATAGCCGGCAGAGCCTGACATCACGATCAATACGTCGGAGTTGCCAGTACCGAAATTCGAGCCGTTATAGTCGATGAGTATCGGGGCGAGCCGGATTTTGCCGCCAATGTCAGCCAGAACATGATCGAATGGAGCGGGCAGAGTAGGGGCAGGCAGAATGGCAGGGGCTGCCGCCGTGGACAGGTTTGCATTAAGTTTGCAGCCAAAATTACTGCCCGTCGCCGTGCTGTGAATGCTGGCAAATCCGGAACCTGCTGCCCGAACAAACTTATCCAGCTGGAACATCGCATAAGCGCCAACTTGATCAATGTCATTGACCGAATTCGAGGTGCGGCGGCGCGTCTCGCTGACCGACAGGACCTGCATCACCGCCAGCGAGAATGCCAGCCCGATCGTCATCGCAATCATCAGCTCGATCAGGCTGAATCCCGTTGACGGCCGGGGAAGGTGAGGCAAGTTTCGCGGTGATGGTTTTAGAGACATCAGAAGGTTTTCGAGACAACGGTGGAGTACGAGTGAGCGCCTGAATAACTGTGGGTACTGGCGTTGCCGGCCGTGGAAACCTGCGCGTCCGTCCACGTTACCGTGATCGTTACAAAGTTGCCGCTGCCATCGACGTTGACGGTGCCCACACCGCCCGGCAATGTCAGATTGGAAGCCGTTGTTCCATTGACCTTGTTTTGCCATGCCGTCACCGTCGCGGTTGGCAGGCTGATGGTCTGTTGATTATTCATTTCCGCCGTCAGTTCGTTAACCAGCAGCGAAGCGCGGGTGCTGTCTTCCGCCGAAGTCGTCAGATTCGTCGCAGTAGCCTGCAGGGCGATGACACCAAGAATGCCAACTGAAAAAAGTACGAGCGCAATCAGCACTTCGATCAAGGAAAACCCTGATTGCCGCCACCCGTTTTGGAAGCGTCTTACGGCGACGTTCTTTTTTTCTGGCATGACCACAGACATTTCTCCACAAGCATTACTGGGCTGGCCTTCAGGGGCAGCCGTCCGCCGAGTTGGACATGCTCCGCGAACTGTCGCACATGCGTATCTGTCCTCCTGGTTCGACGGTCACGCCCAGATAACGGGTCGCCGTACTCTTGAAATCTGCATAAGGATTCGTGAATTTATAGACTTGCCGCGTGGCGACACTCGTACGTCCCAGCGCACTGAAATCGAGCGTCGCAGGTCCGGTAATGGCAACGTTAGGACCAATGTCGCCAAACGTCCCACCTCTCAGATAAGCGGGATTTTCATCGGTAAAAAGAGTGTTGGTCTGGATAAACCAGTATTTGCCATTGGCAACGCAGTTGGAATTTGGAGCTGCCGCCACCAAGCTTGCGGACGGCGTTGAATTGGTCAGGCACAATGTCGTCGAGCGGCTTTGCTGGGTCGCGGTCGACTGTGCAAGCCGCAGAGCATTTTCGATTGTTTCGGCTACTGCATGCGTCTGCCGGTTGTTAATTGCGGTGCGAAACGATGGAACCGAAAATGAAACCAGCAAGGCAACAATCGATACCGTGACGAGCAGTTCGATCATCGTAAAACCCTGCGATGACGAAGGTACATTCATCAGCAAGTCTGCCCTTTCTTGATGACCCAACAACTCTGCGGCGTGCTACCCCAGCATGAAGGGAGACCAGTTGTGCTTTGCACACCCGCCTGATTGACGGTATAGACGAAGCTCGCAACCTGACCCGAACCGGTCGCCGTAATCGTATAAGTCGTCGTCGACGGTGCTGCCGGACTGGTGCAGGCGATATGGAACGTCGCTCCGGTCGGGCCTACGGTACTGGATGTGCAGGGATAAGTAGACCCGCTACCGCTATATGTGCGGTTGTCCTGATAGTACTGCTCCATCAGTACGCGCTGAGCCGCAAGCGTATTGGTCGCATTGACCAGATAGCCGCGCTTCACGCTGTTTCGATATGAAGGAATCGCGATCCCGGCCAGAATCGACAGGATCAGCAGTGAGATCATCAGATCGATCATGGTAAATCCGCCAAGTGTTTTCTTCATACCTCACCGTCGTCCAACCGCGTTGACTGTGGAAAACCTTCCTCGCACGACCCCTGCACGACCTTATGAAAGCCTTGGGGATATATTTCACCCCATCTTTTAATCCGCCTTCAATAATTCCCCTAGCGGCGCCAGCCTTTATATGTGAACTCGACGGACGGTCGCTTCCCGGGGAGTGAACGGAAAACCGGGCCTGGGCGCGACGGCGGTAGGGAAGCATGAGGACTCGAAGCGGCTCACCCTGCGCACCCCCGCGCCTTTCAGCGCAGTTTTTCCATAGACAAAATGTATCAGATGTTTTCGCTATCGTGCGCTGCCGGAACGGATTTATTGCGAACCAGCCAGCTCGCCCACAGGATGCCGACTTCATAAAGTGCATAAGTCGACAGCGCCAGGGATACCTGCGAGATGACATCCGGCGGCGTCAGGATCGCAGCGACGAAGAACACGCCCACGAGCACATAGTCGCGATGCGAGCGCAGCTGTTGCGGAGTCAGGAAGCCGGTCCAGCACAGCAGCACGATGGCTACCGGCGTTTCGAAGGCCAGACCGAACGCGACAAACAATTTAAGAACGAAATCAAGGTACTTGCTGATATCGGTCATCATCGACACGCCTTCCGGCGTAACGCTCAGAAGGAACTGAAAGATGCGCGGCAGGATGATGAAATAGGCGAACGATACGCCGCCGTAGAACAGCAATGTGCTCGACATGAGCAGCGGAACAACCAGCCGCCGTTCGTTGCGGTACAAGCCCGGCGCGATGAAAGCCCAAAGCTGATAAAGCACCCATGGCAGAGCCAGCGCGAAAGCCAGCAGACCGGCCAGCTTGAACGGTACGAAGAACGGCGAAGCAACCTCAGTGGCGATCATCGCGCTACCGGGCGGCAGCAGGCGCAGCAACGGCTTGGCGAGAAAGTGGTAGATCTTCTGGGCGTAAAACGCCAGCGGCAGGAAAATCAGCAGTACACCAGTCATCGCGCTCAGCAAGCGCTGCCGCAATTCGATCAGGTGTGCGAGCAGCGGCTGTTCGCCACCGCCCGCAGGAAAGTTATCGCCCATGCTCACCGGGTGCGTCGGATGGGTTCGGCAGAGCCTTGGTATCGTTGACGATTGTGCGCGCAGCGGTTTCGGTGTGGCTGGCCTGTTCCTTCAGCACACGCTGGGCATCATCCAGCTGCTGCTTGAGTTCCGAGACCTGAGTCTCGCGTTCCAGTTCGGCTGTGAAGTTGCGCATATAGGTGCGCGCCTTGCCGGTCCAGCGGCCGAGCGCCCGCGCGACACCCGGCAGCCGCTCCGGCCCAAGCACGACCAGTGCTACCAGAAAACAAACCGCCAGCTCCGAGAAGCTGATATCGAGCATGCGTGCGCCCGGTCGTGAAAGTGAGGATCAGACCTTGTCGCGCTGATTCGCCGCTGCCGGGGACGAACCGGCTGGCGGATGCCCATCGGCGCCGATTTCACCCGGGTTTTTCTTCGTCCCTTCGGTCTCGCCTTCGTGCATCGCCTGCTTGAAGTTCTTCACCGCCGCGCCAAGATCGCCACCGGCGCCGCGCAGCCGCTTAGTGCCGAATACAAGTACCGCAATCAACAGAAAAATCAGCCAATGCCAGATACTTAGAGAACCCATCGCAATTCACCTCGAACAAATCCGGTTCTGGACGATCACTATATCAACGCAGGATGCCCTGCGAATGACCGGGACGGTATACGGTGCTTACCGGTCTGGCGCGGAGGGCTGCCCGCGCGAAGCTTTTTCCTCAAGTCCGGAGCGGCCTTGCCGCCGCGCGAGTTCGGCGGTCAGTGCCGACAACGGAACACCGCGCGCCACCATCATTACGAGCGTGTGAAACCACAGATCCGCGACTTCGTGCACGAGTGCCGCGTCGTCCGGATTCTTCGCGGCAATCAGGGTTTCCGCCGCTTCTTCGCCGACTTTTTTGAGAATGCCGTCGATGCCTTTCGCATATAGGGTGGCCACGTATGACTGCGCCGGATCTGCGGCCTTTCGGCTTTCGAGAACGGCGTAAAGCGCGCCGATCACATCAGTTGAATTCATCGGGATTCCGCGAAACAGAAAACGTGCGCGAGGATACCGGACTTGTGCCGTGCCGTCGCTCGCCCTTGCATTGCGGTGCTTATCCGGACCGGGCAAGATTTATCGGACAAAGCGATGGATTGCTCGCAGCAAATCATGGATCGCGCTTTGGCGTGTTCGAGAATCGGCCCTGCGCGGCGAAACAGACTTACCACTGCAGTAACGTCGGATAGGCCATTCAGGAACAGTGAAAATCGGGCATTACAACTCGAAAATGTGGATGCTGGGCGGAATCGTCTCGTATGTCACACGCATCTGCGCCGCCCAGCGTGACGCCGGGAACGAAGTCATTTTGTTCGACAATTGCCCGGCCGCACCTGGCGGCGTTGCCAATCCGGCCATCCGGAAGGTCGATTCGGCCATCGACCTGTTCGCCAAAGCACAATCGCTCAGCATCGACATTCTTCACCTGCACACTCGTGTCGCCTCATCACCTCCGCCGGGCCTGAAGGCGGTGCGCACGATTCACTTCCATGAGCCTTATTGTCCGAGCGGCACGCAATTCCTGTTTCGCCACGAAATAGCCTGTCAGCACACCTACGGCTTTGCCGCCTGCGTGAAAGGCTATCTATATGACCGTTGCGGCAGCCTGCGGCCGCTGAACCTGGTCGAATCAGTTACCCGCTACCGCAACGAGCGACGCACCTTGCCGGGTATTCGTGCATTCGCGGTCAGCAACTTCATGAAACAGCGCCTGATCGATGCCGGTTATGCGGCGCGGGATATCGTCATGCTGCGGCCAACCGCCTGCGAATGCCCGGATTATCAGCTCGCGCCAGCGGCGGAGACACCTCGCTTTGTTTTCCTCGGTCGCCTCATTCCGGAAAAAGGGCTGGGCTGGTTGCTGCGCTCGCTCGCTCGCGTCGACGCGCCATGCCATCTCGATATTGCCGGCGATGGGCATGTGCGGCAGAAGATGCAACGGCTCGCGACCGATCTTGGCATTGCCGATCGGGTCACTTTTCACGGCTGGATCGGGGACAGCGAAGTGCGGTTGCTGCTCAGCAAAGCCACGGCCCTGATCTATCCCTCGATATGGCAGGAACCATCAGGAGTGGCGGTATTCGAAGCCATGGCGCAGGGCCGTACGGTCATTGTCAGCAAGGTTGGTGGCGCTGCTGAGCCGATCGATCATGGCAGTGATGGTCTCTGCGTCGATTCCGGTGACGAAGAGCAGCTTGCGCAGGCGATACAGGTGCTGGCAACCGATGCGGAGTTCGCCCGACGGTTGGGACGCGCGGCCTGGGAGAAAGCGAAGCGTTCACTCAACCTTCAACTGCACATCGGGGAGCTCGAGTCGCAGTACCGGGAAATCATCGGTAGGTGAAGATTTGCCTACCAGATATCTCTAAAGCCTGACGCAAATTCCCTTACTTGCCAGATACCGTTTGGTTTCCGCGATCGAGTAGGTGCCTTGGTGAAAGATGCTGGCTGCCAGGACCGCATCGGCGCTGCCGTCGTGGAATCCTTCATAGAGATGTTCCAGCGTGCCGACGCCGCCGGAGGCGATGATCGGCACCGTCACTGCTTCGGCGATGGTGTGCAGCAGTTCATTGTCGTAACCGGCCTTGGTGCCGTCACGATCCATGCTCGTCACGAGCAACTCGCCAGCGCCTTTTTTGACCATTTTGATCGCCCACTCGACGGCATCGATGCCGGTCGGCCGGCGGCCGCCATGGGTGAACACTTCCCAGCGCGGCGCTTCCTTTTTCTTGTTGACGCGCTTGGCGTCGATGGCGACGACGATGCACTGTACGCCATAGCGATCGCCGGCTTCGGTGACGAAGTCGGGGCTCTGCACGGCGGCGGTGTTGATCGACACTTTGTCGGCACCGGCCGACAGCAACGAGCGCACATCGGCGCAGCTACGCACGCCGCCGCCGACGGTCAGCGGGATGTAAACCTCGCGTGCGACCGCTTCCACCGTCTTGAACAGGATCGGCCGCGCGTCGGAGCTGGCGGTGATGTCGAGAAACACCAGCTCATCCGCGCCCTGCTGATCGTAGCGGCGCGCAACCTCGACCGGATCACCCGCATCCCGTAATTCTTCGAAGCGCACGCCTTTGACGACGCGGCCAGCATCGATGTCGAGACAGGGAATGACACGCTTGGCGAGCATTGTTAGGTGAGGAGTGAGGGGTGAGAGGTGAGGAGAAACGGCAGGCAAGAATCCAGCGGCACAAGCGGCACAAGCTTTGAGAGCCGCGGTCCTCCAAAGCCTCTCGCAAAGACTTTCGGAGCATATCGCTTTTCCACCTTACTCCTCACCCTTTACTCCTAACTTCAAGACACCGCTTTCAGGCAATCAACCAGTTTGAGCCCGCCTTCGTATAGCGCGCGGCCGATGACGCAGCCGATCACGCCATCGCCTTCCAATTCGCGCAGCTTGCGCAGATCGTCAACGCTGGAAACGCCGCCTGAGGCAATGATCGGGGTGGTGATCGCCTGTGCCATCTCGCGGGTGGAATCGGAATTGAAACCGCTCATCATGCCGTCGCGACCGATGTCGGTATAGATGATCGCTTCGACGCCGTCGCGCTCGCAGTGCTGGGCCATTTCGATGGCGCCGAAATGCGAAAGCTTGGCCCAGCCGTCGACGGCGACACGCCCGTCCTTGGCGTCGATGGCGACGAGAACATGGCGCGGATATTCGATGCAAAGGTCGCGCACGAAGTGCGGCGTGTTGACCGCCTTGGTGCCGATAATCACGAAGCTGACGCCGACATCCAGCAGTTGCTGGACCGTGTCTTCGTCGCGGATGCCGCCGCCGACCTGCACCGGAATGTCACCGGCCGCAGCGACGATCTTTTCGACCGTCTTCAGGTTGACCGGCGCGCCTTTCACCGCGCCATCGAGATCGACGACGTGGAGACGTTGCGCGCCGTCGCCTACGAAACGACGGGCGACTTCCGCGGGTTCGTTGGAAAACACGGTCACGTCATTCATACGGCCTTGGCGGAGACGCACGCACTGGCCGTTTTTGAGGTCGATAGCTGGGATCAGCAGCATGTGGGGGCCGGCATGGGGAGAAACGTCAGTCGGCGACTGGAATCTGATGTGTTATGGAGAGTAGAACTTGTTCCCTAGCCACCACTCTGCCCAAATCGGCGCGACGTGGCAAGCACCGGCTGCCGGCCGACGAACGGAGGCTCAGTCGGCACGTCCGTCCCACACCGCGAAATTCGCCAGCAGCCGCATCCCTGCATCGTGGCTCTTTTCCGGGTGGAACTGGAATCCGACGATGTTGTTGCGCGCGACGGCGGCGGCAAAGCTTTCGCCGTAGTTGGCTTCGCCGAGCGTGTGCTCCGGGCTTTTCGGCGCTGCGTAATAGCTGTGCACGAAGTAAAACCAGCTGGCATCGGGAACGCCCGCGTACACGGGGTGCGGACGTTTCCAGCGCACCTGGTTCCAGCCCATATGCGGGACCTTGAGGCGTTCGGCGGCGCCGCTTTGCGGATCGGGGAAGCGCACGACGCGGCCGGGAATCAGTCCCAGCGCCGGTACGCCACCGTTTTCTTCGCTGAAGTCGAGCAGCACCTGCATGCCGAGGCAAACGCCGAGCAAGGGTACTTCGCGCGCCGCCTCGACGATCATCTGATCGAGTTCGAGCCGGTGCAATTCGCCCATGCATGCGCGCGCGCCGCCGACGCCCGGCAGCACCAGCCGGTCGCATTTGCGCAGCTTTTCGGGGTCGTAACTGACTTCGATGCGCTGGTGGTCTGCCACTCTTTCCAGCGCTTTCGCTAGCGAGTGCAGATTGCCCATGCCGTAATCGATGACGCCTATCGTCGCCGCCATGAAAGGTCTTGACCTGAGTACCTTAAAGAGAACCTTTCGTCGACGGCAGCACATCCTGTGCACGGGGATCCAGCTCGACCGCGGCGCGGAGCGCGCGGCCGAACGCCTTGAATACGGTTTCGGCGATGTGGTGCGCGTTACGGCCGCGCAGTGAGTCGATGTGCATGGTCAGCTTCGCGTGGTTCACGAAGCCTTGGAAGAATTCGCGGAACAGATCCACGTCGAAATCGGCGATGCGCGCACGCGGAAACTCGACGAACCATTCGAGACCGGGGCGGCCGGAGCAGTCCACGACGACGCGCGACAGTGCCTCGTCGAGCGGTACATAGGCATGTCCGTAGCGGCGGATACCCTGCTTGCTGGCGAGCGCCTGGTCGAAAGCCTGCCCGAGCGTGATGCCGATGTCCTCGACGGTGTGATGCGCGTCGATCTCAAGATCCCCGTTGGCTTCCACGACCAGATCGATCAGTCCGTGCCGCGCAACTTGGTCGAGCATGTGATCGAGAAACGGCAGCCCGCTGGCCAGCCGTGCATTGCCGGTGCCATCGAGATCAATCTCGACACTGATTTTCGTCTCGCGGGTAGCGCGGACGATTCGGGCTCGACGGGAATTCATTGGGAGATTTAGCAATTGCCGCGTCGCAGCATACCGCGGAAGGCACGGAATTTCATCTTTGCGGCAGCCGCGCGCTCAGCTCGATCTGCGTAAGTCCCTTTATCGCAACGCGTTTACGGGCGCGGCCATGGCCTGCAACCACTTCGATACATGACACCGGAACATCCAGAGCCGCGGCCAGCAGCGAGGCCACCGCGGCATTGGCGCGTCCGCGTTCCGGGGCGGCGGTGACCGCCACCTTCAGCGCTTCGCCATACCAGCCGAGTACCGCGTCGCGCGAAGATTTCGGACTGACCTTCAGGTCCAGATACCGAATTTCGGGATCGTGATCCCGATCCGTGTCGGTCATGCCATCAATCCGCCGATGATCGCGCCGAGCAGACGCATTCCCGAATCGATAAATGCCAGCATTAAACCGCCGAAGCCGGCCAGCATTCCGACCACGATGAATCCGCTGATCATCGTGCCCAGAGTGGCGAACAGTGCACCGACGAGAATCGACGATACGAGCCACGCCAGCAACGCGCGCCCGACGCCACCGGCGGCTTTACCGCCGACGAGGCCGCCGAGTAGACCACCGATGCCCGGCAGCCAGCACAGCAGAACCGGGATGACGATCATCCACAGCGCGCCCATCAGAATCGTGCCCTCACCACTTTTGGCCACAGCAACCTCTTCGTACATTTGAATCTCCGGAGTTTACCAAGCGAGCGCGCCTACCCTATGGCAAACTGCGCGCTCCTTTGTTCCCTCGGTTCAGTGCCATGGAAATCGCTGATCAGCGCGTTGTTTACATTCACTACATCCTTACCGACGACAGCGGCGAAACGCTGGACCGCTCCGAAAAAGAGTCGCCGCTCGCCTATCTGCACGGTGCCGGCAACATCATTCCCGGCTTGGAAAAGGCGTTGAGTGGACGTTCGCGCGGCGACAAGCTTGCCGTCACCATCACGCCCGAAGATGGCTACGGTGTGCGCGACGACGCTCTGGTGCAGCAGGTGCCGCGGCGGCTGTTCAACGGTATTCCCGATCTGCAGGTCGGCATGCAGCTGCGCGCCGACAGCGATCATGGGCCGCGCGTCGTCACTGTGACCAAGATTCTGGGCGATATGGTCACCATCGACGCCAACCATTCCCTGGCTGGGCAGACCCTGCATTTCGATGTGGAAATCGCTGATGTGCGCGCCGCTACGGAAGAAGAAATGGTGCATGGCCATGTGCACGGCGCCGGCGGCCACCATCATTAAGCGCCTCACCTGAAACCCTACTTATTTATAGGTAAGGCGACAGCAACCAGAACAAGCTGTTGCGCACGCGTGCCAACAGGCGTGTGGCCGCCAGACGCTCCAGCGTGATTCGTTGCGATCGGGTGCGGGCGTCGGTGATGTGCCGCGCGAGCTGCACGCAAAACACGGCATCGTAAATCTCGACCACGATTTCGAAATTCAGCCGCAGGCTGCGCGGATCCATGTTCGCGGAGCCGATCTGCGCGTACTCGCCGTCGATGACGAAGAGCTTGGTGTGCGCGAACGGCGGCGGCTGCAGGAAGACATGCACGCCGCGTTCGAGCAGCGGCGGTAGCCAGCGCCGCGTGGCCCAGTCGACCCAGCGCAGATCGCTGTGCACCGGCAGCACGATCGTCACCTCGACACCGCGCAACGCAGCTGCTTGCAGCACCGCGAGGACGTCCACCGAGGGTATGAAGTACGGCGTCATGATCAGGATTTCACGCCGTGCCAGCGAGATCGCGCCGACGATTGCCAGCAGCAGACGGTTCAAGTCCTCGTCCGGGCCGTCGACGATCACGCGGCACACCGAATCGCCCGCGGGTGGCGGTATCGACGGCAGTTCGAGGTTTTCGCCGGCCACGAAATTCCAATCGGCAGCGAAAGCTTCTGCGAGCTGTGCCAGCACCGGCCCGCGCAGCCGGAAATGCATGTCGGTGACGCGTCGCTTGCCATCGTGGGCGACGTGGCGGGCGCTGAGATTGATGCCGCCGGTGAATCCGATTTCACCGTCGACGAGCAGCAGTTTGCGGTGGTTGCGCAGATTCAGATACAGCTGCGGCGGCAGCAGCTGCGGCGGCAGAAAGCGTTCGGCCGGAACACCTGCGCTTCGCAGCAGCGAAACCGCGCGCGGCCAGCCGTACAGTTCGCCGATGCCATCGGCCATCGCACACACGCGTACACCGCGCCGGTGCGCATCCGCCAATGCGTCGATAAAAAGGTGTCCGACTTCATCGGTATCGAAGATATAGGTCGCCAGCCAGATGCTGTGACGGGCACCTGCGATCGCCTCCAGCATCGCCGGATAGGCCTCTTCGCCGTTGTGCAGAATTTCAAGCTGGTTGCCGGCCAGTCGCGGCCACAGCGTGACGGCATCGCCGATCCGTGCCAGCGCGGTCGCCATTCCATCGTCGCCGGGCGCCACGATTACCGTCGACGCTTGCGGTCCGCTGCCGGTATCGCGCAGGCGTTTGGCGCGCGCCTCGACGCGATTGATGCCGAACATGTAATACAAAAGCGAACCGAAAATCGGAAACAGCCACGCCACTGCGATCCATCCAGAAGCACCGCGTGGGTCGGCCTTGGTCAGCAGCGCATGCGTGGACGTCGTGAGTGCCAGCGCGATGTCCACTAGCAGCACGATTCTTTCCCAATACGGAGCCAGGCTTGCCGCGATCACTGCCGCACCTCGATATCAACAGCCAGAGGTAGATGGTCGGAGTGCAGCGCCGGCAGCGCCTCCATCCGGCAGATGCGCAGATCGGGCGTTACCAGCACATGATCGATCGATCGCGACGGTGCCCAGCTCGGATAGGTGTTTGGCGGTTCCTGCGGCGGGGTGAGTCCGATCTTGCGCAAGGCGCGATGCTCGCGCAGAAAACCGGCAGTGCAGTTCAAATCGCCAATCAGCACGGCGTGGCGGCGTCCATGCAGGCATTCCGCAAGAAAGTGCAGCTGCTGTTCGCAGGTTTTCGCGGTCAGCGACAAATGCGCGATCAGCACCGTGATCGGTCCACCGGCGGATTCAAATTTGATATCCAGTTCGATCGCGCCGCGTCCGGGAATGCGCGACGGCAGGCGGTGCGACACCACGCGCAGCGGCGGGGCCTGCATCATCCAGCCGAGGCAGATGCGCGCGAACGGTGCGAGATCGCGTGTGACCGCGAGGCCGTGATGCTTGTAGCCCGCACGTTCGGCCAGAAATGCCATTTGATTCTGCTGCACGGTGCGCAGGCTGCCGGCATCGGCTTCCTGCACCGCGACCAGATCGTAGCCGCGCATGGTCTCAGCAATGCGCGGTAGATTTTCATCGCGATCGCGCGTCGGCAGGGCATGCCGCCACGCCCCGGTCAGGTAGTGTCCGAAATCCGTGGTGCGCAAACCGGCCTGGATGTTGTATGTCAGCAGCCGCAGGCGCTGCGGCGCTGGGCGCAGCGAAGAATCGTCGGACATCGATGCGGATGCGGACGCCATGGTCCGCATTCTACCTGTCGCCGATCCATCTACCGGGAATCAATCCTCCGGCTCGTAGCCGAGATTCGGCGTCAGCCACTTTTCCGCTTCCGCCAGCGTCCAGCCCTTGCGCGCCGCATAGTCCGCGACTTGATCCTTGGCGATGCGGCCGACCACGAAGTACTGTGACTGCGGATGCGCGAAATACCAGCCGGACACCGCCGCCGCTGGCCACATCGCCATGCTTTCGGTGAGCTGTATGCCGGCGGTGTGCTCGGCGTCGAGCAATTTCCACAGGGTTTTTTTCTCGGTGTGCTCCGGACAGGCTGGATAGCCGGGCGCCGGGCGGATGCCTTTGTACGACTCTGCGATCAACGCCTCGTTGTCGAGATGTTCGTTGGCCACGTAGCCCCAGAATTCCTTGCGCACGCGTTGATGCAGGCGCTCGGCGAATGCTTCGGCGAGACGGTCGGCGAGCGATTCGAGCAGAATCGCGCTGAAATCGTCATTGGCCTTCCTGAACGCGGCGACACGATCGCTGCAGCCGACTCCGGTGGTGACGGCAAATGCGCCGACGTAATCGTGCAGCGCGGTATCTTTCGGCGCGATGAAGTCGGCGAGCGAACGATTCGGCACGCCCTCGCGATGCTCGCTTTGCTGGCGCAGACAGTGAAGGCGCGAGAACTCCGTCGTGCGTGTTTCATCGGTGTAGACGACGATATCGTCGCCGTCCGCGTTCGCCGGGAACAGCCCGAAAACGCCGTTCGCAGTCAGCCATTTTTCGGAGATGACTTTGTCGAGCATCACCTGCGCGTCGTCCCACAGCTTGCGCGCCACCTCGCTGGTCGCCGGATTGTTGAGCAGATCGGGGAAGCGTCCCTTCATTTCCCACGCGATGAAGAACGGCTGCCAATCGATGTAGTCGCGCAATTCGTCGAGCGGGTAGTCACGCAGGGTTTTTACGTGCTGCAAGGACTGTGCGTGCGTATGGTCGCAACCGGTTTCGCAAACTGCGTGGTCCTGCTGCAACAGCAGATGCGGGCGGAACGGCCGGTGCGTTTGCCAGTCGATCGGTGTGCGATTGGCGCGCGCCTGTGCGAGCGGCAGGAATTTTTCCTGCATTTTATTCGCGTGGCGTTCGCGGATCGACGCGTAGTCCGCATTCACTTCAGCGACCAGCTTTTCCTTCTGCGCGGCCGACAGCAGATTCGACACGATCTGCACCGAGCGCGACGCGTCCTTCACCCAGATCACCGGATGCTTGTAGGCCGGTGCGATCTTCACCGCCGTGTGCGCTCGCGACGTTGTCGCGCCGCCGATCAGCAGCGGCAATTCAAAACCCTGGCGCTGCATTTCCTTGGCCAGATGCACCATCTCGTCGAGACTCGGCGTGATCAGTCCGGACAGGCCGATGACGTCAGCTTTGTGCTCGATCGCGGCGTCGAGAATCTTCTGCGGCGGCACCATCACGCCGAGATCGATAACCTCATAGTTGTTGCATTGGAGTACCACGCCGACGATGTTTTTGCCGATGTCGTGAACGTCGCCCTTGACCGTCGCCATCACGATCCTGCCGTTGGCGCGCGCGACCTCGCCCGGCTTCTTCTCGGCTTCGATGAACGGAATCAGATAGGCGACCGCTTTCTTCATTACGCGTGCCGACTTCACCACCTGCGGCAGGAACATCTTGCCGGCGCCGAACAGGTCGCCGACAACGTTCATGCCATCCATCAGCGGACCTTCGATGACTTCGATCGGCCGCTTGCCTTCGGCGGACAGTGCAGCGCGCAGCTCCTCGACATCCGCTTCGACATTCGCATCGAGGCCTTTGACCAGCGCATGCGTAATGCGCTCGCCTGCCGGCAGCGCGCGCCAGGCTTCTTCCGATTCCCGATTCCCGATTCCCGATTCCCGGCCTTTGTGGCGCTCGGCAATCTCAATGAGCCGCTCGGTGCCATCGCCGCGGCGGTTCAAAATCACGTCTTCGATGCGTTCGCGCAACTCCGGATCGATTTCCTCGTACACTGGCAGCACGCCGGCATTGACGATGCCCATGTCCATACCGGCTCTGATGGCATGGAATAGGAACACGGAATGGATCGCCTCGCGCACCGCGTTGTTGCCGCGGAAGCTGAAGGAGACGTTCGACACGCCGCCGGAAACGCGTGCATACGGCAGGTTTTGCTTGATCCAGCGCGTCGCCTCGATGAAATCCACACCGTAGGCATTGTGCGCATCGATGCCGGTGGCGACGGCAAAGATATTCGGATCGAAGACGATGTCCTCGGCCGGGAAGCCCACTTGCTCCGTGAGGATTTTGTATGCGCGCGTGCAGATTTCCTTGCGCCGCTCCAACGAATCGGCCTGGCCCCGTTCGTCGAATGCCATGACCACTGCGGCCGCGCCGTACTTGCGGCACAGCTTTGCCTGCGCGATGAATTTTTCTTCGCCTTCCTTCATCGAAATCGAGTTGACGATCGGCTTGCCCTGCACGCACTTGAGGCCGGCTTCGATCACTTCCCATTTCGAGGAGTCGATCATGATCGGCACGCGCGAGATATCCGGCTCCGACGCGATGAGCTTCAGGAGGCGGTCCATCGCGGCGACGCCATCGAGCATGCCCTCGTCCATGTTGACGTCGATGATTTGCGCGCCGGCTTCGACCTGCTGGCGCGCGACAGTCAGCCCCGCGTTGTAGTCGCCGGCCTTGATCAGATCGCGGAATTTCGCCGAGCCGGTGACATTAGTGCGCTCGCCAACGTTGACGAAACCGAGCGCCTCAGTCGCGTTCAGCGGTTCGAGGCCGGCCAGCTTCAGTACCGGTGCCTGCGCCTGCGGCACGCGTGGCGCGAGGTTTTTCACGTGCTCGGCGATGTGTCGGATGTGGTCCGGCGTGGTGCCGCAGCAACCGCCGACGATGTTAACCAGCCCGTCGCGCGCGAAGCCTTCGAGAATGCACGCAGTGTCGTGCGGGGTCTCGTCGTACTCGCCGAAGGCGTTGGGCAGGCCGGCATTGGGGTAGCAGGAGATGTGGCAGTCGGCCAGCTGTGCCAGTTCGGCGATGTACGGCCGCATGTCTTTGCCGCCGAGTGCGCAGTTGAGTCCGACCGCGAGCGGACGCGCGTGACGGATCGAGTTCCAGAATGCTTCGCCCAGCTGGCCCGAAAGCGTGCGGCCGGACGCATCGGTGATGGTGCCGGAGATGATGACCGGCCAGCGCTGGCCGCGTTCCTCGAACAGCGTCTCGCAGGCGAAGATCGCGGCCTTGGCGTTGAGCGTGTCGAAAATCGTCTCAATCAGCAGCAGATGGACGCCGCCATCGACGAGCCCGCGCGCCTGTTCCAGGTAGGCCTCGACCAATTCGTCGTAGCTGACGTTGCGCTTGCCCGGATCATTGACGTCCGGCGAGATCGACGCTGTACGATTGGTCGGGCCGAAGGCGCCCGCGACGAAGCGCGGTTTGTCCGGCGTCGACGCCGCGTCGGCTTCGAGCCGCGCCAGCTTCGCTGCTTCGATGTTGAACTCGTAGGCGAGTGCCTCCATGCCGTAGTCAGCCAGCGAAATGCGCTGGGCGTTGAACGTATTGGTCTCGATCAGATCCGCGCCGGCGGCCAGGTATTGGCCGTGGATTTCGCGGACGATCTGCGGCTGGGTCAGCACCAGAAGGTCGTTGTTACCTTTCAAGTCCTTGTGCCAATTGCGAAAACGCTCGCCGCGATAGTCAGATTCGGCCAATCCATAACGCTGGATCATGGTGCCCATGGCGCCATCGAGGACAAGAATGCGTGTACACAAGGCCGAGGCGAGCAAGGCCTCCGTATTGGGTTGTCCGGCGGAAGAGTGACGCGAGTTCATGGCTCATCATATCTCTTTATGCGGATGAGCGGATATAGGTCCGTTTGTGACGCCATTTGTCGGTCGTCGAACGCCCCATGTCGGCGCCGTAGCGGCACTGCGGATACGCTTCGGCTAGTCTCCCTAACCGAAGTCTTGAAGTCCTATGTAGGGGTTTCACTTGTGACCGATCGTTTGCCACATTGCGAAAAACCAGCGTCTTCGCAATTTTCGCGCACGCCGTTCACGCGTGAAGCCGAGGAATAGAAATTATGGCCAGCATTCATCATCTTTTCCCGACCGGCGATGAGGCCGGACGCGATCCAGCTCCAGCCCAACTGCCAGCGCAGAATCCGCTGGTCGGCGACCTGAAGAAGGCGGCGCTCGCCGCGCTCGGCGGCATGGTCGAGAAAATGTTCAGCCGTGCCGACGATACGCTCTTCGAAATGGGCGAACGCGCGCATACGGATACTGAGCGGCGTCGCTACTTCGACGCGATGCGTGTATTGCGCATCGATCAGGCCAAGATCACACGCCGTTTCAACGAGGACATCGAGCGCAGCTTTAACGATTTCGGCAAACCGCGCGCGGACAATCGCAACGCGATGATCAATGTTGATGAGCTGTCGATCCAGCCCACCGAGGAACTGGAGGAGCGCATCGCGGTCACCAATCTGATCGCGCGCGCCGAAGGTTTGCACAAGCAGTTGGTCTGGGATGTCGAGCGTCGCCTTGATTTCGCGATGCGCGAAATCGGCGTGCCAGTTTCGCCGCAGGCGCTGGCGCCGGTACGGATCTGCGAAGCCTTTGGTGCTGCGATCGGTACACTGGATTCCGAATTCCAGGTAAAGCTGGTCATCTACAAGCTGTTCGAGCGCGAAGTTGTGCGCGATTTGCATCGCGTATACGAATCCGCGCTGGATCTGCTTGATCGTGCGGGCATCAATCCGAGTACACAGCGCAAAGCCAAGCGCGAAACGGAATCGAACGAGGCAGCTTTCAATATCAACACCGCCGCCACGCCGGATCCGCGCATTCTGCAGATGCTGCGCAGCCTCGCGGCGCAGGCACCGCGCGCCGATACCGATTCCGAGCTGGCGAACGAACTTGCTGCCGCGCTGCGCGGCGCGATGGACGGTGGCGGCGGCTCCGCGGGAGGCGTGACGCAGGCGCCGCTTCAGCGTCTGTCCCTCGCCAGTCAGTATTTCGACGGCTTGCTGTCAGAACCGTTGCTGCCGGATGCCGCCCGTCCGATGCTGGAGAAGCTGCGCTTCCCGGTCATTAAGACCGCGTTGGCCGATCCGGGCTTTTTCACCAACGGCCAGCATCCGTTACGGCAGCTGCTGAGCGAGCTGGTGGACATCGGCATTTCCGGCTCCATCGGCGATGCCGTGCCGCAGCGCAAGTTCCGCGACTCGATCCGCCAGGTTGCCGAACGCGCCGATGTCGACGCCACGCTGGTGCGCACCGCACTCAATCAGCTCAAGCCGCTCGACGGCCCGCAGATGGATCAGTTCCTTGAGCAGCTGCGCGAACAGGAGCATTCGCGCCGCGATGTGCTGCTGACCAAGGTACGGCGCCTGGTGGCACAGGAGCTTGAAGTGCAGACGGTTGGGCACGAGGTGCCGCCGCCCGCGCAAAACCTTTTACTGTCCGGTATCGGCCCGCTGATGGCAGTGCGTTTGCTACGCCACGGTCGCGGCAGCGCGCCGTACCGTGAGGCGCACGGCCTGCTGGAACGGTTGCTCGACAGCCTCGATCCGGTATTGCCGGACGAGCAGCGCGTGACCGAACGCAAAGCGTTATGCAATGCCATCGCTGGTGCGCTGAGTAGCATCGGCATGAGCAAGGAGCGCGTTGACGATCTGATCAACGGACTCGACCAGGCTTATGAATCGCTCGATCGCAAAGCCTGCGAAGCGGCCGAGCGGCAAGAGCTGGCCACCGAATCCGACATCGACGGAGTCGGCGCGACGACTGCGCAATCGGATCAGGCGCTGCCGACCGTGACCGTAATGGAACTGCTGAGCCGCATCCTTGCGCCGGAAAGCTGGTTCCGCGTATTCGACCCGGACCGTAACCTGACACGTTGGCTGAAACTGGCATCGTTTTATGTCAACCAGGACAGCGTGTCGTTCAGCGGCTTCGACGAAGGCATCAAGCTCAGCCTGCGGGCGACACGTTTCGCGAACGATCTGGTCGAAGGCCGCTCCGAGCCGATCAATCCCGACGCGCGCGCGCGCGAAGCACTCGATCAATTGCGGCGCGCCAAAACCGCAGGCGTTTTCTGATCCGGCAACTCACGGCATAATTTAGCCACGTCCGAAGCGGCGTATCCCTTAGGGGATGCGCCGCTTTCGTTTTTGCCCGCGTTTTTAGAGATTGCCGATGAAGAAGTGGCGCTGCCTGGTCTGTGATTTTGTCTACGACGAAGCCAAGGGCTTACCCGAGGAAGGACTCAAGCCCGGCACCCGCTGGGAAGACGTGCCGGATTCGTGGACTTGCCCGGATTGTGGCGCCTCGAAGAATGATTTCGTGATGGTCGAAGCGGACTAAATTGGCGCCGGCGGGGGCCGGTTCTGCATCGCGCCAGTCGGAAAAAAACCTACGCCGCCACGGCGCTCGTCAGGGGGCATTGTGAGTTTGGTGGACGCTTCCGCTAAACTTGCGCGGCTTTGCGTCCGCGAAATGCTCCGGCCGCGATATCACTCACCCTGAATTCAAGCAAGAAGGTGGAGACGTCCATGACGGTGAAGATCGCCGTTCTCAAAGAAACGCGCGCGAATGAACGACGCGTGGCGCTGGTCCCGGTGGTCGCCGACAAACTGGCGAAACTTGGCTGCGAAGTATCGTTGCAGGAAGGTGCGGGTCTTGCCGTGCGCATTCCCGATTCCGCCTACAAAGGCGTGTCGATCATCGCCAATCCGAAAGGCATGGTCAGCAATGCGGATATCGTGCTGGCAGTCAATCCGCCCTCGCTCGAAATCATCGACTCGATGAAGGAAGGCGCGGTGCTGCTGACCTTCGTCTATGCGCACAAGGAAGTGGAGTTCGTGAAAAAACTCCGCGACCGCAAGATCACCTGCTTCGCGATGGAGCTGGTGCCGCGCATCACGCGCGCGCAGGCGATGGACGCATTATCGTCGCAGGCGGCGCTGGCTGGCTACTACGCCGCACTGCTCGGTGCGACCAACCTCGCGCGCATCCTGCCGATGATGACGACCGCTGTCGGCTCGATCCGTCCGGCCAAGACGCTGGTCATGGGTCTGGGTGTCGCTGGCCTGCAGGCGCTCGCGACTGCGCGCCGCCTCGGCTCGATGACCGAAGGTTACGACGTGCGGCCGGAGACCAAGGAACAGGCCGAGTCGCTCGGCGCCAAGTTCGTCGATACCGGTGTCGATGCGCGCGGGCAGGGCGGTTATGCGCGCGAGTTGACGCCGGAAGAGAAGGACAAGGTCGCCGCGGTCATTACCAAACACATCCAGCAAGCCGACATCGTCATCACCACGGCCTCGATTCCGGGCCGTCCGTCGCCGAAGCTGGTGTCGAAGGCGCAGGTGGATGGCATGAAATCCGGCGCGATCATCATCGACCTTGCGGCGGAAGGCGGTGGTAACTGCGAATACACCAAGCCCGGCGAAACCGTACAAATCGGCCAGGTCACGATCGTCGGCCCGCTCAATGTGCCGTCGATGCTTGGCGAGCACGCCAGCGAACTGTATGCAAAGAACCAGCTCAATCTTGTTGAACTGTTCGTCAAGGACAAGGTGCTCAAGCTCGACTGGGAAGACGAAATTCTCGCCAAGGCGGTATTGACTCACGCCGGCGAGATCAAGAACGAGGCGGCCAAAAAAGCCGTCGAATCGGCTTAAGACTCAGGGGAGCTTCAATGGACGCGCATACCACGCTGACGGGCTTCATCGCCCTCTATATCTTCATGCTCGCCGCCTTCACCGGCTATGAAATCATCGGCCGCGTGCCGGCGATTCTGCATACGCCGCTGATGTCCGGCTCGAACTTCGTCCACGGCATCGTCGTCGTCGGCGCAATGTACGCGCTGCTCAACGCGACGTCCGTGCTCGAACAAGCGATCGGCTTCTTCGGTGTTCTGCTCGGCGCCGGCAATGCGGCCGGCGGTTACGTCGTCACCGAACGCATGCTCGAGATGTTCAAGTCATCCAAAAAATGAACCGTAGGGTGGGTTAGCCGCGCAGCGGCGTAACCCACCGATCGCGGCGCCGGCGGACCCAGTGCCCGCGCGGTGCCAAGCTCACCCTACAAGGGAAACAAAATGAACACACAATTCCTGATCGACGCCAGCTCCATCGCCGCGGCGTTCCTTTTCATCTATGGCCTCAAGCGCATGAGTTCGCCGGTCACGGCGCGCTCCGGCATCGTGGTCGCCGGCGTCGGCATGCTGGTCGCGGTACTGGCGGCCTTCCTGTACTACTTCGGTGTCAGCGAGGCGGTGAAGCCGCACCTGATGGTCAACCTGGTTCTCGCGACCACCGCGCTGGTTATCGGTGTGGGCTGGGCGTGGTGGAGCGGCAAGCGCGTGGCGATGACGGCGATGCCGCAGATGGTCGCGCTCTACAACGGTATGGGCGGCGGTGCCGCGGCATCGATCGCGGCGGTCGAACTATTTGCAGGCAAGGCGGAAGGTACGATCCCGCTGGTCGTGACGGTCATTGGCGCGCTGATCGGCGCAATCTCGTTGTCCGGCTCGCTGATCGCCTGGGCCAAGCTTGACGGCCGCATCAACAAGACCCTGCGCTTTTCAGGTTTGCAGGCTTTCAATGGCACCTTGATGCTGGCGACTCTCGCGGTCGGCGCCTACATCATCTTCGTCCAGAACGGCCATGCTCCGGCGATATATACAGCCGCATTCTTCGTGCTGGCCCTGATCTTCGGCGTGATGATGACCATGCCGATTGGCGGCGCCGATATGCCGGTCGTGATCTCGCTGTACAACGCGTTCACCGGCCTCGCGGTCGGCGCGGAAGGTTACGTGCTGCAAAATCCGTCGCTGATGGTGGCGGGCATGGTCGTCGGCTCCGCCGGCACCTTGCTGACGCTGCTGATGGCGAAGGCGATGAACCGCTCGGTCGCCAACGTGATCTTCAGCAACTTCGGCGCGACCGGCGACGAACAGCAGGGTGAGATCAAGGGCAGTCTCAAGCCGGTGGATGCTGGCGATGCCGGCATCAACATGCGCTATGCATCGAAGGTGATCATCGCGCCGGGCTACGGTCTAGCCGTCGCGCAAGCGCAGCACAAGCTGTACGAGTTCGTGAAGCTGCTCCAGGAAGCCGGCGTGGAAGTGAAGTTCGCCATCCACCCGGTCGCCGGCCGCATGCCCGGCCACATGAATGTGCTGCTCGCCGAAGCCGGCGTGCCCTACGACATCATCTGCGACATGGAAGATATCAACAACGAATTCAAGGAAGCCGACGTCGCCATCGTCATCGGCGCCAACGACACCGTTAACCCGGCGGCGCGCACCAATAAATCCTCGCCGATCTACGGCATGCCAATCCTCAATGTCGACCAGGCCAAGCAGGTCTATGTCGTCAAGCGCGGCCAGGGCAAA
>Ga0265334_10000134_pt1 | contig 46634 bp, 35 predicted proteins | sample 42023metaG_FD_192442 | JGI IMG/M metagenome (GOLD analysis project Ga0265334, IMG submission 192442) | Rhizosphere microbial communities from Carex aquatilis grown in University of Washington, Seatle, WA, United States - 4-20-23 metaG | ecosystem: Host-associated > Plants > Roots > Rhizosphere...
TCCCGACGCTCAGAATCGCTGAGCTCGATCCGGTGACGAGGCAGGCGCGCCATCCCCCACAGATTCAACACGCGCACCCAGACCCCTCCACAGAATTCCGACCGATACTTCCGGCCGCGTCTACTAGCTAGTAGGGGGACAGCGCCCGCCGGTGGTGGGGAGTTCGGAGACCGTAGGGGGGGCAGCGGCGCGGAACGCCCGTCACCACGGGCGTGTGCGCCAAGTCGAACCTGCTCCCCCACTATTCGAATGCTGCGATCTGCGGGGCTCGTGGCTCTGGGGTGCGGGGTCGCATGGGAGACGACGCCGCGTCTGCGGCTAGCATCGCGTCGGAGGTGATGAGCGATCGCGTCGGCACCTGACAAGCGGAAGCAGCGGCGCCCCGTGCTGGGCGGCGATGACCCGCGGGTCGCCCAGGCCGTCTTCACGCTGCGCGAGACGGCCGGGTATCTCGACGTGCCGAAGTCGACGGTCCACGAGTGGGCGCGGCCGCCGCGGAGGCAGGCGCCGCTGATTACGTGCTTCCCGTCGCACGGCCGGCAGGCGACGGTGCCGTTCATCGGGTTTGCCGAGGCGTATGTGCTCTCGGCGTTCCGGCGGGCCGGAGTGCCGCTTCAGCGCATCCGGCCGGCGGTGCAGGCGCTGGAGGCGACGATCGGGATCGAGCATGCGCTGGCGTCGCGAAGCCTCTACACCGACGGTGCGGAGGTGCTCTACGACTACGCCGAGCGGGAGGCGGACGACCTGCTTGAGCTGCAGCTCGTGGTCGTGCGCACCGGGCAGCATCAGTTCTCGGAGGTCGTGCGCGACTACCTGCGGCGGATCACGTACGGTGAGGACGGGTGGGCCTCGCGTGTGCGGCTGCCGTCGTACGGGCCTGCGGAGGTCGTTGTCGATCCGAGCATCGCGTTCGGGTTGCCGCTGGTGGTTCACGGGGGGGCTCGTGTCGAGGACCTCGTCGACCGCTTCGTTGCGGGCGACAGCGTCGCGGAGATCGCCGACGACTTTGGGGTTCCGGCAGGCGAGGTCGAAGCCGTGATCCGTGTCGCGACGCGTACCGCCGCCTGAGCTGTTCATCGACCGAAGCCTCGGTCGCAAGCACCTCCCTGAGGCGTTGCGAGCCTGTGGGCTCGCGGTGCACACGCTCTCCTCCGTCTATGGCGAGGAGGAGGGCCAGCAGGTCTCCGACGTCCGCTGGCTGGCGGACGCAGGGCGCCACGAGTGGATCGTCCTCATGAAGGACGACGCGATCCGCCGGCGACCGGCTGAGCGCGACGCCTTGACCGAGGCGCGCGTGCGCGCCTTCTGCTTGACGAACGCCCAGCTGCGCGCCGCCGAGCAGACCGCGCGCTTCGTCGAGAACCGCCACCGCATCCTCCAGGCTGCGCGGAAGCCCGGCCCGTACATCTACGGCGTCTACGAGCGGGGCATCAAGCGCATCTGGCCGGCGTAGCCGGTATGCCCGCCCACAGACTGCCTCCGGCCCCCGTCGCAGCCTGTTGCGGAGAAGGCCGCCCGACGGGCCGCGACGTCGGTCGCGTAGCCACGCGGGTCGCGTATCAAACCTTTATGCGGTGCATTGGCGCTTCTTTTCTTCGCAACGAGCGGCATAACCGCACGTGCCTTATGGCGGATCGCAGCCGTGCGCTGTAAATAGACAACGGCATTTCTCGATGCTGTCCGGGGGGACCCTTCCACACTATGAGGAGGTTTCCAGACATGACCATTTCGATGATGTCCGCGATCGACGCCGAGGTTGAGCGGAGCCAGGGGGAGGCGGAGATCGCGCGCCGCATCCAGGTGTACGCCGCGGAGCAGTACCGCGGGAACGCCGTGCCCAACGGCACCGGCGACGACCCGCCCGAACCGGCGGCGCACGTACGGAGGCACCCGCGACGGCGGCCGGGCGGAGGCGATGCCGTCGTCGTCCCCAGTCGCGCGCAGGTGTGCGAGTACGTCGTCAGACATGGGCCGGTCCGGCGTGCGCAGGTGCTTGCCGCGCTTGGTGGCGACCCGAAGAAGGTGGGGCGCAAGCTCCAGTCGCTCGCCCGCGCCGGGCAGCTGTCGGCGACGGGTCCCGCGTCGCGGCGCTTCTACCGCGCGCCGCGCGCGGCCTCGACAAGCCAGCGGCTGCGTGGAATCGAGTCGTGTACCGGACCCGACGAGCTGCTCGGGCTGGTCGGCCGTCTCGCGCCGGTCACCTCCGAGCAGCTGCACGAGCGGACCGGTCGCACCTATGTCGAGATCGCCGACTGGGCGCACAAGCTGGTTCTGAGACAGCTCGTGGCCTTCGAAGGCGAGGGGCGCACGCGAACGTGGAGGCTCGCCGGCAAGCCGGCGCAGGGGCTCGCGAGCGAGGTCGCGGCCATGATCGCCGCCGACCCGGGAGGGCTCGACGAGCGCCGGCTCGCGCTCACGCTGAGCGCGCCCGAGCACCTCGTCGGCATCGCGTGCGCCGAGCTGCTCGATCGGGGCGTCGTGCGCTTGACTGACCGTGGCACCTACGGCCCGGTCGCGGCATGAGCGTCGCCGACGAAGCCGATCCGGTCGCTGCGCTCGTGGACCTGGCATACGAGCGCGGGCACGTGATCGGCCGCGCACGGGCCCGGTCGCTGTACGACCGCTTCGGCTACGCCAAGGCGCGTGAGCATGTCGTGCTGCCGGCGCGGCTTGTCGATCTCGCGGCGACGGAACTGCGACGCGAGCTCAGCTTCGACGCCGCCTCCCGTCTGTTCGCGGAAGTGCGAGGCGACTTCACTGAGGCCTGTCGGCTGATGCCGTCGCGCACGGAGAAGTCGGCGGTCGGGCGTCCGCGCATCACGCCGAGTGAACTGCGTGCCTTCGCGGACGAGCACGGCATAGCGCTGGGCGCCTCGTCGGCCCAGCGCTATGCGAGCGACCCGACGCGTGACCCGCGCGAGCGGGTCCGCAGCCTCGGACGCATCCGCGACGCCGGCAGCCGGCACGGCATGCACGTCGACCTGCGCAGAGCCGCCGCGCGCTTGGCCGGCGCGGACGGCGACGAAGACATGGCGCTCGGGCGCATCGAGCACCGCGCGCGCCGGCGCCGGCTTCTCAACGCGCGGCTCTGCAGAGTGACGAATCGCACCGGATCCCCCTCGCACCTCGTCGACGTGGCGGCCTGGTGCGGCTGCAGCGGGTGTTATCAGCAGCTGGACGAGCTGCTGTCGGCGTACGCGCACGGGATCGCCCGCAGACGGCACTGGCGCGTCGACGCCGACTTCGAGCAGATCGCCTGCGAGTCGCTCCTGCATGCGCTCTTCGACTGGCAGGGCGGATCCGGTTTCAAGCAGTACTACGGCGGCGTGCTCGCGCACCGGCTTGACGGCGACCTGCGAAGAGCGCTCTCCGAGGCGCGCGGAAACGGCGATCGTCCGCTGTCGCTCGACGCCCCGTGGGTGAGCTGCCACGAGCGCTGGGGGACATGGGTGGACCGCATCCCGGGTCACTCCGTCGATCCGCTCGACATCGTTCTCCTCAAGGAGCGGAAGTTCGAGGCGCGGCGGTCGCGTCGCCTGGAGATCGAGCGGGTCCTGCTGCTGTACGAGACGATGAAGCGCTTCGTCGACCAATAGCATCGGGAAGCCCTGAGCGATTCGTCCGTCCTCGGGCCGCTCGGCCTCGCGGGCTGTGGGTCAGGAGTGCGAGGATTCAGCCGGCGATGTCGCTCTCCTTCCCCATACAGCTCCTGCTCGTCGAGGACGACGCCGGTGACGCGCTGCTCGTCGAGTCGCTGCTCGCCGGGGTGGCGCCGAACGTCGACGTGACGCGCGTCGAGCGGCTGCGCGAAGCCGCCGAGATGCTGTCGAGCCCGCCGGGGATCGACTGCGTGCTGCTCGACCTCGGTCTGCCCGACGCGATCGGGCTCGAGGCCGTGGAGCGGCTGCGGGCCGCGGCGCCGGATGCGGCGATCGTCGTGCTGACCGGGCACGACGACGAGCAGCGCGGCGTCGACGCGCTCTCGCGCGGGGCGGAGGACTACCTCGTCAAGGGCCAGGTCGACGGGCCGCTGCTCGCGCGCGCGATCCGCTACGCGATCGAGCGCTGTCGCGCGGACCGTTCGCAGCGCGAGCTGATCGAGGCGCGGCTGCACGCGCACGAGAATGCGCGGCTCGAGCGCGGGCTGTTGCCGCAGGCGCTCGTCCGCGACCCGCGCATCGCGCTCAGCACGACCTACCGGCCCGGCCGCCGCCGCTCGCTGCTCGGCGGCGACTTCTACGACGCGGTCGAGCTCGACGACGGCACGCTGCACGTGCTGATCGGCGACGTCAGCGGGCACGGCCCCGACGAGGCGGCGCTCGGCGCCTGCCTGCGCGTCGCCTGGCGCACGCTGATGCTCGCGCAGGCGCCGCCCGACGACGCGCTCGCGCTGCTCCAGGAGGTGCTCGTGCACGAACGCCACGCGCCGGCGATCTTCGCGACGCTGTGCATGCTGAGCGTCGCGCCCGCGCGCGACGCCGCCGAGCTGCGCGTCGCCGGGCACCCGCCGCCGATCGTGGTCGACGGCGACGGCCTGCGCGCCGTCGAGGCGGCCCACGTCAGTCCGCCGCTCGGCTTCGTCGAGCCGGGCGGCTGGCACGGCAACCCGCTGCGCTTCGCCGGCGACTGGGCCGTGGTGCTCTACACCGACGGCTTGATCGACGGCCGCATCGGCGCAGGCTCCGAGCGGCTCGGCGAGCAGCGGCTCGTGGAGCTGCTCGAGCGGCGCGTGGGCGGCGACCCGGGGCGGCTCGCGGACGCGTCGCCGCTGCTCGACGATGTCGTCAGCGAGGCGGAGCGGCTGCACGGCGGCGATCTCACGGACGACGTCGCGATGGTCGTCGTGGCGGCGCGGCGGGGCGCGTGAGCGCGGGACGCGAGCATCCGCCGCTCGTGCGGCGCCTCACGACGGGCCAGTGGTTCGCGCTGGCGGCGAGCGCGCTGGCGCTGTTGACGACCGCCGGCGCCGTGCTCGGCATCGTCGCGATCGTGCGGCTGAACGACGCCCGCAGCGTCGTGCTCGACCGCAACGGCCCGGCCGTGCTCGCGCAGATGAGCCTGCTGACCGCGCTCGTCAACCAGGAGAGCGGCGTGCGCGGGTACGCGCTCGACGGCAATCCGCAGTTCCTCAGCCCGTACCACTCGGGCCGCCTCGCCGAACGCGACGCGTTCGCGCAGCTCGCCCCGCTGTTGCGCAGCGACGAGCTGGCCGCGCCGCGACGCGCCACCGCGCTCGTGCGCGTGCGCGCGAACGCCTGGCACCGCGACTACGCGGACCCGTTGATCGCGCACGTGCGCGCCGCCGGCACGCGCGCCGCGGGCGGGCCGTCCCCGAGCGTCGGCAAGCGCGACTTCGACGCCGTGCGTGCGGCGCTCGCGCAGCAGGCGGCGGAGCTCGGCCGGGTGCGCACGGCGGGACGGGCGAAGCTGAACAGCTCGTCGCACTTCCTGACCGCGACCTTCATCGCCGTCGTCGCGCTGATCGCGATCGGCATCGTCGGGGCGCTGCTGATCCTGCGCCTCACGACGACGCGCCCCCTGCGGCAGCTCGGCCGCAGCGTGCGGCGGATCGCGCGCGGGGAGTTCGAGCACGGGATCGCGCGCGGCGGCGCGCGCGACGTCGTCGAGCTGGGCGACGATGTCGACTCGATGCGGCAGCGCATCGTCGCCGAACTGTCGAGCCTGCGGGAAGCGCACGACCAGCTCGACGCGCAGGCGCGCGAACTGGCGCGCTCCAACGCGGAGTTGGAGCAGTTCGCCTATGTCGCCTCGCACGACCTGCAGGAGCCGCTGCGCAAGGTCGCGAGCTTCTGCCAGCTGATCGAGCAGCGCTACGAGGACCAGCTCGACGAGCGCGGCAAGCAGTACATCGCCTTCGCAGTCGACGGCGCGAAGCGCATGCAGCAGCTGATCAACGACCTGCTCGCGTTCTCGCGCGTGGGCCGCGGCGCGGGCGAGCGGCCGATCGTCGGGGGCGACGACGTCCTGCGCCAGGCGCTCGCGAGCCTCGGTGAGGCGCTCCGCGAGAGCGGCGCGCAGGTCGAGGCGGGGCCGCTGCCGCCGGTGCGCGCCGAGCCGGCGCTGCTGGCCGCCGTCTTCCAGAACCTGGTCGGCAACGCGCTGAAGTTCCGTCGCGAGGGCGCCGTGCCGCACGTGTGGATCTCGGCCGAGCGCAGCGACGGCGAGTGGCTCTTCGCCTGCGCCGACGACGGCATCGGGATCGAGCCGGAGTACGCCGAGCGCATCTTCATGATCTTCCAGCGCCTGCACCCGAAGGACGCCTACGCGGGCACCGGGATCGGCCTGGCGCTGTGCCGCAAGATCGTCGAGTACCACGGTGGGCGCATCTGGCTCGACACGGCCGCGTCCGGCGGCCGCACGACGTTTCGCTTCACCCTGCCCGCAATCGACGACGAGGAGCCCGCACCGACATGAGCCCGCCCGAGCTGCTGAACGCGATCGACGTCCTGCTCGTCGACGACGACCCGGGCGACACGCTGATGATCCGCGAAGCGTTCGCCGACAACAAGGTGCGCAACGAGCTCGTGTGCGTGAGCGACGGCGTGGAGGCGATGCGGTACCTGCGCAGAGAGGGCGAGTACGCGAGCGCCCTGCGCCCCGACCTGATCCTGCTCGACCTCAACCTGCCGCGCAAGGACGGCCGCGAAGTGCTCGCCGAGATCAAGGGCGATTCGGAGCTGAGCACGATCCCCGTCGTCGTGCTGACGACGTCGCACGCGGAGGAGGACGTGCTGCGCAGCTACCAGCTCCACGCCAACGCCTATGTGACGAAGCCGGTCGACTTCGAGCGCTTCATCGAGGTCGTGCGCCAGATCGACGAGTTCTTCGTGACGGTGGTGAAGCTGCCTAGGCCGTAGGGTCGGCCTCCGGGCTTAAACGGAACTCGTTCCGCTTCTGCTACGATCAGAAGCGGAATCAAGTCCGCTTACTCACGGAGGCCCGCATGTCCACCACCGCCGTCCAGCCGCTCGCCGGCGTCTACACCGCAGACCCGATCCACTCGAGCTTCTCGTTCGCCGTCCGCTACATGGGCGTCTCGACCTTTCGCGGGACGCTCGACGACGTCAGTGCGACCGTGACCGCCGGCGCCGACGGCGTCGCGATCGAGGGCGCCGCCGAGATCGAGTCGATCTCGATCCGCACACCGCAGCAGTTCCGCGACCATGTCCTCTCGGCTGACTTCTTCGCTGTCGCCGATCACCCGCAGGTCGCCTTCCGCTCGACGCAGGTGGAGCTGACGGGCGACGGCCGCGCGGTCGTCGACGGCGAGCTGACGATCAAGGGCGTGACGCAGGCGGTGCACGCCGAGGGCGGCTGGTCGCCCGAGGCCGAGACGCTCAGCGGCCGCCGCGCCCACCTCACGCTCGAGACGACGATCGACCGCGCGGCGTACGGCGTGAGCTGGAACGCCGACCTGCCGGCCGGCGGCAAGGCGCTCGCGAACGACGTGGCGCTGACGGTCGAGCTGGCGCTCGTCGCCGCGCAGCCCGAGGAGGCCTAGCGCGATGCGGGTGCTCGGCCTGTCCGGCAGCCTGCGGCGCGACTCGCACAACCGCGCGCTGCTGCGCGCCGCCGCGGCGGCGCTTCCGCCTGGTGCGGAGCTCGTGGAGTGGGATCGCCTGGCTGAGCTGCCCGCCTACGACGAGGATCTCGACACGGCGCCCGTGCCCGAGCCGGTGCGGGCGCTGCGCGAGGCCGTCGCCGGCGCCGACGCGATCCTGATCGCGACGCCGGAGTACAACGCCTCGCTGCCGGGTGCGCTCAAGAACGCGCTCGACTGGATCTCGCGCCCGTTCGCGACCAACCCGCTGCGCGGCAAGCCCGCCGCCGTTGTGGGCGCCAGCACCGGCCTGTTTGGCGCGGTGTGGGCTCAGGCCGAGGCGCGCAAGGTGCTGAGCACGATCGGCGCGCAGGTGCTCGAGCGCGAGCTGCCGGTCGGCCAGGTCCACGACGCGTGGGCTGCGGACGGGACGCTGCACGACCCCGAGCTGCGCGCCGCGCTCGAGGAGATCGTGGAGCAGCTCGTCCAGATGGTTGAGCCCGCAACCCTCGCGGAGGCGGCATGATGCACGCTGGATGCCTGAGGAGCTTCCCCTGATCGCGCTGCCCACGGAGCAGACCGAGCGCGCCGATGCGGCCTGCAACCGCAGACGCATCCTCGTGGCCGCGACCGAGCTGTTCGCCGAGCGCGGCCCCGACTGCGTCTCGATGCAGGACGTCGCGAAGGCGGCCGGCGTCGGCATGGGGACGATGTACCGGCGCTTCGGCGACCGCGCGGGTCTGACGTTCGCGCTGCTCGGCGAGCGCCACCGCGCGTTCCAGGATCAGCTCCTGCGCGGCGCCCCGCCGCTTGGTCCCGGCGCGCCGGCCGCCGAGCGGCTGCGCGCGTTCGGGCGCGGGCGGATCGCGCTGCTCGACGACGGCGAGGCCGAGATGCTGCTGAGCACCGGCAACGCCGAGAGCGCGACGCTGCGCGGCCCCGACGGCGCCTACCGCACGCACCTCGCGGTGCTGATGCGCGAGGCCGCGCCGGCGCTCGACGCCGAGTACGCGGTCGACACGCTCACGATGGCGTTCGACGCGCGCCTGCACCTGCACCTGCGCCACGAGCGCGGCTGGCCGCTCGCGCGCATCCAGGACGGCTGGTGCGCGCTCGCCGACGCGTGGCTCGCGGCCGCGGCCCGCTAGCCTCCCGTCAGCCATGTCGCCCTTCTGGATCTGGACGCAGGTCGCGATCGTCGTCGCCGTGCTCGCGGGCATCGTGATCGCCGCCGTGAAGCTCATCTAGTCGCAGCCGACCGGCTCGACGTGCCGACCGCCGGGGCTATGATCCGCGCGCACTCGTCAGCGGCAAAGGGAGCAGTCGCGTGTTCGGCTCGATCGTCGTGGGAACCGATGGCTCGGAGACAGCCCGGGAGGCGGTCCGTCAGGCCGTCGAGCTGGCCCGTCTGGCGGGCGGGACGCTCGAGGTCGTGAGCGCGTACGAGCCGGTCTCCAACCAGCGGCTCAAGGACGAGGCGACCGAGGCCCCGCGCGACCTGCAGTGGTCGATCAACCCGCGCGAGGACGTCGACGCGACGCTCGCCGCCGTCGCCGAGGAGGCGCGCGCCGCCGGCGTCTCCGAGGTGCGTACGTACGCCCGTCAGGGCGATCCGGCCGATGCGATCCTCGACGTCGCCGAGGAGCAGGGCAGCGACCTGATCATCGTCGGCAACAAGGGCATGACGGGCGCGAAGCGCTTCCTGCTCGGCTCGGTGCCGAACAAGGTCAGCCACCACGCCCCCTGCTCGGTGCTGATCATCCGCACGACCTGACGGTCGGCGGCAGGACGGCGGCGCTCAGGCGACGGCGGTCGCCGTGCTCGCCCGCTCGATCGCCCTCGCGAGCGCGGCCTCCCAGGCATGCGCGTTGCGCGACAGCGTCTCGCCGGCGACCCACTTCTCGCCGCGCCTGGCGAGCTTGCGCCGGTCCTTGGGCTTCTCGATCAGTCGCACGAGCTCCTCGTGCCAGCGGTCGTCGGCGACGAGCCGCCCGCCCTGCTTCTCGCCCATGCCCGCGTAGGGCCCTATCGGCGAGGCCAGCCACGGCACGCGCGCGGCGGCGTACTCCTTGAGCTTGACGTTCGAGCGCGAGCGGTTGAAGTCGATGTCGGACAGCGGCGCGATGCCGACGTCGAATTCGACGAGCTGCCGCGTGAGTACGGCCAGCGGGACGTACGGGACGTGGAAGTAGCGCTCGCTGCTCAGGCCGAGTCTCAGCCCGAGCGAGACCACGTTGACGTCGTCGCGCTCGTCGAGCAGCCGCTGCAGCGCCTGCAGGATCGGCAGGCGCTGCACGTCGGCGGCGTGCTCCAGCCCGGCGGTCCAGCCGATCGTGGCGCGCGGGTGCGGCTGGCGGTTCGGGCCGAGGAAGTCGTCGGGAACGTAGTTGGGGATCACGGCAGCCGGCGGCGCGCCCTCGCGGACCAGCTGCTCGGCGAGCGCCTCGCTCGGCGTCGTGACGAGGTCGACGAGGCGCCACAGTCTGCGCATCCGCGTCAGCCGGCGCTCGCCTTGGAAGCCGTTCCAAACTCTGTCGTAGGCGACCCCTCTGGGCGTCGCGGCCTGATTGTCGTCCTGGTCCCACACGACGGCGGCGCCCTGCGCGCGCGCTTCCCGCGCGATGCGCCAGGCGCGGTCTTCGCAGTAGCGGTGGATGTGCAGGACGTCGATGTCGCCGAGCGGGCCGGTCGGCTGCGGCGAGTCGTTCTCGACCGGCAGCGGGCGGACCTGGTGCCCGCGCGCGGCGAGCGCGCTCATCGGGCCTATGCCGCGGTAGAAGCCGTTGCCCGATTCGGGTCTCGCGAGGAACGCGATGCGCATCGGGCTAGCATGCCTGGGCGCACTTCCCAGATCAACTGGGATCCGGCGCGCAAATGCTCCGGCTGCCTGCGCATCACGCGGCGGCCGTCGTTCGCGCCCGCGCGATCGCCTCTTCGAAGCGCGCCTCCCAGTCGCCGGTGTGCTTGGTGAGCGTCTCGCCGGCGACCCACTTGCCGGCGCGCTTGGTCAGCTTGGCGCGCTCGCGGGGTTTGTCGATCAGGCGTGCGAGCGCGTCGTGCCAGCCGTCGTCGGGGACGAGGCGGCCGCCCTGCTTCTCGCCGTGGCCGGCGTACGGACCTATCGGCGAGGCCAGCCAGCAGGCGCCGGCCGCCGCGTACTCCTTCAGCTTGACGTTCGAGCGCGCGCGGTTCATCGCGATGTCCGACAGCGGCGCGATCCCGATGTCGAAGACTGCCGCCGCTCTCGTCAGCTCCATCAGCGCTACGACGTCGACGTGGCGGTAGCGCTCGCCGCGCAGGCCGAGGCCGAGCCCGAACGACACGACGCGCACCTCCGGGCGCTCGTCGAGCAGGCGCTGGAGCACCGCGCGAATCGGGATCTGCTCGACGTCGAGCTGGTGCTCGAGGCCGGCTATCCAGCCGATCGTGACGCCCTCGCGCGGCGGGCGCGAGCGCTGGACGAACTGGTCGGGCACATGGTTCTCGACGACCTCCGCGTGCTGCGCGCCGTACTCGCGCAGCCGCTCGGCGAGCGCGCTGCTCGGCGTCGTCACGAGGTCGGCGACCTGGAAGATCTTGCGCATGCCGGCCAGGCGCCGCTCCCACTGCATGCCGCCCTGCCTGCGATAGCCGGGCGTGCCCTTGGGCACCGAGCCGATGTCGTCGTCGTTGTCCCACACGACGGCAGCGCCGTGCGCCTTCGCCTCGCGTGCGAGCCCGACGGCTCCCGGTTCGCCGTAGCGGTGGATGTGCAGCACGTCGACGTGACGGACGGCGGCGAGTGACGGGCTGCCGTCGTTGATCGAGACCGGCGTGACCTGGTGCCCGCGCACCTGCGCGAGCGCCGTCATCGGGCCGATGCCGCGGTAGAAGCCGTTGCCGGTTCTCGGGTCGGCGAGGTAGGCGATCCGCATCTGCCCAGCATGCCTGGGGTCAGGCGCCGCGGGCAAGCGGGAACCGTCGGCCGCCGCGCAGGCGCCGGCGGCGCACCAGCAGCCAGCCACCCCAGCCGGCCGCGATCAGCAGGCCGAGCAGGCTGAGCGCCGCGCCGGCGCGCAGGCCGGGGACCCGGTAGCTCCACACGACGCGGTGGGCGCCGGCCGGCACGACGACGCCGCGCAGCACCATGTCGGCCTGCAGCGCTCTCGCGGGCCTGCCGTCGACGGTCACGCTCCAGCCCGGCGCCCAGGCGTCGTCGAGCAGCACGACCCCGCGGCGGGGGAGCGTGGCCGCCAGCGTCACGCGCGAGTTCTGCTCGGCCACCACGCGCGCGGAGCCGCCGGGGCCGGCGCTCGGCGCGGCGGCGGCGCCGATCTCGTCGCGCCGCACGACCGCGTCGGCGCGCGGGTCGAACGCGCTGGCCGAGACCGCGGCCAGCTCTTCGCCCGCTTCCCCGGCGACCTGCGCGTGGGCGGGGACGATCGCGCGCGGCACCGCCAGCGCGTTCTCGAAGATCGTCGCGTCCCTTCCCCGGTAGACCGGCCTGAGACCGTGCACGCGCGGATGGACGCCCGGTTCGGCGGCGATCCAGCGTGCGCCGAGCAGGCCGAGCGTCTTGAGGCTCGTGGCTTCGACGGTCGAGAACGTGTAGGAGATGTGCAGGCCCTGTTCGGGTTCGATCGTGCGCCACAGCCTGTAGAAGCGCAGGCTCGGCTGCGGCGCGTCGTAGCCGCGGACGTCGCGCAGGCCGTAGACGCTGGACCAGTCGTTCGCGACGGCGAGTTCGAAGCCGGCTATCCGGCCGTCGTTCGCGTGCCGCTGCAGGAAGGCGATCGCCGGGGTGCGGTGCGGGATCGCCCTCGACGCGGGCGCCATCGGGTTGTAGCTGTGCGCGAAGTGGAACATGTCGAGCGCCGCGACGAGCACGATCAGGCCGCCGACGAGCCAGCGTCGCTCGGGGTGGCGCCGCGCGAGCAGCAGCACGGCGGCGAAGGCGGCGACGAAGATCGCGAGCCACAGCACGCTCGCGAGCGCGAGCGCGGCCGGCGTCACGGGCGGCGAGCGGTGCAGCACGTACTCGAGTCCCCGGTGGATCGTGCCGCCGCCGAGGTGGACCGAGGCGAGCGCGACGAGCGCGGCGACGGCGCCGCCCGCCGCGACCCACCAGGCGGTGAGCCGGCCGCGCGGATCGTCGAACAGCCGCTCGAGCCCGAACGCGCCGAGCACCGCGACGGCGAGCATCGGCCACAGCACGATGCGCTGGTTCTGCACCTGTGAGAAGCCGGGGAGGCGGATCACGAGCGCGTGCAGGCCCGGCAGCTCGAGCGCGACAGCGACGCCGAGGACGGCCAGCGCCGCGAACGGCGCCATCCGCCGCCACGCGGCGCGGCTGCGGGTCGCGACCGCGACGACCGCGAGCAGCAGCGCGATCGTGCCCGCGTAGATCGTGCGCTCGTTGTACGGCGCGGGTCCGAGGATCACCTCGCTCGGCCGTCCCCACCAGTCCGGCAGCAGCATCGTCCGCAGCACGCCGATCGGCATGTGCGCGCCGTTGAAGTGCTCCGCTCCTCCGCCGGCGCGCGCGGCCGCGCCGGCCGAGCCGAGCGCGGCCTGCTGTGCGGGCAGCAGCACGACGGCGGTGACGAGCGCGCCGAGCACGAGCGCCGCCCCGACGAGCCCGACCCGGCGCAGCCGCTCGCGCGCATCGAGCCCCGTCGTCAGCAGCACCCGCAGCAGGGTGTACAGCACGGTCGCGGCGAGCACGTGCACCTGCGTCCCCGGATGCCCGCCGGTCAGCGCGACGGCGACCACGCCGGCGAGCGCGAGCCCATGGACCGGACGGCCGCGCCGCGCGATCCGCTCCGTCAGCCACAGCATCCACGGCAGCATCGCGGCGACCGACAGGAACACCTGGTAGCTGAGCCAGACGACGTTGAACGCGCACAGCGCGAACGCGACGCCCGCGAGCATCCCCGGCCAGAAGCCGAGTCGCAGCTCGCGCACGAGCAGATACGTGCCGAAGCCCGCCAGCCACAGCTTGATCGCCGCCGCCACCCCGAGCCCGTAGTCGAGCGGCAGGATCCACAGCGGCAGGCTGAAGGGACTGGCCCACGCGACCTCGGCGTTGCCGAAGAACGGCGTGCCGGCCAGCGCGTGCGTGTTCCAGGCGGGGAAGGTGCCGGCGTGGATCATCTGGCGCGCGAGCACGTCCCACGGGTAGTACGAGAGCGGCACGTCGCCGAGGCCCTGGTTGTAGTAATGGGCGAGGTCGTGCGGCGCGAGCCCCTGCCACGGCGGCAGCGTGAACAGCACCGAGGTCGGCGCGAGCATCCCGCCGCCGACGAGCACCGGCCACAGGTAGGCGAGCACGAGCAGCGCGAACAGCGCGGCGGCGGTGCGGTGCTGGTGTGCGCTCAGCGTGCGGACGACGCGACCGGTGCGCGCGGCGAGTGGCCGCTCGGGCGGCTCCTCCACGTCCACGACCGGCTCGACCACCCCCGCACGCCCTCGCGACCGGGCGTGACTGGCCATGCAGGGAGAGGTACCACAGCCGGACACGCCCGCCTAAACGGCTACGGGGAGGTGCGACTGCGCACCGCTCGACGCGCGATCGATCCGCGGATCGGCGAGGAACGATCGACCGGCGGTCAGTGCCGTGGCACGCGCGCCGCGGTCGTCAGGCACGTCGGTGTCTGCACGCTCGCCGACGTCGCGGAGCCCGCGTCCACGAGCCCGTAGCCGTAGACGCGGTTCGGCCCCTGGATCCCGAGTGCCTTGGCGGTCGCCTTGAGGCGGCACTCGACCTGGCTCGGCGTCGGCTGGGGGCCGAGGACCCCGCTGGCGATCACGAGCGCGGCTGTCGCGGTGACGTGCGGCGCGGCCATCGACGTGCCGTCGTAGCCGGACGGCAGGCCGAAACGCGTCACGGAGTTGGTGTAGGTCATCTGGTAGATGTCGCCGCCGTGGTGCCCGGGGTGGCAGTTCGGGTCGTTCGCGAGCGCCGCGTCGTCGCCGCCGCCGGGGGCGACGAGGTCGAGCCCGGTGCCGTCGTTGGAGAAGTCGGCGAGGCAGCCGTCGTCGGTCGTCGCGCCGACGGAGATGACGTTGCTCGTGCGCGCCGGGTAGGCGATCCGCGCCTCGCCCTCGTTGCCGGAGCTGCCGACGACCACCACGCCGTGCCGGTTCGCGTAGGCCAGCGCCGAGGTGATGTCGGGGATCTCCGCCGGGGTCACGTTGGTGGAGAACTCGAGGCTCATGTTGATGACCCGCGCGCCGTGGCGGACGGCGTAGAGGATCCCCTTGGCGATCGTGGTCGCGTCGCCGTAGCCGTGCGAGTCGAGCACGCGCACGGGCATGATCGTCGCGCCCCACGCGAGGCCGGTGACGCCGATGCCGTTGTCCGTCGCCTCGGCGATCGTGCCGGCGACGTGCGTGCCGTGGCCGTTGCGGTCGACCGGGAAGGACGTGTTGTCGACGAAGTCGTAGGGTGCGACGAAGCGCGTGCCAGCGAAGTCCGGCGAGCGGCGGAAGCGGCCGAGGTCGCGGTAGGCGATGCCGGTGTCGAGCACGGCGATGCGCACGCCGCGGGCGCCCGGCGCGCGGCCCTGCACGTTCGACCACGCCTGCAGCGCGTTGACGCCGAACGGGCCGTAGAAGTTCCACTGCAGCGCCGCGAGGCCGCCGGGGAAGCCCTTGATGCCGGGGTCGTCGGGCAGCGGGACGTCGCTGGCGTGGGCGATCGGGTCCGGCGCGGCGTAGGCGACACCGGGCGTGCGGCGCAGCTTCGCGATCGTGGCGCGCACCTGTCCGGGCTTGACGTGCAGGACGCGCGTGCGCGTCTCGGGTGCGCCGCCCACGGACGCGCCGACCGAGGCGGCGACGGCCTGCTGAGCCGCGGGGGCGGCGGCGCTCGGCGCGTAGCCGACGACGACGGTGCCGGGAGCGTAGGCGGGCTGCTGGCCGGCGATTGCGGTCCCACCTCCGCCGAGCGCGAGCAGCAGCGCCGCGAGCGGAGCGGCGAGCGTGGAGCGGCGGTGGAGACGGGGGATGGAGGGCATCGACGGCGGGAAGATGGAACGCTGCAGCCATCCTGCCGCGTCAACCTTAAGACATCATCGGCAGCGAAAGGTTTCGCCGCAACCCCCGAAACGCGCGTTGGACGCGTCGGAGTCCATTGGCCAGCCACTTCTTCCCACGCGACGAGTACTTCATGCGCCTCGCCCTGCGCGAGGCCGAGCGCGCGATGGAGCACGACGACGTGCCGATCGGCGCGGTGGTCGTGCACGACGGCGAGGTGCTCGCGACCGGCCGCAACGAACGCGAGGAGCGCCAGGACCCGACCGCCCACGCCGAGGTGCTCGCGCTGCGCGCGGCGGCCGAGAAGCTCGGCAGCTGGCGCGTGCTCGACAGCGTCCTCTACGTGACGCTCGAGCCGTGCGCGATGTGCGCGGGCGCGATCGTGCTCGCGCGCGTGCCGCGCGTCGTCTTCGGCGCATGGGACCCGAAGGCCGGCGCGGCCGGCAGCGTGCTCGACATCCTGGCCGAGCCGAGACTGAACCACCGCCCCGAGGTCTCCGGCGGGCTGCTCGCGGAGGAGTGCGGCGCGCTGCTGTCGAGCTTCTTCGCGGGGCGGCGCTGAGGTCGAACCGCTACCCTTTCCGGACCCCTGGAGGGGTGGCAGAGCGGTTGAATGCGGCGGTCTCGAAAACCGTTATGGGCGGGTTCCGTCCATCGAGGGTTCGAATCCCTCCCCCTCCGTGCTCGGAGACGGGGCTGAAGCAAGGCGAGTGGGGCGCCGGAGCGCCCCACTCGGTCCTGCGTGATGCGATGTGCTGCTTACGCGAGCGTGATCGTCTGCGTGGCGATGCTGAAGGTGCCGGAGAACGTGCCGGTCCTTGGGCAGAGGCCGCTGCCGCTGACGAACGGGAGCCTGATTTCGCTTAGCGCAACCAGGCTGCTGCCGGTGTACGTCGTGGATTCTCTCGCGGTGTGCGTGAGAGCCATTAGCGCGCCCGGGTTGCCTCTGTATAGGCAGTTGACGAAGCCGCCGAAGGCGCTGAGGTTGAACGACGCGCCTTCGATGGTGAGTAGGATGCCCGTTGCGTTTCTCGTGGTGAGGGTCGCAATGCTCGGTAGCGTTTCGGCGATGGTCAGCCTCCACGGAACGGTTAGGACCCTTTCCACGGTGCCGCCGGTGCAGCTTGCCCACCTGACTTCGGTGACTTCACCTATCTGAGCGCCCCTGGCGACGGTTATCGGACCGCCGAGGAGTGAGGTTCTGAGCGTGAGTGCACAAACGATGTTGACGCCTTCGCCCCCGAACGTCACGGAGCTCGAGGTGACGTTCTGCGTGCCCGCCGGGCTGACGGACGCGGTTATGGCAAACGCGCTCGAGGCGGCGATGCCCATCGCGGACAGCGCCACGACGAGCGCGACCGCGAGCTTGGTCTTCTTAAGCATGTGTGCTCCTGTTTGGGTTAATGCTGCTGACACATGTCAGCAGCGATAGCCGTACGCAGTGCCATGCGCGGCCCTGCGCAGCAAAACGTTGCGCGGTTGGCATCACCCCCTCATGCATGCGGAGCGCCCGCGGCTTTTCCCCCAGCCGACGCGGCACGTGAGCCCGCACACTGTGTTTGGCGTCGTGCGATCGCGACCCGACCGCGACGACCGGTGCAACTATAGCGGGCCGACTCGGCTACGGCAAACGTCGACGTTCGCAAACGCTGCCCGAGCGGTTCGAACGCGGCCAGCCGCAGGCACTTGCAATAGGAGCCAGGGACGTTTACAGTCGCGCAGAGTTTCACGTCGTGGTGCGCAGAATGGTCGCTCGTCTGCGCACCTCTTGCGGAAGTGGAGAGGACGTCTATATGAACTGTCTTGGACGGCTTTCGGCCCGTGCGCGCGCATGGGGTCGAGGCGGCATCGTGATCTGCGCGTTCCTGGCGTCGCTGGCCCTTGCGGCCACCGCGAGCGCGAGAACGACGGCCACGCATCCGTTCATCTCGTCGTTCAACGGCAGCGACTCCACGCCGGGGGCGTTCGGCGCGCTCGGCCGCATCGCGATCGGCGAGGCGAGCGGCGACATCTACGCGATCGACGCCGATCACTCGGCTGTTGTGCGTTTCGACGCCACCGGCAGAGCGGCGCCGTTCACGAGCTTGCAGGTTCCGGCCGGCAGCAACGCGCTCGACGGCAGCAACACGCCGGACTCAACGTTCGGGTTCGTCGCAGGCGGCGACTCCGACGTCGCGGTCGACAACTCCGGCACCGCGTCGGACGGGAACGTGATCGTCGACTCCGAGCCCAACTTCGCCATCTACGCCTTCGATTCGACGGGCACCTACCTCTGGAAGGTCGGCGGGTTCGGCGACGCGTGCGGCGTCGCGGTCGATACGAGAGGCAACGTCTGGGCCTCGGACTACAACGCCGAGACCGTCACGGAGTACACGTCTGCGGGCACGCCCACGGGCACCGTGCTCGACACGTCCGCGATCAACCACCCCTGCCACATCGCGTTCGACTCGAACGACAACCTCTATGTGGACATGTGGCAGGGTCCGGTCGAGAAGTACGACTCCTCGCTGAGAGACCTCGGCCAGGTCGACGCCGGTCCGGCGTTCGCCGTCGCGGTCGATCGCAACGACGACCACCTCTACGTCGACCACGACACGAGCATCGCCGAGTACGACGCCTCCGGCAACCCCGTCGACAGCTTCGGCGGCGGCAGACTGCTCGACTCGCCCGGCGTCGCGGTCGACGGATCGACCGGCCACGCCTCCTCGGGCAACGTGGTCGCGTCCGACAGCGGGGCGGCCCTCGTGGACATCTTCGGTCCGCTGTTCGTCCAGGCGCTTCCCGACGTGACGACAGGCGTTCCCTCGAACATCGGGCCGACGACGGCCCACGTCGGCGGCATCTTCAACCCCGACGGCCTCGCGGTGACCTGCTCCTTCGACTACGGCACGAGCACGGCCTACGGCAGCAGCGCCCCGTGCTCGTCGAATCCGGGCTCGGGCACCAGCGACGTGTCGGTGGGCGCGGACCTCAGCGGCCTGACGCCGGGGACGACGTACCACTATCGCCTCACGGGCACCTCGAGAGACGGGACCGCGACGGGCCTGGATGCGACGTTCACGACGCCGCAGGCGCCGAGCGTCGGCGGCGGGACTGCGACGATCGGATCGACGAGCGCCACGCTCAAGGCGATCGTCAACCCGCAGGGCGCCGCCACCACCTATCACTTCGAGTACGGGACCGACACGTCCTACGGGACGAGCGCGCCCGTGCCGGACGCGAGCGCCGGGTCGAGCGCCAGCGACCGGAACGTCAGCGTCGACGTGTCCGGTCTGCAGCCGAGCACGACGTACCACTTCCGCATCGTCGCGACCAACGCAGGCGGGGCGACGGACGGGGCCGACCACGCCTTCACGACGCGTGCGGCGCAGGTCGCGGACACGTGCCCGAACGCCGGCCTGCGCCAGCAGCAGGGCGCCACGCTGCTGCCCGACTGCCGCGCCTGGGAGCTCGTGAGCGCGGCCGACGCGGGCTTCAGCCGCGTCAACCAGGTCTCGCCGCTCGCCACCGACGGCGACCGCGTGATGTACGACATCCTCGGGGGCGCGCCCGGCACGTCGTCTGGCGCCCGGCCGGAGCTGCTTGCGACGCGCACGGCTGCCGGCTGGGTCTCGACGTCGATGCTCCCGCCGGCGCCGCAGCTGATCGCCCAGACGTACCTGTTCAACGCCGCATCGCCGACGCTCGACGGTTATGTCGCCTCCGCGTTCGACGGCCTCGGCGAGTCCGACCAGTCGCCCGACGTGACGATCGTGCGGATCGACACGCACGGACACCAGACGGTGCTGCACAGATTCCCGCGGTACTTCGGTGACAGCGGGGTGGACCTGGCGGCCTCGGACGACCTGCGGCACGTCTACGCGAGCGTGCCCGAGGCGATCGACCCGTCGCACCAGCCCGGCACGTGGAACCTCTACGACTTCGGCAGCGGCACGCCGGCGCTCGTCGGGACGATGCCGTCGACCGGCGTCGCGCCCACCTGCGGGCTCGAGCCTCCGGGAAGCTCGTTCACGCAGACCGGTTTCGTGATCGGCGCTGCGACGGCCGCCGAGCACTGGACATCGACCGATGGGTCGCGTGTGTTCTTCCAGACGCGCGGCGACGACACGCCCAACTGCGACGGCCCGCTGCAGCTCTACGTCCACGACCTGGACAGCGGCAGATCGACGCTGATCTCCGGGCCGCCCGTGGGCGGCGACCCGGACAACGGCGTGGACCGTTTCCTGCAGGCGACGCCCGACGGGTCGGTGGTGATCTTCCGCACGCCGACGAGCTACACCGCCGCCGACGACGCGGACGGCAACGCGAGCGACATGGACGTCTACCGCTGGACGGCCTCGTCCGGCGCGCTCGAGTGCATCACGTGCGGCATGCCCCAGGCGAACGTGCTCGACCCGACCATCGTCTCCGACGACGGCGCGTACGTGTACTTCTCCTCGACGGCGCAGTTCGACGGCGCCCCGGCGGGCGCGACGTCTTCGACGCCGAACACGTACGTGTGGCACGACGGCGCGATCCACTTCGTCGCGCAGACCGACGGGATCAGCGACCTCACGGCCAGCACGAGCCTTCCGTCGCAGGTGACGCCGGACGGCAGAGTGCTCGTGTTCCCGGCCGACACGGCCGATCTCAACGCGCGCACGAGATCCGACAACGGCGGGTTGCCGCAGTACTACCGCTACGACGCGGGCGACGGCAGCCTCACGTGCATGTCGTGCCCGACGGACGGATCGGCGGCCACGGCGGCGGCCGCGACGCCGCTCACGACTCTCTTCACGGCGAACTTCGCGCGGCTGCGGGCGGTCAGCGACGACGGATCGACCGCGGTCTTCCGCACGTCGACCGCACTCGTGACCGAGGATCGCAACGACGGCCCTGACCTGTACGAGTGGCACGACGGACATGTGGGCCTGGTTACGAGCGGTACGGCGAGAATCAGCGACCCGAGCCTCGTCGAGCTGTCCGCCGACGGCAGAGACATCCTCTTCACGGATCTCACGTCGCTGACGGCAGATGCGCAAGGCGTCTCGTACAAGCTCTACGACGCGCGTGTCGACGGCGGCTTCGCACCTGCGCCTCCGCCGCCCTCGCCGTGCGCCGGCGACCAGTGTCGCGGCGCGCTGTCCGGGGCGCCGTCGCTGGCCGACCCGGCCACGGGCTCGACGAGCGGCGCCGGCAACGTCAAGCCGCCCACGCCGCCGCGCCTCTCGCTCGGCGCCATCACGTCGGCCGCGCGGGCTCGCTTCGCGCGCACCGGAGTGCTCGCCATACATGTGCGCGTGAACAAGGCCGGCACGGTCGCGATCGCCGGCAGTGCACGGCTCGGCGGCCACGTTCACACCGTCGTGCGCGCGAGCAGGAAGACGAGCAAAGCCGCGACGGTGACGCTCACCCTGCGCTTGTCCAGGGCGGCGCGCTCACGTCTCGCCCACGGCGCCAGCCTGCGGATCGTGCTGGTCGTCCGCTTCGGCAGCGCGAGCAGACGCGTGACGCTGACCCTCGTCCCCGCCAATGGCCGCTGAGTTGGCGGAGAAGGAGAACGTGATCGAGATGAGGACGATGACCCCCGCCCGCCTCGCCTGCTGCCTCGCCGTCGCGCTGCTGCTCACGCTCGTGAGCGCGGCGTCGGCGTCCGCGGCCGTGCAGTGGAGCGTGACGTCCGCGCATGGGCCGCAGAACTTCGTTCCCGGCCAGCCCGGGCAGTACTTCATCCAGGCGTTCAACCTCGGCGACCAGGACACCAGCGCGCCGTACACGGTCACCGACACGCTGCCGGCCGGCGTCACGGTGACCGGCGCGTCGGCCGATTGGACGTGCATCGGCCTGCCGGGCCCGACGGTCAGCTGCACGCATGACGGCGTCTCGCCGATCGTACGCGCGCCGGCGCAGGACGCGCTTTTCCGCGGCGCTGCTCCCCCGCTCGTGCTGACGGTAGCCGTCGGCCAGAGCGCGTCGGGAACCGCCGACAACTCCGTCACCATCAGCGGAGGCGGCCCCGGGGCCGTCAGCGCATCGGACACCGACCCGACCCCGTTCAGCACGACGCCGGCCGGCTTCGGCTTCGTCGCCAACCGCTTCCTGGCGGACGTGTTCGACGGAGCCGCCCCGGACGCGAGCCCGGTGCGGCAGGCCGGCTCGCATCCGTTCGAGCTGCGCGTGAACTTCTCGACGAACCTGACGCTGAAGTCCGACGTCGGCGCGGGCCGGCTGTACACCGACGCCGACCAGCACGTCAAGACGCTCGAGACGCGCCTGCCGCGCGGGCTGATCGGCGACCCGCAGGCGGTTCCGCAATGCGATCCAGTGCTGCTGGACAACAGCGGCCTGGGCGGTCGCGGCGCTTGTCCGGCGAACACGCAGGTCGGGACGATCGACCTCGTGCTCCAGAACGGTGAGGCGCTGGTCGACCAGCCCGGCGCCGGCATCGCCCCGACGACCGACATCCCCGTCTTCAACCTGAAGCCCCCGAGAGGCGTCGTCGCCGCGTTCGGCCTGCAGTTCCACAGCACGCCCGTGCTGATCCTGGCCTCGCTCGACCCGAGCGACTACTCGATCGTCGCGCAGCTCGTCGAGATGAACGAGACGTTCGGCATCCGCAGCGCCAACCTGTCGATGTGGGGCGTGCCGGGCGACCCGGCGCACGACGCGCTGCGGGCCGATCCGAACCAACCCTCGCAAACGGTGTTCGGGGCACCCTTCACCGGCGCGCCGATCAAGCCGTTCCTGACGATGCCGTCGGAGTGCGGCGTCGACAAGACGACGCGCGTGCGCGCCGAGTCATGGCAGAACCCGGGCAGCTTCGTGTCGATCGAGTCGGCGCCGTGGAAGGCAACCGGCTGCGACGACCCGCGCTTCAGCTTCAGACCGACGATCTCGGTCCAGCCGGAGTCGCACACGGCGGGTGCGCCGAGCGGGCTCGACGTCGACCTGTCCGTGCCGCAGAAGGATGGCACGGTCTCTTCAGCGGATCAGCTTTACGACCAGTCCGGCAGCGACGCCGCGATCGCGACGCCGCCGCTGAGAAGCGTCCGCGTCACGCTGCCCGCCGGGATGGCCGTCTCGCCCTCGTCCGCCAACGGGCTGGCGGCGTGCACGCCGCTGCAGATCGGGCTCGGCACGAACGACGACCCGACCTGCCCGGACGCGTCGAAGATCGGCACGGTCAGCATCGCCTCGCCGCTGCTGCCCGATCCGCTCACCGGCAACGTCTACTTCGCAACCCAGAACGACAACCCGTTCAACTCGCTGCTCGCGCTGTACATCGTCGCGAGAGGCCCCGGCGTGATCATCAAGCTGCCGGGCAAGGTCGCTCCCGACCCGGTCACCGGCCAGCTGACGACGACGTTCGACGACACGCCGCAGCTGCCGTTCACGACCATGCACCTGCACTTCAACGGCGGCCCGTACGCGCCGCTCGTGAATCCGGCGACGTGCGGGACGAAGACCACGACAGCGAGCATGACGTCGTGGAACGCGAGCCTGCCGACCGTGGACACGACGGACGCGTACACGATCGACGGCAACTGCTCGCCCGGCTTCGCCCCCTCGTTCAACGCCGGCACCTCGAGCCAGCTCGCGGGCGGGGGCACGTCGCTGATCACGCGCTTCTCGCGCGGCGACTCCGATCAGGAGCTGAGCAGGATCGACGTCTCGCTGCCGGCGGGGGTGCTCGGTCACATCTCCAAGGTCGCCCTCTGCTCCGACGCGGCGGCGAACGCCGGCACGTGCGGCGAGGCCTCGCGCATCGGCAGCACGACGGTCGCGGCCGGTCCGGGCTCGAACCCCTTCTACATCAACGACGGTCGGGTCTACATGACCGGCCCGTACAAGGGGGCGCCGTTCGGGCTCTCGATCGTCGTGCACGCGGCGGCGGGGCCGATCGACCTCGGTGACGTCGTCGTGCGCGCGGCCGTGTTCGTCGACCGGCACACGTCTGCGCTGCGGATCGTGTCCGATCCGCTGCCGACGATCCTGCAGGGCATCCCGCTCAAGCTGCGCCTCGTCTACGTGAACGTCGACAAGGCGGGCTTCGGGATCAACCCGACGAACTGCTCGGCGATGCGTGCGAGCGCGACGCTCGGGTCGACGGCGGGCGCGTCGAGCACGCAGACGGCGCCGTTCCGGGTGACCGGCTGCGCGTCGCTGCCGTTCGCGCCAAAGCTGGCGCTCGGGGTCGGCGGCAAGGGCCACACCGGCTTCGGCCACACGACGCCGCTCACCGCGACGCTGACGATGCCGGCAGGCCAGGCGAACCTCAGATCGGTCCGCGTGGTGCTGCCCGCGACGATCAACGCCCGCCTCCCGATCATCGAGAGAGCGTGCACGCTGGCGCAGTTCCAGGCCGGCAACTGCGCGAAGGCGAAGGCCGGGACGGCGGTGGCGGTCACGCCGCTGCTGAGAAGCCCGCTGCGCGGCGGCGTGTACTTCGTCAAGAACGGCCACCCGCTGCCGGACATGATGGTGGCGCTGCGCGGCCAGGTCTCGATCGACCTCGACAGCCGCATCACGATCCCGCAGAGCAAGTACCTCGCGACGGACTTCGGGGCGATCCCGGACGTGCCGGTCTCGAAGTTCATCCTGCGGCTGGTGTCCGGCGGTCGCAGCCCGCTCGGGACCGTCAGCAACCTCTGCTCGGCGAAGAGCAGAAGCGCAACCGCGTCGATTAACTTCGCCGCGCAGAACGGGAAGGTGCTCAGCCGCCACCAGGCCCTCGCCGTGCACGGGTGTCCGGCCAGGAAGCGCCGCTGAGCCGACAACAGCTCACGAGGGGGACGCGCCACGGGGCGCCGCTTGGGGGAGCGGCGCCCCGTCCGCGTGGCCATCGCTAAGCTGAATCGACGCGCTTCCGGCCGGTCGAGACGGGTGGGCCGGGAGCGGAGTTCGACAACAGGGGGTTCATCATGGGGGAACGACTGCGCGCTGCGCTGGTCGTGTCGGCGGCGCTTGTCGCGATGGCGTTCGCGGTGTCGTCGGCGAACGCGGTGGAAATGTCGATCTCGCCGGCGGGGGCGATATCGGCCAGCAGCAGCAACATCACTTTCAGCGGAGAAGGCCTCGGCATAATATGCGCTGTGACATTGTCTGGCATCGTCGCCAGAGGCCCGATACCCGTGAGAGCGGAAGCACAGTACGGCGAAATCACCGGAGTGAGATGGGAAGGATGCAGTGGCGGGACGATTGAAAGGCCGCTAGGCCTTCCGTGGAGGATATTGATCAGCAGCACGCTACCGGCAGTCGAAAGATTGACCACGAGAAATCTGACGGGGATCCTAAGCGCGCTCGTCGGGACGGCGATAAACCTCAGTTCGTTCGGCGGCTTCGTCAATTGCCTATACGCCGGCACCACCGGCGGCCTGGCGTCGTTTACGCATACGGGGAGGGAATCTACGAGCTATACGGTGGCTGCCATCGGTTCGCTATCCGAAATCAGGGTCCAGTTCATCAGCGGAAGCGGTCTGTGCCCGAGGACGGGGAGCTTCGCCGGGACGTTTACGTTCAGCACCCAGACGGTCACATTGTCATGAGTGATCGCTAAGCCGCGCTCCGCGCCTGGGCTCCTGCCCGGGCGCGGTCGGCGGCGTCGCGCAAGGCGGTCTCCCAGGCGCCGGCATGGTCGGCGATGCACTCGCCCTTGACCCACTTGGCGCCGCGCTTGGCGAGCTTGCGGCGGGCGCGGGCGTCGCGCACGAGCTGCTCGATCGCGTCATGCCAGTCGCCGTCGGGCACGAGCCGGCCGCCCTCCCGCTCGCCGAGCGCCGCGTACGGCCCGACCGGCGAGGCGAGCCAGGCGAGGCCGGCGGCCGCGTACTCCTTCAGCTTCACGTTCGAGCGCGCGCGGTTCCAGGGGATGTCGGAGAGCGGTGCGAGCCCGACGTCGGCGCGAGCGAGCGTGCGGACGAGGTCGAGGAACCTCGCCAGCGGGACGTGCTCGGTGCGCGCGGGGTCGAGGCCGAGCCCGTGGCCGATCGTCAGCAGCCGCACGTCGGGATGCGCCTCCAGCACGCGCGCGAGCGCGTCGCGCAGCCCGAGCTGCTCGTAGTCGAGCCGGTGCTCCAGGCCCGCCAGGCAGGCGATCGTGACGCCCTCATGCGCCACGCGGCCGACGCCCATGAACTCACGCGGCAGGTAGTTCTCCAGCACGCGCACGTCAGCCGCGCCCTGCTCGCGGTACTTCGCCGCAAGCACCTCGCTCGGCGTCGTGACGACGTCGGCTAGGCGCACCATCTCGGCGATGCCGAGTACCTGCTCGCGCCGGCCTCTCGCGCCGAGCCTCGCGAAGTGCGGGTTCGATCTCGGCAGCGCGGCGACGTCGTCGTCGTTGTCCCACACGATTCCGATCCCCTCCTCGCGCAGGCGCCGCACGAGCGCGATCGCTTCGATGCTCGCCACGCGATGGACATGCAGGACGTCGCACGACAGCAGCTCGCGCGGATCGAGCGCCCGGCCCGCCGCGTTGCGCAGCAGCTCGTGGCCTCCGAGCCGCGCCGCCGCAGCCAGCGGCTGGTAGGAGCGGTAGTTCGAGTTCACCAGCTGCGGGCTGCACAACAGCATGATCCGCACGGGCGCGACCCCCTGTGAAAGACGATTCCCCCGGCCGGCGCGTGAGGCGCCGGCCCCTCGTGCGAGTCTACTCCTCGTCCGGCGCCGTGCGCCCGTACTGGTCGGGGATCCAGCCCCAGCCGAAGGCGATCGCCGGGCGCGCGGGACGCTCGCCGAAGACGCTCAGCGGGTCGACGGTCTCCTCCAGCACGCGGCAGTCGTGGCGCCAGCCTTCCGTCAAGTCGAAGGTGTAGCCGAAGCGGTCGCCGGGGCCGACGGCCGCCAGCACCTCGACGGCGCGGTGGTCGAGCCAGCGCGGCGCGTCGCCGAGCGGCGGGCCGGTGTCGGGCAGCCCGACGTAGCGGCCGTCGGGGAGCTCGAACGCGTGCAGGTGCGCGAGGTCCCAGCGCGCAAACGCGTCGTCGATCGTCTCGGCCAGCTGCAGGAACGTGTGGCCGGGGCCGACGATCACGATCCGTCCCGGCGCCGGGTCGCACGCGACCGCGCTGCTGCCCTCGAGCTCCACTTGGACTTGCAGCCATGGCAGCGGGGTCAGGCTCACGGCTGCACGCTAGTCCCGCTGTGGCGGGGGTTCAACCCATTATGTGTGGGATTTCAGTGAATTGGGCGCGGTCAGGCCGCGCCGACGGCCGTGCGGTAACGCTCGGCGATGGGCGAGGGCTGCTCGTCCATCCACTCGGCGAACGCCGCGAGGCCCGCTTCCAGCGGCGTGCGGGCGCTCCAGCCGAGCTCGTCGGCGGCGCGGCGCGCGTCGGCGACCCACACGTCGGTGTCCCAGTCGCGCGCGGGGAAGGCGGCCCACGCCGGCTGCTCCTCGATCCCGTACACCTCGCGCGCGACGCCGGCCAGCTCGCGCAGCGTCGTCTGGCGGCCGCTGCCGACGTTGTAGACGGCGCCGGAGCCCGGCTGCGCGTGCTCGGCGGCGAGCAGGAACGCGTCGCAGACGTCCTCGACGTAGACGAAGTCGCGTGCGATCGCCGGGTCGGCGAGCGGCGGCAGGCGGCGGTCCAGGCCAGCCGCCACGAGCGCCGGCATCAGCCGTCTCGGCTCCTCCCACGGGCCGTAGGCGGAGTAGAGCCGCAGCGTGGTGATCGCCGCGCCGCGCTGGCCCGCGAGCCAGCCGCCGAGCAGCGTCGCCGAGGCCTTCGTGACGGCGTAGGCGCTGTTGGGCTCGGGCAGCTCGTGCTCGGGCGGGGCGTGGTCCTTGAGGCCGTACTCGGACGAGGAGCCGGCGCTGACGATCGCGCGGGCGCCGGCGTCGAGCGCCGCCTCGGCGACGTGTGCGAAGCCGGCGACGTTCGTCTCGATCATGCGCGCCAGCGAGCGCTGCCACGAGTAGGCGCCGTGCGCGGCGAGGTGGAAGACCAGCTCCGGCCGCGCCGCCTGCACCGCGCGGGCGACCGCGTCGGCGTCGCGCAGGTCAATTTCGGAGACGTCGGCGACCTCGCGCAGCTGCTCGAGCCGCCAGGGGTCCGAGCCGGGGCCGGACAGCAGCGTGACGGCGTCGCCGCGGGCGACGAGCCGCCGCGCGAGCGCGGCTCCGATGAAGCCGGCGGCGCCGGTGACGAGCGAGCGCGTGGCCACGGCGATCAGGCCGCCCCGGACGGCGCCGCGGCGTGGCCGTTGGCGCGGGGCCCGCCCGCGCCCGTCTCCAGCTCGTCGACCGCCTGGCGGTGGGTCTCGGCTTCGAGCGGCAGGTAGTGCCACTCGATCTTGCTCTCCATGAACGAGACGCCGCGGCCGAAGACGGTCTGCGCGAGCAGCACGTGCGGTGGGCCGGTGGTCAGGTCCAGCTCGCCGATCAGCGTGGCGATCCCGTGTGCGTCGTGGCCGTCGACCCCGTGCACGTCCCAGCCGAACGCCTCCCAGCGCGCGGATGCGGGCGGCCCCGGGTCCAGCACGTCGCGCGTGTAGCCGAGCGCCTGCTGGCCGTTCATGTCGATCAACGCGACGAGGTTGGAGAGGCGCTGGTGGGCCGCGAACATCGCGGCCTCCCATATCGAGCCCTCGTTCGTCTCGGCGTCGCTCAGCAGCGCGAAGACGCGCCGCGGCGAGCGCTGGCGCCGGGCCGCGAGCGCCGCGCCGGCGGCGATCGAGAGGCCCTGGCCGAGCGAGCCGGTCGAGAAGTCGACGCCGGGCAGCACGTGCTCCGGGTGCGCGCCGAGCATCGAGCCCTCGCCGCAGTAGGTCGACAGCAGCTCGCGGTCGATCCGGCCGGTCGCGGCGAGCGCGGCGTACAGCCCGAGCGCCGCGTGCCCCTTCGACAGCACGAAGCGGTCGCGCTCGGCTTCCTCCGCTTCTCCTATGCGCAGCGTCTCTCCGTAGAGCGCCGCCAGCAGGTCGGCGATCGACAGCGCCGAGCCGATGTGTCCGACCCCCGCGCGCATCGACTCGTCGACCACGGCGCGGCGGATCTCGTATGCGAGCTGGTCCCCCTTCATCGCTCCCCCTTTGCGACTGTTAGGCCGACTGTATCAACGTGCGGCAGTCAACCTGCGACTTCGACCGAGTCGTGGAGCGAGGCGGGCGTCGTCAGTGCTCGCGCTGTGCTCGGGGTCGGGTGTGGGCAGTACGCCGCCGGGTGGTGCGCTGTGGAAGCTGCCGCGCATGCGGTAGGCGCCGAGGAGCATTCTGATGGCTGATTTGTAGCTGGTGGTGGATCTGCCGCCGAAGCGCTCGGTTGGGTAGATCGGGATCTCGACGACGGGGTAGCCGGCGTAGCGGCAGGCGCGCATCCACTCGAGGTCGTAGAGCTCGGCCTCGCTGCTGAGTTGGAGGAGATGGTGAAAGCGTCTGGGGAAGAACTTGGGTGTGCCGTCGATGTCCCACGTCGCGAGGTCGAACAGGCGCCGGCACTCGAAGTTGTAGAGCACCGATCCGGCGCGCCGCAGGGCGCTCTCGCGGATGCGCCGTTGGGCTTTGAGGACGGCGTCTGGGTAGGCCATCGCATAGGCGAGCATGAGCGTGGCGGTCTCCGGTGTGGTGCGTGCGGAGTTGGTGTAGCCCACGATCTCGCCTTGGCAGATGCCGAGGCCGGCGTTGATCGCGCGGCCCCAGCCGCCGCGCTTGAGCGGGCCGACGAGCTGGACGGTGTCGGGGTGCTGCGCGGCCAGCTCGGCGCAGATCTCGGCCGAGGCGTCACGGCAACCGTTCGGGACGAGCACGAGCTCGACCGGCCGGGGCAGCTTCGCGAAGTCGGCGAGGAAGCCGGTGACGACTTTGCCGATGTGATCGGCCTGGTTGTGGATCGGCAGGATCAACGAGGCGAACGGTGCCTTGTCGGTGGGTGTGAGGCCGGTCATCGTGGTTGCAATGCTCCGGTCATGGCGGGCGCGAGTGCGTGGCCGAGCGCCCGCAGGGCGGTTGCGGCGAGTTGGTCGGGCGCGAGTCCGTGGCGCTGGTAGAGGTGTGGGCGGCTGCCGGTGGCGCCGATCGGGGTGGCGCGCAGGCCGGCGCGTACGAGGCGGCAGCTCAGCCCGTGCTCGGCGATCGTCTCGGCGACGAGTGAGCCCAGTGCGCCGTTGATGTAGTGGGCCTCGGCGCTGAGCGCGACTGGCACGTCGGCGAGCGCCTCGACGAGGTCGTCGGTCGGCGCGGGGTTGAGGCTTGAGACGACGAGCACGGAGGCGTCGACGCCGTCGGCGGCGAGTCGCTCGGCCGCCTCCACGGCGGTCGCGGCCATGCCGCCCAGTGCGATCAGCGCGACGTCGCGCCCGTCGCCGATCCGCTCGGAGCGGCCCAGCGCGAAGCGGCCGTCAAGGCCCGGGCAGGGTTGGGACTCCTTGCCGAGGCGCAGGTAGGCGGGGCCGGGGAGGGCTTGGATCGCGGGCAGCGCCGCGGTCGTCTGCTCGGGGTCGGCGGGGGCGATCACCGCGATCCCGGGTTGGACGCGCATGATCCCCGCGTCCTCCAGGGCGTAGTGCGTGACGCCGTTGTGGCCGTAGTCCATCCCGCCTCCGACGCCGACCACGCGCACGGGCAGCTCGTGCAGGATCGGCCCGTTGCGCACGAACTCGTAGCCGCGCATCGAGGCGAACGTCGCGATCGAGTAGACGTACGGCGTGTGGCCGGCCTCGGCCAGGCCGGTCGCGAGGCCGACCATGTTCTGCTCGGCGACGCCGACGTTGAAGAAGCGGTCGGGGAAGCGCTGCACGAACGGTTCGAGCACGGCGAAGCCGAGATCGCCTGTGAGCAGCACGATCCGCTCGTCCTCGGCGGCGAGGTCGAGCAGGGCCTGAGCAAACGCTGAACGCATGTGATTATGAGCAGGATCGAGCCCGGTAGCCGCGCCGCCACCGGATGAGCGTGTTAAGACGCACGTCGCGTGGTGCCCGCTCGCTCCCCCATGAAGCGCTGACGCGGGTGACGCAAGCCCATTCTAAGCGGCCGTGTCAACGCGCGATGAAATCTAGTAAGAGGTTGATCGAAAGGCATTGCAAGAGGTGCGTCATGTTGGGTGAATTGTGGGTGATGCCCGCTGCTACGGTGCCCTGCAAGCCAGCGCTCCGAGCGTCGGAAGGGGGAAGCACAGCTGATGGGGGTCCGAGTCGACTCGCCGCGCGCGACGCGTGCCGTCGCCACGCGCACGCTGCGTGCCGTCGGCGCCTACCCGAACCTGGTCGCGGCGCTGTCGATCGGCGCCGTCGTGCTCGCCTACCTGTGGCCGGCGCTCGTCGGCGGCCGGCTCCTCGCGCCGCTCTCCTCGCTCTACCTGTACCCGCCGTGGAGACACACCGCGGTCAACGTCGGCGGCTACTTCAACCCTCTGTTGACCGACGTCCCGATGGTCGACTACCCGTGGCGCCACCTCGTGCGCGAGCTGCTGCACCAGGGAACCTTCCCCGCGTGGAACCCGTACGTGCTCACCGGGACGCCGCTCTTCTCCAACCCGCAGACCGGCCTCTTCTCGCTCTTCGACGTGCCGCTCTGGGTGCTGCCGTTCAACTGGGCGCTCGGCTTCTCCGCCGCGCTGAAGCTGTGGGTCGCAGGCTTCGGGACCTACCTGCTCGCGCGAACGCTGCGGCTCGGCCTGCTGCCCGCGCTGCTCGCAGGCGTGGCCTTCGCGTTCTCGTCGATAAACATCCTGTGGCTGACGCACGACACGCTTCCCGCGGTCGCAGCGCTGCTGCCGTGGACGCTGCTGCTCGCCGAGCGCTGCTTCGTGCGCGGGCGGCTGAGCGACGCGCTCTGGCTCGCGGTCGCAACGGCGATCGGCCTGGGCGGCGGCCATCCCGGGATGCAGGTCCACCTGCTCGTCGTCGTGGGCCTGTACGCCGTCGCGCGTGCCGGGTCCATGCGAGCAGGCGGGGTGCGGGAGCGAGCACGACCGCTCGCGCTCGTGGGCGGCGGGCTCGTGCTCGGGACGTTGCTGATGGCCGCGATGCTCGTTCCGGAGGCGCTCTCCAGCCGCGGAACCGTCGGCACGCTCGCACGCAGCCAAGGTGAGTTGCCCGGCGGCGAAATGACGCTGGGCGCGATCCGCACCGTCCTCTTCCCGGAATGGTGGGGGCGGCCGAGCGGCGCGATGGTCCCGATGCTGCCGAACTACAACGAGCGCACGTTCTATGCCGGCGTCGTGACGCTCCTGATCGCATCGGTCGCGTTCGTCACCCGCGACGGCTGGCGGCGCAAGGCGCCGTTCGTCCTGCTCGTCGTGGTCGGGCTCGCCGTCCCGCTGCGCGCGCCGGGCCTCATCTGGCTCGTGACGCACCTGCCGCTGCTCGACCTGGTCCAGCCGCAGCGCCTGCACTTCGTCTTCGAGCTCGCGATCGCAGTGCTCGCGGCGTTCGGATTGCAGGCCCTGCACGAACGGCCGTGGGACCGGCGGTGGCTGACCGTGCCGCTGGGCGGGATCGTGATCGCCCTGGTCGCGCTCGCCGGGACGCACGCCACGGGGGCGGACGTGAGCCGCGTCGTGAGGCACTTCGCCACGGGCGCGGACTTCCCGTCCGCCGGGGTGCTGGCGCTGACGAGCGTGATGTGGTTCGCGCTCTTCCTCGGGGGCGTCACTGCGGCGCTGCTGGCGCTGCGCCGCCCGCAGTACCGCGGAGCCGCAGCGGCCGCGATCGTGCTGCTCGCCGTGCTCGACGCACTCCATTTCGCGCACGGCTATCAGCCGATGGGTCCCCCGCAGACGGCGACCCCGCCCCGCAACGCGGCGATCGCCTACCTCCAGCGCCACGCCGGCGAAGCGCGCGTGAGCGGGCTCGAATACTCGCTCGGGGTCGACTGGGGACTGACGTACGGCCTCCGCGACGTCCGGGGCTACGACCCTCCACAGCCGACGCAGCGCTACTTCGAACTGTGGCGCACGGTGAACGCCGACCAGGTCGACTGGCAGCCGCTTTCGGTCGACGCCCTGTCGCCCGACGCGCTGAACCTCATGAGCGTGCTCGGCGTCCGGTACGTGCTCGCGGAAGCAGGCATCGCGAGTCCGCACGACGCCTCGCCCCCCACGCGCGCTCTGCGCCGCGTCTACAACGGGCCGGACGCGACGATCTTCCGCAACGCGCGCGCCGTCCCGCGCGCATACGTCGCGCCGGCGGTCGAGCTGACCGACTCGATCGAGTCGACGCATGCGCGACTCGTGGACCCGACCTTCGATCCGCGCCGAGCGGTCGTCGTCGAGCGTGCGGAACCCGGTGTCGCCTCGCTCGCCGGCGGCTCGGCCGGATCTGCCCGGGTGGTGCGCGACGGCAACGCGAGCGTGACGCTTCAGGCGACACTCGCCCGCCGCGGCATCGTCGTGCTCGACGACCAGTACACCGACGGATGGAGCGTGCGCGTCGACGGACGAGCCGCGACGCCGCTTCACGTCGACGCCGTGATGCGGGGGGTAGCCGTCCCGGCCGGCCGCCACTCGGTCGTCTGGAGCTATCGCGTTCCGGGCCTTCGTGCCGGCGCCGCGCTCAGTGCGGTCGCGCTCGCGTTGGTGCTCTCCGGGGCTGCGGCGTGCCTGCTGAGGCGCCGGCGCCGGGATCCGCCCCCGGGCACGTGAGACGGTCGCTCAGACCCCGCTCCGCGGCCGGCGTGCGCTGGTAGGCTTCGCCCCGAAGCTTGGCTGATCGGCGCTCGGTAAAGGGGGAGTTCGGGTGCGCATAGCGTTCATCGCCAACCCGGAAGCTCCCGGGGGCTGGTATCGCGGGATAGGGCCCGTGCTCGCGCTCGGCGAACGCGGGCACGACATACGCCAGATGTGGGAGCCGCAGGTCGGCATCCGCGGGGAACTCGCGGCCGGCCACGACGTGCTGTTCGTCTACCGGGCGCACGAAGACGAGGTGCTGCAGATCGCGAGAGCGGCCAAGCAGCACGGCATGACGCTCGTCTACGACAACGACGACGACATGCGCGCGGTGCCGAGAAACAACCAGGCTGCCCGCGACTACAAGGGCTTCGCCGGCGACCGCGCGCTGCGCCAGATAAAGCGGCTCGTGCAGATGGCCGACCTGTCGATCGCCTCGAGCCCCGCGATCGCGGAGCGCTTCCGCGAGTACGGCGCCGAGCACGTGCAGGTGATCGAGAACTACTGCCCGGACGAGGCGCTCGAGGCCTCGGCGCCGCCGAACGGGGGCACGGTGGTGGCCGGCTGGCTGGCCGGCAACGAGCACCACGTCGACATCGAGCGGATGCCGCTGCGCGAGCAGTTCGAACGCGCGCTCGACGCCTATCCGCAGCTCGTGATCGAGACGGTCGGCTGCAACATGGGGATGCGCCACGAGCGCTACCGCTGCGACCCGCACGTCGACTTCTTCAGACTGCCGCCGAAGCTCGCCCAGTTCGACATCGGGCTCGCGCCGATCGCCGACATCCCGTTCAACCACGCGCGCTCGAACATCAAGGTCAAGGAATACGCGATCGTCGGCAGACCGTGGCTCGCCTCGCCCGTCGGCCCCTACGCGGCGCTGGGCGAGCGCGAGGGCGGCCGGCTCGTGACCGACGACGGCTGGGCCGAGGCGCTCGGCCGGCTCGTCGAGAAGTCGCGCGAGCGCCGCAAGCTCGCAAAGCACGCGCGCAAATGGGGGCGCGCGCAGGCCATATCGGCCAACATCAAGCTGTGGGAGGATGCGCTGGTCGCCGCGATCGTCCGCGCCGGCGGAACGCCGCGCCCCCCGGGACCGCCGCGCAGGATGTCAGTGACGCGGACGATATGAGCACGAACTGTCAACGAAGCCGATCAATGGGGGACTGAGGACGTCATGGACCGTGTCGAGGTACAAGCGATGCTCGAACAGGAGGACCGCCACTGGTGGTACCGGGGGCGTCGCAAGATCGTCTGCGAGGAGCTCGCACAACTGCCCACCGGGCCGACCATGCGCGTCCTCGACGCCGGCTGCGGCTCCGGCCGCCTGCTCGACGAGCTGCGCGACTACGGCCACGTCACGGGCCTCGATCTCAACCCCGACTCGGTCGAGATCGCGCGCAGCCGCGGGCACGAAGACGTCGTCCAGGGCCCCGTCGAGCAGCTCCCGTGGGACGACGAGACGTTCGACCTGGTGATCTCGCTCGACATGGTCGAGCACACGCCCGACGACCGCGTGTCGCTGCGCGAGCTGCACCGCGTGACGAAGCAGGGCGGCTACTTCCTGATGACGGTGCCGGCGCTGAGAGCGCTGTGGTCCAGCCACGACGTCTTCAACAACCACTTCCGCCGCTACGACCGCAAGATGATGCGCAGGCTGGCGGCCGAGACCGGCTGGTCGATCGAGCGGATGACGTACTTCAACTCGCTGCTGCTGCCGCCGGCGGCCGCGGTGCGGCTGCTGCAGCGCGTGCGCCACCGCGACGCGATCGACGGCTACGGCAGCGACGGCGACGTCACGAACGAGTCGCAGCACGGCCGGCACGGATCGGACGTCGAGCTGACGCCGCCGTGGATGTCGCCGGTGCTCGAGCTGCCGATGAAGCTCGAGGCGAAGTGGCTCGACGGCGGCCGCCGCACGCTCCCGGCGGGGCTGTCGCTGCTCGCCGTGATGCGGCGCGTCTGACGGCGCCGGACGGTCGCTACGGCGCGCCGCCGATGTGCGGCGCGCCGGCGACCCACAGCTGGTCGTTTTCGTGGTCTTCGGCCGTCATGCCGTAGCCGGCCGCTTCGAGCCCCGGGCGCACGTCCGGTATTTCGGGGCCGCCGATCGCGACGAAGACCTTGCGGCCGCCTTCCGCGCGCAGGATCCGCAGCGTGTCTTCGAGCTGCTCGACGGCCGGCATCGACGCCTCGCCGGTGTAGGGCGTGACATCGGTGATGTGGAGGTTCGCGCCGGTGAGGTGGCCGAGCGTCTGCAGGATCGCGACGCGCTCGCCGCGCCGCACGTGCGCGGCGATGAAGCGCTGTCCTTTCGGTATGCGGAAGTACGCCGGAGTCGTGCTCTGCAGGCGGTGGATCTGCGACCACGGCGTCGGCGTCTGCGCCAGCGAGCAGCCGGCGACGCAGAAGGCGAGCAGGCAGGCGGCGGCGGCCGGCTCCGGCCAGCGCCGCGGCGCTGCGGCGAGGCGCCGCACGGCGACGAGCGCCAGCAGGGAGAGCGCGAACGACCAGGCCGCGAACGACGTGACGAGCACCTCCGGGTGCGAGCGGCCGACGTAGTAGGCGCCGCTGCCGAGCCCGAACACGGCGACGAACGCGAGCGCGCCCGTGAGCGCCCGCTCGCGCGGCGCCCGGTTGGCACCGGCGAGCACCCGCACCGTCGCGACCGCGAGCGTCGCCACGAACGTCACGTAGATGACGAGGTGGAAGCCGAGCACCGGCATCGGCAGCATCGCGAAGCCGGCGACCGCGAACAGCTTCGCGAAGCGGACCATCAGCCCCGGATCCGGCAGCGCGCCCGCGCGTGCGAGCGTCAGCAGCGCCACGAGCGCGTAGGCGGCCGCGAGGCCGGCGAGCGCTTCGAACGCGAGCGAGCGCAGGCGGACGCGCCACGGGATCGCCGCGTCCGTCGCGCCGGCGCCCGTCCACAACAGCGCGGCGAGCAGCGCGGCGAGCGCCGGCACGCCGTGGTCGGTGTTGTTCATCGCGACGAGCCCGGCCGCGAGGAACAGCGGCCAGCTCGAACGCGGGCGACCGCCGTCGAGGTGGCGCGCGGTGAGCCACGCGAGCAGCCACGGCCCGGCGAAGCGCATCGGGTAGTCGGCGAAGATCGTCGCGAGCGTGTAGCGGTTCTCGAGCGGCCCGCGCAGCAGGAAGAGGCTCGTCGCGAGGAACGGCGCGAACAGCAGGAAGCCGTGCAGCGGGCTGCGCGCGACGCGGCGCAGCACGTCGTAGATCGCCAGCAGCCCGATCCCGCTGATCAGCAGCATGAGGCTGATGAAGCTTCCGACCGACGGGCCGACCAGCGACATGATCGCGGCGACCGGGTAGGGCCACAGCGAGCCGTACTGCGCGGCGAAGTTGGCCAGTGGCGAGCGGCCGTCGATCACCGCGAACGTTTCGTCGAGCGTGAACTGCAGGTGGTAGGAGGCTGCCGGGTTCTCGTTGAGGACCGTGTGTTCTGTGTTGAACGCGTGCAGCAGCCAGATCGCGATCAGCAGCGCGGCGGCGAGCGTCCAGGCGATCCGCCGCGCGGTCGTCTCGCGCGCCCAGCGCGCGACGAGCGCGCGCACGCGATCGCTGCGCACCGCCGCGACGATCGCGATCGCGCCGAGCGCCGCCGCGATGTACGTCGCGTTCGTGAAGTACTGCTGCGTTATCGGCTGGTAGCCCGCATACGTGAACACGAGCCCGCGCTGGATCGCGATGCAGACGACCGCGAACGCGATCGCCGCCGCCTGCGCGCCCCATACGAGCGGCTGCACGAGCGCGGCGCGCATGCGCGGTGCGCGCCGCGCCAGCAGGGCGGTCGCGCCGGCGAGCAGCAGCGGCCCGAGCAGCGCGACGACGAAGCGCCCCTGCTCGTGCGGCTCGGGCGCGAGTTCCTTGATCGCCGCTGCGAAGAAGCGAACCGACGATCTCGGCAGCAGCAGATCCCCGACGAGCGGGCCGAGCGCCGCGATCAGCGCGACCGTGACGGCCGCGCACGGCAGCGCGAGCAGCCACGCGAGCTCGCCGGGGCTCAGCGCGCGCGTCGTCGCGGTCGCTCGTGTCGCGGTGCGGCCGGCGGCCGGCCCGCGGCGCGCGCTGGTACGGCCCGCCGTGGCCATCGTGCGTCAGCCGGCGACCCGGCCCAGCCGACCCGTCGGGCGCAGCTCGTCTGCGCCGGAGGCCGTGCCGGTCTCGGCCGTGGGCAGCACGCCGCCGGGTGGTGCGCTGTGGAACGAGCCGCGCATGCGGTAGGCGCCGACGAGCATTCTGACGGCCGACTTGTAGCTCGTCGTCGATCTGCCGCCGAAGCGCTCGGTCGGGTAGATCGGGATCTCGACGACCGGGTAGCCGGCGTAGCGGCAGGCGCGCATCCACTCGAGGTCGTACAGCTCGGCCTCGCTGCTGATCTGCAGCAGGTGGTGGTAGCGGCGCGGGAAGAACTTCGGCGTGCCGTCGATGTCCCACGTCGCGAGGTCGAACAGGCGCCGGCACTCGAAGTTGTAGAGCACCGATCCGGCGCGCCGCAGGGCGCTCTCGCGGATCCGCCGCTGCGCCTTCAGCACGGACTCCGGGTAGGCGATCGCGTACGCGAGCATCAGCGTCGCCGTCTCCGGCGTGGTGCGCGCGGAGTTCGTGTAGCCGACGACCTCGCCGCGGCAGGCCTCCAGGCCGGCGTTGATCGCGCGGCCCCAGCCGCCGCGCTTGAGCGGGCCGACGAGCTGGACGGTGTCGGGGTGCTGCGCGGCCAGCTCGGCGCAGATCTCGGCCGAGGCGTCGTGGCAGCCGTTGGGCACGAGCACCAGCTCGACCGGGCGCTCGAGCTTCGCGAAGTCGGCGAGGAAGCCGGTGACGACTTTGCCGATGTGATCGGCCTGGTTGTGGATCGGCAGGATCAACGAAGCGAACGGCGTGACGGGCGTGCGGTCCAGTGTCGTCATGGCGGGTTTCGTGACTCCGGTCGTTACGAGGCTGGTACGGGTGGCGTGGCGGCTGCGCCCTCGAGCGCCCGCAGGGTGGTTGCGGCGAGTTGGTCGGGTGCGAGTCCGTGGCGCTGGTAGAGGTGCTGTCGGCTGCCGGTGGCGCCGATCGGGGTGGCGCGCAGGCCGGCGCGTACGAGGCGGCAGCCCAGCCCGTGCTCGGCGATCGTCTCGGCGACGAGCGAGCCCAATGCGCCGTTGACGTAGTGGGCCTCGGCGCTCAATGCGAGCGGGATCTCGGCGAGCGCCTCGGCGAGATCCTCGGTGGGAGGCGGGTTCAAGCTCGAGACCACCAAGACGGAGGCGTCGACGCCGTCGGCGGCGAGTCGCTCGGCCGCCTCCACGGCGGTTGCGGCCATGCCGCCGAGTGCGATCAGCGCGACGTCGCGGCCCTCACCGATCCGCTCGGCGCGGCCGAGCGCGAAGCGGCCGTGCAGGCCGGGGCAGGGTTGGGACTCCTTGCCGAGGCGCAGGTAGGCGGGGCCGGGCAGCGCCTGCAAGGCCGGCATTGCGGCGCGCGTCTGCTCGGGGTCGGCCGGGGCGATCACCGCGATGCCGGGCTGGACGCGCATGATCCCGGCGTCCTCCAGGGCGTAGTGCGTGACGCCGTTGTGGCCGTAGTCCATCCCGCCGCCGACGCCGACGACGCGGACGGGCAGCTCGTGCAGGATCGGCCCGTTGCGCACGAACTCATAGCCGCGCATCGAGGCGAACGTCGCGATCGAGTAGACGTACGGTGTGTGGCCGGCCTCGGCGAGGCCGGTCGCGAGGCCGACCATGTTCTGCTCGGCGACGCCCACATTCCAGAACCGATCGGGGAAGCGCTGCGCGAACGGTTCGAGCACGGCGAAGCCGAGATCACCGGTGAGCAGCACGATCCGCTCATCCTCGGCGGCGAGATCGAGCAGGGCCTGAGCGAACGCTGAGCGCATGTGTGTGCGACCCCCTTTTGCACGTGGTTTGGGCAGCGGCTGCCGGGCGTCGCTCCGCGACGCCTGACAAGCCGTTGCTGCGGATCGTCCGCCGCTCCCCCACGAAGCTTTCGGTGCGAGACGATCCCCAGCAATTATATGGCGTGCTGTCAACCAACCCGACGGTAGATCGTTGGGTCTTGGTCGGCGAAAAACGATCTGCGCCATTCCGAAAAGCAGCGGACGGCGCTCCGCTTCGCCTTCGCGTCGGTTAAGCCGACATCGACCGACCGAGTTGTGGCAGTATCGCCCGCATGGCCCGGGGGAGCCAAGCGACGCGGCCGGCGCGGCCGAGGGGGCGGCAAGCGCCCGGGGAAGGCAGCGGCGCCCGCGGCGGCGCGCTCGCGCAGCATCTGCGCTCGAGCGCGCCGTCGCGGTATCTCTTCGCCCGCCCGAACCTGTCGGCCGGGCTGCTGCTCGGGCTGCTGGTGCTCGTCTACCTGTGGCCGGCGCTGGTGGGCGGCAAGCTGCTGTCGCCGATAAGCGTGCTCTACAGCTTCGCGCCGTGGGAAAGACTCGCGCCCCACGGCCTCGCCGCCTACTCAAACGGCCTGCTGTCGGACGTGCCGACGGCCGACTACCCGTGGCGCTTCCTGATCCGCGAGCTGCTGCACGCGGGGACGTTCCCGTCGTGGAACCCGTATGTGCTGGGCGGGATCCCGCTGTGGTCCAACCCGCAGACGGGGCTGTTCTCGCTGTTCAGCCTGCCGCTGTGGATCCTGCCGCTCAACTACGCGATCGGCGTCGGCGCGGCGCTGAAGCTGTGGGCGGCCGGCTTCGGCACGTTCCTGCTCGTGCGCCAGCTCAGGCTCGGCTTCCTGCCGGGGCTGCTGGCGGGCGTCTGCTTCAGCTTCAGCGCGATATTCATCGTGTGGCTCACGCACGAGACGCTGCCGGCGGTGGCGGCGCTGCTGCCGTGGATGCTGTGGCTCGTCGAGCGCATTTATCAGGGCGGGCGGGCCGGCCCGCTGCTGGGGCTGGCGGTCGCGACCGCGATCGGGCTCGGCGGCGGGCACCCGGGCATGCAGGTGCACGTGATGGCGGCCGCGGGGACGTATGCGCTGCTGCGCGCGGCGTTCCTGCCGCGGGCGACGTCGCGCGGCGACCGGCTGCGCCCGCTCGCGCTCGCGTTCGGCGGGCTCGCGCTCGGGGCGTTGGCGATGAGCTTCATGCTCCTGCCGGAGGCGCTCTCCAGCCAGGGGACGCTGGGCACGGCGGCGCGCAGCCACGGCCAGGGGACGCTGCCGGGCACGCAGATGCCGCTGACGGTGATCCGCACGGTCCTGTTCCCGGACTGGTGGGGGCGGCCGAGCAGCTTCGAAGGCGGGACGACGCGGCCGGTGACGCTGCTCGCGCCGGGCGTCTCGGTCGGCGTCAACTACAACGAGCGCACGCTGTACGCGGGCGCCGTGGGGCTGCTGCTGGCGCTGGTGGGCGTCGCCGCGCCCGACCGCTGGCGCAGCAAGGGCCCGTTCGCCGTGCTCGCGGTGCTGGGGCTGGCGATTCCGCTGCACATGCCAGGGCTGTACTGGCTCGTGACGCACCTGCCGGCGTTCGACCAGGTGCAGAACCAGCGGCTGCACTTCGTGTGGGCGATGGGCGTGGCGGTGCTGGCGGCGTTCGGCCTGCAGGCGCTGCTCGAGCGCCCGGCCGGCGACCGCCGGCGGCTCGGCGTCGCGCTGGCCGCGCTGGCGCTCGGCGTCTTCGCCTTCGTCGCCGTCGGTCAGGGCGCCGACGCGCGTGCGTTCGCCCGCACGCTCGAGCACTTCGCGACCGGCAGGGACTTCCACTCGCCGACGGTCGTCGCGCTCACGAGCGCGGCCTGGTTTCTGCTGCTCGCGCTCGGCGTCGGGGCGGCGCTGCTGGCTGCGCGCAGGTGGCCGCAGCGGCGCACGTGGATCGCCGCCGGCGTCGTCGTGCTGGCGGCCGCCGACATGCTCCACTTCGCGGTCGGCTACCAGCCGATGGGGCCGGCGTCGAAGGCGATCCCGCCGAAGACGGGCGCGATCGCCTACCTGCAGCGCCACCGCGACGACGGCCGGATAGTCGGCATAGGCCAGGCGCTGCCGAACGACTGGGCGCTGACGTACGGCCTGCACGACATCCGCGGCTACGACCCGCCGCAGCCGTCGGTGCGCTACTTCCGCCTGTGGAAGCTCGCCGAAGCCGAACAGCTCGACTGGACGGCGTTCGGGATGGAATCGCTCAGCCCGGCGGCGATGCAGGTGGCGAGCGTGCTGGGGGCGCGGTACGTGGTGGCGGGGCCCGGGGTGGAAGTGCCGACGGAAGGCTCGAGATCGCTGCTGCCCTTCCTGCACGTCGTCTACGACGGCAGGGACGCGCGGGTCTTCTCGAACGGGCGCGTGGCGCCGCGCGCGATGGTGGCGCCGCGCGTGCGGGTCGTCGCGGACGAGGCGGCGGCGCGCGCGCTGCTGGCGGAACCGCGGTTCGACGCGCGCGGCGAGGTGGTCGTGGAGCGCGCGGACGCGGCGGCGGCGGGGCTGGCCGCCGGCGCGGGATCCTCGTCCGGGACCGTGACGGTCGCCGATCCGTCGAACGCCCGCGTGACGATGCACGCCCGGCTCGCCCGGCGCGGGCTCGTGATGCTCGACGACAGCTGGGCGCCGGGCTGGTCGGTGACGGTCGACGGGAGGGCGGCGCGTGCGCTGCGGGTCGACGACGTGATGCGCGGCGTCGTCGTGCCGGCGGGCGCGCACGCGGTCGAGTGGCGCTACCGCGTGCCGGGGCTGCGGGTCGGTGCGGCGATCAGCCTGCTGTGCCTGCTCGCGCTCGGGCTGATCGCCGGGCGCTTCATCTGGCCGCGCCGGCGGCGGCCGGGCCGGCGCTGAACGCGTCCGCCCGCGCGATCGCCTCTGCGAAGCGCGCCTCCCAGTCGCCGGTGTGCTTGGTGAGCGTCTGGCCTGCGACCCATTTGCCGGCGCGCTTGGTCAGCTTGGTGCGCTCGCGGGGTTTGTCGATCAGGCGTGCGAGCGCGTCGTGCCAGTCGTGATCGGGGACGAGCCGGCCGCCCTGTTTCTCGCCGTGGTCGGCGTAGGGGCCTATCGGCGAGGCGAGCCAGCAGGCGCCGGCGGCGGCGTACTCCTTGAGCTTGATGTTGGAGCGGGCGCGGCTGAGCGGGATGTCGGCGAGCGGGGCGATCCCGATGTCGAAGACCGCCGCGGCTCTCGTGAGCTCGAGCAGCGGCACCTTGTCGACGTGGCGGTAGCGCTCGGAGCGCAGGCCGAGGCCGAGCCCGAACGAGACGACGCGGACGTCGGGGCGCTCGTCGAGCAGGCGCTGGAGCGCGTCGCGGATCGGGATCTGCTCGACGTCGAGCTGGTGCTCGAGGCCGGCTATCCAGCCGATCGTGACGCCCTCGCGCGGCGGCCGCGAGCGGATCAGGAACTCGTCCGGGACGTGGTTCTCGACGACCGCGACGTGCGGCGCGCCGTACTCGCGCAGGCGTTCGGCGAGGCCGCGGCTCGGGGCCGTGACGAGGTCGGCGACCTCGAACAGCTTGCCCATGCCCGTCCGCTGCTCGCTCCACCTGATCCCGCCGACGCGGCGGTAGCCGGGGCTGCCCTTCGGCAGCGCGCCGATGTCGTCGTCGTTGTCCCACACGACGGCGGCGCCGTGCGCCTTCGCCGCGCGCGCGAGCCGCACCGCGCCCGGTTCGCAGTAGCGGTGGATGTGCAGCACGTCGGCGTCGCGCACGAGCCCGAGCGGCGGGTCGCCGCGGTTGATCGGCACGGCGGTGACGCGGTGGCCGCGCAGGTGTGCGAGCGCGGTCATCGGGCCGACGCCGCGGTAGAAGCCGTTGCCGTTGGCCGAGGTGGCGGTGTAGGCGATCCGCATCTGCCCAGCATGCCTGCGCGCGCGGCCCGCGGGCAAGCGGGAACCGCCGGGCCCCAGCCGACCAAATAAACTAAAAATCAGAGCACTGAGTGACCCCCACCAGGTCGTTGCATTTGCAAAACGGTGCGTTTACAGTGGACGGAATCTTGGTCGCACTATGACTGGGATCAGAGAAATTGCGGTGTCGGCCAGGTGCCGAGCGGACCGGAGAGATCCGCTTGATTCCAGGCCACCGATACGAGAGGAGACGGTGCAGTGGATCGCGACGTCCGAGCCCCCAGGGGTGGATCGCCCGTGCCCATCGGCCGCCGCCGGCCGAACCGCCGGCGGCACCTTCCCAGCCTTGCAGTCGCCGCGCTCGCGCTGCTGGCGCTGTGCGCGATCGCCAGTCCTGCCATGGCCGATCCGACCCTGCGCGGCTCGTTCGACGGGTCGCAGACGCCGGCCGGATCGTGGAGCCCGCAGCGCCTCGCCGTCGACCAGTCGACCGGCCACGTGTACGTGATCGACGGCGCGGACGACGTCATCGACGTCTTCTCCTCGACTGGGAGATACCTGTCGCAGATCCCGGGATCGTCGACGACGAACACGACGTTCAACTTCGGCGGCGGAGAGGACGACGTGGCGGTCGACAACTCCGGCGGTGCGAACGACGGCAACATCTACGTGAACTCCCTGAACGCCGGCATGATCTTCGCGTTCGACAGAACGGGCAGCTTCCTGTGGGAGAGAAGCGACGCTGGAGGGCTTCCATGCGGCATCGGCGTCGACTCGAGCGGCAACCCGTGGTTCGCCGACTTCAGCAACGGCCTCCAGAAGCTGAGTGCCGCCGACGGCTCGGCGGTCGGCAGCCCGATCCTCGCCACCGGCAACTCCTGCCATTTCGCCTTCGACGCGAGCGACAACGTCGCGCTGAACCATTTCAGCAGTGGCGTCGATCTCTACGACCAAACCGAAAGACTGCTCGCGACGATCGACTCGTTGGTCTCCGCCGACGTCGCCGTCGATACGACCAGCGGGGCGATCTATGACGTTCCCGGTTTCTTCGTGTCGGTGCACGACAGCTCCGGCAACCCGATCGGATCCGGGCAGTTCGGCTCGGGCACGATCTCCAACGCGATCGGCGTGACGGCGAACGGCAGCGACAGCCGCGTCTACGTCAGCGATCCCAACGCCACGCCCCCGAAGGTCTGGATCTACAGCTCGGCTCCGTCGCACCAGGTCACCGTGACCGTCGGCGGTTCCGGCTCCGGCAGAGTTGACTCCGACTCGAGCACGATCAGCGGCTGCACGAGCAGCGGCGGCGCGGCATGCTCGGAGTTCGACGACGATGGCGCCACCGTCACACTGACGGGGACGCCGGACCCCGGCAGCGGCCCCCCGACCTGGAGCGGCTGCGACACGGTGACGGTCGACGACACGTGCCAGGTCAGCATCAGCGGCGACAAGAACGTCACCGCGACGTTCGACGTGCAGCCCAGACTGGACGTCTCGACCGCCGGCACTGGCTCGGGCTCGGTGACGAGCTCGCCGGCCGGGATCGAGTGCGGCGCGACGTGCAGCGGCCTGTTCGACCACGGGACGAGCGTCACGCTGACGGCGACGCCGGCCGCGAGCTCCACGTTCACGGGCTGGTCGGGCGGCGGATGCTCGGGCACGGGCACCTGCGACGTCACGCTCAACGCCGACACGACGGTGACGGCGACGTTCGCACTGGATCCGCCGCCGACCGTGGTCACGGGCTCGGCGTCAGGCGTCACCCAGACCGGCGCCACCGTCGCCGGCACGGTCAACCCGAACGGCGCGAACGTGACGAGCTGTCACGTCGATTACGGCACCACGACGGCCTATGGCGGGCAGGCGCCGTGCTCGCCGTCGCCGGGCTCGGGCTCGAGCGCAGTGAGCGTGTCTGCATCGCTGTCAGGCCTGACAGCGGGGACCACATACCACTACCGCGTGGTGGCGGCGAACGCGGGCGGGACGACGAACGGCGCGGATGCGACGTTCGCGACGTCGAGCCAGCCGCCGCCTGCGGGCTGTCCGCAGGACCTGTCGAAGTGCCCGGCTCCCAGCTTCGGGCGCTCCGGCTTCAGCAGCAAGACCCTGGTGTTGACGCTCAAGTGCACGGGCTTCGCCGGCCAGCCGGCGTGCAGGGGCAAGCTCACGTTCAAGGCGGTGATCAAGGTCCACGTCAAGCACGGGAAGAAGTTCAAGGTCGTCAAGAAGACGATCACCGTCGCGACCGTGTCCTACAGCGTCGCGGCGGGCAGCACGAAGGGCTACAAGCTCAAGCTCACCTCGGCTGCCAAGAGCCAGCTCAAAAAGGGCGGGCTGGTGGTGACGGCCAAGGGCTTGAGCGGCTCGATCAAGCTGCCCAAGACGAAGGTCAAGAAGAAGAAGTAAGGCGGCGGGACATTCGCTGGCGGATCGACGGCCCAGGGCGTTGCGCCCTGGGCCGTCGCTCGTCCGTCGCACCCTTGTCTCAGGTCGAGCCTCTGACGGTGTCTTCGAGGGTCCCTTCGGTCGTTTCCACTCTGACGGTGTCGGAGAGACTTCTTTCGGCGTCGCCGGGTGCGGCGAAGAGGGCCTTTAATGCGCATGTGCCTCTTTCGGCGAGTCTCGTGCCGACGCATCTGTTCGGGTCGGTTGTCGCGAAATAGTTGCCGCTCACGACGCTGATCCTGTTGATGGTGATCGCGGTTGTGCCGGCCGTGATCGTCACTGTTCTCGTCGCGAGTCCTTCCGGTTCGACTCTGCCGAATTCGACCGGCGATGGCGTCAGCGTGGTGGGCCTTTCCCCTATTAGCCTGACGCTGATTGATCCGCCGGTGGGGGTTGTCAAGGTGCCCCTGCCGGTGAAGTTGCCGGTGGCGAATCCGCAGAGGAAGCCTTCCCTGAGCCTTATGGTGCCGCCGGCTTCGATCGAGGTCGCTGTGCCCAACCCGTTGAGTGCGATTGTGCCGAAGCCGGGTTCTGCTTGGGTGGTTCCGGCCTCGCACGTTTCGGCAGAGTTCCTTATGCGGAAGCGGGCGCCGATGAGGCCGATTCTGACGGTTCTTATGGTCGGTAGGGTGCCTTCGAAGCTGTTGTATTGCTCGTGCCAGGGGAGCGATTCCGTGTGAGCTGTTGCGCTGCCGCCTGTGCAGACTGCGATGCTGGCCCTGTTGATGTAGCCGATTAGGGCGCCTGCGGTCTTTTGGATCGTTCTGCTGTGGAAGCTGCCTTCGAGCGTGACTTCACACGTGACGTTGGTGCCGGCGCTGGCGTTGAGTTCGAGTGCCCTCCAGACTATCCGGTGGCCTTGTTCGTTGACGCTGAGGCGGCTGGCGGATGCGGTGCCGACGGCTGCTGCGAGCAGGAACGTCGCGCACAGGCCGGCGAGCAGGAGCTTGCTGCGATTACGCACGGTCCTTTGCTGTTGGCCGCACTGGGCGGCGGTATCGAAGCCGGCGAGCGTGGAGTCGATGTCCGCGCGTTAACGAGTTGAGGGGGCGCTTCCTTGGAAGCGCCCCCTCGGTTGTCAGTCCTGCGGGTAGTCTGCGGCTATATTAGCCTCACGCTGATTGATCCGCCGGTGGGGGTTGTCAAGGTGCCCCTGCCGGTGAAGTTGCCGGTGGCGAATCCGCAGAGGAAGCCTTCCCTGAGCCTTATGGTGCCGCCGGCTTCGATCGAGGTCGCTGTGC
>Ga0265334_10000136_pt1 | contig 46227 bp, 45 predicted proteins | sample 42023metaG_FD_192442 | JGI IMG/M metagenome (GOLD analysis project Ga0265334, IMG submission 192442) | Rhizosphere microbial communities from Carex aquatilis grown in University of Washington, Seatle, WA, United States - 4-20-23 metaG | ecosystem: Host-associated > Plants > Roots > Rhizosphere...
CGGCGTCGCTGGATCAGGGTTGCCCCCATTGTCCAATATTCCCCACTGCTGCCTCCCGTAGGAGTCTGGGCCGTGTCTCAGTCCCAGTGTGGCTGGTCGTCCTCTCAGACCAGCTACGGATTGTCGCCTTGGTAGGCCGTTACCCTACCAACTAGCTAATCCGACTTCGGCTCATCCAATAGCGCGAGGTCTTACGATCCCCCGCTTTCACCCATAGGTCGTATGCGGCATTAGCCAACCTTTCGATTGGTTATTCCCCACTACTGGGCAGATTCCGAAGCATTACTCACCCGTTCGCCGCTCGTCGCCAGGATTGCTCCCGCGTTACCGCTCGACTTGCATGTGTTAGGCACGCCGCCAGCGTTCAATCTGAGCCAGGATCAAACTCTTCACTTAAGTTTTTTGAGCTTCAAGTGATGAGTGTATCCAAAGGCCCATTGCTGGACTTTTGGTCACTCGGTCAATGACATCCAAAGGACGTATCGACGCGAGTCCCCACACAAATTACCTGCCAAATTGTTAAACAGCACCCACGGCGCGAGGGCCGAAGGAAAGGGCCGGGAAGTATAGCCCTGAGGCCCTTCCCGTCAACATAAGCACTCATCCCGACTTAAGACTCAACGCCCGCAACGTCTGCTACCCGCTGGAAGCGCGGGTCAGCGCAGGCGTGAGGGCGCGCATTATAGGGCCCGAGACGCCCCTGTCAACGGATTGCAAAGATTTATTTGTCTTTATTTTCAGTCAACGTAAACAAATGACTTTATTCAATTTTTCTTCACGAGTATGCGCGCGAAGCGACGCGGGCCCACCTGCAGGATATGGCTCGCTCCCACACTTAACCGCAACGCAGCATCCATGACCTTCTCGCCGTCGATACGCACCGCGCCCTCGGCGATCTTGCGCCGGGCCTCCGATCCGCTCGCGACCAGTCCGGTGCCCGCCGCGAGGGCCGTACCCAGCGAGACGTCCTGCTCACCCTGGGCCACGTACACCGGCACCTCCGGCAGGTCCTGTGGCAGCGTCTTGTGGGCAAAACGGGCGGTGAAATCGGCTTGAGCACGCTCCGCGGCTTTGACGTCGTGGAATCGCGCGACCAGCTCGCGCGCCAGCTCGAACTTGACGTCACGCGGGTTGCGTCCCTCGTCCACGCTGCGGCGCAACAGCGCCAGTTCAGGCAGCGGCCGGAAGCTGAGCAGCTCGAAATAGCGCCACATCAGCGCATCGGAGATCGACATCAGCTTGCCGAACATCTGGTCTGCAGGGTCGTTGATCGCGATGTAGTTGCCGAGGGACTTCGACATCTTGTTCACCCCATCGAGACCCTCGAGCAGCGGCATCGTGATGACCACCTGCGGTTCCTGGCCATACTGCTCCTGCAGCTGCCGCCCGACGAGCAGGTTGAAGCGCTGGTCGGTGCCACCGAGCTCGACGTCGGCCCCGAGCGCCACCGAGTCATAGCCCTGCACCAGCGGATACAGGAACTCGTGTAGCGCTATCGGCTGGCCTGCGCGATAGCGCTTGTTGAAGTCATCGCGTTCGAGCATCCGGGCGACCGTATGGCGGGCCGCGATCTCGATCAGTCCGCCGGCACCCATGCTGCCGAACCATCGCGAATTGAAATCCACTCGCGTGCGTTCACGGTCAAGGATGCGGAAGATCTGCTGCTCGTAGGTCCGGGCGTTGGACTGCACCTCTTCGGGCGTGAGGCGCGGACGGGTCGCATTACGGCCGGTGGGATCGCCGATCAGGCCTGTGAAGTCGCCGATCAGGAAGATCACTTCGTGGCCGAACTGCTGGAACGCGCGCATCTTGTTGATGAGCACGGTGTGCCCCAGATGCAGGTCCGGCGCGGTCGGGTCGAACCCGGCCTTGACCTTCAGGGGCCGGCCGCGTGCGAGCTTGCGCGCCAGGTCTGCCGGCACCAGCAGGTCCTGGGTACCGCGCGCCAGCTCCGCCATCTGCCCTTCAACTGCCGTGTCATTCATCGCTGCAGACCCGTAGCCGCTCATCGAGTGTGAGCCGGCTGGCAACTCTAGCAGGATGTGGTCGTGATACCGTTGACCGGCAGCTCTGGCCCAAGGTAGGGTCCGGCAGCTGGCCGCGTAGCGGCCCCAAGGCGTAACCGCACTGTCCATGGCCCCCGTCCTCGCCCAGAAGGCCCGCGGCCCCGTCCCGGGGGCGCAACGCGTGGTACGGCTGCTGGCCTGCCTGCTGGTATCAGCTGCCGCGCTGCAGGCAGCACGCGAGACGACGCTCCATATGCCGCAGCCAGGGCAGATGAGGTTCGCGGTCCACGAGGAAGCGGCGCCGATTGCGGCGAGTCTGGCCGACCTGCGCTCACTCGCGCTGCCGGGACTGGCCACCATCGATGTCATCGTGCAGCGCAATGACACGCTCGATCACATTTTCCGGCGGCTGCAGCTCAAGCTGCGCGACCTCGCGGACATCCGCGCACTGGCCGATGCGCGCGCGCTGTTGGACCACCTCCGGCCCGGCGAGCAGCTCACGTTCATGCACCGTGACGGCGATCTGATCGGACTCGCGCGGCAGGTCTCGCTGACGCAGGAGCTCGAGGTCCGGCGCACCGATGCGGGTTTCGAGGCACAGCTGCGGGACCGGCCCGTCCAGGCGCAGACCACGGTGGCTCGTGGCGTGATCGACTCCTCGCTGTTCGAGGCGGCCAACGCGGCCGGGCTCGCCGACGCTACCGTGCTCAAGGTCGCGAAGATCTTCGCCACCAATATAGATTTCATGCTCGGGCTGCGCGCCGGAGACCAGTTCGAGGTGGAGTACGAGCGCCTGAACCAGTCTGGCCAGTACGTCCGCGACGGCGAGGTGCTGGCAGCGCGCTTCGTGAACCAGGGCCACGAATACGTCGCCGTGCGCTACGTCGGCCCGGACGGCGTTGCGCGCTATTTCGCTCCCGACGGTCGCAGCATAGAGAAAGAATTCCTGCGCGCGCCGCTGGAGTTCAGGCGCGTCAGTTCTTCATTCTCACACGCACGTCTGCACCCGATCCTCAATACGATTCGCGCGCACGAAGGCACCGACTACGCGGCGCCGCTCGGCACGCAGGTCTATGCCGCCGGTGACGGCCGCATCCGCTTCCGCGGCCAGAAGGGCGGTTACGGCAACGTGGTCGAGATCGACCATGGGGGCGGATTCGTGACCGTCTACGGCCACCTGTCGCGCTTCGCTGCGCTCAAGCCGGGCACGCGCGTCACACGCGGCCAGACCATCGGCTACGTCGGGATGACCGGGCTCGCCACCGGACCGCACCTGCACTACGAATTCCACGTCGACGGACGCTTCGTCGACCCCCAGAAGGTCAGGCTGCCGGACGCGCGCCCCATCGACCCGGGCTTGCGGGCGGATTTCGAACGCGCCAGCGCACCGCTGCTGCAGCAATTGCACATCAGCGCGCCGCTGCGTGTGGCCTCGCGCTCCGTGCCCTGAATGAGCCTTTACCTCGGCCTGATCTCGGGCACCAGCATGGACAGCATCGATGCCGCACTGCTCGATGTCGGTCCGGCGGGCATGCGCCTCGTGGCCGCGGATGGCTATGACTGGCCGGATGCGCTACGCGTAAGGCTGCGCCGCGCGGCTGAAGACTACGAGCGCATCGGTTTGACCGAATACGGCAGTCTCGACACGAGTGTGGGCGAGGAATTCGCCCGGTCCGCGCTGCGTCTGCTCGAGAGCGCAGGTGTCGCGTTGACCCAGGTGCGCGCCATCGGCAGTCATGGCCAGACCGTGCTCCACCATCCGCAGGGTAGCGCGCCCTTCACGCTGCAGATCGGGGACCCGAACGTAATCGCCGAGCGGGCCGGGATCGATGTGGTGGCCGACTTCCGCCGCCGCGACATTGCCGCCGGCGGGCAGGGCGCGCCGTTGATGCCGGCCTTCCATGCTGCCGCGTTCACCGGTGTCGGCGAGACCCGCGCGGTGGTCAACATCGGCGGCATCGCCAACCTGACGCTGCTGCCGGAGGCTGGTGACGTGCTCGGCTTCGATACCGGTCCGGGCAATTGCCTGCTGGACGCCTGGGCCCGCCGACACCTGAACCAAGCTTGTGATCTGCGCGGCGCCTGGGCTCGCAGCGGCCGCGTGGACCAGCCGCTGCTCGCGGCGCTGCTGGATGATCCGTATTTCTCGCGCCCGGCGCCCAAGAGCACGGGGCGCGAGACCTTCAGCGACCTGTGGCTGGAGCGCGCGCTCGTCGGCACCGAGCGCGCACCCGCCGACGTGCAGGCCACGCTGTCGGAGCTCACCGCCCGCAGCATCGCCGGATCGCTGCTCCAGCACGGCGGCAACGTGCGGCGGCTGTTCGTCTGCGGCGGCGGCGCGTTCAATGACGACCTGATGAGCCGGCTCAGTCAGGCGCTGCCTGGCACGCAGGTACGAACCACCGCCGACTTTGGGCTCGCGCCCGAGCATGTCGAGGCCGCCGGCTTTGCGTGGCTGGCGTATCGCTGCGTCGAGGGTCTCGCCGGAAACCTGCCCTCGGTCACTGGCGCCCGCCGCCCGGTGCCGCTCGGGGCACTGTATCGCGCTGGCCCCCTGTAATCGCGCTGCCACCCCCCCCGCAATCGCGCTGACCCCCTGTAACAGTCCCTGCGGTGAGTTGTGGCTAGAATGATTGGCTGGCAGGCCCGACCAGCTTAAGGCAAGCGCAGATGGATCAGAGCGTACTGCGAGCACCGGCGAATTTCATCAACCGCGAGCTGTCCTCGCTGGAGTTCAACCAGCGTGTGCTGGCCCAGAGCCAGGATCCGCGCGTGCCGCTGCTCGAGCGCCTGAAGTTCCTGTGCATCTCCTCGAGCAATCTCGACGAGTTCTTCGAGATCCGCGTCGCCGGCCTCAAGCAGCTGCTCGAACTCGGCTCAGGACAGATCGGGCCGGACGGGCTCGCGATCGCCGACCAGATCGCCGCGATCCACGAGCGTGCCGCAACCCTGGTGCGCGACCAGTACGCCTGCCTGAACGACGTACTGCTGCCGGCGCTGTCGAAGGCGGGGATCGAGGTCGTCAATGCCGAGGACTGGGACGAGACAACGCGCCGCTGGGTGGAGCACCACTTCGAGAGCGAGGTGGAGCCGGTGCTGACGCCACTGGGACTGGACCCGGCGCGGCCGTTTCCGCGCATCCAGAACAAGAGCCTGAATTTCATCGTGCGGCTGTCCGGCAAGGACGCCTACGGACGCGACAGCGAACTGGCGATCGTACAGGCGCCGCGCTCGCTGCCGCGCATCGTCCCGCTTCCCGACGGTGGAGGCCAGCGAAGGTTTGTAGCGCTCTCCGCCATCGTCGAGGCCTTTGTCGCCCAGCTGTTCGAGGGCGTACAGGTGCTCGGCTGCTACCAATTCCGGCTCACGCGCAACAGCGATCTGTTCGTCGACGATGAGGAGGTCGACGACCTGCGTCGCGCGCTCGAGGGCGAACTGGCCCAGCGCCGCTACGGCGCGGCGGTGCGACTGGAGACCGCGGCCAATTGTCCGCCGGACATGGTCGACTTCCTGCTGCATCAGTTCGCGCTGACGCCGATCGACTGTTACCAGGTACCCGGTCCGGTGAACCTGAATCGCTTCTCGGCAATCTACGATCTGGCACAGCGCCCCGAGCTCAAGTATCCGCCGTTCACGCCCGGGCTGCCGCCGCGGCTGATCGGCGCGACGGACCTGTTCGCAGTGATCCGCCAGCGCGATGTGCTGCTGCACCACCCGTACCGCAGCTTCGGTCCGGTCATGGACCTGTTACGGCTGGCCGCCAGCGATCCCGGGGTGCTCGCGATCAAGCAGACCCTCTATCGCACCGGCAACAATTCCCCGATCGTCGACGCGCTGGTGGCAGCCGCCCAGGCCGACAAGGACGTCACGGTGATCATCGAGCTGCGCGCTCGCTTCGACGAAGAGGCGAACATCGAGCTGTCGACGCGCCTGCAGGAGGCCGGCGCGCATGTGATGTACGGCGTCGTGGGCTTCAAGACGCATGCGAAGATGACGCTGATCGTGCGCCGTGAGGCCGACGGAATCCGGCGCTACTGCCACCTCGGCACGGGCAACTACCATCCGCGGACCGCACGCGCCTATACCGACTACGGACTGTTCACCTGCGATGAGGACATCGGCGCGGACGTGCACGAGATCTTCCTGCAGCTCACCAGCCTTACGCGCACTTCCCGCCTGCGCCGGCTGCTGCAGTCCCCGTTCAACCTGCATGAATCGATCGTCGCGATGATCGACCGCGAGAGCCAGCATGCCCGCGCTGGAGGCAGCGCGCGCATCATCGTCAAGCTCAATGCGCTGGTCGAGCCGCTGGTGATCGAAGCGCTGTACCGCGCCTCCTGCGCCGGTGTGCGCGTGCAGCTGATCGTGCGCGGCGTGTGCGCGCTGTGCCCCGGGATTCCCGGGGTCTCCGAGAACATCACGGTGCGCTCGGTCATCGGACGCTTCCTCGAGCACTCCCGCGTGTACTGGTTCGAGAACGGCGGTGCGCCGGAGCTGTACCTGTCGAGCGCGGACTGGATGGAGCGCAATTTCTTCCGGCGGGTCGAGATCGCCTTCCCGGTGCTGCGCGAACAGCATCGCGACCGGATCTTCCGCGACCTGGAAGCCTACCTGGCCGACAACGTGAACGCCTGGGAGCTGCACTCGGACGGCACCTACCAGCGCGTCACGCCCGGCACCGATGCGCCCCGCGAAGCGCAGCAGATGATGCTCGAGCGCTATACCGGCACGCCAAGCCACGACTCCGAGGCGTCCTGAGCCGCTCGGATCAGCGACTCCTCAGCTGCTGCGATTGCCCGAATACACCCGCAGCCTCACCCCGTGAGGCCGCAGGAAGCCGATTTCGAGCTGCAGGTCGGCCACCGTCAGTGGATGCTCGTCGAGCCAGCCGCCCGGAAAGCGCAGCTCGAGCGCGCTGCCGCGGGCCGTGAGCTCGATCTTCGGCAGCGCATTCGCGCTGCGGCCGCGATGCAGCAGCACGGCCGCGCGCAGCAGCACGATCAGTCGCGGTGCGAGCCGGTCCCAGGGAGGAATCAGGTCCTCGAGGCGCTCGAGCCCGAGCTTGCGCCGGTGCGAACCCACGAGCCGCGCGATCAGCTGCTGCTCTTCGCGCGCAAAGCCCGGCATGTCGGCGTTCTCGAGCAGATAGGCGCCGTGCCGGTGGTAGCCATTGTGGGCAACGTCCAGCCCGATCTCGTGCAGCCGCGCCGCCCAGCGCAGGCTCAGCTCCGCCAACGGATCGCCGAGTTCCCATGCCTCGCGCACCTGGGCGAGGAAGTCGACGGCCGTTTCCTCGACGCGCTCGGCCTGCCCAAGATCGACGTGATAGCGGCGCTGCATCGAGCCGACCGTGCGCTCGCGCGCATCCGAACGCGTCATGCGCCCAACCATGTCGTAGAGCAGACCGTCGCGCAGCGCCCCCTCGACGAAGCGCATCTGCTCGATGCCGAGAGCGGCAATGATCTCGGTCAGGATCACCACTCCGCCGGGGAAAACAGGACGGCGCTCCTCGCTCACCGAGTCCAGATCGAGCTCGCGCAGATGTCCGCTCGCACCGAGGCGGGCAAGCAGCTCCTCGAGACCGGAAGGCGTGATGCTGCCGGCGGTCGGATTGAGTTCCCGCAGGCTGTCGGCGATGACGCGGACGGTGCCCGAGCTGCCCACCGCCCGTTCCCATCCGCGGCGCGTGAAGGCGGCCTGGATCGGTTCGAGTTCCAGACGCGCCGCGAGGCGTGCCCGTTCGAGCCGCTTCGGAGTGAGGCGCCCATCGCCGAAGAATCGCTGGCTCAGGGACACGCAGCCCATCTGCAGACTCTCGAGCTCCAGTGGCTCGTAATGCTCGCCGATAATGATCTCCGTGCTGCCCCCGCCGATGTCCACGACCAGGCGGCGGCCCGGCTCGTTCGGCAAATTATGCGCCACACCCGAATAGATCAGTCGCGCCTCCTCCATGCCGGAGACTATCTCTATCGGGAACCCGAGTGCTTCGCGCGCGCGCTCGAGGAATGCCTGCTTGCGGCGCGCGATGCGCAGCGCGTTGGTGCCGACGACCCGTACATTTCGCGCCCGGATGTCGCGCAGTCGCTGACCGAAGCGTTCGAGGCAGGCGAGGGCACGCGCCGCCACTTCCTTGTCGAGCCGGCCGTCCTCGCCGACTCCTGCCGCGAGACGCACCATCTCGCGCAGGCGATCGATGATCACGAGCTGCCCGTGCGAATAACGGGCGACCACCATATGGAAGCTATTGGAGCCGAGATCGACTGCCGCGATGACCTCGAACATTGCCGCGGCAGCGCGGCTCATGCGCGCGGTTGCTGAAACGGGCGCTGGGACGGAATCAGGCGCTGAACGAGGAGCCGCATCCGCAGGTGGTCTGGGCGTTCGGGTTGCGGATCACGAATTGCGCACCTTCCAGACCTTCACGAAAATCGATCTCGGCCCCACCAAGATACTGGAAGCTCATCGGATCGATCAGCAGCTTGACGCCCTGGTTCTCTACACAGGTGTCGCCGTCCTGGACTTCCTCGTCGAATTCGAACCCGTACTGCAGCCCGGAGCAGCCACCGCCCTGGACGAACACGCGCAGCATCAGCTTCGGGTTGCCCTCGCCCGCGATCAGCTCGCCGACCTTGCGGGCCGCGGCATCGGTGAATACCAGCAGGTCCGTCGCCGGTTCCTGCACGCTGGCCATCGCTGGCTGACTCGCTGTAGCTGTCTGACTCATGAGGGGAAGTGTAGGCGCCTGCTGTGGGAAGGTCAAAACGCCTCAGCCCTGCGGCTCTGGCGGCGGTACGGGGTCTTGGGGCTCCGCCGGCGCGGCGGACGGGTCGCGGCCCTCGGGCGACTCCTTATGGTTGCGCGGCACGAGTTTGCCGCTGATCTCGGCCCCTAAGGCCATCTCGATCACGCCGTAGTGCACGTTGCCGCGTACGCGCGCCTTGGCCCCGAGCACGACGCGTTCGGTGCCAAAGATGTCGCCGTTGACGCGGCCGTTCAGCACCACGTGCGGAGCCCGAACCGAGCCTTCGACCACCCCGTGCTCGCTGACGGAAAGCGAGGCCGCTGCTCCGGCGGTCGCACAGACGCTGCCGGTGATGCGGCCGTCCAGATGCAGGCCACCGGCGAACTCGACGTCCCCCTGCACGCTGGCGCCGCGGCCAATCAGCGTATCGATGCGCGCGGCGCTATTCTTCTCTCGACGCTTGAACATGCACACTCCACGATCGCCCCGTCATCCCGGTTCGGCATTCCAGACGAAGGTCTGCCGGTAGGGTGCCATGCCCTTGCGCCCGGGTCGAACTTCCAGCGTCACACGATCCGCCTTGAAGCCCGGCGGCAGTGTGACGGGTTGCTCAATGCTGGTGTTATAGCGAAAACTGAAATTCAGCTCACCGGAGCCTCCGCCGGTCAGCTCGTTCAGGTCAGCGCTCACCGCGGTGCCCTCGCGCGTGCCATCCACGGTGATCGCGAGGGTACCGTTGATCGCCTCTCCCGGGCGCTGCTGCCGTATCAGGCTGAATCGCAACGCATAGCGCTGCTCGCCAGGCAGCGCGGCGATGTGGAACTGCTCGACCCGCACCGCGGCGGTCTCACCCTGCCCGGGCTGCGCCACGATGCCGCGATAGAATTCCACGTCCTTCTGCTGGCGCTCGACTTCCGCCTGCAATTCCCCGATCGTGCGCGCCACGTCGGCCCGCTCGCGCACTTCGGCGACGCGCGCCTCGTCGGCCGCCGCGAGCTGCACCTTGAGTTCGTGCTGTGTGCGCAGCAGCGCATCGATCTGCTGCTGCAGCGAATTGCGCTGGCCGGCCGCCAGCATCGCGTCATATCCGGCCTTGTAGCGGCCGAGCTCGAACATGCCGTACAGCGCCAGCGCCCCGATCAGCAGCGTGGACAGCACCACGGTCCAGCGGCGCCCGGGCGCATAGGCGCGGACCACGAGTTTGCCGGGAATGTTCATCCGCGTGGGCGGTTGCTTTAGGTTTCTGCCGGGGCCACGGTCCTGGCGTCGGGCACCAGCGGGCGCCACCAGGTCGGATAGGGCGGCAGGCCGCGCGGAAACGCGTACTGACCGAGCTCATGCAGCGCGCGCGCGTACACCGCGCGCTTGAAGTAGATCACCTCGCGGATGGGTTCCCAATAGTCGACCCAGCGCCAACGGTCGAATTCCGGCTCCGGCGTCAGGTCGAACCGGAACGGCGCCCCATCGGCGCGCAGCCGCAGCAGGAACCAGCATTGCTTCTGCCCGAGGCAGAGCGGCAGCACGTTGCGGCGTACGTAGCGTGCCGGAAGATGGTAGCGCAGCCAGTGGCCGGTCCGGCCGATGATCTCGACATCGTCAGCGCCCAGGCCGATCTCCTCGCCAAGCTCGCGATACAGGGATTCCTCCGGCTGCTCGCCGGGGCGCATTCCGCCCTGCGGAAACTGCCAGCCCCGGCCCCCGGCGCGCCGGCCGACGAACAGCCGGTCGTCCGCTGACATCAGCACGATACCGACGTTGGCCCGGAAGCCGTCGCGATCAATCACGTCGCTCATGGCACATTTTTACCCTAAAGGACCCCCGGACGCTCCAGGTAAATGGCGGCCCTGGGCCGTCTCTCCGGTAACCTTGCCGTGAATGATGCCAAAGCGCTACTGGTGGGGTCTGGTCTGGCTCACGCTGCTCGCAGCCTGCGCGTTCTGCGCCGAACTGCTGGTGGGCTCGTCGGGATTGAGTCCCGCGCGCGCCCTGCGCGCCCTGCTCGGCGGCGGCGACGAGTTCGGCCGGCTGATCGTGCGCAACCTGCGGCTGCCGCGCGCCACGGCGGCTTTCGCGGTCGGCAGCCTGCTGGCCCTCGCAGGAGTGCTGCTGCAGGCGCTGTTCCGCAATCCGCTGGCCGATCCGCTGGTGCTCGGAGTCTCGGGCGGTGCGGCGGTCGGCGCGCTTGCCGGAATGCTCGCCGGCGCCGGAGCCTTCGCACTGCACTGGTATGCGACTGCCGGTGGCGCGCTGGTAGGGCTGCTGGTACTCGGGCTGGGCCGCGGCGGTGGCGCCACGCGCCTGTTGCTCTGCGGTGTCGTCTGCGCCGGCGCCTGCGGCGCCCTGATCACGCTGCTGCTGAGCATGGCGGACAACGGGCAGCTGCGGGGCATGGTGTTCTGGCTTGCCGGCGACCTCGGATGGGCACAGCGCCCGGGGCTCGAACTGCTGATCGCATGCGCAGCGCTGCTCGCGGCCGCAGTGTGCGGGCGCTGGCTCAACGTACTCGGCGCCGGCGAACTGCGCAGCGCGAGCCTGGGTCTGCCTGGTGGCCCGACGCGCGCACTGGTATTCACGCTGAGCGCGGCACTGACCGCGTTGGCCGTGATCGGCGGCGGCATGATCGGCTTCGTGGGCCTGATGGGGCCGCACCTCGCGCGCTTCGGGTTCGGCACCAGCGATCATCGGGTGGTCGCGCCCGGGGCGGCGCTCGCCGGGGGCGCGCTGCTGTGCATAGCCGACCTGCTCAGCCGGAGCGTGGCCGCCCCGCGCGAGCTGCCGGTCGGCGCGGTGATGGCGCTGCTAGGCACGCCCGCATTCGTGCTACTGCTGCGTCGCCGTCCAGCTTAAGGCGGCGGGTCGGCGGGCAGGTGTCAGGCGCGCCGTGCCGCCGTGTCGCGCCGACCCTGGACGTAAGTCTGACCGCGCCGCATCAGCGCGGTGAAACCGGCTTGATCGCCGGCCGATACGGCGCCGCGGACTGCATCGACCGCGCGTGACAGCGCGTCGAGCGATTCGGCACCGAAATCGTTCAGGCGCTGGATCTCGAAGTAGAGCTCCGGGCTCTCCTCAGCCACGTTCGCCGCGATGTCGAACTGGGCATCGAAGGTCGTGCTCGAGAGCTGCAGCAGCCTTGGAGCGGCCTCGCCGCTCTGCTCCAGCGCGGTGAAGAATGCGATGTTGAGCGCGTGGGACAGCCCGAGCACGTACGCGATCAGCCGGTCGTGCTCGTCCAGTCCCATCACCACCTGCTCTGCCATCGTGGCGGCGAACAGTGCCCGCGCGCGGGCGAGCGCGTCCGTATGCCCGAGGTCTATGAAGATCACGTGGCGGCCGGAGAGCAGCTCGGTATCGGGCCCGAACATCGGATGCAGGGAGGTGACCGCGACTCCGGCAGCCCGCAGCGCCGCGAGTCCGGTGCGTAACGGCGATTTGAGGGATCCCAGGTCGAATACGACGCCGGGTGGGCGGCGCTGCGCGAGGCCCTGAAGGATCGCATCCGTCATGCCGAGCGGCGTGGCCACGACGATCATCTCGTGATCGAGCGCCGATTCGCGCCAGTCCGCAATGCGCGGCAGATCCGGTGCCGCGGACCGCGGATCGGCGATCTCGACTGCAAAGCCCTGGGAACTCAGGAACTGCGCGAACCAGGCGCCCATCTTCCCGGCTCCGCCGATCACCAGCGCTCGCTGGCCGCTGCCCCCACCCTTGGCCGCGACGCTGGCGCGCTCCTGGGTCGTCAGCGATGAACGGATCAGCAGCCGCATGACCGACTCGGCGACTGCAGCCGGGACCCCGAGCTCGTCGGCAGTCCGGCGCGCACCGACAATGACATCGCGTTCACGCGCATAGTCGCGGGTCGGATAGCCAGTCGAGCGCTTGGTACGGGCAATCTCCCGGCTGACCGCCTGGCGCTCTGCGATGATCTGCAGCAGCTGTCGGTCCAGTTCGTCCAGGCGCGCTCGCAGTTCCTCGAGGGTCATGGCAGCGTTTCCGTTGCGTTCAGGGTGCGCCTTTGTATAGGCACTGCGGGGCGCCCGCAAGCGCCGCGCATGCGCGGCCGGGTCGGTGCCGCTACCATGCCGGCATGAGCCTGCACCAGGAATGCCTTCCGGAACCGTTGCCGTCCGAGCCACTCGCGCTCGTGGCGCAGTGGCTGGCCGAGGCGCTGTCCCGGCGCCTTCAGCCCAACCCCAATGCGATGGTGCTCGCGACCGTCGATCGCGAGGGCTGGCCTGCCGCACGGGTGGTGCTCTGCAAGGCGATCGAGCCCGATCCGGGCTATCTCACCTTCTTCACGAACTATCTCTCGCGCAAGGGCGCCGACCTGGAAGCGGTGCCGCGCGCCGCCATCGTGCTGCACTGGGACGCGCTGCACCGGCAGGTACGCATCGAAGGCCCGGTCGTGCGCACGAGCGCCGCTGAGAGCGACGCGTACTTCGCCACGCGCGCCTGGCAGAGCCAGGTCGGAGCCTGGGCGAGCCACCAGAGTCTGCCATTGGCTTCGCGCGCGACGCTGATCGCCAGCGTCGAAGCGAGCGCGCGCAGCCTCGGCGTCCCCTCGCCGATCGAGCATTCCGGCTCCGGGTCGCATCCGGGAGGGCCGATCGCGCGGCCGCCGCACTGGGGTGGGTATCGGATCTGGGCGCAGAGCGTGGAGCTGTGGGTCGAGGGAGAGGCGCGCATCCACGACCGGGCGCGCTGGACGCGCCGGCTCGAGGCGGACTCGCAAGGCTTCGCGGCGAGCGCATGGAGCGCCACGCGACTGCAGCCTTGAGCACTGCCGATCCGGTTCCGCTGGCCGCCGAGGCGCTTCGGATCCGTGCCGGCACGAGGCTGCTGGTCGAGGGCCTGGCGCTGCGGGTGCAGCGTGGAGAATTCCTCGCAATCCTCGGCCGCAATGGCAGCGGCAAGAGCCGCACGCTGCACACCCTGGCGGGCCTGGATGCGCCCGATGCCGGCCAGGTGCTGCTGGAAGGCCGCCCGCTGCAGCAGCTGCGACGGCGCGAGATCGCGCAGCGGCTGGGGCTGCTGCCCCAGGATCGCGAGGATTCGCTGGCCTTGACTGCACTCGAGTCGGTCTCGCTCGGCCGGCACCCGCACCTGGACTTCTGGCGACCCGACACCGCCGCGGGCGTGGCGCTCGCGCGCGCAGCGCTGGCCCGAGTCGGGCTTGCGGACTGCGCCGAACGCCCGCTCGCCACACTGTCGGGCGGAGAGCAGCGGCGCGTGGCGGTCGCCGCCCTGCTGGTACAGCAGCCCCAGGTCTACCTGCTCGATGAGCCGAGCAATCATCTCGATCCGCAGCACCAGATCGGGATCCTGCGCCTGTTTCGTTCACTGTGCGACGGGGGCGCGAGCGTGATTGCGACGCTGCACGACCCGACGCTGGCCGTGCGCTATGCCGACAGCGTGCTATTGCTGTATGGCGATGGCCGTTACCAGCTCGGCGACAGTGCGGCCCTGGTGGACGGCGCCAGGCTGTCGGATCTCTACCAGACGCCGATCGCGAGCCTCGGCACACCGCCACGCCAGGTGTTCGTCGCCGAATGACTCAAGGGCCCCGCGCGGCTCCCAGCGACTCGAGCACCGGCGCGTGCAGCAGCGGGTTCGCCGCCAGCACCGACGTCGTATGCAGCGTGATGTCGCGGCCGGCCAGATCGGTGAATGTTCCGCCCGCCTCGCGCACGATGACCGTGAGCGCGGCGATGTCCAGGATGTTGACGTCCGACTCGATCACCACGTCGAGCGCGCCGCGCGCCAGCAGGTGGTAGTGCAGGAAATCGCCATAGCCGCGCAGCCGGTTCACGCGCCCGACCAGGGCACCGAAGCGCGCCCAGCCATCACGGGACGCCGCAAGAGTCTTGAGATTGCCAGTAGAGACGATCGCGCCGGCGAGTGAATCGATCGTGCTGACGTGGATCCGCTGGCCGTCCAGAAACGCGCCCTCGCCCTCCTCGGCCCAGGCGAGTTCCCCGTAGGCTGACGCGCTCGAGACGCCGAGCACGAGGCGCCCCGCACGCATCAATGCGATCTGAGTCGAGAAGAACGGGCAGTCGCGTACGAAGGACTTGGTGCCGTCGATCGGATCGACCAGCCAGAGATTGCGCGCGTCGAGCCCCTGCGCGGGAGTCTCCTCGCCATAGAAGCCATAGTCGGGAAAACGCTCGACCAGGATGCGGCGTATGGCCTGCTCCGCCCGCACGTCCGCCTCGGTGACCGGCGAGCGGTCGGCCTTCAGCGTCACCTTGAGGTTGCGCCGGTACAATCCCTGGATCACCTCCGCTGCGGCACGCGCTGCCGAGAGCGCAGCCTCAAGTTCCCTGGAGGCCATGCGAGCCCTGCCGGACCTCGGGATTCGCCGGTTGATACGGACAATGCCGGCAGCCGCTGCCGCAGCAATAGCCGCGGCGCAGGTGGTACTGGCGCGTGAACACCAGGTAGGGCCCGTCCCGGTAGCTGTCTCCGGGCTGCAGCGGCAGCGGTTCGCGTGTATGCGTATCAGTCTCGGCGGCCATGCCCGACTATAGCGTGCAGCGCTCGAGGGCGTCAGCCGCGCGCCGTTCCGTTGACATCTCCGGTGCGGCCCGCCTAAAGTCCGGCGCGTCAGGTGTTCGGGAAGCTGGTGAAACGCGACCATCGCGTCATTCCGGCGCTGCCCCCGCAACGGTAAGAGTACCGATGCCGCATCAGGTAAGCCACTGCGCCTTCGGGCGTGGGAAGGCGATGCGGTCGATCCTGGATTCACAGGATCTGGTGCTCGAGTCCGGAGACCGGCCTGGCATTGGTACCCAACCGACGCGGCGGGCGTCAGGCTGGCGCTTCGCGCTTGCCTGTCCGTTCCCCCATGTTTGTTGGGCCTGTACTGCTGCTGGCCATGCGGGCGTGCATGGAAAGGCTACGACAACATGTTCCCTCTGCGTTTGGGCGCGGCGCTGACCGCGCTGGCTTGCTTTGGAATCTTGCTTTCGGTCCGTGCCGCTGCCGCCGACACCGGCGGTGACGGCGCGGCAGCGTCCGAACTGGCGCCGGTAGTCGTCACGGCAACCCGCACCGCACAGCCCCTCGACCACACGGGAACCGACATGTCGGTGCTCAGCGGCGCGGAGCTGCAGTCGGCGCAGCGGCTGTTCCTGACGGATGCGCTGGCGCAGCTGCCCGGTCTCACCGTCACACGCGCCGGAGGACCCGGGCAGACCACGAGCCTGTACATCCGTGGCGCCGACGCCGGCCAGTCGCTGCTGCTGATCGACGGCGTGCGCATCAACGATCCGGGGGCGCCGGACGGTGCCCCGAATCTCAACGACCTGCTGGTCAGCAACATCGATCGCGTCGAGGTGCTGCGCGGCCCGCAGTCGACGCTGTACGGCAGCGATGCGATCGGAGGGGTCGTGAACGTGATCCTGCGGCGTGGCGGGAATTCACCGGTCGCGGCGCAGTTCGCGGCCGAGGGCGGCAGCTTGCGCACTACGCGCTACAACGGCGCGATCAACGGCACCGACGGCATCGTGGAATACGGCGGCGCCGTGAACTACTACGACACCGGCGGCATCTCGGCCGCCGAGGTACGCAACGGGAACACCGAGCCGGATGGCTATGCAAATCTCGGAGCCACCGGATCCGTGCGTATTCACGCGGGCGACCAGTGGAGCCTCGACCTGCGCGGCATCTACACGCGCTCGCGCACCGATTTCGACGGCTACCCGCCACCCGACTATGCCTTCGTGGACGATCCCGAATTCAGCCGCGATCAATTCCGCGCCGGCTACGCGGCCCTGAATGGCTCGTGGCTGGACGGACGCTTCACGCAGCGCTTTGCGGTGATTGGCAGCCAGAGCGACCGGCGCTACTTCGGACTGTGGGATCCCGAGACCAATGCCTTCACGCCCGGCCAGAACTCCTACTACAAGGGCAATGCGACGCGTCTCGAGTACCAGACTGTGCTCCGCCCGGATGCCTCCAATGAGCTGACCGCCGGGGCGGAGAGCGAGCTCACGACACTGCGCTCGCGGTACCTCGGCACGTTCATCCCGGCGAGCGCGGCCGACATTCCGTCGCCGGATGCCGGACGCGATCGCCTCAACGGCTACTTCCTGCAATGGCAGAGCACCCCGGTCAGCCCGCTCACGCTGACGGCGGGCTACCGCTATGACTTCGATGCGCAGTTCGGCGGCCACAGCTCGATCAAGTTCAATGCCGCGTGGCGGCTGTTCGACGGCGCGACCGTACTGCGCGCGAACTACGGCGACGGCCTGAAGGCGCCAACGCTGTTCCAGCTGCTCTCCCCGGACCCATACGGTCGGCTGCAGCCAGAACGCGCCGTCGGCTGGGAGGCCGGCGTGGACCAGAGCTTCGCCGATCGCCTGGTGCGGGCATCGCTGACGTACTTCCGGCGCCAGGACCGCGACAAGATCACGGCCCAGTCCTGTGCCCCCTCCATTTCGGCCGGCTGCTCCGCCCAAGGGTACTTCTACTACAACATCAATCGTGCGCACGCGACCGGCATCGAGGGCGAGCTGGTCGTGCGCGCCGGCAACGAGTTGAATCTGTACCTGAACTACACCAACCTGCGTGCCCTCGACGACCAGACTGGCCTTGCGCTGCTGCGCCGCCCCCACGTCTCCCTCAATGCCGGATTGAACTGGACGGTCGGCAAGAGCAGCCTGCTGAACCTCAGCTACGGCTACGTCGGCGCGCGCTCGGACATCGATCCGAACACCTTCAGCCGGGTGACGCTGCGGCCCGAAGCGACGGTAAACGCAGCCGTGGCGTACACGATCAGCAGTTCGCTGCAGCTCTACGGGCGCATCGAGAATCTGTTCAATCACTACGCGGAGCCTTCGGCCGGCTACAGCGCACTGGGCCGCACCGCGTATGCGGGCCTGCGGCTCTCGCTGTAGAGTACGCGGATGGGCCACAGACTCTCCCGCATCGTCACGCGCACGGGTGATGACGGCACGACCGGCCTCGGTGACGGCAGCCGGGTGCCGAAAGACACGTTGCGCGTCGAGGCGCTGGGCGACGTCGATGAGCTGAACTGTTCGCTCGGCGTGCTGCTGGTAACGGAACTGCCCGAGCCCCGCGCCCACGGCACCTTGAGCGAGGTGCAGCACGACCTGTTCGATCTCGGCGGGGAGCTGGCGATCCCGGGCAGCACGCTGCTGCAGGACGGGCGCGTGAACTGGCTGGAGTCGCAGGTCGAGCAGTTCAACGTCGACCTGCCGCCGCTCAAGGAATTCGTACTGCCCGGCGGCGGCACTGCCGCCGCTCAGGCACACGTCGCGCGGGCCATCTGCCGGCGCGCGGAGCGCAGCTGCTGGGCGCTCGCGCGCAAAGAGGAACTGCGGGTCGAGCCGATGCATTACCTGAACCGGCTGTCGGACCTGCTGTTCGTGCTGGCGCGCCGCTTTGCACGCGCGGAGCGCGGATCCGAGCCGCTCTGGAACCGTACCCGCAAGGACCAGACCGGCGGCTAGGGGCCAGCTGGAGCGCGCAGCTTCGAGCATTTCTCTGATCGGGTCAGTATCACTGCGACGACAAGCGAGCTTCGGATACCCGAGGGCCACTGTGATGCCCACCGGAATCGGCCAAGAGAGCGTAGTAGCCGGAGATCACGCACGGCGGGGCCGCCTGCAGCCTTAGCGATGGCCTCTGCGGGGTCCCCCGGGGCCAAGGCTCCTGCGAGCTGGCCTTTGGGCATCCGCGGCCAGTGCGTGGAGCCCCGGGTAGAGATAGGGGACCGGCGTCACTTGATTCCCGCCTCGTAACGCGTTTCGGTGTCACGCGTTACAGCTGGAGAGTCTCGATGGCACAGGCCGCTGAACGAATGAAGGCGATGCGCGAGCGGCGGCGCGCGCGCGGCCTGCGGGAATTGCGCCTGATCGTACCCGATGGCCGCTCCAAGGCGGTCCGCAGGCGGATCGCCAGGCAGGTCGCGGGCCTGGAGCGTGCGCACGAGCTGGAGGCTCTGCGCTGGATCGAGTCGGTCTCGGAAATTGATTCGCAATGAGACGCGGGGACGTGGTCACGGTCGCGGCATCAGGCGACTTTGGGAAGCCGCGTCCGGCGGTGATCGTGCAGACGGACGCGCTCCCGGCACAGCACGCCTCGGTGGTGATCTGTCAGCTGACCTCCGTGTCCAGCGATGCGCCGGATTTCCGCGTCACCATCGATCCGAGCGCGGGCAACGGACTGCGGGTCCGATCCCAGGTGATGGCGGATAAGCCGGTGACGGTCAGGCGAGAGCGTATCGGAAGGCAGGTGGGCCATCTCGACGAGCAGGACATGGTACGAGTCAAGGTCGCCCTGGCATTGGTCGTGGGGTTGGCCGATTAGGTGTCAGAGCAACGGCCGAGTGCTCAACCGCGGCCGGATGCTCCACCCGCGCGACGCAGGCGCGGATATTGCGCAGTCGGCTCGCTCGGTGCCGACTCCAGCGCCGGTCGCTCGAGCAGTTCCAGCTGACCGGCTTCAAGCTTGCGCAGCTGCTGGGTGTTAATGTCGTTCGAGAACACTCCGGGCTGCGTCTGCCACTCCCAGGAGCTGTTGCCACGGGTATCCCAGACCGCGCGACCGGATTTGCTCTCCGAACCGCTGAATTCAGGTGCCTCGATCAGGTCCGATCTGAATGCCTTCTTCCTATGCACTGCGAACTCCTCATGGATACTGAAAATCAATGCCCGCTGTGACCCGACACTCACTCACCCGGCGGCAAGGGCCGCCCGGCGAATCGTTGCCGCTGCCCGGTCGCAAGCTGCCGTTGGCGTATGCCAAGGCCCTCGTGCGGCCGTCAATGACAGTTCCCTGTCGTAAATCGAAGCGCGCTACAGAGGTAAGCAAGCGGTGTGCCAATGTGCGGTCGTCACGTGTGTGAAGGCCTGGCTCGATCATGTACAAATCAAGTCCGGGCCGGTGTTCCGGCGCATCGAGAACACAGGACAGGTCGGCGAGCGCTCCCTGCACCCGCAGGAGGTCGCCCGGATCCTGCAGCGTATCGCGCAACGCATGAATGCAGAGAGCGTTACATGGCCCGACCTACGACTCGGCGCTCATTCCACCCTCATTGGCGCCGCGCACGACATGGTCGCGGCCGGTATCGATCTGACAAGTATCATGCACGCGGGAGGCTGGAACGATCCGAAGATGCCCCGCTACTCCACGCGGGAACTCGCCGCCATGGACTCCGGGATGGCACGCCTGGGGGGCGGTCTTGGTACCGAATTACATCGGGGATTGCGGCCTCGACGGACCGGGCTTCTGTTTCTGCCCACAACGATCCGCGGAGACTCTCTGCGCGAGTCGGCTCGATACTTTAACCCTCGCGACACTTGGCGGTCAGCCGCCAATTCCTTCTTCCCTATAGCGGACGATCGCGACCGACAATTTAGGGCCGGATGGCATCATTGAATGGCTCATACCGGCCAGAACCCGACGATCGGGTGAAGCGCTCAGAACGGATTGGCGACCCGCAACTGATTATCGATGACCTGCCCGTGTTGCAGGTCCTCTGAGTAGAGGATCGTAGCGCCCGCAATCAATGCGGCGGCGACCAGCACGGAGTCATAGAGGGACAATCTGTAACGCTCGCATACGGCCAGACCGCGATCGTGCGTTTCGATAGTGAGCGGTTCGACGCTGCAGACGGCCCGGATCGTATCGAGAATCTCCCGAATCTCGGCCATGGGCATCTTCGCCTTCCGCAGAGCGACAACTGCAAATTCGTTCAGCACCTGAACGCTTACGACGCCCCGGGAAGACAGTAGATTTTCGACCCGATCTGCCTTCGCGGTGTCGCCCGACAGCAGGTACAGAAGCACGCTGGTGTCGAAGAATGGATCAGCGCCGCTCATTCGCTTCGAGGCGATCGAACTTGAACGTCGCGGGCAACTTTCCCCGAAACCTGCGCAACCGTGCCAATAACTCGCGCGTGCCGGGCGCCCTGGCTATGGCGAACATGTCCTTGGCGGCAATCTGGATTTCGATCTGATCACCCTCTTTCAGTCCGAGGGCGTCGACCACCGTCGCAGGAAGCCGGACCGCCAGGCTGTTGCCCCATTTCGAAACTTGCATCGTGCGCTCCGTAGATATACATCCAGTGACTAGTATATCTTCGATGATGCCGTGGCGCCAGTTCGCTGTGCGCAGTGCGCTGCTGCGCACCTTCGGCCGCGAACGTCTGCGGCTACGGGGGAAAGGGGAGGGGAGATATAGAACGATGCCCTTGGGCGAAAAGGAGTAAAGCATGCAACGATGGGTTGTATCAGGACCACTGATCAGGCGATGCAACTAATCACGAACCTCATCGGTAGCGGTGATCCACTCACAGGCCTGATTGTGACGACGTCGCCCGTTCAGACAAAAATCCCTGGAATCGCGCCTGGTATTTCAGGTGGCCCACACTTGTACCTACCAGACTCCGGACACTAGCACCATGAGCTGCAATAGGATCTTATGGGTGTACTTGTTCGCCATAGCGCCGTGTATCGCTGTATCTGCCGATAAAGCTAGGACATGCTCTAAGGACGACGCGATCGCCGCCGAAACCCAGGAAGCTGCGAAAACCTGGAAGGATTTCTATAGATCCTATCTAAGGTACGCACAGTGCGACGACGGCTCAGTCGCGGAGGCCTTTAGCAACTCCGTAGCTATGCTTCTGGCGGAGCACTGGGACAGGATTACTGACCTGAACTCCTTGACTACCGCGCACAGGTCATACGGAGCGTTCGTGCTTCGACATACTGATGTGACGATGAGCTTCGATCAGGCTCAAGCTATCAAGAGAAGCGCAACCGACAAGTGCCCGGGTGACGCAAAACTACTGTGCGAGCGCATTCTGCATCGCATGAGCGAGTTCAAGTAGTCGTGGCCCGCTCGGGGATAGGAAGGATAAACCGCCTTATCGCATGCCGCACGTCAATCAAGGCGAGAGTAGCGCGATGATTGAAGGGTCCAGAGCGGCCCGAGAGTTCAGGGGAGGGAGCTTCTGGCACCCGAAGGCACGGTGAGGGCCAGCGGATGGGGCCAGGAGAGGGCGGTATCCGCAGGTGAGGCACGGCGGGGCCGGCGGCCGCCTTGGCGATGGCAATGGGGCGATGGCAATGCAATATCGACAGAATCATATGACCAGACTAGACTAAGACCTGTCCACTAATACGGGGACTACCGCGATGACGACAATCAATATCTACGAAGCCAAGACCCAGCTCTCCAAGCTGGTCGAACTGGCGGCCGGCGGCAAGGATGTGATCATCGCGCGGGGCGGCAAGCCGGTGGCGCGCCTGACCCGTCTGGAAGCTCCGGTGCGCAAGCTGCGCTTCGGACTGCACAAGGGCAAGGTGAAGATCGCGCCCGACTTCGACGGACCGCTCCCCGAGGACGTGCTGCGGCAGTTTGAAGGGCGCTGATGCGCCTGCTGCTCGACACCCATGTCTTTCTTTGGGCCGTCACGGGGAGCCGTGAGCTCAAGCCCACTGCGCGCGCGTACCTGAGCGCCGCCGACGCGGTCTACGTCTCCGCGGCCTCAATCTGGGAGATCGCAATCAAGTCGCGGCTTGGAAAGATCGAGGGCGACCCAGAGGCGCTGGCCGAATTGATTGAGCCGAGCGGTTTTATCGAGCTGGCGGTGAGCGCGCGCCATGCCGCGGCGGTGGCCAGACTGCCCCTGCATCACTCCGATCCCTTCGACCGCCTGCTGCTCGCCCAGGCGTTCACCGAGCCGCTGCGGCTCGTTACGGTGGATCGCACGCTCACCGCCTACGGCGGCGCCGTCGAGTTGCTCGGCGTGGGGCGCGGCCGGGGGCAAAGAGTGTGACGGCACCACTCCTTTGCGTCCGCGCGATGCAATGGCACCGTATCTATCAGGCCCTCGATCGCGCATGGAAGCGAGAGCCAAAATCATCTGGCACCCGAAGGCACGGTGATGACCAGCGGATGGGGCCAGGAGAGCGCGGTATCCGCTGATGAGGCACGGCGGGGCCGCCTGCCGCCTTGGCGATGGCAATGGGGCGGCTCAGACCTCGGGGGAGTCGCAGTCGAACAGTCCGGGGTCGCGCGGGGGTCCGCGGGGCCACGCCTCGCTGGCTGGGCTCTGCTGGAGCCCCAGGTGCTTCAGGATCCGCTCGATCACCTGCGGATCCTCGATGCTGGCGATGATCCTCACCCGAGCGCCGCAGCCCTCGCACTTCTCGATCTCGATCGCGAACACCCGCTTCAGGCGCTGCGCCCAGCTCATCCGTGCCGCAGGCGCCGCCCCACCCTGCTTGGCAGCTCCCCTGCCCTCGCCCGCTTGATCCCCGGCTTCATCGCTGCGCCCCGGCACGATCTGCCAGTTTGCGCAGATCGCGGACCGGGCAAAGCTCGGATGCCCGGTGTCCAAGCTCCTGAACGCAAAGATTACTATGGATGCAACGCTGGGGTCCTAGCGTCCGCCCGCCGCGCCGCCGCATAGCAGTGCCTGCGGCGGCTTTCCTCGAATTCGCCTTGACAGACCACGATGCTTGTCGCAAAACTCGTCCGTACTCCAACTGTTAAAAGACCAACGATCAGAGCTACGGGACGAAGGGGTCGGGAGGATTTACGGGTTCGCCAGTAAGTTCTCAATAAAACAATGACTTAGAGGGGGAGTTCTCATGACCAGAGTCAGCGTGATGGCTGTGGAGCTCCTGGCTGCGGCGGCTTTGGCGCCCAGCGTGGCGGTTCGCGCCGCGGAGGTGGCCAGCACGGATACCGGGCTCGCCGAAGTCGTTGTTACGGCGACTCACACGGGCGACACCGATCTGCAGAAGACGCCGATTGCGATCGACGTCGTAGGTGGCGCCGATCTCACCAAGGACAATCTGCGAAACCTGACGGATCTGACCGAGGCGGTGCCCAGCCTGCAGATCACGAACCAGGCGCAGAACCCGGAGGTTTAAATCCGGGGCGTGGGCGGCAACAACGGCAATTCAGACGACACCGATGTGGGCATCTATCTGGACGGCGTGTACCTGTCCCGTCCGTTCGTCATACGATATTCCGACTTCAACGACGTACGGGGCGCGCATCAACTACAAGTACTGACGTGCGGCCGCCCGCATCGATCCAGGGATCGATGCGGGCGCGTCGGCGGCCGGGCGTAGGCCCCTGTCAATACTGACAGTTTGTCCAATCGTTCCAACGGGCTAGCGTCGCTGGAGTCGACCAAGGGTTGCATCGCGGTGAGCCGGAAACGTCCAGCCGCGGCCCGGCTACGCGGTGAGCTTTTGGTCGGCAATGCTTGATGTTCCACACGAGAGAAGCATCGCACCGCCTATGCGTCGCCACTTCCAGCGTTTTGCATTCCTCGTTGGAATGATGGCATGCGGCGCGCTGCGCGCGCAGGCGGCGCCGACCGAAGTGTTGGAGGTCGACCTTCCGGCCATGATTGACAAGGTAGCGATGCAGCATGAGCGCTTCGCGGTGGAAGTAGCGAAGCGATTCGCGATGACGACCGATGGCGAGTGGACCGCCAGCGGCTCGATGCGAACCTGGACCTACAGCGTACGGGTGCCGACGGCGGTCTCGCTCTCCTTCCACGCCTCACGTCTGACTCTACCACCTAGCGCCGTACTCACGGTCAGCGGTTCGCGAGCGCAGGTCTTCTATCGCGCAGCCGACGTGCGTAGGAGCGAGTTGTGGGGTCGACCGCTGGTCGGTGATACGCTCAGGTTCTCGATTTCGGTTCCGGCCGCGGACGTAGGCACCGTCGCGCTCGAAGTGGACGGACTGCAGGCCGGCTACAGGGGTCTGGGTGGCCTGCCGAATCACCCTCACTACACGCAGCTCGTACAACAGAGCGCAGGCAGCCCGTCAGCTTGTCAGGAGAATTACTCCTGCGACGCCACGACCGCCAATGGTGCCCCGGCGCGAGCCGTCGTGGCAATCCTCATCGGCAATAAGTTCCAATGCACCGGAACTCTGCTGAATGACACCGCCAACGACCTCACGCCATACATACTGACCGCCCGGCATTGCCAGGCGGGCACGCTCGGCGGCGGGGATCCGCAGGCCGCAAGCAGCGTAGCGGTGTATTGGGATGCGGTCACGCCATGTGGGTCAACGTTAGGGTCGATATACGACGGCACGGCATTGGCACAATTTGGTGCCACGACGGTCGTCGAGCAGCAAGACGCGTGGCTGATTCGGTTGGATGCGGCCCCGGTTGCGACCGACGCCTATTGGGCAGGGTGGGATGCAACCGGCGGCACATTCGCCGGCGGCTATTCCATACATCATGCACTGGGATTCAACAAGCAGTATGTGTCGTGGTATGGCCAGGCGCTGCTGCGGAACATTTCCGCCGCGACCCTGAACATTGGATACGCCTCGACGTTCTGGGGCCTGGTGAATCAGCTCGGGAGCGTGGGTGCGGGTGCATCAGGCGGTGCCGTGTTCGATTCCAATGACAGGCTTGTGGGAAGTGCGACGCTTGCGTCGCTGCAGAGCGGGCCGAATTCCGCGGGTGTCTGTCCCCTCAATCCGCCGCCCGCGCCAGCGTCGAGCACGATCGTCGCGGACTACACGGCCTTTTCTGCGGTGTTCGCATCGACTGCCGACACTACGAGTTCCACGCCGAACGCAACCTTGCGGTCGGTCCTCGATCCCGGCGCTACGGGGCGACTCGTCATCGACGGCGTCGGCGTGCTGCCAGTGACATTGAAGACCAGTGTGGGTGACAACGCGCTAACGACGCTTCAGGTCCTAACGATTACATGGAACGCCCCCGGCGCCCAGGCGTGCACGGCCAGTGGCGGCGTATCGGGGGATGGCTGGGCTGGCTCCAAGGCGGCGGCAGGCTCCGCGACGATTGTGAATTACACCGGTGGCATTATCCCCTACATGCTGAGTTGCACGGGAGCAGGTCTTGTCGGCGGCTCGACCGTATACGTCGATTGGATCTATATGGCACCGTCGGCAGAGGTCGACGGCCCGCAAGCTCCGGTGGCAATCGGGAGCACGATCTCCCTTCGCTGGGGCTCGACCATATTGCCGTGCGTGGCGAGTGGCGGAACGCCAGGCGATGGGTGGGCTGGTAACCCGGGGCTGTCGGACCCGCAGAACGTTACTGTCACGAAACTGGGCAATGTAACTTACGTGCTGACGTGCGGGACCGGACCGCAGCAAGTCACTGCGCAGGCGACTGTTTCCGTAGTGCCTCTCAGCGTGACGTTGTCCGCGGATTCAACCCAGGTGCGAATCGGATCCTACGTCTCGTTGGGCTGGACCGGGCCAACTTCCGCGGCAAATTGCTCGGGCGCCGGTGGCGGTCCCGGAGACAATTGGGCGCAGAATGTTGGTCTGCAAATAACGGGTACGAATTACGTCACCGAGACTAGTCCAGGCACCTATATCTACACCATTAACTGTAGTGGTGCCGGACAGACCGCGACCGCGAGTGTGATGGTGACCTTCACTAGCGACCCGCCGGCGATCTCGCTCGTAGCGGTGATGCCAACGGAGCAGATCTATCCGCAGCTGACCCCGATCCACCCGCCAGTGGATCTCATCTGGTCCTCTAATGTCACTTCGTGCTTCATGGGGGTTGCAGGACCACTTGGCAACACTGGGGTACTGTTGAACGGTCAGTATCCGTCCGGCACCGCCTCGGATGCCCAGTTCATGGCGGGATTGTATACGTATACGCTTAACTGCGCCGGCAACCTTCAGGCCACCGCGTCGATCCAATGGACAACCTCGAACCCGCAACTCACGCTGACCGCACCGACGACGACTTGGGTAGCCAATTATCCCTATGCGGTCTACTGGAATACGAATACCCAGCCGTGCATGCAGACAGGCGGGGTCGCGGGCGACGGATGGGCGGGAAATTATCAGGCTGGCCAGGCCTCGGAAACGGTCACCGAGTCGCTCCCTGGAACCTACGTCTTTACACTCACTTGCGGCACTGGATCTTCGATGGCGCAGGCGCAACTGCGCGTGACGGTACCGCCGCCCGCCGTAACGATCAGCGTTTCACCCGCTACCGTTTCATCGAACTCCACTTTCACGCTTAACTGGAATTCCTCGTTGGCGCCTTGCAGCTCGGTGGATCCATCCGGGGGCGTAGATTGGGGCGGCAGTTTGGTCAGTCCCACTGGTTCATTGCTGCAGGTCGCCACTACACCGGGAGCATTCACCTATGCCATCACCTGCGGCACCGGAGCCCAGACGGTGCACGCTTCCACGCAGGTGATCGTCACTCCTCCCGTAGTCACGACCATCTCCGCAAATCCTGGCACAGCGGTAGTCGGTGCGCCTGTCACGCTCACGTGGAACGCGAATCCTGCGTACCTGTGCACGGCCGTTGGAGGCACCGGTCACGACACCTGGACCGGAGCGCAGCTCTCCTCGGGCAACGCGAGCGTAACCTCGGCCACTGCCGGCGTGGTCGATTATGGCATCAGCTGCAGCGGCACGAGCTCAGATGTACAGGTCACTTACACCCCCCCGAGCGCCGCGTTTCCACCAAACGCGACCCCCTCGGTCAGCCTGAGTAGCAACCTCAGCACGCAGCAGCCAGGTCAGAGCATAACGCTCACCTGGTCATCGAAATATGCGGATGCCTGCATCGCTTTTGGCGGTAGCAACGGCGACGGGTGGAACGGCAGCATGCCGCTGGCGGGCTCGATGGCGATTTCCGAGTCCCTCCCCGGAGCCTTCAGCTATGACATCACCTGTACCGGAGCCCCACCTTCTGCGACGGCGGTAGCCCTCGTCACCTTCGGAGTGACGACGGAGTCAAAGAGCGGCGGCGGTGGTGGTTCCATGGATCTTGTCTCATTGCTGCTTCTGATACTCGCCGTGGTACGGAAAGTCCAGACTCAGTTTCGGAATCAACTATGGCGCGCCGGTTGGTACAGCATGCCGCCGAATGCGTGCAGGGGAGAGAGTGAGTATGGTTGCGAAATGGTTCGAGAATGAGTATTGAGTGTGCAGAGGGTCCATGAAGCCAAGCACTTCGCTAATTCGATCGCTCTGGGTGGTGCTGCTCGCCGCCTCCTCGTGCGCCTACGCGGCTGAGGAAAAGAGTTGCAATCTCCACCCAGTCGCGTCGATCGACCTCATTTTCGGTGATTCTGGTCCGATTATGGTCCCGGTGACGATCGAAGGGCATGACTTGACTATGTTGCTTGATACGTCCACGCCAATGACATGGATATCCGAGGGAGCATCTTCCCAGCTGGCACTACACTCACAGCCGGTATCCGGGTATGCCACATGGCAGATAGGGGGAGCTCGGATTCAGCGATACTTGCACGTCGAGGGCCTCAAACTGGGGACGAGCCGGTTCAAAGAGGTCGACGTGGGGGTCAATCCGCTGCAGAAAACGTGGAGTGCTGCCGAGCCCGCCGGAGTCGTCGGGATGCCCACGATCGGGGCTTTTGATGTCGATCTGGATCTCGCGCACCACAAGCTGAACCTCATCTCGACCGATCACTGCCCTGGCAAGGTCGTCTATTGGGCGGATGCCTATCAAAGCATCCCGATGCGTCTTGCGCCAACTGGAGTCTATTACTTCCCGATGGAACTGAACGGCAGGAAAATTGAGTCGGTTCTTTCAACAGGAGATCCGATGACCGATCTGCCAGCAGACGTGTCGCGAGAAGTTTTCAATGTCGACTCAAACTCACCGGACGTCGAGATTGACAAGGTTGCCGATGGGTCAGAGGGCGCAGTGTACAAAGCGATGGAACTGACGAGCGCTGCGGGGGCGCTGAAAATCCTAAACGCTCGGGTCCGTTTGATCACTATCAAACATTGCCCCCTGCAGAAAGAAGGCGGAGTGGTTGCTTACGGAGCCGGATGCATCGGAGGTGCTCCATTGAGGCTGGGCTTCAACGTGGTGAGCAAGCTGCACCTGTATCTTGCCACGAAGGAGAAGATGCTTTACTTCACATCCGCGGACGCACACCACTAATCACCTGGATCTGATGTCGAAGTTTTCAACTACACCGACGGTCGAAATTGCCGCCTGCACGGTGGGCAATGCCAGAAACATCTGCCACTTGGCACTTTCCGCCTCAAGTTGTGGGGTCGCAGCTGCGCCTGGGTAATGCTGAGCTTCCAGCAATGCCGTGAGGCGCTCACGTGGATCGGCGAGCCGCGTGGTGTACAAGCCCACTGCCTCCTGAATGCGACCGAGGTAGACCAATGCATACTGAAGGAGTCCGGCGGCGGTGTCGCGATGATTTGTCAGGTACGCCGCCGTCTGATCGATCAACGCCTCGTCGCGGAGTTGCAGCGCGGCGCGTAGTCGCTCGAATTCGACCAGTACGTAGCCAGAGGAGCTTACACCGCGTTCCGGAAAGTTCGACAGCGCAGCGAGTGCATCACTGGGACGCCCCACATCATTGTAAAGTTGGGACAGATTGATGGTCTGGCTTACGTTTGGATCGCCCCGCTCTGGCACCTGGCTCGCTAAACGCTCTTGCGCGACGGCATCATCCAAACGCGCTAGCTGAAACAGCGCGCGACTGCGCCACTCCAGGATCCAGTTGTATTCCGTGCTCTCGTCAAAGTAGGCAGGATGGCCCGATTGATGTGCACGCAAGCGCGAGATTGCCGCATCCAGCAAAGGCAGCGCCTCCGCACTGCGCTGAGCGGCGACTAGAAGCTGCGCCAAGCGCTCGACCGACCTGAGTTCCATCGGATGCTCCTGAACGCGCGTGCGCCATCGGGAGATCTCGGCGGCCATCGCGGTGTCGATATCGAGACGGGCGCCAAGGCGTTGCCGGACGGCAGCGAAGCGGTTGTCGATCCGAACGCCAATTAGCACGAAGGGCGAATTGACAGCCTGCAATGCGGTCACTGCGGCGTCGGAGTCCCCGTGATCCAAATGCGCCAGTGCCAGATCGCGCCAGAGTTCGTCGAGTCCGATGCCATCGTCTGGCGTGTAATGGGCATCGAACAATGCCTGCAACAGATCAAATCGGGCCCTGCTGTCGGCGAGGTTATCGGAAGAATAGGCTGTGTGCATCACCGCACGGTACGGGAGGGTAGGCAAAGAAGCAGGCCAATCATGCGCCAAGTGGGTAAGACAGGAGGTCTGTGCAGCCATGTCCTGCGTCAGCACGGCATTGAGATACCGCGAAGCCCATGTGTGCTGCTCTACATCGACTGCAGTTGGCGGATCCTTCGGAGAAGTTCGCGGCGCGTCAGTGCCGCACGCCGCCAGGCAGAGTAGGGCAATCGGCCCCAGGACTTTCGGGACACAACATTTCAAGCGTTTGTCCCTGGGGCATAGGACGGTCGTTGCCTCAGGCTGATTTGTGCGTTCATTGCTTGAAGACGATGCGCTACGGACCACCAGCCCTATCCGGCTCGCTGCTCTCCTTCAGATACGCAGCAGAAACAGTACCCAAACGCTGGGCAATCGGTAGCAGCGTCGGGTAGAACTGCACGAATGTGGTGTCGACCGCAGCGTGCGCGGCGTGGCACGCGTAGCAGTCGGCCGACTGAGGGATGAGCTTCCCGGTACGGGACCTATCGAACGAGGCAAAGACCCACCTGTCGCCGAAGCGCACTGAATCCCGAAGGTGCATCTCTATTCCCTGGGGTTCGCCCTGGAAGTTGCCGCTCCGATTGATTGAACCGTGCTGCCGGGCGGCGCGCACCTCGAGCACCATCACCGTTCCATCAGGCCAGTGACCGGTTGCAACAAAACCTTGGTACGCAACAGGGTTCACAAAGACGTTGTCGAAGTTGTGCCGGTCCGACTGCATCGAGGGGCTGTAGCTCATGTCAAAGCCGCTGCTCAGATACACCCAGTCGCGATAGTGCTCCGGAAATAGCAGGTGCCCGTCGGCCGTGTAGCGGGGGTCAGAGCCGGAAGAGTTCGGCTCCTGACTGATAGCCGGCGCGCCCGACCCGAGCAGTAGGCCAACGATCGCCAGCATAAGCTTCATGCGCTTGGAGCCGTTCCCGTTTTTCGTGAGCGCCGCCGGCTGTCGGCTATGCTCGGCATTCATTCCGACAATGCCCGGAAATCGCACTGCAGTCTACCGCAAAGCGATCGGGCGTATGGAACGCGACCCCATCGAAGGGAGCGCGTTCCATCACGGAAGCCCTCGCGTTGGATTACCTGAAAGTCGGTCGCCTTCAGCACATCGATCACTTGGTTGCCGCGGATGATCCGGACGTGGTGAACCGTCATGTCACCGGCATCCGGATTCCAGGTCACGGTAATGTTGCCGGCGCTCAGCGCTTCGGGCCGCAGGATCTTTACGCGGTAGGTCCTTCGGCCCAGCCCATGCGAGACTGGCGATGACCAATGTAACCGAGCCCACCCACGTCCGGCCGTAGTGCATGCGACTCCCCTCTCTTTTCAGATAGCGTGGAGAGCCCCTGGTGGGCAGTCAAGCGCACATTCTCGTCCAACTTCACATAGTCTCGGCCAGGCTGAAAGCGTGGTTCACTCTCAAGGATGGAGTAGCCAGCCTCCCCTTGAGGCCAGGAACGTGAAGCCGTACGGCGCCGAGGGCGCGATCGCGTCGGCCCGGCGCGCCACGTTGCATTCAGAATCCCAGCTCGCGGTGCGACCCTACGCGCACAAGCTGCAGCACGTCGCTGCCCGTCTTGCGGTAGATCATCACCAGATCCGGCTTCACGTGACAGTCCCGGAACTCCTTCCAGTCCCCGCGCAGCGGATGATCGACGTACCTGGCGGGCAGTGCCGTATCGGTCGCGAGCAGCGTCAGTACGGCCGGGAGCAGATTTTGAAGATCTCGATGTTTCGGGGTCGCAATGACCCGCTGCTAATCCCGCTTGAAAGCCTTGGTGCGCTCAATCCTTCGCATTGAGCTCCGCCATCAGATCCTCCACCCGCGCGAAGCCCTTGAGTTTTGCTTTCCTGGCTTCTTTCATCGCGCGGATCGTTTTGGCGTTCGGGCTCAACGGTTCGAACGGCAGCGCCTTCTCTCTGGCCACCCGCACCATGAGCAACCGAAACGCATCCGAGACGGTCAATCCCATCGCCGCCAGCACGGCTGCGGCCTCAGTCTTGGTCTTCTCATCAATTCGGGCTCTGACGACAGCGCTTTCGGCCATGCTCACTCTCCAGTGTCTGGGCCACAGTGTAGCTCAAATGCGCGGAGGGCTTGCGATGCCATCGCCGGGGCGCCTTCCGGGTGCTCGAAGAAGGTTTTGGGGCTTCCCTCTCGGCGATTGAATCGGGCAGGTATGCAGCTGGACGACCGCGCCCGAAAGAGAAAATGCCGTGAGAGTTGCTACGCGCCGGTGGGCACGTCGCGCGCGACATGCGCCCGCGTCGCCCGGGGAGCCCAGAATCGGGTCGCTATCTCGAGTAATGGCCCGGACCCGCTCGGAGCCGTCCGGTGGCTAGGGGCCGGACGCAGCCTGCAGCAGCGCCCGCAGGCGTTCCCACTGGAATGCCGGACCCGGATCGCTCTTGCGGCCCGGGGCGATGTCGCTGTGGCCGACCAGCGCGTCCGCACCCAGCGAGGGGTACGCGGCGCGCAGCGCGCGGATCAGTCCGGCCAGCGCCTGGTACTGCGCCGCCTCGTACGGCAGCTCGTCAGTGCCCTCGAGCTCGATGCCGATCGAGAAGTCGTTGCAGGCCTCGCGTCCTTCATAGCGCGACACTCCCGCATGCCAGGCACGCTGCTGGAACGGCACGTACTGGCTGATCACGCCACGCCGGTCGATCAGCGCGTGCGCCGACACCTTGAGCGACACGACCGCGTCGAAACGCGGATCGGCGGCGGCGGTCAGATCGCCGCAGAACAGCCGGTCGATCCACGGTCCCCCGAACTCCCCAGGCGGCAGGCTGATGCCGTGCACGACCAGCAGCTCCGGCACGGCTCCCGGGGGACGGGCATCGCAATGCGGGGACAGCACCTGGCGGGCCGCGCAGAGCAGCCCGGTCGGGACGTCGATCGAGGTGGCGCTGTGCATGACGGGACATGATGCCAAAATGGCGCCATGAGTTCACCGACCAATGACTCCCTGGCCCGGCGCGATCTGCAACACGTGTGGCATCCCTGCACGCAGATGAAGGACCACGAGCAGCTGCCGCCGATCCCGGTGCGCCGCGCGCAGGGCTGCTGGCTGGAGGACTACGACGGCCGACGCTACCTGGACGCGATCAGCTCGTGGTGGGTCAACCTGTTCGGGCACGCCAATCCCGAGATCAACGCCGCGGTCACAGCGCAGCTCGCGCAGTTCGAGCACGTGCTGCTCGCCGGATTCACGCACGAACCGGCGATCCGCCTGGCCGAGGAGCTCTGCCGGATCGCCCCACCCGGGCTCACGCGCTGCTTCTTCGCGGACTCCGGCTCCGCCGCCGTCGAGGTCGCTCTCAAGATGAGCTTCCATTACTGGCTCAACTGCGGCCGACCGCGCAAGCAACGTTACGTCACGTTGAGCAACAGCTACCACGGCGAGACCCTGGGCGCGCTCGCGGTCGGCAATGTCGAGCTCTACAAGCGCACCTATGAGCCACTGCTGATGACCGTGCGCACGGTGCCCTCGCCGGACTGCTTCGAGCGCGAGCCGGGCGAGAGCTGGGAGTCGCATTCGCGACGCCGCTTCGAGCTGATGGAAGATCTGCTGGCTCGCGAGGCCGACGACATCGCGGCCGTGATCGTCGAACCGCTCGTGCAATGCGCCGGCGGCATGCGCATGTACGATCCGATCTATCTGCGGCTGTTGCGCGCCGCCTGTGACCGCTACGGCGTGCACCTGATCCTCGATGAGATCGCCGTCGGCTTCGGACGCACCGGCACGATGTTCGCGTGCGAGCAGGCCGGGATCAGTCCGGATTTCCTGTGCCTGTCGAAGGGACTGACGGGCGGCTACCTGCCGCTGTCGGTTGTGCTCAGCGGCGAGCAGGTGTACGCGGCTTTCTATGCCGAACACGCCGCCCAGCGCGCATTCCTGCACTCGCACAGCTACACCGGCAATCCGCTGGCCTGCGCCGCGGCTTGCGCGACGCTCGGGATCTTCGCTCGCGACCCGGTGCTCGCGAACAACCAGCGGCTCGCGGACCACCTGCGGCAGCGACTGGGCGCGCTCGCCGCACACGAGCGGGTCGCCGAGGTGCGCCAGACCGGCATGATCGCGGCGATCGAATGTGTCGTCGACCGGGCCGGCCGCGAGCCCTGGCCGGCGTCCGAGAGGCGTGGCTGGCGTGTCCACCGCTTCGCGCTCGAGCATGGCGTGCTGCTGCGCCCGCTGGGCAGCGTGATCTACTTCATGCCGCCCTACGTGATCACGCCCGGGGAGATCGATCTGATGGTGGACGTGGCGCGCGCGGCGATCGAGCACGCATGCGCGTGACCCGATGCTTTATCGATACGCCGCTGTCCACGGGCGCGACGCTGGTACTCCCTGCAACCGCCTCTGCCCATGTCGCGCGCGTGCTGCGCCTGCGCGCGGGTGCCGCGCTGACGCTGTTCGATGGGCGCGGCGGCGAATTCGAGGCCTCGATCCACGCCGTGGAGCGCTCCGGCGTGAGCGTGCTGGTCGGGGCGCACGTGCCGACTGAACGCGAGTCGCCGCTCATGGTGACGCTGCTGCAATGCCTGGCGCGCGGCGAGCGCATGGACTTCATCGTGCAGAAGGCCACCGAGCTGGGCGTGACGCAGATCATCCCGGTGCACAGCGAACACGGTGTGGTACGGCTCGCGGATGCGGCTGCTGAGAGGCGCCGCGCACACTGGCAGTCGGTGGCGATTGGAGCCTGCGAACAGAGCGGCCGCAACCGTGTACCGATGGTCCTGCCGGTCCAGGCACTCAGCGAAGCCTGCGCCGCACCGCCCGGCGCCGCGCACCGCCTGCTGCTCGAGCCGGAGGCGCCGCGCTCGCTGGCCGCTGTAGTCGCAGAGGCCGGCACGGCGGCCGGCGGCGCCGCGTACGCGCTGCTGGTCGGCCCCGAGGGCGGACTGAGCGAGGCGGAGTCGGCACTAGCGCGTCGCGCCGGATGGAGCGCGTGTCGGCTGGGTCCGCGTGTGCTGCGCACCGAGACCGCGCCGCTCGCAGCACTCGCCGCGCTGCAGATGCTGGCCGGGGATTTCGCCGCCTGAGCGCGGCGCCTGCAGGCGCGGCCTACGCCTGACGGGGCGGCATCTCGACCGGGACGATCTCGAGCTGCGAGAGCTGCGTGCGCCGCAGAATGGTCAGCGCCAGCGTATCGCCGATGCGCCAGCGGCTCAGGAAGCGGTGCAGCGCATCGACGCTGTCGATGGTCTGCGACTGCGCACGCACGATGATGTCGCCGATGCGCAGGTCCGAATCGGCTGCCGGCGTATGCGGCTCGCGCGTCACGATCTCGAGCGCGTGCTCGGCGGGCAGGTCCAGTGCGCGCACCAGCCGGCGATCGAGCCGGCGCGTGCGCCCCGCGACGCCAAGGAAGGCCCGGCGCACGCGGCCGTGCGAGAGCACTTCGGAAATGACCCATTCGGCAGTCGGGGCGGGCACGGCGAAGCCGATGCCCTGCGCGGCGGCGATGATCGCGGTATTGATCCCCACCACTCGCGCGCGTGCATCGACCAGCGGACCGCCGGAATTGCCGGGATTGAGCGGCGCGGTATGCTGGACGATGCCCTCGATCAGGCGTCCGTCGCTCGCTCGCAGCGTGCGGCCTTGTGCGCTGACCACCCCGGCGGACACGGTGGCCTCGAACCCGAACGGATTGCCGATCGCCACCACCAGCTGCCCCGATCGCAGCGCCGCCCGCGCCGCCAGCGGCGCCGCGGGCAGGCCGGAACCGGCCGCGCGCAGCACCGCGAGGTCGGTCGACGCGTCCTGCGCGATCACGGTCGCAGCGATGCTGTCCCCATCTATCAGCGTGATCCCGACGCGCGCCGCGTGCTGCACGACGTGCTGGTTGGTCAGCAGGTAGCCGTCCGGAGTCACGATCACGCCCGAGCCGCCGCCGGCCGGCACGATGCCATCCTGGCGGGCCCGGCCCACGTGCACGCTGACCACGGCGGGACCTACGCGGTCGACGACCGCGACCACGGCGCTCGAATAGGCGTCGAGCGCTTCCGCGCCGGGCGGGTCCGGGGGGACCGCCGCGGTGGCAATGGCAGGGATGTCGTTGCTGTCCATCGGGGCTACCTGCCATGGGGCCGGTGCCGCGCGAATTCAAGCGAACGCGGACGGGCGCCCGGAATCAGCCCGCGTCGCGCTCCGGCACGACCGAGGTTTCTTCCGCCACCATGCGCTCGAGGTGCTCGAGATCGGGTACCAGCGGCGTCTCGTTGAGCATGCGGACCTGGCACACGACCGGGATGCGGTCGGGGAAGCTGCGGGTGTTGTCGGGCCGCACGACGTCGCTGCTGACCCGCACCAGCTGCGGAAAGCCCTGTGAGACGATCGCCAGGTATCCGGCTTCGATGTGGGCGCCCAGCGCATGGAACACGACGATGCGCGAGCGCCCCCCGGCCGGTGGAATCGGCAGCCCGCAGGCCCCCTCGAACGAGATCAACGGCAGCGAGCGCGCGTTCCAGTTCACGAGCCCCAGGTACCAGGCGGGGGCGCCCTCCATCGGCGTCGCGGTCTGGTAGCCGATCACTTCGGCGACGCAGGCGCGCGGTACCAGCAGGCGCGCATCGGCCAGCGGGATGAGCAGGCTGTAGACCTCGGCGATGCGTTCGCTCATCGCGCCGTGCCTGCGGCCCGCGTCGCAGCGCGCCGCTGCGCCACCAGCGGCGTGATCGCATCGATGAGCTGGCTCTCCTGGTATGGCTTGCCCAGGTAGTCATCGACGCCGAGCTCGATCGCGCGCGCCCGGTGCTTCTCGCCGACGCGCGAGGTGATCATGATGATCGGGATGTCGTGCAGGCGCGGATCACCGCGCACATGCGCCGCCACCTCGTAGCCGTCCATCCGCGGCATCTCGATGTCCAGCAGGATGATGTCCGGGATGTTCTCGGCCAGCAGCGCCACTGCGTCCATGCCATCGCGGGCGGTCAGCACCCGCATGCCGTTGCGCTCGAGCAGGCGCTGGGTCACTCGGCGCACGGTGATCGAGTCATCGACCACCAGCGCACAGATGCGTCGGTCGCTGCGTTCGCGCGGCACCGTCGGCGCGCCACGCCCGCGCCATTCGGCACGCACCAGCGCACCGATGTCGAGGATGATCACGACGCGCCCGTCGCCGAGGATGGTCGCACCGGAAATGCCGCGGATGCTTGAGATCTGCGGCCCCACGGGCTTGACGACGATCTCGCGGCTGCCGACCAGTTCATCGGCCACGAGCCCGGTGGAGTGCTCGCCGGCGCGCACCAGCACCACCGGTATGGTCACATCCTGCTCCGGCAGTGGCGAGGCCTCCATCCCGACGTATACCGCCAGAGTCTGCAGCCGGTATTTCTGTCCGCCGTAGCTGAAAGTGGCGCCATCGGCGCGCAGGTGTCCCGCGACTTCGTCGCGCGGCAGGCGCACCACTCCCTCTACGGTCGGCAGCGGAAGCGCGTAGTACTCATCGCCGGTGCGCACGACCAGCGCGTGGCTGATCGCCAGCGTGAACGGCAGCTTGATCGTGAAGCTGGTCCCGAGCCCGGCGCGGGTCTCCATGTGCAGCGCGCCGCCGAGCTTCTTGATCTCGGTGGCAACCACGTCCATGCCGACGCCCCGACCGGCCTGCTGTGTCAGGGCATTCGCGGTCGAAAAGCCCGGCTCGAGCACCAGCTGCATCACGTCCTCGTCCGACAGCGTCTGGTCGGCGCGGATCAGGCCCAGCGCCAGGCCCTTGTCGCGGATGGCGGCGAGATTCATCCCGGAGCCGTCGTCGCTGACGTCGACGACCACCTCGGCGCCCTCGCGCCGCAGCCGCAGATGGATGTGTCCGGTCTCGTCCTTGCCCGCGGCCCGCCGGCGTTCCGGCGTTTCGATGCCGTGGACGACGGCGTTGCGCATCATGTGCTCGAACGGCGGCAGCATGCGCTCGAGCACCTGGCGGTCGAGCTCGCCCGAAGCGCCCTCGACGATCAGCTCCGCGCGCTTGCCGGTATCGGCCGCCGCTTCGCGCACGATGCGGGCCAGGCGCTGCACGTGGCGCTGGAACGAGACCATGCGCGTGCGCATCAGGCCGTTCTGCAGCTCGGTGACGGTGCGCGACTGGTGCTGCAGCAGCGTCTGGGCCTCCCCGATCAGGTTCTCGAGCAGCCCCTGGATGCTGCCCACGTCATTGGCCGACTCGGCCAGCGCACGCGAGAACTGCTGGATCGAGGAGTAACGGTCCAGCTCGAGCGGATCGAATTCCTGTCGATGTCCGGGTTCGTTGTCGTGCCGATGCAGGATCTGCGCCTCGGTCTCGATCTCGAGCTTGCGCAGCTGCTCCTTCAGTCGCGTCACCGTGCGCGACAGCTCGCCAAGATTGAATTCGATCGCGCCGAGCTGCTGCTCGAGCCGCGCGCGGGCGATGCTGACCTCGCCGGCATTGTTCAGCAGCTGATCGAGCAGCTCCGCGTTCACGCGGGCCATTTCGACGCGATCGCTGGCGACCACCGGCTCGCGACCCGGAGGCAATGGAGCGGCAGCCGCCGGCAACTCGGAGGGGGGCGGCGGCGCGGCTGGCGCCGGCGCGGCTGGCGCCGGCGAGACGCTGCCGCCTGCGGGAACCGGCACGGCCGGCGCTATCTCGGCCACGAGTCGCAGCGGCTCGGCCGTATCCCGCGCCGGCGCTGATGCCGCGGCCGGCGGAGCTGCAGCCGCGACCGACACTCGCGCGCTGGGCGGCTCGACGCGTAGCGGCACGTCCGCAGCGCGCGCCGTATCGGCCGGCGCGGATTCCACGGTTCCGCCGGCAGCGATCGCATGAATGCGCTCGATGAGTTCCGGCGCGCCGGCGGCCGCGCGGCCCTGCGCGATGGCCTCGCGCATCCGCGAGAGTTCATCGAGCGCCTGCTGTGCGACGCCGCGCGCCAGCTCGTCGGCATTGGACAGTCCGCTCTCGATCCGGGTGATCAGGCTCTCCAGCTCGTGCGCAAGCTCGCCCATCGCCAGGATGCCCGCCATGCGGGCCCCGCCCTTGAGCGTGTGCAGCGGACGGCGCAGCGCCGCCACCTGCGAAGGATCGTGCGGATCAGAATTCCACGCGGCCAAAGCCGCTTCCGCGGACTCGAGCAGTTCGACCGCCTCCTCACTGAAGATCGCCGCGATCTCCGGGTCGAATTCAGCCACCGGCGTACTGGCGCGGGCCGGCGTCGATGTCGGAGCTCCACCCCCGGTGGCGCTCGCCATGGCGCCGTCGCGCTCCCCGCCCGGGCGCGACAGGCTGATGCTGCTGCGTTCGGCCAGCGCGGCGGCTTCGGCGATGCGCCGATCGAGCGCGAGTTCCGCGCGCGCGATACGCGCCCGCAGCGTATCGTGGACCACGAAGAAGCCAGTGCCCTCGTCCAGGTGGCCGGCAACCTCCTCCATCGCGTTCATGCCGTCGCCGAGCAGCACCAGGTCCGAATCGTCCAGTCCGATGCCGCTGTCGAAGGACTTGCGCAGCCAATGGTTGATCGGCTCAGCCAGCCGCATTCCGTGGCGCGCCTCGGCCATGGTCGAGCTGCCGACCAGCGTATGGCAGGCGCGGAATACATCTTCGGGCAGCACGTGCGGGGCCGGCTGCGCGCGCTCCCTTGCGATCCATCCGCGCACCGCGACGACATGGCTCGCGGTCTCGCGCGCATAGATCTCGCGCAGCGCGGCATCTGGTGCCTGGGACTCGGCGGCGCCCGGCGCTGGCGCAGGCTGACCGGACAGTGCCGGTGCGCTCACCGTAGCCACGGCGCTGGCCGGCAGCACCGTCGTCAATTCGTCCATCGCCGCCGCGTCGGACCGCGTCGGCCCGTGCGATGCCGCCACCATCGTCGGCCCCACCGGCAGGACGGTCGGCAACTCGCGGCCGCTCGCCAATGCATGAGCGCGCGCGGCCAGCGGCGTGACGTCCGTGCGGCCCGATGCGCCCGCCTCGAGTTCGGCGACCAGCTGCGGCAGTACGTTCACCGCCATGCGCAGAGTCTCGAGCACCGGCGGCGATCGCTGCAGGGTACCGTCCAGCAGCCGGTTGAGCAGATTCTCGACCGCCCAGGCGAACTCACTGATATGACGGGCCTGCACCATGCGCCCGCTGCCCTTGAGCGTATGAAAGGACCGGCGCAGCACCAGCAGTGCGTCGCCCTCGAGCGGATTGTGATCCCAGAGCGGGAACTGCTCGGTGATCCGGGACACCTCCTCGTTCGCCTCCTCGATGAACAGGCGGATCAGTTCGGGATCGGGTGCCGTCTGCTGAGCCGGCGCATCCGGTGCGGCCGTGAGCACCGGTGGGGTGCTCATCGCGCGACCGTGCTTGTGCACGTCGGTGGTCGCCTCGGCCTGCTGGCCTGCGCCGGGCGCGCCGGCCTGAGGCAGCGGCTGGATACGCAGGGTCCTGGAATAGCTGCCGGGATTGAGCGGCGGCACCGTCGGCACCGCGCGCTCGGGAGCGCGGGACAGCAGGTCCAGGCAGCTGCGCGCGTTATCGAGCATGTACCAGGGGTCACTGCGACCGGCCTGCAGCGTCTCGATGTAGTACTCGAGACTCACGATCGCGTCGGCCAGCCGATCGAGGTACTCGCCTGCCAGGCTCGTGCCGCCAGGCTGCATGACCCGCCGCAGATGCTGCGTGATCTCCTCGATGATTTCGACCGCGCGCGTCTTGCCGAGCATCAGCAGGCCAGCCTTGATGCCGCGCATGAGCTCGGGCCAGTTGTCGAAGCCGGCGGTATCGAGCGTACCGCTGACGTTCTGGGCGACGTATTCCTTGATGCGTGCGAGGTTGACGACGCATTCGCGCAGCACCGCACCCTGGACCTGCTGGAAGTCGAGGTCCGGAGCCTCGCCCTCGCCTTCCGCGGGCTTGCGCCGCGGCAGGATCAGGCCGACGAGTTCGTCATCGAGGTGGTCTTCGACGTTGATCAGGCTCGCGGCCACCTGCACCAGGGTGGTTTCGTCGGCCGGTTCGCGGCCGGCGACGATCGCCTCGAGCCTGCCGGTCGCCTCCTGCACGCGCGCGCGCAGTTCTCCGAGGCCGAGCACGCCTAAGGTGTCGCCGATCTTCTTGAGCAGCACCAGCTGCGGCACCAGCTCATCGGGCTGCCCGCCTCCGCGCCGCACGAAGATATCCAGCACATCCTTGACCTTGGAAAGGTCTTCCCGAATCGCGGCCGCGACGGTCTGCATCAGCTTGATCGACGGCGCGGAAAGATTCTCGCGTTCCTGCTCGATCGATTCGTCGACCGGCAGCAGTTCCCCTAAGCGGAACGACGCCCGTACTGCCGCGACGCGTGGGCCCGCGCTCGAGCAGCGTGCGATGTAGTACAGCAGGTTGTTCAGCAGCTCCACCGGCGGCGACTGCGCGTAGCGTCCTTCGCCCTGCTCGTAGAGCCGCTTCATCTCCCGGTCGGCAAGCCCGAGCAGGCGTTTGACGGAGATGCTGCTCTCCACGCCGTTCTCGCGCAGTGCCTCGAGCAGCGCACCGACGACCCACCACAGCTGGAATACCGATTGCTGCGTGGCGACCTGCTCCAGGCGGATCGCGACGGCCCCGAGGATCTCGAGGTTCTGTTCGGCGCGCTCGCCGCGGATCCAGCCGATCAGTCCGGTCTGGAAGCGCGAGCGCAGCCGACGCGCCCATTGGGCCACGGTCAGCGGCGCCTCGCCGGGCGCCGGCGCCGCCGGCTGTGCCTGGCGGTCAGACTTGAGATTGAGCAGCAGCAGCGTGCCTTCCGACAGCAGAGCACTGCCACGTACCGCGCGCAGATCATTGAGCAGCGGCAGCAGCACGAGAGCCAGGTCGCGGCCTCCCGCCAGCACCCGCTCCAGGTAACCGGGAAGCTGCACGATCGCACGCATCAGGGCGTCCAGCGCCTCGGCCTGGTTGCGCAGCTCGGCCCCGAGATCGATCAGGTAGCTCGCGACCTGCTCCATCTCCTCGGCCAGCAGCGCGGCGCCATAGATCTCGAGCATGCGCAGTACGCCCTGCACCTGATGCAGTTCGTGGCGGCAACGTTCGAGCAGGCCCAGGTTCCCGGGCTGCTCGACATGGGCCTCGAGCGCCACACGCCCCTCGGTGAGCGCGACGTTGATCTCGCGCGCGACCGATTGCAGGGTTTGCGTCGCCAGCTCAGTCATGCAGCTTGCTCACGGACTGACATTCGGTGCCCCGCAGCGCCGTGTCACGAGCCGCCGAGCGCCTTGATCTTGGGGCCAGGAAAGCCGGCGGAGGGCGAATTGGCCATGCCGGCGACCGTGGGCGCACCGGCGGCCGCGGACACGGTGCCGGAAATGGCCGTATTCGCGCCGGAGGTGCCGGTTCGATGCATGCCGGTGGTCTCGGTCGCTCCCGGGAGCCGGAAGCCGGAGATCGACTTGCGCAGCGCGGCGGACAGGTCCGCGAGTTTCACGATCGCCTGCGAAGTGGCGCTGGTCGAATCGGCCGACTGCGCACTGATCTCCCGCAGGACCTGCATGTTGCGCGCGAGGTTCTGTGCCGCCACCGACTGACTGCGGGCACTGGCCGAGATGTTCTGCACCAGGCTGGCGATCTGATTGGATACCTGGTCGATCTCCAGCAGCGCTGCACCCGCGTTCTCCGCCAGCAGCGCGCCCCCGACCACATCGGTGGTGCTGCGCTCCATCGACACGACCGCCTCATTGGTGTCGGTCTGGATCGTGCGCACCAGCACCTCGATCTGCTTGGTGGCATTGGCGGCCCGCTCGGCCAGGCGCTGCACCTCGTCGGCGACGACGGCGAAGCCGCGGCCGGCTTCGCCCGCCATGGACGCCTGGATCGACGCGTTGAGCGCGAGGATATTGGTCTGCTCGGCGATGTCGCTGATCAGCTCGACGATGTTGCCGATCTCCTGTGAACTCTCGCCGAGCCGCTTGATGCGCTTGCTGGTGTCCTGGATGGTCTCGCGGATCGCGTTCATGCCGTCGATCGTGCGCCGTACGGCGTCCCCACCCTTGTGCGCCACGTCGACGGAGTGGCGCGCGACGTCAGCGGCGCGCTCGGCGTTGCCCGACACCTCCTCGATCGATGCGGCCATCGCGCTGATCGACTCGGTAGCCGATCCGATCTGCTTGGACTGGGCGCTGCTCGCGCGCGCCAGATGCGAGGACAGCGCCTGGGTCTGCCGCGCCGCGCTATCCAGCTGGATGGACGAGGTGCTGATCGTCGCCACGAGCTTGCGCAGTGCCTCGACTGCGTAGTTGACCGAATCGGCAATCGCTCCGGTGATGTCCTCGGTCACCGTCGCCTGCACCGTCAGGTCGCCCTGCGCCAGGTTCGACATCTCGTCGAGCAGGCGCATGATGGCCTGCTGGTTGCGATCGGTCTCGTGCCGCTGCGCGTCGGCCGCGCGCTGCGCCTGGTTCGCGGCGGCGGCCGCACGGCGCAGGAACGAAAACAGCAGCGATAGCGGGATCAGCGCGGCGAAGGCCGCGACCGCGGCGATCCAGGCCGGCCATCCGAGCGCCGGCAACAGGAATGCACCGAGCGCCGAGAGCACCATGAGCACTGCCGCCCCGATGGCCAGGGATTGTGGGCCGCTCGAGGTGCCCGACCCGTTACCGCTCATGCGCTCGCCTCCATGAATGCCGGATCTTCCAGCAGCGCGCGCAGGCCCAGCACCGGCCAGTGCTCGCCGGCGCGCCGGAACGAACCGGCGACATAGCGCTCGCAGCGCACGATCGTCGGCGGTACATCGGCCGTGAAATCGGCGTCGGCAAAGCGGCGAAATCCGAGAACCTCGTCTACCAGCAGCCCGGCGGGAATCTCGCGATGGTTGGCCACCACCACACGGGTATTGCGCGAGGCCGGCGTGACGCCGCTGCCGAGAAAGGCGCGCAGGTCGATGACGGGCAGCAGCTGGCCGCGCAGGTTCGCGAGCCCGAGTATCCAGCCGCGGGCCCCGGGCACACGCGTGAGCGGCGCAGGCACGCCAAGCACTTCACGTGCCTCCTCGCGCGCCACGAGATACAGCTCGCCGGCCATGCGCAGGGCCACACCGACCCAATCGCCAGCCTGGGAGCTGTCGGCGGCCGCGGTGGCGGTGACCGCGCGACCGCGCCGCTCGAGCTCGACCAGGAGCTCGAACGGCCGATCGCGCAGACTTTTCAGCGCAAGACTCTCCTGCATGTCAAGCGGCAAGCGTCGCCTGTGCCTTCTCGACCAGCTGGTCCGGCGATACCGGCTTGATCAGATAGTCGACCGCACCCTGCCGGAGGCCCCAGACGCGATCCGCCTCCTGTCCCTTCGATGTGACCATGACAATGGGTATTCTCTGGGTGTCCGGATCGTTCACCAGCGTGCGGGTCGCCTGGTAGCCGTTGATGCCGGGCATCACGATGTCCATGAAGATCAGATCCGGGTGCATCTGGCGCGCCAGCCGGATGCCCTCGGCCCCGTCTACGGCGACCGCGGTCCGGTAGCCGTGCCGCTCGAGAGCCTTCTGCATCACGTGCACTTCGGTCGGCGAGTCATCCACGATCAGAATCAGTGCCATCGATTCATCTCCCGATGTGCGATTCAATCGCGCCGAGCAGCTCGTCCTTCGTGAACGGCTTGGTCAAATAGTGCTCCGAGCCGACGATACGGCCGCGGGCGCGATCGAACAGACCGTCCTTCGAGGACAGCATGATCACGGGAATGGAGCGGAATACCTTGTTGTGCTTGATCAATGCGCAGGTCTGGTAGCCATCGAGCCGCGGCATCATGATGTCCACGAACACGATATCCGGCTGGTGATCCGCGATCTTGGTGAGCGCGTCGAAACCATCGACTGCCGTGAAGACTTCGCAGCCCTCCTTGGCCAGCAGCGTCTCCGCGGTACGCCGGATGGTCTTGCTGTCGTCGATGACGAGAACCTTCAGCCCCTGCAGCTGCGGTCCGCCCGACGCACCCAGGGGTCCGCCGCGCTCCTCCGCTGTCGTTTCCATGCTCCGAACCCTCCGGGTGGCCCGAGTCCCAAGGCAAGAAATGACCTCGGCGATTCGCTCCGCGTTTTAACATATCGGCACCCCCCCCGCTATGCCGCCTCCGTCACGTTTTTGAGAGCTCGGGAGGCGGGTGGTTACGCGCACGGGCGTGGTGCGGAACATAATCCGGTTGGTGCGGCCAATCGCGGCCCTGGCAAGGACTGGAGCATGACGAGCAAGCAGACGCGTCTGGCCGTGGTCATGGACCCGATCGAGCGCATCAAGTTCGAGAAAGACACGACGCTGGCGCTGCTGCGGGCAGCTGCAGCCCGCGGCTGGTCATTGCACTACCTGGAGCCGCAGGACCTGCGGTTGCGCGACGGCGTGGCCGAGGGCCGCAGTCGGCCGCTGCGCGTGCACGACGACGCATCGCACTGGTTCGAGCTCGGCGAGGGCGCAGTCGGCCCGCTCGGCGGGTTCGACGTGATCCTGATGCGCAAGGACCCGCCCTTCGATACCGAATACATCTATATGACCTACATCCTCGAGCGCGCCGAGCTCGCCGGCACACTGGTGGTGAACCGCGCGCGTGGCCTGCGCGACATGAACGAGAAGGTCTACACCGCCTGGTTTCCGCAGTGCTGCGCGCCCACGCTGGTGACGCGCGACATGCGCGAGATGGCGGCGTTTGCCGCACAGCACGGCACGATCGTGGTCAAGCCCCTGCATGGCATGGGCGGACATTCAATCTTCGTGGTGGGGCCGGGCGACAAGAACGCACGCGTGGTATTCGAGACCCTGACCGGCGATGGCAGCCGCTTCGCGATCGTGCAGAAATACCTGCCCGAGATCGTCCGGGGCGGGGACTCGAGGGTGCTGCTGGTCGATGGCGAACCGCTGCCGTTCGCGCTGGCGCGCATCCCGAGCGCGGAGGATCACCGCGGCAACCTGGCGGCCGGCGCCACCGGTGTCGGCCGGGCGCTGACCGACCGTGACCGCTGGCTCGCGGCGCAGATCGGGCCCGCGCTGCGGGCGGCCGGCATGCTGTTCGTCGGGCTGGATGTGATCGGCGGCTACGTGACCGAGATCAACGTGACGAGCCCGACCGGCGTGCGCGAGCTCGAGCGCCAGTTCGGCATCGATGTCGGGGGGCTGCTGTGCGATGCGATCGCGCGAGCACTCGCTGTCCGTCCATCCCCGGCGACCGGCGCCCCGGCCGTCTAGGCGCGCGGGGGCTATACTTTCCCGGTGTCCCCTCTTCCGCAGCCCAAGCGCGGCACGACCGGTGCGCTCGCCGAGGGTCGTGCGCCGGTGCGCGATCGGCTGATCGCGATGCTGTGCCTGACAGCGCTGCTGCACGCGATCCTGATCCTGGGACTGACATTCACGAGCGGCATCCGCGTCGGGGGGGCCGACGCGCCGCAGCTCGATGTGCTGCTGGTGACCGACGAGGTACCGGAGGCAGCCGCGAACCCCCATGCTGCGTACCTCGCCCAGCGTACGCAGAACGGCAGCGGCAATGCTGACGCGTCACAGCGTACCGGCAGCCCTGCC
>Ga0265334_10000137_pt1 | contig 46220 bp, 40 predicted proteins | sample 42023metaG_FD_192442 | JGI IMG/M metagenome (GOLD analysis project Ga0265334, IMG submission 192442) | Rhizosphere microbial communities from Carex aquatilis grown in University of Washington, Seatle, WA, United States - 4-20-23 metaG | ecosystem: Host-associated > Plants > Roots > Rhizosphere...
GAAGGCATGTCGGCAAGCCGTCGCAATGCTTCTTTTTCGCGCTCCTGGCCTTCGACTTCAATTAAGTACTTTTCTGCCATGTCGTCCTCGACGCTAAGGGAGATGTCTGGGCCCAACTGTGCGGCATCGCTGTCACGATCGCCATACTTTACGCGTCCTGCCGTCGCATACAGAATGCGGCTGGGGGTAGGGGACACGGACGGCCAGGGAGAAGGGGATGCGCAGAACGATAACCGCGGCGTTCCTGGTGATCAGCATTGTCAGCCCGTTTTGCTCTTGGGCAGATGCCACTCAGCCGCCAGCACCTTCGGCGGCAGCGTCCTCAGTAGCTGTTCCTGACGATGGCCGCGGCTACGTCAATTCTAGCGGCAACTGGGTGCACTCACCGGTTCATGCCGATTCGCCGCCTGTCGGTGCCTCGGCGCAATGCCGTGACGGCACATACAGTTTCAGTCAGCATCGCCAAGGAACGTGCTCGCATCACGCTGGTGTAGCGAAGTGGTTATAAGCTCCAGGCGTCACCGCCTCCGCTTCGCCCCGCGCTTTCCCCCAACCCAACCGGTTTCGGGTTGAGACCGTGGGACTATGGTGCTCTGTATTGAATTCAGAAATGCGACTGCTTGATCGAACCCTGATTCGCTTCGTTCAACCATATCCATCGGTCGAATTTGACCACCTTCGAAGCCTGGATGGTATTGAGTAGCCCACACCCCGCCGTCGAGCTCATTTCCGAAAACGTTCGCCAGCTCGAGGTAGAAGCGTCGGCAGCGGTCACGTTGCTCGTTCGTTGGGATGCTGCCTGTTGGATATGCAGGCGTAAGGTCGCGATCGGACATGAGCTGCATTTTACCGGGAGCCGTGCCGTCGTAGACTGTATCCGTGTGTGCGAACTACGAAGCCGCCACGGCCGCTGCCATTGAACGACGGCGAGGAACCAAGCCGGTCTTTACTTACGGTGAGGTCTACCCGGGCCGCGTGGCGCCGCTGATCACCAACGACGGCAGCAGGAGAAGAAGGAGCAACGCTGTACGATCATGGTCGAGTGCCGGGGGCGGCGCGGAAGGCAAAGGCACTCTGCGGAGTCGCCACCTTGCCAGTGGCGCGTTGTGTCGGACGCGGTCCATCTTATCCGTCTCAACCAGAGGGCAATTTCGACTTGTCGCGAGGCGGCGGCTGAAACGAAGAAAGAACAACGCCGCGCCATTACCGTGCCTTGAACCGCTGTGCAGCGGCACCTGTCGTGTCACGCACGGTTGGAAGACATAAAGTCAGTGGCGGAATTTTGGCGTGGATTCCGTAACATGCGCTGTATCCGGAATTTGCAATAGTAGAAATTATTGGTATCCAAAGTCATTGATGTTCGTGGTTTTGGAACATGAGTTGCGCGTAATATGCAGGCGCAGGGTTAGGGGAGCTATCTCGAATGGCGAGCGGTCGCATTCGTCTGCGGCACGTCGACCGTGACATTGATTGGCTCCTGAACCTCCGAGTGTTCGATTGCGCGCCTCGGGCTATTCGCAGCGGGCACGCGGTCGATGGCGAAGTTCTGCAACATTCGTCGTATTAGATATATCAGCAACAACATTGAACGGGGATTCACGTGGAAAGACGCGACGGCGGAACGGCAGGACGTGTACGGACGCTTTTTGGGAAGATCGTCCGGGGTTCATCAAACGTGGCCGAGCACGTTGGCAACAAAGCCGGGATCGAGCGTGAGACCGTTGACGAGGGTTACCCTCTTGCAAAGGCGCATTCAGTTTCCATGCAGACTGGCGGCCGACTCATTTCGCCCGGTGCGAAATGGGCCGCAATAATTTCCTGCTTGTTTGCTTTTACGGTCCCCGATGCCGTGGCGGGTGGTGTTGAGCGCTCGCCAGTTAACGATGACGCCGGAGTAGGCGCATCCGGGATTCCTGAAGTCGTTGTTACTGCACCGGATTTGTCGACGAGTTTGGACCTCAATTTCGAAAGTGGTTTTGAAACCAATATCCCGGTCTATAAGGATCCGATCCGTCCCAAAACTCCCTCCGATCAGAAAAAGGACGGGCCCGATCAGAAGGGGTGCTCGACGATGTCGAATCACCCGGTGATCATCCAAGATGGCAACAAGGTCCTGCCAGAGACCGATTTCCAGACGCATCACCTCAATCCCATCCATCTGACGCGCACGTACAACCACTACAACACCGCGACCGGAATTTTCGGTAAAAACTGGACTTCGAACTACGATCCATCTCTATTTTTCACGCTCAGTAACGGTACGTCCTGCGGCGCGGTTCCCGGACAGACGTCCAGCTGTGTGCAGCCCGCTTCCAGCGTCACGACGGTCGCGGCAATTGCATCGGATGGTTCCACGACCAGCTACACATGGAACGCGACCGATCAGCGTTGGGAGAATAGTTCGCCCGACGCTGACGATTGGTTCATCCGTAACGCCGACGGTAGTTGGACACGCAACGCCAAGAGCGGAGCGGTCGAGAACTACAACGTGCAGGGTTTCGTTACCTCCGTTGCCAATCCGACGGGGATCGGCATGAGCTTCTCCTACACCTCAAATTACCTGACAACCGCCACGCATTCCAATGGTCTGAGTGTCCATTTTAATTGGTTTTATGGTCTGCTCACATCGGTGGTCGACCCGGCTGGCAACACATATTCGTATGAATATAACTCGAATGGTTACCTTTCCCAGGCGATCTATCCCAACGCTACGGGCCACGCGCGCACGTATTATTACGAAGACACCCGATTCCCGAATGCCTTAACCGGGATTGCCATCAATGGTGTTCGCTACAGCACGTATAGTTACAATAGCTACGGCCAAGTTTATCAAAGTGGGTTGTCCGGGGGGGTCGAACAATTAACGTTTGCCTATAACGGCAGCACTTCGACCACCATTACCAATGCTGCGGGCGCAGTCACTACCAACAGTTATTCCCTCATTCAGGGGCAGTACAGGCTCGTGAGTGTGGGCCAGTCTCATGTAACGGGTTGTCGCAACGTCATGGCGACGACCTTCTACGATGTTTACGGCCACCCTTCTTATTCTTATGACCAAAATGGAAACGAGACGACCTATACGTACAGCAGCAATGGCTTGCCGCAGGATGTTATCTCCGGAGCAAACCGTTCAGGTCAGCAGGAAGAGACGCAGTACACCTGGGATACAACAAAAAACCGGGTAACGAATATCAAGACTCTTGGCCCCAATTCCTCGCCGATCGCTAACACAGTCTATAGCTACTATCCCGATAGCTCACCAGCAAAGAACCGACTGCAATCCGTTACGGTCACTAATCTTACAGCGAACGGCGTGCCCAACCAGGCTCAGACCACAACCTATTCTTACGCCTTCTACGCTAGCGGCATTCCGTCCCAGATAATTGTGAGTGGCCCGTTGGCCGGATCGAAGGGTTATCAGGCGAGTAATTACGATGGTTATGGCGACCTTACCAGCGTTTCTGATGTCGCTGGTAACACGACAACGTATTCGTATACCAATACGGGTCTTGGTCTACCGAGCCAGGTAACCGATCCGAACGGTGCGGCGATCGCTTACGGATACGACGCCCTGGGGCGTATGGTTTCAATGCAACCGTTGCACGACGGGATTTCTCCAACGACGACATTCAGCTATGACGGCATGAATCATCTTACTCAGGTCAAATACCCTGATCTCAGCTGGATTCAATACGGATACGACGCTGCCGGACGGCGTACCAGCATCGCCACCAGTGAATCAGCCTCCGATAAAACAACATTCACATATTCGGTGCTGAGCACGTTGAGCAATGTCACCATCGGAGTGCCGGGAAGCACAACCTATTACTCTCACAGCTGGACCCCCGATTCCGTGGGGCGCCCTCTGACCGAGTTCGGCAACCATCAACAATATATCCAGTATTCCTACGATGGAAATGGCAATCTTAAGACGCTGACGGATTCATTAGGAAACGTTAAAACATATACGTACACCGCTCATAATCAGGTGAGTACCGTTACCGATCAATATGGCACAGCGGGCCAAAATGCCGTCGTGACCTACACGTACGACAACCCCTCGCATACGGCCACGGTGCTTGACGCGAAGGGCATGACCACATCCTCCAGCTACGACGGCTTCGGACATCTGATCCAGCTCAGTAGCCCTGACAGCGGAATTACCACATATAGTTACGACGCGCAAAATCGCCTCACACAGATGATGCGTGCCGACGGTACGATCACGAGCTACAGCTACGATAATCTAAATCGAATCAAACAGATCCAGGCTGGCAGCGCGGTCAAGACATACACGTATGACACCTGCACTTACGGCATTGGCCAGCTCTGCAGTTTCAGTGATAGCAGCGGATCAACCAGCTATACCTATCGTCAGAACGGCATTCTAGCTTCGCAGACCAATGTCATCAGCGGCACAAGTTATACGACGAGCTGGTCTTACGATGCGCGCGATCGCGTCGCCGGCATCAGTTACCCTGGCGGCAACAGCGTAAGCTATGGTTATACCGGAGCCACCGCTCTGTCCAAGATCACCTCCGTGAATGCGGTAGTGAATGGCGTAAGTCAAAGTGTTGCCAGCAACATTCAATATTATGCAAACACCTTTGGACCGCTACAGCAAATGACTATGGGTGATGGGAACACTCAGACGCGGACCTATGACACGGATTTTCGCCTGACCTCGATGATCGCTCCTACTGTGCAATCCTGGAGCTATAGCTACAACGCCAACAACGACATCACGACGCTTACCAATAACTTTGAATCTACGCTCACGGAAACGCTGCAATATAACGCGCGTCGGCAATTGTCATACTTTGCAACCACCAGCGGGAGTACATCGATTACATTCGGTCCAAACGGCAATCGGAATGGCTACTATAATGGTAATTACTACACGTATGATCCTTACAGTAATCGCATCTCTTCGATTTCCGGCACCCCGTCATCTACGTTCGGGTATGACAGCCCTGGCAATCTGCTCAGCGACACGCGCAGCGCCGGCAGCCGCACGTACGGCTATGACAGCTTCAATCGGATGAGTAGTTTCACCAACGTGACCTACGGCTTAACCACGTCTTACACCTACAATGCGTTGGATCAGCGCGTCCGGAAAGCCGGACTCCCCGGAACGTACAATTACGTCTACGCTCCAGATGGTACGTTGCTCGGTGAAACATCCAACGGCGGTACGGCGCTGACCACCCAATACATCTGGTTTAACGGTCAGCCGATCGGCCTGATCCGAAATAATGTGCTGTATTACATTAGCAACGATCATCTCGGACGGCCGCATAAAGTAAACGCCGCCAACATGACACAATTGTGGGTAGTTACTAATCAACCATTCGACCGTACTGTCACTACCGACAATATCGGAGGTCTGAATCTCGGATTTCCAGGACAGTACTACGATACGGAATCAATGCTCTACTACAATCAGCATCGGTACTACGATCCGGCAACCGGGAGATATATTCAGAGCGATCCACTTGGTCTCAATGGTGGAATAACCACATATGAGTATGCCGGTGGGAATCCGATTAGCTTTGTCGATCCGTTAGGACTTTACTGCGCATCCACGGAGGATTTGGCGACTATTCATGACATGGTAGCAGGCGCTGTTGTGGGAGCGGCACTTGATGGTATTGCTTCAAAGAGCTGGGCGGGTGCAGCAGAAGGTGCCGTAATTGGCAGCGCAGTAAGCTTTGTGGGAGATTCGTTTATTCAGGGCTTGGCTTTATCCAACAGCCCTGCAGGAGCGGGCTTTTACGGCGGATTCGCTACGGCGCTGTCAGGCGATAAAGTAAGAGGAATTGCGGGCGCTGCTGCAGGCGCTGCCTTCAACGCGTTTTTACCCACTGTTGCCGGGCCGGTATCACAGCAAATGATAAGCGATGTGGGAGGAGGCGTCGCTGTTGGAATAGGCAGTGGGAACGCGGTTCTCGGAGGTATCACTGCCGTGGCCAATCAACTTGGCAGCCTTGCTAGTCTGGCTGTTCAACTCGGAAGTGATTGCGGCTGTGGTCACTAGTTGATATGACCACCATTAAATTATCGCGATTTGCGCCAATTGTTATAGCCGTAATTTGCGTTATGGCAATTTTGTTTGGCCTCTATCTAAGTGACAGAGCTCAGATTACCAATAAGCAATTCAGGGTGATTAAGCTCGTATTTAGTATTCCAGGTCTTGTAGCATTGTGGTTTGTGTCTAAGGATGTTCGCAAGAGACGTGGAATTGGATCTGTGAAAGACTTGTAGAAACTCGGTAAGGCGGAATGAAGGGTGGAATGGAGCCGCGCAGCGGCGTATTGCACCTTCCACGAGCTGGCGGCCTTTACCGATGACGGTCTCGATGACCTGGCGTAGCGCCTAGCGATCGGCGGTGTGGAGCCTGCCGAGCGTTTTGTGGATGATCTCGTAGCTCGCATAGGTCGAAAGCATCGTTCGTCGGTGAGATAGCTTATGCCCTGCGATGCGGAGTTCCGATGAAGTTTACGATCCGGCTTGAATTTGATGGATCTGCCATGAGAGGTTTTTGAGTTTCAGAACGGGTCTCTCAATGAAACGCCAACTTACCGCGGCGATGAGCACCGCTATAGAAACAGTTGCTGAAATCGGCCATCCGTGACGTTGTAGCAGGTTATAAATCGGAATGTGGTAGAGGTATAGGCCATAGGAAATATCCCATTTCGGGTCGACGAGTTTTGGTCCCCAAGCGCCGATCCCAACCACCGCTGCCGCTTCGGCCATCGTCCATAGCTGCATCGCTACCCTGTCTGCGAAGTACGGAGGAAAGGCAAGGCACAAGACTAGCAATGCGATCCAAGTGATGCTGTGAACGCGAGCAAGTCGGTGCCGATAGATATACATGAGCGAACCTATTGGGAAGGTCGCCAAGATCCAACCGATGCGCTCAACCCTACGAGGGTAGCTTAGAAGCAACAGCGGGATGACCGTGGCACCTAGTGCGACCCATATCCAGACCGGCCACTTCGCCCGGTAGATACCGATGATTACGCCAAGTGCAAGCGCGGCATAAAGTACTTCTTCGACCATTAGTGACCACAAAGGACCGTCGGCTGACGTTCGGCCAGAAAGTCCCGCCATCGCATAATCGACCAGTGTCGGCGGGATCGCTGAGAACCCTGATGCAAACGCAACCAGAACGAGTGCAGTTATAAACCCAGGCCCAACCCGACACAGGCGTTTCCAGGCGAAGCGTGGCCAAGATGGGGACTGCTCGAAGGACTGCAGTATTAAGAAGCCGCTGATGGCAATGAAAGACGGCACAGGATTGATATACCAGCCCGATCCGGCCCTTGGCGGTACAACGTGTAAATGGAAAAGCATAACTTCGGCGGCTAACAGAAGTCTCAATAATCCAAAATTTGGATATATCTCACGTTTCATCGCAATAGATTGTTTCACCGCTCGAACACGGGGCTGATCCTGCTCCGCACTTTCGAATACGCTGCACAACGCATCGATTTCTTCCAACGTCGTATCGCTGCGAATCGTCTTTGCCGAGCGGACCGGATTGGTGATCATCATCAAGTGGTAGGAGTCGATATTCAACCGGCGTGGCTACTGGCGATCCTTGAAGGCTTGAAGCGGCTTTTTAACCTCTTCAAACGGATAACTGGTCGAGTAATCCGGGGGAACGGTACATGAATCTCTCGATTCATACCGCTCCTATTGTCCAGCCGCATCAAAATGGGTGACCGACCAGTATGCAATGAGCGGGGATGCTAGCGCGTAACGTACTTCATCCTTTCCCGCGCCTGCAACGGGTTAATCGACAACTTAGAGGCCCGTGGTGTGGTGCGCACACCTTCGTGGTTTGCCATCTGCGGCGCCACTTCGAGCTTCCCGCCGTTGCGAAGTATTCCTTAATTCCGGCCGCGCGAAAAGTGTGGCAATCAATCTTGGTGTTCACATCGGCATCCGTGGCCCGCCGACGGATCATGCGGTAGTCATCAGCTTGGCTGGCGAAGCTCCCCACGTCCGTGTCGATCGCTTCGATAAGTCCCGTAACAGACTTGGTGCAAATTCGTGCCACGGCGGTCCCAGCGTACTGCCGCCCTTGTCGTCGCCCCAGCCAGTGCGCAACGGCTGGTGGATGTCACCGACGAGATGCACAACGTACTTGAGCGCCTTCAGCCGCTTCTCTGACGATGCGTCAGACGCCAGAACGGCACGCTCTCGCTCAATCGCGGCGACGACGCACTCACCGTCGGAGCAATCGCACGCCGGCTCATAGTGGCAGTTTCCCCGGGGGAAGTTAACGAAGTGCCAGCGTGCGGTCGCCGGCGCTTTGTGCTCATCCGCCCACGTCGAGACCGACGTCGGCGTTGCGCCTGGCTCCCGCGCCAGCAGTAAATCGACGCCGGCCGTCGCCTTCGGTGTCAGTTGCGAGTACGCGACTTCAGCGACGATCTGATGCCCTTCAGCGCCCCACGGTAACGCAGGAGCGGAAGTTGCGAGCGAGTCAGCGGCGAGCGTGGATCTGATCTTCATGGGCGATGACGTAATTTCGGGCGCGTCTGCGTATCTATCGGTATGGATTTTGTTGGACCCGATCTACTGCACATCGTAACCCTGGCGAGTCGCGTAGGGCGCTCGGCAGTGATCGATGGCCAGTGCGTGGCGATATTCACGCAACTCGAGCACGATACCGAAGAAGGAATGCGTTATGTGAGCTATCGGGTCAACCGCGTGCGTACATTCGCGGAAGCGTTGGGTGTGCTTCCTTCTTCGACTACAACTTGCGGCGCCGTGGGCAACGACAAAGGGCCGGTTTCGATCATGCGCAGCGCCACGTCAACGACGTCCGCAACTGACCGTTCTCCGTGCTGAGGTGAAAACGGAGTTGAGCCTATGTCGCTGCCTCAGTATTTAGCCGTCATTGTCCTGCTCGCGGTTGTCATCGCGCTGCTCTCGGAGAACTCAAGTCGCCGGTTTCGGACCAAAAACCAGAAGCCGAAAGCGCTTCGATTCAGACCGCGTCGACCTTAACACTCGCTAAAGTAAGGACTCTGCTGCGCATAGCCCATAGCCCATAGCCCGCCACGGGCCGCGCCACGGGTTTATTGCGGCTGGCAGTGCATGCTGTGTGCTTGAGTACGTGAAAAATATTTGCATCTGAGTTGGGAAGTGCCGCGATGGGAATCGGGGATGGCCATCACCAAGGCTGAATTGGCCGAAGCATTGTTTGAGGAGATCGGGCTCAACAAGCGCGAGGCGAAGGAATTCGTCGACTCGTTCTTCGAGGAGATCCGCAGCCAGCTGGAAGCCGGCCACGAGGTGAAGCTTTCGGGATTCGGTAAATTCATTCCACGCCAAAAGAAACAGCGACCTGGGCGCAATCCGAAAACCGGAGAGGAGATCCCGATTTCGGCGCGGCGTGTGGTGGTGTTTCATCCGGGACAGAAACTTCGGTTTCGCGTCCGCACGTCGGAGTGATGCGGCCCGCCGACTCATCGCGAATTCAACCGATCCGCGTTCAGGAAAACAAATCAGAGCAGACGCGCGCTCGCGCGTATTCTTCGGTCTGTCCGGAATCAACCGCTTGTCAGAATTTGGCAAGTTTCTGCCTGCACTTGTTTTGACCGTTTCACAGACGCCAGCAGCCGATGCGTTCTGTGAGTAGATTTGTGAGTACGTTCGACGGGACGGTAAGTCTGCTTTCAACATATTCAGTGGGTTAGGGTGACGATTCTGTTCCTGCTCGGCGCGCCAATTCAATCCGCGTTGACGCCACCGCGCAGGACATTTTCCCGCAGCCTGCGCAGTTCGTCGCGCTTTTTCGCCGCGACTTCGAATTCGAGGTTCTGCGCGGCCTGGCGCATTTCCTTTTCGAGCTTCGCGATCATTTTGGCGACCTTTTCCGGTGCCAGGCGCCCATATTCGGCTTCACGTTCCGCGATCCTCATGGCGACGGCGCCGTCAATGGCTTCATAGCCCATGCGCATGACGTCGGCGACGCGTTTCTGCACACCCTTTGGCGTGATGCCGTGCGCTTTGTTATGCGCAATCTGCTTGTTGCGCCGCCGCTCGGTTTCATCCAGCGCACGCCGCATCGAACCAGTAATCTGGTCTGCGTACAGGATTGCGCGACCATGAAGATGGCGCGCGGCGCGGCCGATGGTCTGGATCAGCGAGCGCTCCGAGCGCAGGAAACCTTCCTTGTCGGCGTCGAGAATCGCGACCAGCGACACCTCGGGGAGATCGAGTCCCTCGCGCAACAGATTGATGCCGACCAGCACGTCGAACTGGCCGAGACGCAGATCGCGGATAATTTCGGCGCGCTCGACGGTGTCGATGTCCGAGTGCAGATAGCGCACTTTGACGCCGTTCTCGTGCAGGTAGTCGGTGAGATCCTCGGCCATGCGCTTGGTCAGCGTGGTGATCAGCACGCGCTCCTGCTTCGGCACGCGAATGCGGATCTCGCCAAGCACGTCATCGACTTGCGTCGACGCCGGCCGCACTTCGACCTGCGGATCGACGAGTCCGGTCGGCCGCACCAGCTGCTCGACGATCGCGCCGCCGCATTTTTCGATTTCATACGGTCCCGGCGTCGCGGACACATAAATGGTTTGCGGCGCCAGCCGCTGGAATTCCTCGAATTTCAGCGGTCGGTTATCGAGCGCGCTCGGCAGGCGGAAGCCGTATTCGACCAGCGTTTCCTTGCGCTGGCGGTCACCGCGATACATGGCGCCGATCTGCGGCACGGTAACGTGCGATTCGTCGAGGACGACGAGCGCGTCCGGCGGCAGGTAGTCGAACAGGCAGGGCGGGGGCTCACCGGGTTTGCGGCCGGTGAGCCAGCGCGAGTAGTTTTCGATGCCTGAGCAGAAGCCGACTTCCTGGATCATTTCCAGATCGAAGCAGGTGCGTTGTTCTAAGCGCTGTGCTTCCAGCAGCTTGGCGTTCTCTCGAAAATATTTGAGACGTTCCTGCAACTCGGTCTTGATGCCGCCCAACATGCCAAGCATGCGCTCGCGCGGCGTCACGTAATGGCTTTTCGCGTAGATCGTGTAGCGGGGGAGCTTCTGCCGCACTTCACCAGTCAGCGGGTCGAATACCGACAGCGACTCCACCTCGTCGTCGAACAGCTCGATGCGTATGGCTTCGTCGTCGGATTCGGCAGGGTGCACATCGATGATTTCGCCGCGCACGCGATAGGTGCCGCGCTGCAATTCCACGTCGTTGCGCGTGTACTGCATCTCAGTCAGGCGGCGGATGATCTCGCGCTGCCCGATACGGTCGCCGCGGACCAGATGCAACACCATCTGAAAGTAACTTTCCGGATCACCCAGGCCGTAAATCGCGGAGACCGAAGCGACGACGATCGCGTCGCGCCGTTCCATCAAGGCTTTCGTCGCCGACAGGCGCATCTGCTCGATGTGCTCGTTGATCGAACTGTCCTTTTCGATGAACGTGTCGGTGGATGGCACGTAGGCTTCGGGCTGGTAATAGTCGTAGTAGCTGACGAAATACTCGACGGCGTTGTTCGGAAAGAATTCCTTGAACTCGCCGTACAACTGCGCCGCCAGCGTCTTGTTCGGCGCCATGATCAGCGTTGGCCGCTGCACGCGACTGATGACGTTGGCGATCGAAAAAGTTTTGCCGGAACCGGTGACACCGAGCAGGATCTGGTGGGCGAGACCGTCATTCAGGTTTTCAACCATCTTGTCGATCGCAGCCGGCTGATCACCGGCCGGGGCCCAGTCCGCGCGAATGCAAAAGGCTTCACCGCCGCGGCGTTTGAGCCGCACGACCTTGTCGGCTGCGGGTTCGACTGGAATCTCTCGCTTGGTCATCCGGCCATCATGCGGCCGGACGACGCGCTTTTCCAGGCCTGCGATCGCGTCAGCCGGATCGCGTAGAGCAAAGTGCTGAATCGGGCCGGGGCTCCCATACGGTCACCGTTTTCCGCTATCCTTTCGCGCCCTTTATGACCATTGCATGACCGGGAAAAACACCGTGGAATTCCAGATCGCCGATCGCGTCCGCCGTATCAAGCCGTCTCCGACCCTTGCCGTCACCGCCAAGGCGGGCGAGCTGAAAGCGCAGGGCAAGGACGTGCTGTCGCTGGGTGCCGGCGAGCCGGATTTCGACACGCCCGCGCACGTCAAGGCCGCCGGCGAGAAAGCGATCCGCGACGGCTTCACCAAATACACGCCGGTCGGCGGTACGCCGAGCCTGAAAAAGGCGGTGATCGCCAAGCACGAACGCGACAACGGCCTTAAGTACGAACCGAGCCAGGTCATCGTATCCTGCGGTGGCAAGCAGGCTTGCTACAACCTGTGCCAAGCGATCCTCAACAGCAGCGACGAGGTCATCATCCCGGCGCCGTTCTGGGTCAGCTATCCGGATATGGCGCTGCTGGCCGACGGCAAACCGGTGATCATCGAGACCAGCGCGGCAACGCGCTACAAGATCACCGCCGCGCAGCTCGAAGCCGCGATCACGCCGCGCGGCAAGCTGATCTTTCTGAACAGTCCGTCGAACCCGTCCGGCATGGCCTATACCAAGGCTGAACTGACCGCGCTCGGCGAGGTGCTGCGCAAGCATCCGCGCATCGTCATCGCGACCGATGACATGTACGAAAAAATCCTGTGGGCGAAAGAGCCGTTTTCAAACATCATCAACGCCTGCCCGGACTTGTACGAGCGCACGGTGGTCATTCATGCGGTATCGAAGACCTATGCGATGACCGGCTGGCGCATCGGCTGGGCCTGCGGTCCGAAGCCGATCATCCAGGCGATGGCTGACATCCAGAGCCAGAGCACATCGAATCCGACCTCGATCGCGCAGGTCGCGGCCGAGACCGCGCTGAACGGCGACCAGGCCTGCGTCGCAGAGATGACCAAGGCGTTCAAGCGCCGGCACGATCTGCTGGTCGAAGGGCTCAACAGGATTCCGGGCATCCGCTGCCTGCCGGGTGATGGCACTTTTTACGTGTTTCCGGACGTGTCCGGCCTGATCGCCCGGCTCGGCGTAAAAGATGATCTAGCGCTGGCGGATAAGTTGCTCAACGAAGCACTGGTTGCGCTGGTGCCGGGCTCGGCTTTCGGCACGCCTGGACATCTGCGTCTATCATTTGCGACTAGCGACGAAATCCTGAAAAAATGCCTCGAACGCATCGCCAAATTCGCTGGTGCGTGAATTGCCATTGCGTTAGTTCCCGTCTCGGCTAAAATACGCCCCTTCTTCACGGTATTCCCCGATAGCTCAGTCGGTAGAGCAAGCGACTGTTAATCGCTGGGTCGTAGGTTCGAGTCCTACTCGGGGAGCCAATTAAATCAATATATTGAAAGGGCCGCTTAATGCGGCTTCTTTTTTGTCCGGGTTTCCCTTGGGGTTCCCGCAAGCGTCCCACTGCGATACAAACTAGCTTTAACAATCCGTTGCCGCAGGTGAGTGAGCCCACGTCCAGCTAAACGGCAAAATAGTCAGAAGTCTCTTCTGACTAATCTGGAAACCAAAGTGCTGTGAGCGAGAATACAAGTCCGCTGCTGACCACACGGGTACATGAAGCATTGCTCGCGGCCAGGGCTGCCGGTAGTTCTGTGGCTGAATGCTCACTTGACCTTGGTCGTTCCGCGACCAGTGTCGAGATCGGCGCATCAGGATGGATGTGGAACGGCCGTCATTTCCCCTTTCTGGACGTCTGCAAGGACAGAACGATTTACCACTGGGTCAGCGGGGGCTTTCAGCCAGCGGCGCGATTCACCAATTCATTGATCAAGTTGGTGCCAACAGAATGGGGGCCACCCACGTTCGAAATTGATGGCATCAAGATGCTGCCCACCGCGCGAATCTCACCTTATGCAGATGCCGAACGCAAAGTCGGCCTGATTCAGCCGCGCGGCAAGGTAATTCTGGACACTTGCGGCGGCCTGGGCTATTTCGCCGCGTGGTGTTTGCACGGCCACGCTCTGCAGGTGAATTCCTATGAAAAGAATCCCGACGTGATCTGGCTGCGCAGCCTCAATCCCTGGTCACCCGAGTGCGCCGGCCCGCATGGGATGAAAAGCGCATTGACGCTCACGAATGGAGATATCGTCGAGGAGATTGCAACGCTGCCAGACGAGTCTGTGGACGCAATCTTGCACGACCCGCCGCGTTTCGGCATCGCCGGAGAATTGTATTCGCAAGCGTTCTACGGCCAGCTGGCTAGGGTGCTCAAGCGCCGGGGCAAGTTGTTTCATTACACCGGCACGCCGAATAAGCTGACCAGCCGACGCGATGTGCCCAACGAAGTAGCAACTCGGTTACAACGCGCCGGGTTTACAACCGAGTTGAACGGCGATGGGGTAGTGGCGGTTAAAGCGCGATAGCCCGCTAGCCGGATGCGGCGCGATAGTGGCCTGTATTGCCTCATACGTAATCGGGGCGATATGCTCATTTTGGACAGATACCGACAAAGGAGCCCACTCTGAGCCTCAAACTTTATGCGCATCCGTTTTCGTCCTACTGCCAAAAGGTGCTGATCGCTTTATACGAAAACGGAATCGCCTTCGAATACTGCATGCCGGGGCCGGATTATCCCCAGTTCGACGCCGAGCTGGAACAGCTGTGGCCGTTCAAACGTTTTCCCTTGTTGTTGGATGACGGCCGCACGGTCGTGGAATCGAGCATCATTATCGAACATCTGCAGCTATACCACCGCGGTGCGTTGCGCCTGATTCCAGACGGGCCGGAAACCGCACTCGAAGTACGCTTTCTGGATCGCTTCTTCGATCTCTACATTCACACACCGATGCAGAAGCTGGTGGGCGACAGCCTGCGCGCCGCGGAGAACCGCGACCAGCAAGGAACCAAAGAAGCAAGACAGATGCTCGACACCGCCTACCGCTGGCTGGAGCCACGCCTGCAAAACCGTGAGTGGGCAGCCGGAAGCAGCTTCACCCTGGCGGACTGCTCCGCCGCGCCGGCGTTGTTCTACGCGGACTGGGCGCATCCACTCGGCATGCAATTCCCCAACATCATCGCCTACCGCAAGCGCCTATTGGCACGACCATCGTTCGCGCGCGCGGTGGACGAAGCGCGCCCCTATCGCTCGTTCTTTCCGCTGGGCGCGCCGGATCGCGACTGAAGTCACGGACTACGCCTGCGGCGTCGAAGGCTGCTGTGCAGCCGCTTGCGCGGTGTCACGCAGCGCTCGGAACAAAGCGCGATAAGCACGGCCTTTCCGTGCATTGGCGTCACCGCCGGCCGCTGCCGTGTTCTCGCGACGCGCATCGCGAATCAACGCACGCAACGCTGGCGTGACACCGCCGGGATAGGCCGCACCCCATTCGGTCAGCTCATTGTCGTCAGCCATCAATCGCTCGCGCCACTGCTCGATCAGCTGTTGCGCGCGGCCTTCCTGGGCGCGTCGCGCACGGCTGGCCTCCAGCGCTTCATGCAAGCGTTCTGGATCGGCCTGACGCAACAGCTTGCCGACGTATTTGGCCTGACGGCGGCGCGCTTCGAAACTGCGGAGAGAGTGGTACTGCGTGAAGGCCTCGCGCAGCGCCTCGGGCAAGTCGAGCTGTTCAAGCTCGGCGGCAGGCAGCTCTAACAGAGCATTAGCCAGATCTTGCTGGTCGTGCGCAGCCTTCTTCGCCTGCGTACGGCTTTCGTACGCACTGTCGTCATCTTCGTCCTCGTCCCGCTGTCGTCGCATCGTTATCGCACCGGTTACAGCACCCCGCTCCCTCGGCGGAGCAGCTCGATCACCGCGAGGTTAGAGCTTCTTTGCGGCTCCGCGGTGCTCATATTCCTGTTCAACAGTGGCTAGAGCCGCTCGGATTAAGAACGCGTCCGAAGATCCACGAGCTTACAATAAACCTCAGGCCAGGAGGCCTCTGGTCGGCAGCCATTGATATGGCCGGGGTTCCACCCCGTCATCACAGACGGCCTTCTCCACAGCCCCTCTCATTCAACTACGCTGTGTCGGTTCCCAATCGAACCTTCGGATCAGGCATTTGATCAAATATGAAGGACGCCCCTTGGGGGCGGGGCGCTATCTCGATCCACACCGTTGGCGCGGCAATGACTCAGGAAACATCGGAGGCTACGCGATGGCCAATTCAACGTCCATTCCAGCAATCCGGCCTGACAAGGCTGCGTGGCGGCAGATTGTTGAGAAGTATCGGCAGCCATCGACTGGACGTGCGATGTGGCAGATCATTAACACCTTCGTCCCCTACGCGCTGCTCTGGTATTTCATGTATTTGAGCCTGGCAGCATCCTGGTGGCTGACCGTGCCGCTGGCCCTGCTCGCGGGCGCCTTCCTGGTTCGCATTTTCATCATTTTTCACGACTGCGGCCATGGCTCCTATTTCAAGTCGAGGTGGGCCAATGACGTCGTTGGATTCATCGCCGGCGTGCTGACGTTCACGCCTTATTACCAATGGCGGTGGGAACACGCGATCCATCACAGCACCGCGGGCCAGCTGGACAAGCGCGGCACCGGCGATGTCTGGACTATGACGGTACAGGAATACCTGGAGTCGTCGCGATGGAAGCGGTTCGCATATCGGCTGGCGCGCAATCCGGTCGTGCTGTTCGTCGTGGCCCCTTTGTACTTGTTTGTGCTGGAGCAGCGGCTTCCCTCATCGGAGTCTGACCGGCGTGAACGCCTTTCGGTTTGGTGGACGAACCTGGCGATTCTCTGCGTGGCCGTCGGGCTGAGCCGGGTGTTCGGCATCGCGGCCTACGTGCTGATCCAGCTGATCGTGATGGCGGTGGGAGGCGGAATCGGCGTGTGGATGTTTTATGTGCAACATCAGTTCGAAAACGCTTACTGGGAACGCGGCGACAATTGGGAGTATATGGCAGCCGCCCTGCAAGGCAGCTCCTTCTACAAGCTGCCGAAGATCATGCAGTGGTTCTCGGGCAACATCGGCTTCCACCATATCCATCATCTGAGCGCGCGTATTCCCAATTACAATCTACAGAAGTGCCATGAGGCTGACCCACTGTTTCAGCAGGTCAAGCCCCTTACATTTTTCTCCAGTTTGAAATCGTTGACCCTGCGCCTTTGGGACGAGAAGGCGAAAAAGCTGGTCGGCTACGGACGTATGAGACAGGCGCGAAGGGATCAAAAGCGACGGCCTGGGGAACAGCAATCGGGAAGTCGCAAATTAAACGACGGTAAATAATCGAATGCCGGACTGGGAACGAATCCGTCCGCGCTAGCAGTGAATGACCGTACTGCCTAGTCATTCCGAAGCCCAGCATCGTTATGCCAGTTCAGTGTGAGTTCAGGCGGTGAGGAGCAGTTTTGAATTCCGCCAACGATACTCCTCGTACTCGTCCGCTGTTCCATTTGAATTCGACGAGGTACGGAAATGCATCGTCAACCATAAGTGCGCGTTCTGCTCTTGGCAGCGTCAACGTTAAGCACATCAGCACTCGCGCAGTTTCAACCGCCGCATCCGCGAATACTGCGTAATCGTTGAGGTCGGCGCCGCTTTGACGGTCTACAACTTTGGCGACAGAGCGGTGTCCATTAGAGGGTGGCCATGTAAGCCGATCCGCTACTTCATGGTTCGCTCCTATCAGGCGCAAGGAGATTAAGACGTGGAACATTCTGCAAAAGTCCTACCCGTTGCTCGCACCTCAGGTCGCCGCCAGGAAGCCCATGCAGTTCGGTCGGCCCGCGTGATGCCCTGGTCAACTCCCACACAGAATGGTCTTCTTGCGGCACTGCCGACGGCTGATTACGCACGCCTCCTCCCCGACCTGGAATTCGTGCAATTGCTACAGGGGGAAGTGGTGTATGAGAGAGGTAGAGAACAGCACTATCTGTATTTCCCAACCACCTGCGTTATATCGAAGCTGGACGTCGCCGAAGACGGGGCGTCGACGGAAATCGCAGTCACTGGCCATGAGGGTGTCGTCGGCATATTCCTGTTCCTGGATAGCGGAAACACGCCGTATGGAGCATCAGTGACCAGCGCGGGCAGCGCTTACCGACTCAAGGCGAGCGTTCTCAGGAAGGAGTGTGCACAGGGTGGTGCGCTGCAACAGCTGATGTTGCGTTACACACAGGTGCAGCTTACGCAGATCGCGCAAACTGCCGTGTGCAGCCGCCATCACACCGTGGAACAGCGGTTGTGTCGCCGGCTGCTGATGACCTTGGACCGCCTGCCAGGCAATGAACTGGACATGACGCATGATCTGATCGCAATTTTGTTGGGCTCGCGTCGCGAGGGAGTGACCCAAGCCGCTCTCAAGTTGCAGGCTGCTGGACTGATTCACTACCACCGCGGCCACATTACCGTTCTGGATCGAAAAAAGCTGGAAGAGCGCGTGTGCGAATGCTATTCGGTTGTGAAAAACGAATATGAACGTCTGCTCCCTCAGGATTCCTCGATACTATGCACCTCCTTCATACGCGATCCAGGTAGGCGATTCCTTCGGCCCAGCTGAGCAGGCGAGCTCCACGTTCACGTGCTTGACGTTTGCAGTTTAACCGTTGCGTGTCGATACATTACGAGCTGCAAAGGAGTACTGCCGTGCTGATCTTGACCCGCCGAATCGGCGAAACGATCGTCGTCGGCGACGATGTTCTTGTCACCGTGTTAAGTATTAAGGGCAACCAAGTCAGAATCGGCATTCAGGCGCCGCCTAGCGTGTCTGTTGATCGCGAAGAAATCCACGAGCTGAAAGTTGCGGAGCGCGAAGGCCGGAAGTCTCCTCATCAGGCCGAGTCTCCGTCAGTGGTCACTTCGCCGAAGTAATCGCAGTAGCCCGAAGCGGCTGCGATGCCATGTTGGCGTTTTTGCCGGCTGCCATGCGCGAACGTCCACTGCTCCAATGGTTCGCGCCTCGACACACGATGCTCTTGCAGCTATTGGCTCGGCGTGACGCGATTCAGATATTGATGGCCGTTGCACCAGACGGTGGATTCCGCCCGTATTTCCCGAGTCAGGTTTCATACCAATCTAATAGCTCGGCCGCAGGAATCGGCCTGGCAATAAAATAACCTCGCGCGATCTATTTCATCTGCAGCACGACCCGGAACCGCGCCTTTCCACTCATCATCCGCTCGTAAGCCTGCGACGCCTGCTCCAGCGGATAGGTCTCGATCATCGCTTTCACGCCGGTCAACGCGCTGAATGCCAGCGTGTCCTGGCTGTCGATCGACACACCCGAATACCAGCCCTGCACGCCACGCTTGCCGGCAATCAACGGAAACGCTGACACCGTGAGCGGCTCGTGCGGAGCGCCGAGCACGAATAGCTTGCCGTTGGCCCCGAGACCGCCGATTGTCGCCGTCATCGCCCCGGCGTCCGTCACCGTCGCGAGTACGACCTTCGCGCCACCCAGTCTCTGCAGTTCCGCCGCGACGTCCTGCGCTTGGCTGTCGATGTAGTGATGTGCCCCCAGCTTCTTCGCAAGCGACGCCTTGTCGCTGCCGCGCGCGATCGCCACCGTCCGAAAACCCATCCTGGCCGCGAACTGGACGCCCAGATGGCCGAGACCGCCAAGACCGAGGATCGCCACGGTGTCGCCTACTACCCGCGCCGCTGTTGCGCAAGGCGTTGAACGTGGTCACGCCTGCGCACACGAGCGGGCCGGCTTCCGCGAAGGCGAGGTCATCCGGAATCAGCGCCAGAGCCGTCGAGCTCGCGACCATGTACTCGGCGTAGCCGCCGTCCGACGTGATGCCGGTAACCTGGCCCGTGACGCACGCGAAGAACTGACCGCGGCGGCAGGGCTCGCATTTGCTGCAATAGCCCCCGTGCCAGCCGATGCCGACGCGCTGGCCCTCTTTCCAGTTGTCGACGCCGTCGCCGAGCGCATCGATCACGCCGACGACTTCGTGTCCCGGGATACGCGGGTACTGGATCGGCATCACGCCTTCCTTGACAATCGAATCGCTGTGGCAGATCCCGCAGGCCTCCACCTTGACGCGTACCGAGCCGCGACCGGGTTCCGGAATGTCGCGCTCGACGAACTCGAACGCACCTCCCGCCTTTCCTATTTGGACCGCGCGCATTTTCTTGGGCATAGCTCGTCTCCAGAGATTCGGTTCCTTGTCGCGTGGGCCTCGCAGATGGCCGGCCCACTAAACGGCCCTCATAGTCTGCCAGCGTCGGGAACACGCGTGCATCCTCGTGGGACGCGTCGCTCTCGTAAGTCACGCGCGCAACGCGCTCCAGAATGCGCCAACAGTCGGCGTGTTCGCGCAGGCGACGTTCGTGAATGCTCGAGCACTGCCTGACGTCCGACGCTGAGTGGACGGAATGGCGGGTCAGGGTCAGGTGGCTGGCACGGGCTGGAACCGGACGGCAGCAGGGTAGGGTATAACACGCCCTTACCATGGGTACAGCTGCAGGATCTTCCCGCTATCGTGAGTGGGGTAGGAGCGAGCCGCCGAAAACCACCTCAACAAAAATTGCTTACGGAATCAAAGCAACTCAACGGGACAACGTTGGCAACAATCATCCAACGCGTGCAACGCCTGACAATAACGTGCCTATGGGAATGCGAACCCTGAGAAATAAATCTCCCTTCATATATCTTCATTAGCAATAGTCTAGCGATAGTCGAGGCTAGAAGAACTTACGGCCATCTTCGACGACAAATACATGGCGCTGTGCCACTAGTCGTGGGGACGCCAAGCAGCGTGGACAACGAATGGCCGGCGCAGCAGTGAAATTGCGGGCGAATCCGGCGATGCTGGGAAAGTGCCGTTGCCGCGTTACTCAAATCGCCCAGGCACCAGACTTCATCGGACGGTGTAGTTTGTCTTTGAGACTTATGGAATCACGCGGCGTTGCCTGTGCAGGCTCAACGCTCGAAACCGGCATGGGGGATGGCGTCGCCGGTGAAGGACGCCCCCCGTCCGCTTTGACATCCACCTTGACATCTAGAGCCAAAGTTTGGACGTCTGCTTTGACTTCGGCGGTGATCTTCTCGATCGGATCTATCTGACGCAGCAAATCGGCGCGCGCTGCCTGAAGCTTGGCTACACTCTGGTCAATGGAATCGATTTGGCTTCGAAGATGCGCAATTTCGGCACGAAGAGCATTGATGACTTCTGGACTTAGTGCCATATACCCACCCCAAGTATTGTTGATCAGAGTTATCTTTTTTATCTGCCACCATCTTGCTGGGCAGTCTGCAGGTGGTCAAGCGCCTTCGTCATGAATAGTTGAAATTATCTATCGTACATAGGGAGAGCGATTGAGCGTGACTTTTCTGATCGCAAACCTTCAATCAGTGATAGATAACGTTCGCACCAATCGAACGCTGCTGCCACGCCATGGAGTGCTTGCGGCGTTGCCGACAACAGTTATTGAGCTAAAACCGAATTTACAATGGCGTCGTGGGGAGACTATTAAAGGCAGCCTGATAACCTCGCTGTGTCAGCTTCAATGCGCCGTGCGCATCGAAGTGGATCAGCCCCAAGCGATTGAGCTCCATGAGTTCATTCGCAAAAAATGTCCAGTGCTCGGGTAAAATCTCACCCTCATGAATCGAGGCAAGTAACGAAGCGAGTTCCGGCGTCAGCGTTTCTTCCGTGAGGACCATGCCAGCGATCCCATACGCTGCGTCGGCAATCGCCTTGCGCTCGACGAGTCGTAGCCCAACATTGTCCAGATTGTGAATGCGCCGCGGTCGATGCGAGGCCATGACCTTGGTGCGTCGGATCACCGTTCCCTCGGCGACTGCCCCGATTTCCATAACCGATACCATGGCGTGCTCCTTTTTTGGCCAATACCTTCGCGACGCAAATTCAGCGCCACACGGGCGGTCGAGACCTCCGTGACCCACCGGCGACCGTCAAATGCCAAGCGGGCTAGTAATCGTCGATACCGCGTGCTGCAGTTTTGAGACACTGGGTACTCAGCGTGATCACGCCACGAAGAGGTCATTCAGAAGACGCACCTCAGTTGCGCCGACAGCCTGGCGATCGCATCCGCATCAACACGACCGTTGTGCTCGAAACTATCGAGCCCGCATTCGTGCACCCAACCTCAAGCCCACGCTGGCCACTCCGATGATCGACATGTCCAGCTCCTTGTGCCGCGACGTCGCCTGCAGCGCAGGAAAAAATCTTACTGCAGGCCAAGTCCCGGTGGCACCGAAGAAAGCCAGCGCGTCCGAACTGGAGTTCGGCATCTCAATTCGCCTTCTCCGCGGCCACCGTTGGCGCCCGCCATGACATTACCCACGATTAAACCGTCTTGTCGGCAGGATCGTTCCGTTGCGGGCGCAGGGCTTCAACCGCAAGATCGGCTTCTCGTGCTTCCCGCTGAGCAATGTGCCGTAGATCAGCTGCAGCTGGCGTGGCCACGCCTATTCATTCCTGCGGTTTAGACATTTCGCCTTTGCGGCTCAACCCGACATAGGGACAGCATCAGGTCATCTGGTTGGCACCTTCATCCCGTATAGGCGATGAGACCGCGACTTTACGCGAGGCGGCTTCTTCCGGGCCCGGCACCCCTTTGGATGCGAGCGCAAGCGCCAGAGTCGTCGTGGAGGGGTTCAGGCTATCGACCATCGAACTCGGAATCAGAATCGTAGCCCCTCGCTCCTTCGTAGTTTCGTAAATAATGTTCATGGCTCTCAGTTGCAGCGCTGTAGGGTGCCCGGCATAAATATCAGCAGCTTCGACGAATTTTCCCGCGATCGCGGCTTCGGCCGACCCTAGAATCACTCGCGCCTGCTTCTCGCGCTCGGCTTGAGCCTGACGGGACATGGCATCCTGCAGGGCTTCCGGTATCGCTACATCGCGAATCTCCACCGAACTCACTGAAATGCCCCACGGTGCTGTTTTTTGGCCGATCTCAAGCTTCAGTTGCTCGTCGGCCTCTTTACGATCTGATAACAGTGCCGCCAACATTGAAGAGCCGATCATCTCGCGCAGCGAGGTCTGTGCAACCCGATCAATTGCCTCGCGGTAATTGGTGATGGCTAATGCAGCTTTTTCGGCATCGTGCACGTGCCAGAAAATGATCGCATCGACGTTGACCGGAACGGTATCCCTGGTCAGTGCCTGCTCAGCATTAAAGGCCGTAGTCTGGATACGTCCATCAATGACGGCAACCACGTTGTCGATTATCGGGATGATGGCGAACATTCCCGGCCCTTTGACACTTTGCAGTTTTCCCATCCTCAGAATGACGAACTTCTGCCAAGCGTTGGCCATCTTCAGCGACAGCGCGACGACGGCGGCGGCCCCGAAGAATACCGGAGCGAGATAGGGGCTGACCCAGTTGCCGATGGCCAAGCCCGCAACAATACAGACGAAGATTAGGAACGATGCGATTGGATTCATGTCGTGTGTTCCTTATGTGTGGTTGCAACCCTCTGAAAGATACCTGCTGCTACGAGTTACTTCGGTGCTATACCACACCATCAAGATGACCATTCGGCTTCCAACACTGTCCGATTTATCGCGGCCAGCTCTAGCCCCGCGGTCTCTATCAGGTAGTTTCTATTGCCCAGGCGTGAGCTAAGCTAGAGCGCAAAGACACCAGAAACACATCGTCCTGACATATCTTGCCGGTTTGTAGCGGCGCACCAGTCAGGTGCCCCTCCATGGGCAATGGCGCATGGTGTGGTAGCGCACAGACTTGACGAATCATTGCGCGCATCCTGGCCGTTGGCAGTTCGCATGGATTGTCGCGTGTTCGGAGGACCAAGGCATAGAAATCACCGAGACCGATGAGGTTCTGCAGCAAGACGCGATAGATGAGTTACGCCTGGAATGTTCGGAATATGCGGTTGATATCGGAATAACGGCAAACAATGGAATTATCAGGCTGACCGGCCACGTAAGTACCGAGGGGAAGAAATTAGTTGCCGGGTGGATCATCAGAGACTTGGCGGGCGTGACAGCAGTCGAAAACAATATCAAAGTAGTTCGATCACGGCACAAAAGGCATCTCAGTTGGTACGGTCTTAGAACGATTGCTCGTGGACTGCACCTCTAGCCTTAGGTCACCTGTGGCGATGTCGAACGCAGCGCTCGCGCTGCGATTTTAGACAAGCTGCAATTGAAGTACGCTGATCAGCCAAATAGCCCTTCGATCTTGCACGAAGGGAGAGGCCTTAAAGGTGGAGAGGTCCATGAATCAGCCTCTGCGTTTATTAGCAGTCGAAGATTGCCCAAGTGATCTCAAGCTGCTGCTGTATGCCCTTCAAGATGGCGGCTATGACGTCACTCATGAAGTGGTTTATACCGCGCCGGCCATGCGCGCGGCCTTGGAGCGCTCGGAATGGGATGTCGTCATGTCCGACCACGCCATGCCCCAATTCGACGCGCCAGCGGCTTTGGCACTTGCCAAGGAATTACGACCGGCCCTGCCGTTCATCATCGTGTCTGGCGAAATCAACCTTGATCTGGCCGTTTCTCTGATGAGAGAAGGCGCAGCCGACTATATCCAGAAGCGAGAATTATCACGGGTGGTCCCGGTCATCAATCGCTGCCTGCGCGAGGTGGAAGCGCGCCGCGAGCGCCAGCGAGCCGAAGATGCTCTGCATATCTCGGAAATCCGCTATCGACGACTCTTTGAAACAGCGCAGGACGGGATATTGCTTCTCGATGCGGGAACAGGAGCGGTTTTCGATGCAAATCCCTTTCTCATTGAAACGCTGGGTTATCCAAAAGAATACTTAGTCGGGAAGAAGCTATGGGAACTCGGAGTCTTCAAAGATATCGACGCGTCGAAGCAGGCCTTTGATGAGTTGCAAACCAAAGGTTATGTCCGCTATGAGGATCTGCCGCTGCAAGGACACGGCGGGCAGCCGATGGCGGTGGAGTTCGTTAGCAACATCTACGCTGTCGAACACGACAAAGTAATCCAATGCAACATTCGCGACATTTCCGTGCGCAAACAGGCTGAACGCGAGCGTGCGGCGAATGCCGAGGCGTTATTTGAAGAAAAAGAACGCGCGCAAGTCACGCTCAACTCCATCGGCGACGCGGTCATGAGCATCGATGTCAAGGGCCGTGTGACCTTTCTCAATGCCGTTGCTGAAGACATGACGGGCTGGTCTCTGGAGGAAGCGGCAGGCCATCCGCTTGATGAGGTGTTCCGAATCATCGATGCGACCACTCGCGAAGCTGTGCAGAATCCGATGGCGTTGGCGTTGCGAGAAAACAAGTCCGTAGGCCTCCCCCAAGATTGCGTTCTGGTGCGGCGCAACGGTGTTGAAGCCGCTATCGAGGATTCCGCCTCACCTATCCACGATCGGCAGGGTCGCGTATCCGGTGCGGTCATTGTATTCCGCGACGTGAGCGCGGCGCGGGCACTGACACTCAGAATGTCTCATCTGGCCCAGCACGATAGCCTTACCGATTTACCCAACAGAGTGTTGTTGAACGATCGCCTGGTCCAGGCGATTGCCATGGCTCACCGTCATCGGCAAAAACTAGCGGTGCTATTCCTGGACGTAGATCGCTTCAAGTACATTAACGACTCACTGGGCCACGTCATTGGTGACCGCTTGCTGCAGTCCATAGCACAGCGCTTGCTCGCTTGCGTGCGCAACTCGGACGCTGTCAGCCGGCAGGGGGGAGATGAATTCGTGATCCTGCTTTCCGAAATAGCACACGCACAAGATGCGGCCATCATTGCCGACAAAATACTTCTGGCACTAAGCACACCCCACCGTATCGATCAGCACGATCTGCACGTCACGGGGAGCATCGGTATCGTCACCTATCCTGATGATGGGACAGATGTCGAGACATTGGTGAAGAATGCGGATTTTGCAATGTACCACGCCAAAAGCAGTGGGCGCGGTAACTATCAGTTCTTCAAGCCGGAGATGAGTGTAAAGCTGGCTGAGCGCCAGTCCCTCGAATACGGCTTGCGCCATGCCTTGGAGCATCAGGAATTTGTATTGCATTACCAGCCGATAATGAGTATGGGAACTGGCGCGATGACCGGCATTGAGGCCCTCATCCGCTGGCATCGTCCGCAGCGCGGATTCGTACCTCCTACTCATTTCATACCGATTGCAGAAGAGTCTGGCTTGATTGTTCCGATCGGGCGGTGGGTCCTGCGCGAAGGCTGCCGCCAAGTCCGCGCCTGGCGGGACGCAGGCCTGCCGCCAGTGCGTATCGCGATCAATATCTCCGCAGTGGAACTGCGTACCAAGGATTTCGTTGCAGGCGTGCGCGCCATTCTGGCGGAGACTGGCTTCGAGCCGAACTATCTGGAACTTGAGCTGACCGAAACCTTCCTGATGGAGGATTCTGCGTCCACCGTGGCAGTGCTTCAGGCCCTCAAAGATATGGGGGTGCAGCTTGCGCTCGACGATTTCGGTACCGGCTATTCCAGCTTGAGCTATCTGAAGCGCTTTCCGATCGATAGCTTGAAGATTGATCGGTCGTTTGTGCGCGATCTCACGACGGATGCTGAAAATGCCAGCATTGTCAGCGCTGTGATCGGCATGGGAAATAGTCTGCGCATGCGGGTGGTGGCGGAAGGCGTGGAAACGCAGGAACAGCTCGCATTCCTTCAGGGACACAGCTGCCCCGAAGGGCAGGGCTACTATTTCAGCCAGCCGGTGAATGCCGGCGAATTCACTCAATTACTGGAGCGTCTGGTCGTGGAAGCGTAAACGCCTGATAGACCGCGATCATCGAACCGCAATTTGGTCATCCGATGTTGACGATATGGAGATCACCGAATGAATAAGACCATGGACATGGATGAGTCCGGACTGCGCAATGCCTACGTTGCGGGATCGACAGAGTCGACCGATGTTCCCACCACCCGCCCGTTACAAAGAGCGAACGCCGGTGGCTGCGATGCTTTCGTCACTAAAATCACTATGGCGCCTGGAGCCCCCACCGGCCTGACCGCCACCGCCAAATGGGGCCGGGTCGCGCTGAACTGGACCGGCTCCTCGGGCGCAGTGCGCTACAACGTCTATCAAGGGACGGCACCCGGCGCTGAATCGACCATGCCGGTCAAGAAGGTCATTATCCGCACGACGGCGACCATATTTCGACTGACCAGCGGAATGACTTATTTCTTCGAGGTCGCCGCAGTCAATGCCGGCGGCACCAGCGCTTTGTCGAATGAGGCGAGCGCAGCGCCAAGATAGCTGCTGCCGGCACCGGTCGCAGGTCTGTCAGCGGAACATCAGGCCGATGCCGGTAACCATATTCGTTATATCCAGCCGAATCTCTGGCACGCGTCTATCGAAACAACTGTTATCTATCTGCACGCCGAGGTCGATGATCCTCCTGATCGGTGATCAGGCGCACAGACCCCTCAATGTCGGCAGCTTACAGTTGAAGTGATTCGCAATCTCGCTGCGGTGTAGTTGTCGAGGCCATTCAATGAAGCCGATCACCTGGGTGCTGTGCGCCGATAGCAGTCGCGGCCGACTCTATAGCGTCACCGATAAGGACAAACTCTGGACCTTAGTCAAGGAATATACCCACGCCGCCAGTCGCGTCACTGCGGGCGGGTTGACTTCTGATCAGCCCGGCCGCACTCACGGGTCGTCTGCCAGGGGTTCCCGTTCTGCAATGCAATCCAAAACCTCACCGAAGGAAGCGGAATTCGAGCACTTCGCGCACGAACTGGCGGGTGTGCTCCACGACGGTTACGGCAAGCAGGCCTATAATCGCATTGTGCTGGTTGCGCCACCGCATTTCCTGGGTTTGCTGCGCAAGGCGATCAACGATGTCGTGAGCAAGCTGATCGGTGCGACCCTCGACAAGGACTATATGCATCTGAGCGAAAAGGACATTCACAAGCATCTCGACGTACTGGTATAACCCGACAGATGCCGAACGCCCGATGAATGACTTCGGCTGAAGGCCTCGTCCTCTTTCAACTGCTGTTGATCTTCGGCTATTGGCACGTGGCTTGCGCCACCCGAGGAATGGCCCTTTCCAGATTCATGAAGAGGCTGTTCGCGTTTTAGAACGGTGCCAGGTACTGATGTAGCGACTGACGCAAAGCCCGACAGCTCGCACATCACGCCGCACGTGCCGGATGACGGGAAATCATTTGATGTGAATTATTGGTATCTGAAAGCTGTCTACTTCAATACGGTGCGGTGTTTCAAACTCAGGCCAGGACGGCAGGCAAAGCTGACAATCGATGGAGTCGGGCAGCCAGGTCCAGCAATGCTTCTGATCAATGACCGCCAGACGGGACCGCACGATGTAACCAGCAGAGCTACGCAAGGAGATTGTGATGCAGCTTGGCATGATCGGCTTGGGCCGCATGGGTGCCAGCCTAGTGCGGCGTCTGACGAAGGATGGCCGCAAGTGCGTCGTCTGCGACGTGAGCCTCGCAGTCGTGAAGAAGATCCTTACGGACCGGCTCACGACGGCTTTTTCGCTGCAGGGTCATTACGTGCTCGACCCGCACAACCTTTCGGCGTATCCGCCGGCCGATCTGGCGATCGAGCGTATCGGCGATCTGATTGATTGCAACTTCCCGTTTTGTTCAAGGCTGCTAGGCCCGGCGATCGGAAATTCGATTGAGAACAGGAGATAACATGAACGCAACTCAGCAACTTCACGATCTCGGCCAGAGTCTCTGGCTCGACAACATCACCCGCCAATTGCTCGACGACGGCGGCCTGCGCCGCTTCATCGAGGCGTTTTCGGTGACCGGCCTGACCTCGAACCCGACGATCTTCGACGAAGCGATCGGCACCAGTGATGCCTATGACAAAGGCATTCGTGAGAAGGCAGGCACGGGGAAATCCGGCGAAGAGCTGTTCACGGAACTGGCGCTGGAAGATCTGCGACGCGCTGCCGATCTATTCCGGCCGATCTTTGACGCGACCGGCGGGATCGACGGTTGGGTGTCGATGGAAATATCGCCGCTGCTGGCGCAGGACACGGGCGGCAGTATCGCGGCGGCGGCGCAAATCCGTGCGCAGGCGGATCGACCAAACCTGTTCGTCAAAATCCCCGGCACGCCGAAAGGAATTCCGGCGATCGAGGAATCGATCTTCGCTGGCGTGCCCGTCAACGTCACCCTGCTGTTCTCGCGCGAACACTACATCGCCGCGGCCGAAGCGTATATGCGCGGTATTGAGCGGCGCGTCGACGCCGGGCTCGATCTGCAGGTTGCCTCGGTGGCATCGATTTTCGTCAGCCGCTGGGACAAGGCGGTGAGCGGCAAGGTGCCTGCCGAACTACGCAATCGTCTCGGTATCGCCATCGGCCAGCGTACCTACCGCGCTTATCGTGAGCTGCTGGGATCAAAACGCTGGCACAAGCTTGCTGCCGCCGGCGCGCGTCCACAGCGCCTGCTTTGGGCCAGTACTGGAACCAAAGATCCGGACGCCTCGGACATCCTGTATGTCGAAGCCCTTGCCGCACCCGACACCATCGACACCATGCCCGAGAAGACGCTGCGCGCCTTCGCCGAGCACGGCGAACTCAAGGGTGCGATGGCGCCCGACGGTGGCGATTGTGAAGCGGTGTTGGCGCGTTTTGCGCAAGCGGGGATTGACGCTGACGCCCTCGCACTCCAGCTGCAGCGCGAGGGTGCGCAGTCCTTTGTGAAGTCGTGGAAGGAGTTGCTGGCACGCATCGCCGATAAAAGTGCGGCACTCACCAGCGCCAGCCAGGAGAGCGCATGAGCGCCGATCTGCCGCAACGCGTTCGTGCCGCGCCGGCACCGTGGTTGAGCGGGCGCCCGCAGTGGTGCGCGCTAAAAGAGCACTTCGGCGAGATCGGCGGCCGGCATCTGCGCGAGCTGTTCGCCAAAGAGCCATCGCGCGGTGAGCTTTTCGCCGCCGAAGCCGTGGGCCTGTACCTGGACTATTCCAAGCAGCGCATCAACAGCAAGACGCTGTACCTGCTGCGAGAACTCGCCGATGCCTGCGGCCTGCACGAACACATCGCGGCGATGTTCCGCGGCGAGCGGATCAACGCCACCGAGCAACGCGCGGTGCTGCACGTTGCTCTGCGCGCGCCGGCGGGCGAGCGCATCTTGGTCGACGGCAAGGATGTCGTGACTGAGGTGCATGCCGTACTCGACCGCATGGCAGCGTTCTGCGAGCGTATACGTACCGGCGCCTGGACCGGCCACGGCGGAAAGCGCATCCGCAACGTAATCAACATCGGCATCGGCGGTTCCGACCTTGGCCCGGTGATGGCGTTCGAAGCGCTGCGCCACTACAGCCAACGCGATCTGGTTTTCCGTTTCGTCTCCAACGTCGACGGCACCGATTTCGTGGAAGCGGTACACGATCTTAATCCCGCCGAAACCCTGTTCGTGATCTGCTCCAAGACCTTTACCACGCTGGAGACGCTGACCAACGCGCATGCCGCTCGCGCTTGGTGCTTGCACGCGCTGGGCGACGAGAGGGCAGTGGCGAAGCATTTCGTCGCGGTATCGACCAACGCCGCCGAGGTCGTTAAGTTTGGTATCGATGTCGATAACATGTTCGGCTTCTGGGACTGGGTCGGCGGTCGCTACTCGATGGATTCGGCGATCGGACTTTCGACCATGCTGGCGATCGGGCCGGAGCACTTTCGCGCGATGCTGGCGGGATTCCACGCGATGGACGTGCATTTCCGCAGTGCGCCGCTGGATCGCAATTTGCCGGTACTGCTCGGGCTGCTGGCGATCTGGAACAATAATTTTCTCGGCGCGACGACGGTCGCGGTGCTGCCTTACGCGCAATACCTGAAGCGCTTCCCGGCCTATCTGCAGCAGCTGGCGATGGAAAGTAACGGCAAGCACGTCACACTCGACGGCGCACGGGTGGATTACGCCACCGGGCCGATCTACTGGGGCGAACCAGGCACCAATGGCCAGCATTCGTTCTATCAGTTGCTTCATCAAGGTGCCCGGCTGATCCCCTGCGACTTCATCGGCTTCTGCCAGCCGCTGAATCGGCTCGGCGATCAGCACGATCTCTTGATCGCCAACCTGATCGCACAGAGCGAGGCGTTGGCGTTCGGCAAGACCGCCGATGAAGTGAAGGCGGAAGGCACGCCGGCGGCGCTGGTGCCGCACCGCACGTTTGAGGGCAATCAGCCGAGCACTACCATCCTTGCCGAGCGACTTGATCCGCACACTCTGGGTGCGCTGGTCGCGCTCTACGAGCACAGCGTATTCGTGCAGGGGGTAATCTGGAACATCGATTCGTTCGACCAGTGGGGCGTTGAATTGGGCAAGGCGCTGGCCAAACGCACTGCTGCCGAAATCACCAACCGGAACGATCCCGAGCTCAGCCACGACAGCTCCACCAATGCGCTCATCAAGCGTTATCGCCGGCTGCGGGCCACTACTGCATGAGCAGCACGATTAGTCCGTTCGCAGGCAAGCCGGTACCGGCGTCGCTGCTGGTGGATGTGCCGAAGCTGCTCGCTGCGTATATCGACCTGCGCCCCGATCCTGCGGTGCCGGCGCAGCGTGTCGCCTTCGGCACTTCGGGTCACCGCGGCTCGTCGTTCGAGCGCAGCTTCAACGAATCGCATGTGCTGGCGATCACCCAAGCGATCTGCGAATACCGCAAGCATCAGAGCATCGACGGACCGCTGTTCATCGGCATCGATACACACGCACTGTCGCGGCCTGCGTTCGAGAGCGCCGTGGAAGTGCTGGCCGCCAACGGTGTTGTTACCTTGATCGCTGCGCGCGGCGAATTCACGCCGACGCCGGTGATTTCGCATGCGATCCTGGTCTACAACCGCGGCCGCAAGGCGGGGCTGGCCGACGGCATCGTGGTGACGCCCTCGCACAACCCACCGGACAACGGCGGCTTCAAATACAACACTCCGAACGGCGGCCCGGCCGATACCGGCGTCACGGGTTGGATCGAAGCCAGAGCCAACGCGCTGCTGGAAGCGGGCTTGAAGGATGTGCGGCGCATCCCTTACGCGCGCGCGCGGCACGGCGACACGACGCGCGAGCATGATTTTCTCGACGCTTATATAGGCGATCTGGGACACGTCATCGACTTCGATACGATCCGCAGCGCCGGTGTCCGCATGGGTGTCGATCCGCTCGGCGGCGCCGGCGTGCACTATTGGGGGCCCATTGCGGAGCGCTATGGGCTCGACCTCACGGTCGTCAGTGAGGAAGTCGATCCGACCTTTCGCTTCATGACGGCGGACTGGGATGGCAAGATCCGCATGGATCCGTCCTCGTCCTACGCGATGCAGCGGCTGATTGGAGTTAAGGATCGCTACGACGTTGCGTTCGCCTGCGATACCGACCACGACCGCCACGGCATCGTCACCCGCAGCAGCGGATTGCTGGTGCCGAATCATTATCTCTCGGTGCTGATCGATTATCTGTTCCGGCATCGGCCGCAGTGGAGTACGACTGCTGCAATCGGCAAGACCCTGGTCAGTACTGCACTGATCGACCGCGTGGCAAAACGCTTGGGCCGCGAGCTTTACGAAGTACCGGTCGGCTTCAAGTGGTTCGTCGACGGTCTGTTCAACGGTGCGCTCGGCTTCGGCGGCGAGGAAAGCGCGGGCGCCTCCTTCAGTCGCGTCGACGGAACCGTGTGGACGACGGACAAGGATGGCATCGTATCGGCGCTACTGTCTGCGGAAATCACCGCAAACAGTGGTCGCGATCCCGGCGAGCGGTACCGCGATCTCGTTCGCGAACTGGGCGAGCCGGTGGCCGATCGCGTCGAAGCGTTGGCGACCGCCGAACAAAAGCGTCGGCTGGCAAAGCTGTCTCCGCAGCAGGTGCTGAGTACCGAGCTGGCCGGCGAAAAGATCGGACGCGTCCTCGACCGTGCGCCGGGCAACGACGCACCGATCGGCGGCATCAAGGTGATTGCGGCCAGCGGCTGGTTCGCGGCACGTCCTTCCGGCACAGAAGACATCTATAAAATTTACGCGGAGAGTTTTCGCGGCGAAGATCATCTGCGCGACATCCTGCGCCAAGCGCAGGGCATTGTCGATGCGGCGATTGTCGCTACAGGTTGAGGCTGATGAGGATGAACCCAGCGGTGACTGCAAAAAGAGCGCGGATCGAAGCAACCGGCCTCGTCCAGCGTGGTCGCGCGTGACAAGCGACGCTGCCAAGCGGTTATTGCCGTGGCTGGTGGCCGTGGCATTTTTCATGGAGTCGCTGGATACGACGATCCTGAATACTGCGGTACCCGCAATCGCGCAGGCGCTGAAGGTGGCGCCGCTAAGCATGAAGGCCGTGCTGGCAAGTTATACGCTGAGCCTCGCGGTGTTCATTCCGGTCAGCGGCTGGATGGCCGACCGCTTCGGTACGCGCCGCGTGTTCGCATCCGCAATCGGCATTTTCACGATCGGATCTTTTCTGTGCGGAATTTCGAGGGACATTCACGTACTGGTGGCATGCCGCGTGCTCCAGGGCAGCGGCGGCGCCATGATGCTGCCGGTGGGGCGGCTCACCATGGTCAGGACTTTCGCCCGCTCCGAACTGATCCGCGCGATGAGCTTCGTCGCCATTCCGGGCCTGATTGGTCCGATGTTGGGTCCGATCGCCGGCGGCCTGATCATCGGCTACTTTCACTGGAGCATCATCTTCTTCGTCAATATTCCGATTGGCCTGTTCGGCCTATACCTGGTGTACCGGCACCTGCCGGACTACCGTGAGGAGCGTAGCCACCCGCTCGACATAATCGGACTCATCTTGTTCGGCTCGGGTATCGCGCTGCTGTCCTACGTGCTCGAAGTGTTTGGCGAGCACACCCTGAGCGGGCGCGAGATTCTAGGACTTCTGACGATTTCCGGAGTGCTGCTCACCGGCTATGGATTGCATTCAGCCAGCATCGCGCATCCCTTGCTGCGCTTGGCGTTGTTCCGTATCCGTACGTTTCGCGCGGCGGTCAGCGGCAGCTTCTTCACCCGCTTGGGTATCGGCGGCATCCCGTTTCTGTTTCCGCTGCTCTACCAGGTCGGGCTCGGCTTCACACCGATTCAGTCCGGCCTGCTGATGATGCCGCAGGCCCTCGCGGCGATGAGTCTGAAACTGATGATGCCCGGCATCCTCACGCGCTTTGGCTATCGTAGTGTGCTGATTTCCAACACCGTGATGCTGGGTGTGATGATCATGCTTTTCACAAGCATCGGTGCCGCGACGCCGGTATGGGTGATCGTACTGCAGGCGTTTGCTTTCGGGTTCCTCACGTCGCTGCAATACACGAGTATGAACACGCTGGTTTATGCCGATGTCACTAGCGAACAAACCAGCAGCGCCAGCACCATCGCCAGTACCCTGCAGCAGATGTCGATCAGTTTCGGCGTCGCTTCGGCATCGTTGGCCACCGCCGTGTTCATTCCCGACCGCTTTCATTCCAGCGCTCCGCAGCTGATTAACGGTATTCACCAGGCGTTCCTCGTTCTGGGCGGATTGACGATTCTTTCATCGATCATTTTTCACGGCCTGAAAAGCGAGGACGGCGAAGCGGTGAGCCGGCACCAGGCCATTTTGCCGGTCTGATGTCGCCGCTTGCACGAACCGACTAGGAGTATTCATGTCGAACCCACTTGATCAGCTCTGCATCAATACCCTCCGCTTCCTGTCGGTAGACGCCGTGCAAAAAGCGAACAGCGGACACCCGGGGTTGCCGCTCGGCGCTGCACCGATGGCCTACGCGCTGTGGGCACGGTTGCTCAAGCACAATCCGCGCAATCCGCAGTGGTTCGATCGTGACCGATTCGTGCTTTCAGCCGGGCACGGCTCGGCGTTGCTTTACAGTCTGCTGCATCTGACCGGTTACGACCTAGCGCTCGACGAGATCAAGCGCTTCCGCCAGTGGGGCAGCAAGACGCCGGGGCACCCCGAGCGCGGACACACGCCCGGCGTGGAGACCACCACCGGGCCGCTGGGGCAGGGCTTCGCCAACGCGGTCGGCATGGCGATCGCGGAGGCACAGCTCGCGGCACGCTACAACCGCCCTGAATTTGCGGTGATCGACCATGCCAGCTATGTGCTGGTCGGCGACGGTGACCTGATGGAGGGCGTCGCCGCCGAGGCAGCCTCGCTCGCGGGACACCTCAAGCTCGGCAAACTGATCTGTCTGTACGACGACAACCGCGTCACGCTCGCCGCCGGCACTGACATCACATTCTCGGAAGATCGCGCGCGCCGCTTCGAAGCCTATGGCTGGCACACCGTATCGGTGGCGGACGGCAACGATCTTGCCGCGATCGACGCCGCGCTGCGGGCCGCGCGTGCGGAAACCGAGCGACCGTCGCTGATTCTGGTACGCACGCATATCGGCTACGGCTCGCCGGAGCAGGACAGTTTCAAGGCGCATGGCTCTCCGCTCGGCGAGGACGACGTACGCAAGACCAAACAGAAACTAGGTTGGCCGACCGAGCCGGAATTCCTGATACCGGAAGCAGCACTCGCGCATTTCCGCGAAGCAGTGGCGCACGGTGCGCGTGATGAGACAGCGTGGAACGATCGCATGGCCGCCTATACGCGGGCTTATCCCGATCTTTCGCAGGAGCTGCAGCGAAGCCTGCGCAGCGAATTGCCACCCGGCTGGGATGCGGACATTCCGGTCTTTCCTACCGACGCCAAGGGCATCGCCACGCGCGTCGCCTCGGGCAGGGTGATGAATGCGATTGCGCCGCGGTTGCCGGCCCTGATCGGCGGCTCGGCTGACCTCGATCCGTCCACATACACTGCGCTAAAGGACCTCGGCGATTTCAATCCGCAATCCGACAAAGATGAAGACACCCAAGGCTCCGCTGGTGGCGGCTGGAGCTACAACGGACGCAACCTGCACTTCGGCGTGCGCGAACATGCGATGGGCGCTGTCGTCAATGGACTCGCCGCGCACGGCGGCTTTGTCCCGTATGGCTCGACCTTTCTTATCTTCTCCGACTATATGCGCCCGCCGATCCGGCTGGCGGCACTGATGGGCTTGCACGTCGTGCATGTGTTCACGCACGACAGCATCGCGCTTGGCGAAGACGGCCCGACCCATCAGCCGGTGGAGCAGCTGGCCAATCTGCGCGCAATCCCGAACCTCACGGTGATCCGGCCCGGCGACGCCAACGAAACCGCGGTCGCCTGGCGCGTCGCACTGGAGACGCGCGATCGTCCGGTGGTGTTGGTGCTGAGCCGACAAAATCTTCCGACGTTCGATCGCAGCCGCTACGCTTCGGCGAACGGATTGCGGCGTGGCGCCTATGTGTTGAGCGATGCGCCGAACGGCAAGCCCGAGCTGATCCTGCTTGCGAGCGGTTCTGAAGTCAGCCTGATCGTGGCAGCTGCGGAACGCTTGCAGGCACAGGGCATCGCCGTGCGCTGTGTCTCGATGCCGAGCTGGGAATTGTTCGAGGCTTTGCCGCAGGCCGAACGCGATATGGTGCTGCCGCCTTCGATCAGCGCGCGGCTCGCGGTTGAACTGGGCGTACCGCAAGGCTGGGATCGCTACATCGGCGCCCGAGGCGACATGCTCGGCGTCACGCGCTTTGGCGCATCCGCGCCGGCCGAAGTATTGCTGCGCGAATACGACTTTACCGCTGACAACGTCTGCGCTCGCGCGAAAGCACTGCTCGCCTGACAAGAAGTCGAATCCATGATCACGAGCTCAGATGGGTGACCGTCTCCGCTGGAATTTGCGGGCAGATCAGGTAAGCGGCCGGATCATATCAATCGGTATGCGCGATGCCCCGCTGCTTATTTGATTTGAGTATGTTGTCGCACAGACCGGATTACGCGTTTCGCACATGCTCGGCCTCCCTCATTAAGCCCGTGAGCATTGGTGCTCGACTTGTATTGACCAGTGTGCTCATCAACCAACATTGCGGGTCGTCGCCGACCGGCGTCAGTACCTCTCATCTACCACCGCTATCAACTGCTCGACGTCAGCACGGCAAGCCCGGGTCAAATCGACGAGGACACCGTACATCACGGACAGGTTCGTATCGCCAATCGCATCATGGCGTGCCTCGATATCGCCGTTGGCTGTCAAGTGCGGCAGCGAACAGACTCGCAGTCCCTTCCGTGTGCACAGTTCAGTTCAGCATTCCACCATGATTTGGACCGGGGTCGTCGCTTCGCCAACGAGGCACGACCTCTCGAAAGGAGAAACACCCATGTTACGCAGCATGAAAGACTTGGAGGAATACTCGATCGGCGCTACTGACGGCAACATCGGTCACGTCGAAGATTTTCTCTTTGATGATGATGCGTGGGTCATCCGCTATTTCGTGGTGGAGACTGGAACCTGGCTTTCGAACCGGAAGGTTCTGATCTCGCCCGTAGCCATCCACCAACCAGACTGGGCGGACAAAACACTTCCCGTCTCGATCACGATGGAGAAAGTGAAGAACAGCCCGGACATCGACACCGACAAGCCGGTCTCGCGGCAGCACGAATCGGAGTATCTCGGCTATTACGGATATGCCTCCTACTGGGGTAGCACTGGGCTCTGGGGTGCTGGCATGTATCCGTACACCTTGTTTACAGGCTATTCCGGTTACACGACAGAAAACGGTGGACAGTTGGTAAGCGCGAACCGCGCAATTAAGAAAGCCGAGCGCGCGGCCCATCGGAATGATGATCCGCACTTACGCAGCTGCAAGGAAATCATCGGCTATCACATCCGCGCCACGGATGGGGAAATTGGGCATGTCTCGGGCCTGCTCGTCGACGAACAGACCTGGGCCATTCGATACCTCGTCATCGAAACCAGCAACTGGTGGGTTGGTCACAAAGTTCTGATCGCTCCGGAATGGATCGATGATGTGCGCTGGACCGATCGAACGGTCACGATTGATCTGACCCAGAAATCCGTGAAGAACGCTCCACCTTACGAATCCACCAAGCAGCTGAATCGTCAGCAGGAGACGGGGCTTTATCGACACCATGAACGCTCCGGATATTGGTCCGAAGAAGCGACGCAAGAGGCCGCCACAACGGATATTTAGGCATTTCGCAGCGGCCAAAACGGCAATATGAATTCGGTATGACTCCATCCGTGTAGAGCTGCGCAACCAGAGCACGCTGCCGGAATGAGTGCTTGAACAACTCAGCCCGTATTTCAGTCTTCATGCTGCGTGGAACCGCTGTCAATGAACTCAGAGTGCACTATGCCTTTCATCGAAATCGACAGAGACGAATCGACAGGACTGACCTTGTTAAGTGATGCCAGCGACCCGCCAAGGTATTACTTGCAGGAGCGCCGTCGCCATCGAAGCACCCTTCTCGCGATCGGTGACATGAAGACCGCATTAAAGCGATTTGCGTTGTGGGCAGATCGGCTGGCATCCGGCGATTTGGCGGCCGCCGGCACACGGCGGCTTTTTGAGTCATTGCCAGCGACTCGCGGTCTTCGTGAAAGAGTTACAAAGGACGGCGGCGGCTGATTGACCGACACCGATCCGGTGTTATCAACGCAGCCATCAGGACACGCCGTTTATTATCACTGCAGGTGGAATTGTCTCCTTTCAAAACCGCCGCGCTTGACCGCAACCGTGAGCTACACGAAGTTGCTCTGTTCCTTTGATGCAACCTCTTCCGATGTTGAGTGCACTAACTAACACTAGTAAGCGCAAGTGTACTAGGCGCAACAGCTCAAAAGGCGCAATGGTCTGGCAGTACGGGCACGCAGCAGTCGCGTGAGCGGGCGGCCAAATCAATTCCACATGAGCGGCAACAGCCAGGACGTATACCGCTATGAAAATGACCCGCTATTTCTTCATCAGTGACACGTTGGACGATTTGGAACGCTTCGAGGAAGAACTCGAACAGAACGGCATCTTGACGCCGCAGATCCACGTGCTCACTGGCGACGACCTTGGCGTGGCGCGCCACCGCCACCTGCACTCAGTGACGCCGTTCATGAAAATGGATGTGGTGCATTCGGCGCTGCGCGGTGCCGCGCTCGGCCTATGCCTGGCGCTGCTTGCCTTGTTGATGGCATATGTGGCTGGCTGGAGCAGGGGCCCCGTGGGTTGGACGCCATTCGTATTTCTGGCGTTGGTGATATTGGGATTTTGCACTTGGCAGGGCGGATTGTGGGGTGTCCAGACCCCTAATGCGCACTTCCGCGATTTTGAGCGGGCGATGCATGAAGGCCGGCACGTCTTTTTCGTCGACGCTGCGCCGCAGCACGAAGCGCCACTCAAGGAAATCGCAGAACGCTATGTCAACGTGAGCTTCGCCGGGGTTGCCCGTGGTGTACCAAGTTGGCTGGTGTTTTCACAGCACCGTCTGGCGCTCTTCTTCACACACACGTTTCCGTGACAACGCCATCGGGGCGCCAAGAAAAACCAGCTTGATTACGAATTCGCCATCCACAGCTTCGAGAACCTGCATTTTGTCTTGAATGGCGGTTATTGATGTCCCGGTAGCACAACGATCAATAGGCTTTCATCCGGAGATGGCGTCACTTCAAATTTCGACGGAAACCACCCGACGGGCCGGTTCGTCCCCATGTTTAATGAGGTCGTAAACGCTAAGCCCAACAGGACAGGGCGTCGTCATGATGGCAGCGCGGCGACTAACTATTTGTCTTCAACCCATCCATGAGTACCGCCACACAGCGGCAGTGCTTTCTCATAGCCCAGAGCGCGCAGCCGTTCGGCGGCGTAGCACGATCGCGGACCACCATGATTGCAGACAGTAACTATGGTGGTATCTTTGGGAAGTTCGTTGGTTCGTGCGTCCAACTGGTCAGCTGGAATGTTGGTTGCCCCCTCAACGTGACCCGCCGCGAATTCCTCCGCTGATCGAACGTCGACGATGAGGACGTTGCCACCGCTGCCAATACGCTCGCGCAGAGTCTGTGGTTCCATGAAAACAACCGGTTTACCAGGTCACTGAAGTCGGACCGCTTGACTCTGGACCTGTGTCCAGGGTTTAGAGTGGAGCCACGTTCCGCTTCAGAGGGTTTCACGATGCAGAGCCTGACCATCAGCCAGCTCGCCAGGCGCGCGGAAGTGCCGATCGACACGATCCGCTACTACGAGCGCGCACATCTCATCGCCGAGCCGCCGCGGCGACCGTCCGGCTATCGCCAGTATCCCGAAGACACGGTTCAGCGCCTGCGCTTTATTCGCCGCGCCAAAGCACTGGGTTTCACGCTGGAGGAAATCGCCGAACTGCTGTCGCTGAGCGGTAAGCGCAACGTTGCTGCGGTCAAGCGCTCTGCCGAACTGAAACTGGCCGACGTCGAAACACGGATTGTGGAATTGAGTCGCATCCGGGATGGCCTATCGCAGCTCATCAAGACCTGTCCTGGACACGGTCGTGCCGAGAACTGCCCCATTCTATCCGCGCTGAACGACAACAAGTCATGAACCACGGATGCAATGTTGATGGAGTTACGCAATGGAATTGAAAACTGCGCACGAGCCAGGACCCGGCGCGCCTCACGCCGGGCATGAGCATCATCACGGTGCGGCGTCCGCAAGCAGCGCACGCGACCCGGTGTGCGGGATGACGGTCGATCCGACGACCGCGCGGCACCATGATCACCAGGGGACGATTTACTATTTCTGCAGTGATCGCTGTGAGAGCAAATTCACGTCCGATCCAGGGCGCTACCTGCAGCCCGGTACATCAGTGGCCAACGCAAAGCCGGTAGCCAGTGCAAAGGTCCCCACGGGAATCATTTACACCTGTCCCATGCATCCGCAGGTACGGCAGGCCGCGCCGGGCAACTGCCCGATTTGCGGAATGACGCTGGAGCCCTTGAACGCAACGGGCGACGCGGGAGAAAGCGCCGAGTTGCGCAGCATGACGCGGCGCTTCTGGATCTCGGCCGCGATGACCGTCCCGCTGTTGTGGGCGCTGGTCGGCGAGGCGGTACCGTCGCTGGACCCGATGCGATTGTTAGGACATGACGTTGCCAGTTGGGCGGAACTTACGCTGGCCACCCCGGTGGTGCTGTGGGGCGGCGGCGTGTTTTTCGTGCGCGGCTGGCAATCGGTCGTCAATCGCAGCCTCAACATGTTCAGTCTGATCGCGCTGGGCACCGGCGCCGCGTGGCTGTTCTCGGTCATGGCGCTGCTGCTGCCGGATGTGCTGCCGGCTTCGTTCAAGCTGGCCAGCGGCGCGCCCTCGCTCTATTTCGAAGCTGCGGCCGTGATCGTCACGCTCGTGCTGCTGGGTCAGGTAATGGAGTTGCGTGCGCGCTCGCAAACCTCCAGCGCAATCCGCTCGCTGCTCCAGCTCGCACCCAAGATCGCGCATCGGCTCGACGCACAAGGCGTCGAAGCCGACATCACGCTCGACGACGTGCAAGTCGGTGACCGTCTGCGCGTACGTCCCGGTGAAAAAATCCCGGTCGATGCCAAAGTGGCGGATGGCACCAGCCACATCGACGAATCGATGCTCACCGGCGAACCCGATCCAGTGCACAAGAAAGTCGGTGACGGCGTCACCGGCGGCACATTGAATGGCTCCGGAAGTTTGATCGTGCAGGCCGAACGCGTTGGCGCCGACACGACGCTGTCGCAGATCGTGCACATGGTGGCGGAAGCGCAGCGCTCACGCGCACCGGTGCAGCGTCTCGCTGATCGGGTGGCGAGCTGGTTTGTGCCTGCGGTCCTTGCCATCGCGCTGACTGCCGCGGCGGTGTGGGCGGTATGGGGTCCGCCGCCGGCGCTCGCGCATGCCCTCGTGGTTGCCGTGTCCGTGCTCATCATCGCCTGCCCCTGTGCGCTGGGACTGGCGACGCCGATGTCGATCATGGTCGGCGTCGGTCGCGGCGCGCACGAAGGCGTGTTGATCAAGGATGCTGCCGCGCTGGAGACACTCGAAAAAATTGACACGCTGGTGGTCGATAAGACCGGAACGCTCACCGAAGGCAAGCCGAGCCTGCAGGCCGTTGTGCCTTTGTCCGGCACCAGTGAAGCGGACCTGTTGCGTTACGCCGCGTCGGCCGAATCGTCGAGCGAGCACCCGCTCGCGCGGGCGATTGTCGAAGGGGCCAAGACACGCGGCAATATCCAGTTGGCTGCCGTGCAGAGTTTTGAATCGGATGCCGGGCTCGGTGTTTGGGGAACGATCGACGGTCATCGTGTGCTGGTGGGCAACGCACACCTGCTGCAGCGAGACGCCGTGGTTACCGACGAACTGATGCTTCAAGCCGAGCAGTACCGCGCGAACGGTCAGACGACGGTGTTCGTGGCCGTCGATGGCAAGCCGGCCGGCTTACTGGGGATTGCCGACGCTATCAAAGCGACGACACCCGACGCGGTGCGCGCCCTCAAAGCGCAGGGCATCCGCATCATCATGCTCACCGGCGACAACGCACGTACCGCCAGGGTGGTCGGCGACACACTAGGAATGGACGAGGTGGTGGCGGATGTGCTGCCCGCCGATAAGGCGGCTGTGGTGAAGCGCTTGCAGTCGCAAGGCCGCATCGTTGCCATGGCCGGTGACGGCGTCAACGATGCGCCGGCACTGGCCCAAGCGCAGGTCGGGATCGCGATGGGCACCGGCACGGACGTGGCGATGCAGTCCGCGGGCGTGACCCTGCTAAAGGGTGACCTGCGCGGACTGTCCAAAGCCGTGACGCTGTCGCATCGGACGATGACCAACATCCGCCAGAACCTGTTTCTGGCCTTTGTCTACAACGCGCTGGGCGTTCCGATCGCGGCGGGCGTGCTGTATCCGTTCACTGGGCTGCTGCTGTCGCCGATCATTGCCAGCGCGGCGATGAGTCTGAGTTCGGTGTCCGTCATTGGCAATGCGCTACGGCTGCGCTCCGCGAAGCTTTGACATGCCCACGATTCCTTCAAGCGCTCGAACCAGCCGACCGACTCCAAAGTGAATTTCCAGACACCCGCCACGCCCAGTCCGACTCGGCATAATCCGCTTCGCGGCGGAAAATACTTTTCCGATCGCCTGCTTGCTACGAGGCCAGTCCGCCCGCGAACGCGCGGTCGAACTGTTTTCGCAGCTGCGTGTATGGGACACCGAGCACAACAGCGGAATCCAGGTGGGACGCGATTCCCAGCGAGCGCTGGTGACCGGCGGGTGGCCTCGCCAGTGTCTGCACGCGCTGAAAACGGAGGGACTTCAGCATGAGTGCGTCTGCCGTCCCGGAAAATCCGTACGACCTCTTGTGTTGTGACAACCTTGGATAAGCACAAGACAGAGGTGGTATCCACGGCCATGAGCTCCGAAATGTCCGCTAGCCCTTTCGGTCTGCCAGTACTTGAGCGGCCCGTCCCTGTTTCGACTTTGGCGTTGAAGCTCGTCGCGAATGGGATACAGACCCTATGGACGCGAATCGTTGCCACTAATCCGCTGGCCGACTCACGGCCGCTATTGCTCAGCTACGACGTTCACCCGACACCTGACGGACCTGTCCTCATTGAGGTGAATACCAATGCCGGCGGCGTTCTCACTGCAATGCAAGCAGCGCGCAATGGAAACGACTGCTGCGCGGACTGGGAGCACGGTTTGCTGGAAGAACGACTGCCGGAGTTGTTCCGGCACGACTTGCTAGGCCTCGACCGGGAGAAAACAGGCGTCGTTGCAATCGTCGATGATCACCTTGCGTCGCAGCCGTTGCTTTCCGAGATGCACGCACTCGCAGACCTTCTGCGACCATTTGCCCGCGACGTCCTCGTCGTCGATGCCGCTCAACTGACTTTTAGGGACGGACGATTGCGCTTCGCCGACCAGCCAGTGGACCGGGTGTACTGGCGCAGTACGGACTTCTTGTTGAGCGAGCCTGCCCACGCGCCGGTGCGCCAAGCCGTTATTGAGGGTTCCACCATCCTTGCTCCGTCGCCGGACGCCTATCGGGCTATCGCCGACAAGCGTCGCTTCGTGGAATGGTCGAAGGAGCCGGAGCTCGCACGAGACGAAGCGACGGCGCTTTCGTTTCGCATCGCCGAGACGCTGCCCATGAGTGCTCGGACGATGGAAGCGTGGTACGCCGACCGTGGTGATTGGGTGTTCAAACCGGCCTCCGGTTTTGCCAGCCGGGGCGTCTATGTCGGCAGGAGTATCAGCCGCCGCAAGCTGGCCGAACTGCCAGCCGCCGCCTATCTGGCCCAACGCTATGCACCGCATCCGGTGATTGATCGCAACGGCAGGGAATGGAAGTACGACGTTCGCTTCTTCGCGGACCGAGGGCAGATCATCGGTGCCGCGGCTCGAGTGTTCCATGGCCAGGTCGTGGGCATGCGCGCGCAAGGAAGCGGGTTTGCACCGATCCGCGTGGACGCTACCTGCTGCCTCATGGGCGCGCTCGCCGCTGCGCAATGTGCTGGCTGCTCAACACCTGACAATGACCACACGAATTCAGGGTGAATCAACTCCGCGCTTAGTGCCGATCACGAACCCCTGTGCCGTGGAAGGTGAGTTCTTCAGATACCAGATTTGCTATTTCGCTGGAAGTAACCGTAGACAAACGACTGGTTCGCAGCCGAAGGTGTGACATGGCGTTCCTCGGCGCTATCGATCCAGGTGAATCCATTCTCGAATTCGGCTTTCAGTGTCTCGGCACTATGGCGCATTACCGGCAAGCCACTGCAGCGCGCGGGGCCGTCAAGGCTGAAGGTGGCGACCAACAAATGACCGCCTGGTCTCAAAGCCCTGCGTACCGCCGACGCGTACCGACCCCGTGCCTCTGCGTCGGTCAGAAAATGAAAAACGGCACGGTCATGCCAGAAGCCATAAGCGTCGACATCGAAAGTAAAGCGAGTGACATCGGCCTGCAGCCACCGGACCTGATCAGCACGCGCCCCGAGTCGCAATCGGGCCTGCCCCAGCGCGGCCTCGGAGAGATCGAGGACCGTGACGTCACGATGGCCCCGATCCAGCAGATCATCAACCAGCGTCGAAGTCCCGCCGCCGACGTCGATTAGCGGATCGTCCGGCACCAGCTGCGCACGGCCGATGAAGTCGAGTGAACGCTCCAGATGCGGGCGATACCAGCTGACGGTATCCGCCGCTTTTTGCTGGTAAACCGATTCCCAATGGTTGTGCAAGTTGTTACTCACGAAGCCTTCGTCTAAGGATCAGTGAGGATGCTGGTGGTGCGCATCTGGGAAATGAACGTGCGAGTGAGTCAGTGGCGCGTGGCGATGACTATGACTATGGCGAACACCCGCCGCCTCCGGCTCAGCATGTTCGTGGTGAGCGTCATGGATGTGCTCGTGCTCGTGTTCCACGGGCTCATGCGTGTGCAGATGTTCGTGACGTTCGGTCAAGTGCAGCGCGATGCCGATCGCCATCAGGGCACTGGCCGCCACGATCTGCCCGGTGAGGGGTTCGCCCATCAGGAACGCCAGCAGCGCTCCAAAAAAAGGCGCAATCGAGAAGTAAGCGCTGGTGCGGGCGGCGCCCAGATGCCGCAGCGCCACCACGAACAAGGTCAAGCTGATGCCGTAAGCCAGCAGGCCAACAATCATTGCCTCGACGGCACTGATAACCGAAGGTAGCGCCGGGCGCATCGCAAAGGCGATCGCTAGATTCACTGTACCAGCCACCAACCCTTTGACCGATGCGATCCAGGTTGCATCGCCGAGCGATACCTTCCGCGTCAGATTGTTGTCGACGCCCCACGCCAGGCAGGCGCCCAGCACCGCCAGCGCCGGCCATAGCGTGGCGAAGCGAGGCTGATCCGATACGTTTAGCACCACGGCGCCGGCAACGATCGCGAGCATGCCGAGCGCGATGCGGCGATCGAAATTCTCCTTGAAGACGAACCACGCCAGCAGCGCAGTGAACACGCTCTCGGCATTGAGCAGCAAGGACGCACCGGACGCGGGCATCGCATTCAATCCGAGCATCAGCAGGACCGGACCGACGACCCCGCCCGCGACAATGGCAGCCGCTAGCCACGGCAGCTCCTGCGTCGGCAATCGAACCCGCTCCGCGCGTCTCAGCCATCGATAAAGCGTCAGGCCGATTCCAGACCCGAGGTACAGAAGCCCAGCGAGGAACCAGGGATCGATTCGACCCAGCAGGATTTTGGCGAGCGGCGTTCCGGCGCCAAACAGCAAGGCGGCGCCGAGTGCGGCAGCAATTCCGGGCGGTCTCGATTCTTGTGTCCAGCGCATGGCGCCCGAAGTTTACGCGGACGTCCGATCAATGTTTAGGACCAGTAACACGCCCTTATCGGTACACCGTGCAATAAGTGAAGCCGGGGAGGGAAGGGGTTTGTAACGGGGGGCGGCGGACCAGATTCCGAAGCGCGCCCGCAAAAAAATGATGCCGGTGACACACTCCGTCGAACTTCCCGCCGCCACGGCTGCCTTACTAGTGACGCCCCGGCGGAGCGCCTGATGGCTAGCGGGCGACGCATCGCGTGTGCATCTAGGAGGCCCG
>Ga0265334_10000138_pt1 | contig 46183 bp, 40 predicted proteins | sample 42023metaG_FD_192442 | JGI IMG/M metagenome (GOLD analysis project Ga0265334, IMG submission 192442) | Rhizosphere microbial communities from Carex aquatilis grown in University of Washington, Seatle, WA, United States - 4-20-23 metaG | ecosystem: Host-associated > Plants > Roots > Rhizosphere...
CGACCCGGTCGTCGCCGACAAGCTCGGCGAGCTGCACCTGCGCTGCGAGGTGCTGAGACTGACCGCCTACCGCGGCCTGACGGCGATCGAGACGTACGGCCAGCCCGGCCCGGAGGGCTCGCTGACGAAGTGGATGTGGTCGGACACCAACCAGCAGCTCACGCAGCTCGCGGCCGACATCCTCGGCCCGGAGGCGCTGACGGCCGGCGCGCCGTGGGCGTTCGAGCTGCTGCGGGCGCGCGGCAACTCGATCGAGGGCGGCACGACCGAGGTGCTGAAGAACATCGTCGCCGAGCGGGTGCTGGGACTCCCGCGGCTGAAGTGAGGCACGTGTGCACTTCGACCTGACCGAGGACCAGAAGGAGATCAAGCGCGTCGCGCGCGAGCTGCTCGCTGCGCGCTCCTCGTGGGCGCGCGTGCGCGAGGCGGCCGAGGCCGGCGCCGCGTACGACCAGGCGCTGTGGGACGAGCTGTGCGCGCTCGGCTGGCCGGGGATCGCGGTCGCCGAGGAGCACGGCGGCCAGGGCCTCGGCGCGGTCGAGCTGACGGTGCTGCTGGAGGAGCTGGGCTACGCCTGCGCGGCGACGCCGTTCCTGTCGGTCGCGGCGGCGGCCGCGGCGATCCAGGCGTGCGGCTCGGACGCGCAGCGCGCGCGCTGGCTGCCGCGGCTGGCGTCGGGCGAGGCGACGGCCGGGATCGGCACGCGCGCGCTGTGCGCCGACGGCGTCGGCGCCGAGGTGCTCGTGCTGCTCGAACGGCCTTCCGGCGAGGCGATGCTCGTGACCGGCGCCGACTGCGCCCACCTGGAGACGATCGACCCGACGCGCCGCTACGCGACCGTCGACGGCGGCGCCGCCGAGCCGCTCGGCACCGGCGGCGGGGCCGGCGCGGTTGCGGCGGCGGACCGGATCCGCGCCGCGATCTCCGCCGAGGTCGTCGGGATCGCGCAGCGGGCGCTCGAGATGACGCTTGCGTACGTGAAGGAGCGCAGACAGTTCGGCGTGCCGGTCGGCGCCTTCCAGGCGGTCCAGAACCGCTGCGCGCAGATGCTGCTCGACACCGAGTCGGCGCGCTCGACGGCGCTGTTCGCCGCCTGGGCCGCGGACGCCGCGCCCGAGCGCCTGCCGGAAGCGGCGGCACTGGCCGCTGCGGCGGCGGCCGACGGCGGACGGTCGGTGACCGCGAGCGCGATCCAGGCGCACGGCGGCATCGGCTTCACGTGGGAGGCCGACGTCCACTGGCTCTACAAGCGCGCCCAGCTCGACGCCGCCCTGCTCGGCGGCGCCCGCCGCCACCGGGCGACGCTCGCCTCGCTCGCGGCGTCGCGCGTGGCGCGTACAGCGAACTCTTAACCAGAGCAATGGGATGATGCCCGTGGGGAAGCCCGGCGGGAAGGATCCGGACCGTGCGGGCGTCTGACAGTTCGAACCTATTCGTCTGACGCCGCCGCGCCCCGGCGCGCGTCCGAGAGGAGCTCCGATGTCCATGCGCCTGCCGATACCGACCCGCACCTTCCGCCGACTCGCCCTCGTCGGGCTCGCACTCGCCGCGCTGGCGATCGCCGGCTGCGGCGGCAGCTCCGGCTCGTCGAGCTCCTCGTCCTCACCACCGGCAAGCAGCGCCCCGGCCACCTCATCCCAGTCGGGCTCCGGCTCCGGCTCGTCCTCGTCCTCATCGTCGGAATCGTCCGGCATCCCGCAGAACAACGGGGGCGACCAGGACTCCGACAACAACGGCGGCCCGAGCGACGGGGACGGCAACGTCTAGGCAGCGCGCGCTCGGCGCGACCTTCGCGCTCGCGCTCGTGCTGGCCGGGTGCGGCGCGGGCGCGAAGCACGCCACGACCACGTCGGCCGCAGCCGGCACCTTCCCCGCGCTGCGGCCGGCGCCCCCGCCCGCGGGGTGGCGCAGCGCGACGCTGCCGAGCGGCGCCGTGCTCGCCTACCCCGCGAGCTGGCGGCCGATCGAGGGCGACCGTGGGACGGCGAGCGTCGCGCTCAGAGACGCCCACGGCGCGTTCCTCGGCTACCTCAACCTGACGCCGCGCCAGGGCGCCGAGACGCTCGCGAACTGGCCGCGCTTCCGCGTCGGGCACAGCCGCGGCGAGGGCGACACGGCGATCGCCACCCAGGCGTCCGCGCGCGACGTCCCGTTCCGCGACGGCGCCCACGGCAGCTGCGTGCGCGACAGCTATACGACGGCGAAGCGCAACCGCTTCGTCGAGGTCGCCTGCCTGATCTCCGGCCGCCGCACCAGCAGCGTGATCGTCGCCGCCGCACCGCCGGCGCAGTGGGCCGCGCAGTGGCCGACGCTCGAGCGGGCGATCGAGGCCGTGCGCGGCTGACGCTCCGACCACGCCGGCGCGAGAGGAATCCGCTAATCGAAAGCGTAAATCTGCTAAGCAGATCACTTCCTTAGTAGATTTGCGCACTTTTCTCGACATCGACGCGAAGCTGGCGGCCGTGCCCGCGGACCTCGTCACCGTCCTGGCGGCGGTGGAGTACGGCCGTGGCCGGGAGGATCTCTTCCGTGCGCAGGCGCCGCAGGTGCTCAAGCGACTCGCAGCCCGCACGCGCTTCGACTCGATCACCGCATCGAGCGCGATCGAGGACATCGTCGTCGACGACGATCGCGCGCTGACGCTGCTGCGCGAGTCAGCGCGCGACGAGGGCTCGTTCCGCAACCGCAGCGAGGCCGAGTTCGCCGGTTACCGCGACGCGACCGACGAGCTGCTCCACAAGCGCGCCGAGCCGCTCACGGTCCCGCTCATCGTCCACGTCCACCGGCTGCTGATGCGCCACGCCGGCGACCCGCTCGCCGGCCGGGCGAAGACCTCGGACAACGTGATCGGGGACCGCGACTCCGACGGTCGCGTGACGGTCGTCTTCAAGCCGGTGCCGGCGGGACCGGAGACGGAGCGCCAGCTCGTCGAGCTGACCGCTCGCTACGAGCAGGCGCTCGCGGACGCGCGGCTCCCACCCGTCCTGCTGCTCGGCGCGCTCGTGCTCGACTTCCTCGCGATCCACCCGTTCCAGGACGGCAACGGCCGCGTCGCGCGACTGCTGACGACCGCAGAGCTGCTGCGACACGGCTTCGGCGTCGCGCGCTACGTCTCGATCGAGCAGCGCATCTTCGAGACGCAGCACAGCTACTACGCGGCACTGCGCGCAAGTCAGGCCGGGTGGCATCGAGGCACGCACGACGTGTGGCCGTGGCTCGGCTACCTGCTGCGGATCCTCGCGGACGCCTACGACGACTTCGCCCTCCGCGTGGCCGCCGGGACCGAGCTGGTCGGCGCGACGAAGGAGGAGCAGGCGCGCAACTACATCCTCACGCAGGCGCCGCGCAGCTTCCGGCTCGCTCAGATCGCCGACGCGCTCCCCGACATCAGCCAGGCCACGATCCGCAACGCGCTCGACGGGCTCAAGGCTGAGGGCCGGCTGGAAGTCGGTCGCGGGCGCAGCGCGACATGGACGCGCACGGACGAGCCGGCGCGCGCGGGCGGCGGCTCAGGCTAGATTCGCCGCGTGCTGATCGAGTCGCCGCTGACGGGCGTGGTCGCCGAGGTGCTCGCGGGTGAGGGCGCCGGTGTGCGGGCCGGTGCGGCGGTGCTGGTGGTCGAGGCGATGAAGATGCACCACGAGGTGGTCGCGCCGGAGGCCGGTGTGGTGCGGGAGCTGGCGGTCGCGGTCGGGGAGCAGGTCGCGGAGGGGCAGGCGCTGTTCCGCGTGGAGGCGGCCGAGCACGATGCCGCGGCGAGTGCCGAGGCGACAGACGCAGAGGCCGGCGACGGCGACGATGTCCGCCCCGACCTCGCCGAGGTGCTGGAGCGCCGGCGCCGGGCGCAAGACGACGCCGCGCGGCCGGCGGCCGTCGCCAAGCGCCACGCGACCGGCCTGCGCACCGCGCGCGAGAACGTCGCGGACCTGTGCGACGCCGGCTCGTTCTCCGAGTACGGCGCGCTCACGCTCGCGGCCCAGCGGGCGCGCCGCTCCGAGCAGGAGCTGATCGAGAAGACGCCGGGGGACGGGATCGTGACCGGCGTGGGGACCGTCGGCGGCCGGCGCACCGCCGTGCTCGCCTACGACTACACCGTCCTCGCCGGCACGCAGGGGATCCGCAACCACCGCAAGACCGACCGGCTGCTGGAGCTGGCCGAGCGCCACCGCTTGCCGGTCGTGCTGTTCGCCGAGGGCGGCGGCGGGCGGCCGGGCGACACCGACTCGTCCGAGCTGTTCCACCTCGTCGTGCCGAGCTTCCACACGTTCGCGCGCCTCAGCGGGCTCGTCCCCCGCGTGGGGATCGTCTCCGGCCGCTGCTTCGCCGGCAACGCCGCGCTGCTCGGCTGCTGCGACGTCGTGATCGCGACGCCCGAGGCGAGCATCGGGATGGGCGGGCCGGCGATGATCGAGGGCGGCGGGCTCGGCTCCTTCTCGCCCGAGGAGGTCGGGCCGGTGAGCGTGCAGGAGCCGAACGGCGTGATCGACGTGGTCGCGGAGGACGAGGCGGAGGCGGTCGCCACGGCGCAGCGCTTCCTCTCCTACTTCCAAGGCCCGCGCGCCGACTGGTCGTGCGCGGACCAGGCGCTGCTGCGCAGCGCCGTGCCCGCCGACCCGAAGCGCGTCCACGACGCGCGCGCCCTGCTGCGCACGCTCGCCGACGACGACTCGGTGCTGGAGCTGCGCCCCGCCTTCGGACGCACCGTCCTGACCGCGCTCGCGCGGATCGAGGGGCGGCCGGTCGGCGTGATCGCGAACGACCCGAGACACCTGTCCGGCGCGCTCGACGCCGACGGCTCCGACAAGGCTGCGCGTTTCATGCAGCTGTGCGACGCGTTCGGGCTGCCGCTGCTGTCGCTCGTCGACACGCCCGGCTTCATGGTCGGCCCCGACTCCGAGCGCACCGCCACGGTCCGCCACACCTCGCGCATGTTCCTGACAGCCGCGACGCTCACCGTGCCGTTCCTGTGCGTGATCGTGCGGCGCGCGTTCGGGCTCGGCGCGCAGGCGATGGCGGGCGGCTCGCTGCACGCGCCCGCGATCACGCTCGCGTGGCCGAGCGGCGAGCTGGGCGCGATGGGCGTCGAGGGCGCGGTGCGGCTCGCGCTGCGCGGAGAGCTGGCGGCGATCGCCGACGAGGCCGAGCGCGAGCAGCGCGTGAGGGACCTCGTCGCCGCCGTGCGCGCGAACAGCAGCGCGCTCAACGCCGCGACGTACTTCGAGCTGGACGACGTGATCGACCCGGCCGACACGCGCGCGCGGCTCGTGCAGACGCTGGCCGCCACGCCCGTCTCTCCGCCCGACCCGGTGACCGGCCGCCGCCGCACGATGGTCGACGCGTGGTGAGGGCGCTCAGCCGCCGCCGCGCGCCAGCTCGACCGCCTCGCGGTAGGCCGCCTGCCAGCGCACCGCGCCCGCTCTGATCGTTTGGCCCTGCGCCCACGCGCGCGCTCTGTCGGTCAGCGCGCGGCGGCGGTCGGCGTCGTCGAGCAGCGCTTCGAGCGCCGGCAGCCAGCCGCCGTCCTCGACGAGCAGCCCGCCCTGCTCCTCCCCCATCCCGGTGAACGGGCCGACCGGCGAGGCGACCCACATCGCGCCGGCCGCGGCGTACTCCTTCAGCTTGATGTTCGAGCGCGCGCGGTTGAAGCGCGTGTCGAGCAGCGGCGCGAGCCCGATGTCGAACTCGCACTCGGCCGGGATCAGCTCCTCGATCTCGACGCCTCTCACATGCGTGTAGCGATGCTCGCTGCGCAGCCTCAGGTCGGCGCCGATCGCGACGACGCGCACGCCGTCGTGCCGCTCCAGCAGCCGTTCGAGCAGCTCGGCGAACCTCATCTTGCGCAGGTCCGGCTCGTGCTCGCCCGCGGCCGTGATGCCGATCACGACGCCCCGGTGGCGCTTGCGCGGATGCTGGAGGTCCTGCGGCGCGAGGTAGTTCTCGACCGCGACGACGTGCTCGACGCCGTGTTCGCGGTAGACCTGCGCGAGGTGCTCGTTCGTGGTCGTCACGAGATGCGCGGTGCGCGCAGCCTCGACGGCCGCCTTGAAATGGCGCCTGATGTTGCGCCGGCCGCCCAGCCGGTGCCACGCTTCGCTGCCGCGCGTGACGGCGCTGATGTCGTCGTCGGTGTCCCACACGACGGCGACCCCGGCGCGCCGCAGCCGCGCCATGATCTCCAGCGACTCCTCGTCGTGCATCTGCTGTATGTGCATCGCGTCCCACGCGGGCGCGCCGCCGTCGCGCAGCGCCATGAAGGTGCGATCGCCCGGCCAGTGGACCGTGTGCCCGCGCCGCGCCATCTCCTGCAGCGGCACGATCACGCGATAGCGGCCGTTGGCCGTCATCGTGGCGACGCATGCGAGCCGCAGCGTCCGTCCGTTTGCCGTTCCCCCACGCGCCATGAAATCCCCCGGCGCGATCTTCTCACAAGCGGTGCGTGCGGACGCTGGTCTCGCAGAGGCGGCGCAGGCAGCCGCGTCTCCGACGCGGTGACGCGGGGGCAGATCGAGTCATCCGCCCCCGCATCGCCTCACGGCGCGCTCAGCATCTGAATCTGCCGTCTTCGACGCAGATTTCGATCAGTTGAGAGCGGCTCCAGTCGGTGGCCGATCCGGGCATGCTCGCCTGGATCCTGAATCTGCCCGCTCTTCTCAGCGTGAGCGTGGCGTTGCCGCTTTCGTCCGTTCTGACGCTGGTTTCCGTGCCCGCAACCGTGTAGCCGGCCGCGTTGCTCGGCGTGCTTAGCGGGATCACGAAGTGGCCTCTGCCGTCTTCTCTGCCGAAGATGTCGGTCGGCTTCCACTTCGTCGCGTGAACCGTGAGTCTCGCGCCCACGAGTATCTTGCCTTCCCTCGGCGTCACGCGTTCGAGTTCGAGCGGCACCGCTTCCGGTATGAACGTCGGTTCGGGGCCGGAGACGCCGGCCTGCAGCAGGATCGTCGCGTTCGCGGGCAGGTGCAGTTCGCACAAGCCGTATTCGGCGAAGTGCCATAGTTCGCTCGTGACGTTGCGGTCGTAGAGGATCCAGAATTCTTCGTTGGGCGAGAAGACGTGTCTCTCGCCGAGGATTTCGAGCGGGAACAGTTCGCGGTCCCATCTCCCTCTCACCGCCAGCTCGAGCGCCTGGTAGGCGGTGTCGTTGGCGCATCTGTGCGGCAGCGTTTCGCCGTTGAAGCCGACGGCTTCTCTGCCGCCTTCGCCGAGCGCGACGGACGTCGCCGCCAGCAGCTCGGAGCTCTGTCCGACGACGCGGACGGTGACGTTGGCGCTCGCGAGCGCCGGCAGCGCCATCGCGGCAAGCGCTGCGAGCGCGATGACGACGAGCCGGCATAGGCGCCGGGTTCTGCGTGACATGCGTCACTCCTTTGGTTGTGGATGGTGGATCTGGGAGCGGAAGTCCGAGGCGCGCAGGCGCAGCGCCACGCGGGCGCGGCCGGCGAGCAGCGTGTAGCGGCCGGGCGGCAGCGCGCGTCTCGCGCTCAGGCGCGCGAGCGTGCCGCTCGCGTAGACGCGCTTGCCGCGCACGAGCCGCGCGCGCGTGCCGGCCGCTCTGCCGCGCAGCTTCACCGTGCAGGTGACGCGCCGCGCGCGCGCGCCGGTGAGCCGGCACGTCACGCTCGCGGCGGGACCGGCCGGGCCGCGCGCGCCTCTGGCGCCGGTCACACCGCGCGCGCCTCTGGGGCCGGCCGCGCCCGCCGGTCCGGTCGCACCGGACGCGCCCTGCGGTCCCTGCGCTCCCGGCGCACCGGGTGCGCCCTGGGGCCCACGCGGCGCGTCGCCGCCGCTGCCGCTCAGCGCGAGCTGCGGCTCGACCGCGGCGTCGGAGGCGAGCGTGAGCGCCGCCGTGCGCGCACCGGTCGCGCTCGGCGCGAAGCGCACGCCGACCGTGCACGAGTCGCCGGGCGCGAGCGTCGCCCCACCGCAGCCGTCGGCGACGGGCAGGAAGTCGTCGCGGTCGACGCCGGTCGTCGTGACGCGTGCGATCTGGAGCGGCAGCGTGCCGGCGGTGACGGTCGCGGTCTGCGCGGAGCCGAGCGTGCCGAGCGGCTGCGTCGCGAACGTCAGACCGGCCCCGGGCGCGATCGTCGGCGGGTCGGGGATCACGACCGCCAGCTCGTGGCTGCCCGCCATCGCCGGCCCGATCGCAGCCGCGCGCATGCCGGCGACGGCCGCCGGGGTCGGGTTGGCGTCGTTCTCGCCGCCGTCGCCGCGCTCGCCGTGGTCGCCCTCGCCGAGCGCCCAGACGGTGCCGTCGCCGCCGAGCGCGTAGGTGTCGTAGAAGCCGGCGGCGATCTGCGCGATCCCGCCGAGGCCGGTCACCGGCAGCGGCGAGTCGGTCTGGCCGCCGACGGCGTCGACGCCCGTGCCGAGCTGGCCGTAAGCCGACAGGCCCCAGCCGACGACGCTGCCGTCGGCGCGCAGCGCGAGCGCGTGGTAGCCGCCGGCCGCGATCGCGGTCGCGTCGGTGACGCCGGAGACGGCGACAGGACTGCTCTCGTCGTCCTCTCTGCCGTCGCCGAGCTGGCCGGTCCAGTCGCCGCCCCACGCCATCACGCTGCCGTCTCTCAGCAGCGCGTAGCTCTGGGAGGCGCCGGCGGCGACCGCCGTCGCGGTGGAGATGTCGGCGACGGTCGTCGGCGACGGCTCGTCGGTCGTGGTCGTGCCGTCGCCGAGCTGGCCGAAGCCGTCGTCGCCCCAGGCGCGCACCGTCCCGTCGTCGCGCACGGCGAGCGTGGTGTCGAGCCCGGCGGCGATCGCAGTCACGTGGTCGAGCCCCGGCACGAGCGCGGGTGCCGCGTGGGGGTCGGTCGTGCCGTCGCCGAGCTGGCCGGAGGCGTTGCCGCCCCACGTCCAGACGCTGCCGTCGTCGCGCAGCGCGACGCCGAAGTCGAGCCCGGCGGCGATCGCGGTCACGTGGTCGAGCCCCGGCACCAGCGCGGGCGCCGCGTGCGGGTCGTCGGAGCCGTCGCCGAGCTGGCCGGCGTCGTTCGCGCCCCAGCTCCACACGTGTCCTGCGCTGTCGAGCGCGAGGCTGAAGTAGCCGCCGCCCGCGACGGCGACCGCGGTGTAGAGGCCCGGAGCGAGCTGCGGTGAGAGCCCGCGCGGCGGGTCGGCGCTGCCGAGCTGGCCGTTGTCGTTGAGGCCCCAGGCGGCGATCGCGCTGGGCGTGACGGCGGCGCGCGCAGCGGTGATGTCGGCGCCGAGCGCGAACAGCGCCACGACGGCGAGCAGGGGGATCAGGCGGCGGGTCATCGGGTCCTCCGGGGGCTGGTGGGGGAAGCTGCTGCGAGGCGCACGACGAGGCGCTGCTGCGCGCCGCCGCGGCCGATGATCAGGACGTAGCGCCCGCGCGCGAGGCGGCGCGGGGCGCGCAGGCTGTGCAGCGTCCCGCGCGCGACGGTGCGTCTTCCGCGCAGGAGCCGAGCCGGCGCGGCGGCGCGCACGCCGCGCACGACGCAGGTCACGCTGCGCGCGCCGCGGCCGGCGAGGCGGCAGCTCACGCGCGCCGGCGGACCGGCCGCGCCGCGTGCGCCGCGTACCCCGAGCGGCCCCTTGGCGCCGACGGCTCCGCTCGCGCCCGCTGGGCCGGGCTCCCCCAACGGCCCGCTCGCCCCGCCGGCGCCCGGCAAACCGGGCGGACCGGCGGCGAGCGCGACCCCGCTGCCGCTCAGCGTCAGCGCCGGATCGGCGCCCGGCCCGTCGTGCGACGCGACGAGCGTCGCGCTGCGAGCGCCCGTCGCGCCGGGCGCGAAGCGCACCGACACGGCGCACGACGCACCCGGCGCGATCGTCTCCCCTGTGCAGTCGTCGCTGCTCACGACGAAGTCCTCGCCGTCGGCGCCGCTCACGCGCAGCCGCGTCACGACGACGCCGTCCGCGCCCGCATTCGTGAGCGTGCGGCGCTGCGCTGCCCCGAACAGGCCGACCGGCTGGGCGCCGAAGTCGAGCGTCGCCTGGTCGAACTCGAGCGCGAGCGGATCCTCGAGACGCAGCACGACGACGTCGCCGAAGCCGACCGCCTGCGCGGCGGCGGGCTGCTCGGGCGCGCCGCCGAGGCTGACCTTCCAGCCGCCTCCGGGCGCCGCGGCGTCGCCGTCGACAGCGACGATCGCGCCGTCGTCGGTCGTCACGTCGTGGACGCAGCCGGCCGGCGCCGAGGCGGCCTGCGCGGCCGCCAGCACGTCCGTCAGCGACGCGCCCGCCGGCGCCGTCGTGCTGCACAGGCGCGCGTCGCCGAGGCCCGGATCGACGCTCAGGACCACCGGCACGGGCATCCCGTCGGGGACCGTCGCGGGCGGGCGCAGCACCGGGTCGCCGGCGTTCGCGCGCGACGGCGGCGCGGCGGAGAAGCCGGGGTCCGCGAGCGCGCGCAGCGCGTCCTGCGTCGCGTACGCGTTCGCCGTCCCGCTCGGCGAGCCGTTCGTCGCCCAGGCGCCGGCGTTCGGCCCGCTCGCGAGCTGGCCGTCCAGCAGCCAGTCGATCGCCGACTCGTCGCCGGCCGTCCAGCCCGGCGCGCCGCGGCGCAGCCCGCACGCGGCGAGCCCGTCGAGCGCCCAGGCGACGCTGTCGACGTTGCCCTGGCCGAAGGAATGCGCGCGCAGGAACGCGACCGCGCCCGCGACGGAGGCGTCTGCGACCGTGCGGCCCGCCCCGCACAGCCCGGCGAGCGCGACGCCGGTCGCGTCGATATCGCTCGGCGTCGCCCGCGCGGCGTCGGTCGTGGCCGGAACGCTCGCGTAGCCGCCATCGTCGTGCTGGTTGGCCGCGACGATCGCGGCCGTGCGCTGCACGAGCCCGGCGCCGACCGGGAGCTGCTCGAGCGCCAGCAGCCCGAACAGCGTGTGGTTGAAGACCGACGTCTGCGACGTGAACCAGCCGCCGCGGTAGAGGGCGGCGAGCTTGGCAAGCAGGTTCTGCTGCGCGGACAGGCGCAGCGGGTCGACGCCCGCGGCGCGCGCCAGCAGGATCGCGCGCTCGTAGTCGGCCGCGCTGGGCGCGCCGCCGATCGCGCTCCAGGCGCCGTCGTCGGCGCCCGCCCACAGCGTCGCGTAGTAGTCCTGCGCGCTCGGGTCGCCGGGCGCGGCCCGCAGGTCGGCGGCGTGAGCGCCGGCGCCGGCCAGGCCGAGCAGCGCCCATGCCGGGTCGAGCCCGTGGTTCGAGCCCAGCGAGCCGTCGGGCGCCTGCTGGGCGCGCAGCCACGCGGCCGCCGCGCCGACGGCGCCCGTCACCTGCTGATCGGTCGCGGCGCGCGCGGGCGGGCAGCCGAGCGCGAGCAGCGCAAGGCACGCCGCGACGACGATCGTCCTTCCTGACATGGGGATGCTCCTGTTCGGGGCGACGAACTCGCACGCGCGAACGTGTCGGAGCCAGCCGCCTAGACGCGAGACGGTTCGCTCACCGGGTCTTCGGGCTCGGGATCGTCCTCCCGGATCTCCTTCCCGAGCCGTCGTCGACTCAGTGGACCTGCGATCCGGTCGTCACCCATACCGCTGCGCGTCAGCCCCGGATTCTCACCGGAGTTCCCCGCTGTCGTGAGCGCCGGGAACGCTACACGAGCGCGACACGTCCGGGCGCCGCTTCGCTATCGTCGCCGCCGCAACCACATCAGGGATCGGTGGCCAGGGGAAGTCCGGTGCAAAGCCGGCGCGGGCCCGCCACTGTGACCGAGGACGCCCGCCGCACGCCAGCACGGCAGCCACTGGACGCCACGTCCGGGAAGGCGCGGAGGGATCGCTCGGGAGCCAGGAGACCCGTCTCCGATCCAACACCTCGAGCGCCCTCGCGGAAAGGGGCCCCAGGACCATGCGATCGATCGCTGCGACGCTCGGCGTCGCGCTCTCCCTCCTCCTCCCGGCTGCGGCAGCGGCCGCGCCGACCGACGTCGGCGTCCGGATCGAGGGGGCCGGTCAGACGATCTTCGACCGCACGATCGCGGTCGACGGCCACGACGTGCGGGCGTCGTCCGACACGCAGGCGCGCCACTGCGACGGCACCAACGCCGGCGCGAGCGCGACACCCGGCCCGACCGCCACCAGCGCCGCCGTCGACGCGCTCTCCTCGATCGGGCAGACGTTCGACGGCCAGTGGTATCCCGGCTTCGACGACTACTTCGTCACGCGCCTCGGCTCCGGAAGCGAGGACGACGACAAGGGCTGGTGGTGGGGCATCCTCGTCAACGGCGCGTTCACGCCCGTCGGCGGCTGCCAGCTCCAGGTCCACGCCGACGACCAGGTGCTGTGGGTGCTCGACGCCTTCGGCAGCCGCCGGTTCCTGTGGCTCGCCGGCCCGAGGACGGCGGAGCTGGGCCAGCCGCTGAACGTCACGGTCACGTCGACCGACGGCAACGCGACGCCGAACGCCGCCACCGACGCGCGCTACGCGGGCGCGCAGGTCGGACCGGTCGACGCGAACGGCCTGCCGGCGGCCGCCGGGATCGCCGACGACGGCGTCAGCGGCGCCGACGGGAGCGCGACGGTCGTCTTCCACCAGGCCGGCTGGCAGCGGCTGAAGGCGCGCGCAACCGGCACCGCGGCGTCCGGCGACGAGGCCGCGGTCGCCTCCAACAGCGTCGACGTGTGCGTCGAGGCGACGCCCGGAGCCGGCTGCGACACGCCGCCGCCGAGCCGGCAGGCGCCCCCGACGGGCAGTGCAGGCACGAGCGCGACGTCGCAGGCGCCGCGCCTCGGTCGTCCGCAGCTCGTGCTCGACGCCGCCCGCGGGCGCGTCACCGCCGCCTGGACGGTGCTCGACGCCGGCGCCGGCGTGCGCGACTGGTCGATCCTCACGCAGCAGGCCGGCCTGCGCGGCGCGCGCTGGGTCGCGCGCACGGGCGGCGGCCCGGACGCGACGCACGCGCGCGTGCCGCTGCCTGCGGGCGTCGGCTCACGCGTGCGGCTGCGCATGCGCGACACCGCCGGCCACGTCGTCACGCTCGCGCTCGGCAGCGCGTTCGTCCCGCGCGACGACCGCACGCTGACGACCGGCCGCGGCTGGACGCGCGCGCATGACGGCGGCGCATGGTTGGGAACCGTCACGCGCGGCCGACCCGGCGCGACGCTCACGACGCGCTTCGCCGCGGGGCGTCCGCTGTTCGTGCTGCGCAGCGGGCACGCGAGCGCGCGCCTGGAGCTGCGCGCGGGCGGGCGCGTGCGCCGCGTGACGATCGCGGGCGGCCGCACCGCGAAGACGCTGCGGGTGCTCGCGCCCGCGCGCAGCAACGCCGGTTCCGTCGCCCTGACGGTGCTGTCCGGAACGGTGAGCGTCGACGGTGCGGGACTCGGCGCCTAGCCCCCGCCGCCGCACCGCGGCGGCGCGCCTGCTCTCGCTGGCGGGCGCGCTGCTGCTGCTCGCCGCGCTGTGCGCCGCGCCGGGACGCGCGGCGCGACCGGCGAGCGCGGACAGCGCGCGCCTGGACCGCACGATCCGCTTCCTGCAAGGCGTGCAGAACTACGACGGCGGCTTCGGCGGCCAGGTCGGCGCGCCGTCGGACCCGCTCTTCAGCGCGTGGGTCGCGATCGCGCTCGCGGCCGGTGGGGTCAACCCGCGCGACCAGCGGCTGCCGGGCGGCAGCGACGTCTACACGTACGTCACGCGCCACGCGGCGGCGCTGACGAAGACGACCGACTTCGAGCGCGCCGCGCTCGTCGCGGTCGCGGCGGGCGAGTCGCCGCGCGACTTCGGCGGGCGCGACCTCGTGCAGGCGATCCTCGCGCGCCAGCTCCCGAGCGGCGCGTTCGCGTTCGATCCCGGCGGCACGACCGGCTACGTCAACGCGACCGCGTTCGCGATCCTGTCGCTCAGCACGCTGCACGAGCCGGCGGTCGGCGCGGCGCTGCGACGCGGCGCCGGCTGGCTGCTGCGCGTGCAGGACCCCAGCGGTGCGTGGGGCTACGCGCCCGGCACCGGGCTGAGCACCGACACGACCGCGAGCGTGATCGAGGCGCTGCACGCGATCGGCCGCACCGGCACCGTGCAGGAGCAGCGCGCGTGGGGCTACATCGGCGCGCTGCGCAACCCCGACGGCGGCTTCGGCTTCGACGCGACGCTGCGGGAGTCCAACAGCGCCTCGACCGCCTGGATCGTGCAGGCGATGTGGGCAGCGAGGATCGACCCCGCGCGCACACCCGCCGGCACGCACAGCCCGCTCGCCTACCTCGCGTCGATGCAGCAGCCGGACGGCGCGATCCGCTGGAAGGCGAGCGGCGACCTCGACCCGATCTGGATGACCGCCTACGCCGCGCCCGCCTACGGCGGGGACGCGCTGCCGGTGACGCCCGTCGCGCGCGAGGTGAGAGTCGTCGCGCGCGCGGGCAAGACCACGGCGGTGGCGCGGCGCGCACCGCACGACGCGCCCGCCTCGGTCGAAGGGCAGGGCGGCTTCTCGACGCGGCGCGGTGAGGCGATCGCGGGCGGCGGCGGGCGCGGCGCGCCGCTGTTCAGCAGACCGCAGCCGCAGAGCCAGGGCACGCGCGCCGGCGGCGCCCGGCGGCTGACGCCCGCGCGCACGACGCACGGCGGCGCCGAGGCCGGGTCCGGCGGCGGGACCGGCGCGCCGCAGGCGCTGAGCGGGACCGCGGCGGCCGGCGGCGCATCGAGCGGACCGGTCACCGGCGTCGTGATCGGCGACCCGCGCAGAGCGGGCGCGAGCCCGGCCGCGCCGGGCCTCACCGGCGCGCAGGCCGGCGGCCCCCGGCACGGCGCGGGGCTCGCGCTCGCGATCGCCGCACTCCTGCTCCTGACCGCGGGCGCCGGCGCCGGCCTGGAGCGTCGCCGGCAGGCGAAGGGAGCGCTCGGATGATCGTCCTCGCCGCCGTCCACGACCAGCTCGGCGACGCGCTCGCGCAGATCGCCGCGGCGCTGCAGATCCCGGTGCTGCTGGCGGCGCTGGGAGTGCTGGTGCTGTGCGCGCTCGAGCTGGGGCGCTACGCGAGCGAGCAGTGGCAGCGGCGCGTGCGGGCGCGCGACGTGCCGCTGCGCGAGCTGGCGCACGCGGTCGCGCAGGAGCCGGGGCTGGCGGACGCGCATGCCGGCGACGCCCCGACCGCGTTCGCGGCGCAGGCGCTGCACCAGATCGCCGCCGGCCTGACGGCGCGCCGGCCGCTCGCGATCGAGCACGCGCTGGCCGACTACGAGCTGGCGGCGCAGCGGCGGCTCGACCGCACGCGCATGCTCGTGCGCGCGGGTCCGGCGATCGGGCTGATGGGGACGCTGATCCCGCTCGCGCCGGGGCTCGCCGCGCTGGGCCGCGGCGACGTCGCCTCGCTCGCCGGCGACCTGCGCACCGCGTTCGCGGCGACGGTGGTCGGCCTGCTGGTCGGGACGATCGCGTTCGCGCTCACGCTCAGCCGCACGCGCATGTACAGCGAGGACCTGACGGCGCTCGAGCGCGCGACGGAGACGCTCGCGCCGACGGTCGCCGATGCCGTCGCCCCGGCCGTCGTCGGCGAAGGCGCGGCATGAGGCGCACCGGCCTCGGACGCCACGGCCGTCTCGACGACACCGCAGGCGACCCGCTCGACGGGCTCGTGAACCTGTTCGACGTCGGGATCGTGCTCGCCGTCGCGTTCCTGATCGCCGGCCTCGGACTCACGCGCGACGCGAGCAGCGGCCGGATCGAGCCCACGCCGCGCGCACAGCAGCAGCCGGGCACCCGCCCGCTCCCAGCCCCCACCGACCGCACGCCCGCCAGCGGCGCCGGCACCGCCGTCGGCACCGTCTACCGCCTCGCCGACGGCCGCCTCGTCTACGTCGAGGGCACGAAGCGATAGCTGCGAAGTCCCAAGCGAGTCGCTCCGGCGCAGATCGCGCCAGAGGCCCGGCGGGCGAGCATGGTGCGGAGTGCCGAGACTCCGCCTACAATGCCCCCTTCGCGCCGACGTAGCTCAGTTGGTAGAGCACCTCCATGGTAAGGAGGGGGTCCGGGGTTCGAGTCCCCGCGTCGGCTCTCGGTCGAAGGCCCCGCTAGTGGCGGGGGTTTCGTCGTTTCGGAGAGCTGCTTGCCGTCGCACTTCATGAGGCGGCACGTACCGAGCGCGTACCGGGCGACCTCGACGCTGACCTCGCAGCGATCGACCCGCGTTCTGTCGACGCGGTCGCCGGCAACCCCGACGCGAAGCTGACGATCGTCGTCGGCATCGAGGACGAGGACGCCGAGCAGCTCCAGCGGCTCGCCTCGGCGCGCGGGCAACGCCCCGGCGAGGTCATCTCCTCGCTGCTGCGCAGCGCCTGACGGCACGCCCGACGCGGGCTCGTATAGCTGCGGGGTGTTCGAGCGGCAGGCCCGCTACCCGTCGAACGGGTAGCGGCGGCGCATGAACGGCGCGAAGTGCGGGACGGTGAAGTCCACGACACCGTGCTCGGGACTGTAGATGAGGCCCTTCTTGATGAGGGCGTCCCGGTGGACGGAGCCGCCCGATGCGCTTCTGAAGCCCATCTTCCGCGCCACCCGGCCGCTTTGGTGCGGCCCGTCTCCGAGTGCGGCCATGGCAGACATGTAGCGCCGTTCGGTCGGGGTCGCCTTCTCGAAGCGGACATGGAAGAACTGCTCGTCGAGCTTCTTCTGCACCAGTGGCTCGGCGGCGCGGATGTCGTCGATCGTGATGGGGCTCCTGGGTGCGGTGTTCCATACCTCGCGTCCATATGCCTGAAGAAACGCCGGGTAGCCGCCCGAGAGCTCGAGGATGCGATCCAGGGCGGCAGGCTCGTACGCGACGTTCTCCTCTTTGGCCGGTCGATCGAGCGCCTCCCGTGCTGCATCAGGATCGAGGCGGTCCAGTCTCGGGTACGAGAACAGCCGCTCGGCGTAGGACTTGGCTTCGACCACGAGGCCGGGAAGCTGGGGCAAGCCGGTTCCGGCGAGAGCGATGGGGAGCCGCTTCTGGGACATCCGGTGCATCGCCGCGGCGATCGCTTCGAGCTCGGCCCGTTTGAGGAACTGCATCTCGTCAACGAAGAACGCGACGCCGGTGCCGTGCTCACGCGCGACGCCGCCGAGCTGCGCGAACAACTCTGCGAGGTCCCGCTCGAGGTCGCCGGTGGCCGCTGCTGCTGACGCATCGAAGGAGAACTCGACTGCTCCGTCCACACCGACGGCTACGCGGAAGCCCTGCAACAGCTTCGCGAAGCTCCGGGCGCGCTCGCCGAGACCGACACGTCGGTCGAGATGCGTCAGCGCCTGGAACGCTCGGTCCGCAAGCTCGGCACGGAAGTTGGTGTCCGAGCGAACCTCGATCGGATCGGACGTGACCCACCCGGCGCGATCCGCTACGCCTTGGAACTCCAACAGCAGCACCGTCTTTCCCACTCCGCGGAGGCCCGAGACGATCATGCTCTGGTCGCTTCGGCTTGCGCTGAGTCGACGAACAAGCACCTCCCACTGCTGCAGCTGCGTGTAGCGGCCGGTCAGCGCAGGCGGGGGGTTGCCTGCACTCATCGCATAGGGATTCGTGACGGCGTCCATGAGATCGCAGGCTATCAAGATCTATGAGGCCGTATAAGGAAAAAGCCATACAGTGACATAGATCCTGATATGGTCAGGCGGTACCGAGAGTTCGCCGGCGCCAGTGGGCCGGCTCCACCGCTCTGATTACCTATGGCGTCGTTCCCGCCCCCGGATCGAGGTCAGCTCCCGATGGAATCCACACCGCGCCGCGCGTCCTCCACCGCTCAGCGGCTCTCGAAGGTGCCGGAGGTGACGGCGTTCTTCTGGATCGTGAAGGCGCTGACGACCGCGATGGGCGAGTCGACGTCGGACTTCCTCGTGCACAAGCTCGTGCCCGAGATCGCGGTCGTGCTCGGCGGGATCGGGCTCGTGGTCGCGCTGATCCTGCAGTTCCGCGCGCGCGGCTACGTCGCCTGGCGCTACTGGCTGGCGGTCGCGATGGTCGGCGTCTTCGGCACGATGGCCGCCGACGCGCTGCACGTCGGCCTCGGCGTCCCCTACATCGCCTCCAGCATCTTCTACGCCGTCGCACTCACGGCCGTCTTCGCGGCCTGGTACGCGAGCGAGCGAACGCTCTCGATCCACAGCATCCGCACCCCGCGGCGCGAGCTGTTCTACTGGGCCGCCGTGCTCGCGACGTTCGCGCTCGGCACCGCCGTCGGCGACCTGACGGCCGTCACGTTCGGCATCGGCTACCTCGCATCCGCCGTGCTGTTCGCCGCCGCGATCATGGTCCCGGCGATCGGCTACTGGAGATTCGGCCTCAACGCGATCCTCGCGTTCTGGAGCGCCTACGTCCTGACGCGCCCGCTCGGCGCCTCGATCGCCGACTGGCTCGCCGTCAGCCACGCCCGCGGCGGCCTCGACCTCGGCACCGGACCCGTCAGCCTCGCGCTCGCGGCGCTGATCGCGCTCTTCGTCGTCTACCTCACGGTCACCCGCGTGGACGCGCCCGCGCCCGCGCCGGAGGGCGCCGCGGCCTGACGGCTCACCCGCCGTGCGGGTACTGGATCCCGAGCCGCAGCGCGTAGCGGGTGAAGGCGATGAACGCGATCGCGATCAGCAGCGCGTGGCTCGCGCGCCGCACGCGGCGGTCGCCGCTGAGCGCGGCCAGCGGGATCAGCCAGACCGCGTACCACGGCTCCAGGCGCGTCGACGTGAGCAGGACGGCGAGGATGCTCCAGCAGGCCGCCGTCAGCCACGGCAGGCGCCCGCGCAGCGCGGACCAGAAGGCGACGCCGATCGCGCTCAGGCACACGACCGCGAGCACGGTCCGCCCGGTCGAGGAGATCGGCCCGATGCCCGCGTAGCCGGCGATGAAGCCGGGGACGCTCTTCAGCTCGCCGACGTGCCGCGTCGTCCCGGCGCTCAGCGTGCCGACGAGGTGGAACGACGCCGCGCCGTAGAGCGCCAGCGCGCTGATCGCCAGCGCGGCGAACGCGAGCAGCGCCGCCGCGATCGCGCCGGGCCAGCGCCGCCGGCCGGCGCCGACGACGATGAAGGGCAGGATCAGCGCCGCCGTCAGCTTCACCGCGATCGCCCCGACGACCGCCACGACGGCCGGGCGCGTGCGCTCCCCGAGCGCGAGCCACACCCCGAGCAGCATCAGCGCGACCATCAGCAGGTCGTTGTGCGCGCCGCCGACGGCCGCCAGCAGCACGATCGGGTTCAGCGCGAAGAACAGCACCGCCTGCAGCGGCGGGCGGCCCAACCGCCGCGCGCACGCCCACACGAGCCCCGTGCAGGCGAGGCTCGAGAGCGCGGCGAGCGCCTTCAGCGCCCACAGCTGGCCGGCCATCCCCAGCGGCGCCAGCGCGCCGCTGAGCAGCGTGAAGCCCGGCCCGTAGACGCTCGGCGTGTCGGCCCACGCCATCCCCGTGAACTGGAACGCCCCGTCGCCGGGGTGCGCGAGCGGCGTGGCGACGTACGGGTTCAGGTGGTAGAGCGCGTCGAGCCGCCCCGAGTCGATGTAGTTGAAGACGTCGCTCGACAGCAGCGGCGGCGCGAGCATGAAGAGGACGTGGAGCGCCACGATCGCCGCGATCGCCATGCGCACGGAGATCGTCGCGCTCCAGCGCAGCACCGCGAAGTAGGCGGCCACCATCGTCACGAGCAGCGCGCACATCAGCTCGGGCTGGGCGCGCCAGCCGATGTCCTGCAGCGGTCCGCCGACCCATTCGGGAATGGGCGGACCGACGCCGGCGAGCACCAGGTAGCGCGTGCCGGCGGCGCCCAGCACGACCGCGACCGCCGCGGCGACAAGCGCCGCGAGCGCCGCCGGCCCGCGGTCCACGCGCCAGCGCGGAACCACGCGCGGCGCGAGCCGCACGACAGCGGCGGCCTGGCCCTGGGGGCTGGCTTCGAGCTCGATCTGCGAGGACATCGAGCCCGGAACCCTAAGGGTCCGGCCCGCCGGAGTCGCCGTGACCGGCGCGGCGGCGCTCCGCCGCCTTTGCCGATCGCCCGTGTGCACTAGGCTCCCGCCGTGGCCGCAGACGCAGCGCAGCCCGACGTGGATCTGCTCGCCGCGGCGCTGCGGGCCGACGCCGCGGACCTCTCACAGTTCGCCGACCTCGTCGCGGGCAAGCTCGAGGCGATGCTGCCGGCGCGCACGCGCGTCGAGCGGCGACGCGCCGGCTTGATGGGCCCGAAGACGGTGCGACGGGTCGTGCTGAGACTCGACGATGTGCAGTTCGAGCTGGGCGCCGATCGCGGCACGGTCGAGGCGCTCGTCGCGAGCGTCTCCGGCGGGATCGTGCTCAAGCGCGAGCGCGTCGAGCTGGATGACTGGCTCGGGCGCCTGTCGTCCGCGCTGACGGCCGAGGCGGGCCGCAGCGAGCGGGCACGGCAGACGCTCGAGCAGTGGCTGACCTGAACGACCGACGAAAGGGACGAACCGTGGGCTTCCTCAAGCGCGACCAGGACGACGGGCCGGACGACGACGCGGGCGCGGACGGCGCGCCCGAGGCGGCGGCGCAGGATCCCACCGCCGGCGACGCCGCTCCGGAGGAGGCCCCGGCCCCCGGCGAGTACGCCCCCGGCTCGCTGGAGGGCGTGCCGGAGGCCGGCCGCGCGCGCGTGGAGCGCATGAAGCGCGACGCGGCGGCGGGCTTCTTCACCTGCGACCTCTCCCCCAACGAGCTGCTCGTCGTGCGCGAGGCCGGCTTCGACCCGCTCGGACTGGTTCTCGGTAGCTCGATCTACCACATCGGGTTCCAGCAGGCCAACTGGAGCAAGAACGAGGAGATGGGCGTCCTCACGCAGGCGATGTACCACGCGCGCGAGCTGGCGATGACGCGCATGGAGGAGGAGGCCGACCAGCTCGGCGCCGACGGCGTCGTCGGCGTGCGGCTGACGATCGGGCGCTACGAGTGGGGCGCGGAGCTGGCCGAGTTCATCGCGATCGGCACCGCCGTCAAGCACCGCGAGGGCGCGCTGCACCGCGCGCCGAACGGGCGGCCGTTCACGAGCGACCTGTCGGGCCAGGACTTCACGACGCTGCTGCGCGGCGGCCACCGCCCGGTCGGGCTCGTGATGGGCAACTGCGTCTACCACGTCGCCCACCAGGGGCTGCGCGCCTCGTGGAAGCAGTTCGGCCGCAACCAGGAGATGCCGAACTTCACGCAGGCGCTGTACGAGGCGCGCGAGCTCGCCCAGGAGCGCATGCAGCGCGAGGCCCAGGCGCTGCAGGCGCAGGGGATCGTCGGCGCGCGCATCGCCGAGGGCAGTCACGGCTGGGGCTCGCACGTGATCGAGTTCTTCGCGCTCGGCACGGCGGTCGTGCCGTCGGAGGGCACGGTCGACGGCCCGGCGCTCGTGCTGCCGCTGACCGGGTAGCGGCCGCGCCGCGCGCGCGGAAGCAAGGCGGGGCGGGCGTCCATGCCCACCCCGCCCCGCTCGTCGCTCACGCCGTCAGCGGTCCCAGGAGGAGCCGTGGCAGCGCGCGCTGCCGCTGTCGTCGTAGCTGGCCGGGAGGCTCGCGTCGGCGCTGGGGTCCTTCATCGCCGACTGGTAGTCCCAGCGGTAGCCGCCGTGCTGCAGCGTCAGCGCCATCGCGCCGTAGTACGAGCCGGTCGCCGCCTGCAGGTTCGGCGTGTTGGCGTTCGCGATCGGCTGGTCGAGCGACTCGCCGCCCGTGCCGACGATGAACTCGCGGATGCCGTGCTTCGGGTCCGCTCTGCCGTTGGGGTCCATCGGCGCGTAGCGGGCGTAGGTGTGGTCGTGCCCGTTGAGGACGAGGTCCGCCCCGTGCTTGTAGAGCAGTCTCCACCAGGCGTCGGCGGCGATCCCCTCGGGGTCGGCCGTCGCGCCCGCGACGGAGAACGTCGGCTGGTGCCAGTAGGCCAGCGTGCACTGCGAGCGGTCGAGCGCGAGATCCTGCGCGAGCCATCTCGTCTCGCCCGCGAACCACGAGCCGGTCGGGCTGCAGCCGCCGGGCTGCACGGCGCACTCGACGTTGAGCGAGATGATGTGCCAGCCGCCGAGGTTGTAGGAGTACCAGCCGTCGCCGTTCGCGCCGACGTGGCCGGCCTGGCCGTCCTGGCGCGGGCGCGGCTGCGTGACCGTGCCGGTGCCCGGCGCGTCCTGCGGGAAGCTGTCGGTCACGACGCTGCCGTCGGCGTTGTGCTGGTAGCCGTTGTAGTAGTCGAAGTAGCCGTCGCCGTGGACGCCCGTCTCGCCGTGCTGCGAGTAGAACTCGTGGTTGCCCGGGGCGGGGCGCTGGAGGAACTTGAAGGCGCCGTAGGTCGTGTCGAACGAGCCCATGAAGTCCTCGTAGCGGCCGACCTGGTACTGCTCGTCGCCGAGGATCGCGACGAGCGCGGGGTGCATCGCCTCGATCTGGTTCGCGGTCGCCGTCTGCGCCTGCATGCGCGTCGTGCTGCCTCTTCCGGTCTGGTCGCAGACGTCCTTCTGCTTCTCGGCCTCCTCCGGCTCGCCCGGCTGGCAGGAGACGTCGCCGATCGCGGCGAGTACCGGCGCATGGCCGATCGGCGCGTAGGGCCACGGATTGTCGGCCGTCGAGAAGACGCCGCCGGCGGCGAGCACCGTGCCGGTGAGCGCGGCGAGCGCCACGACCGCGGCGAGCGCGAGCCGCAGCGACAGGCGCCGTCTGAAGATCCTCTTCATCGTCGTTACCCCTTCATTCGGATATGGGCGGCACGACGCTAAGCGCGTGGTCGCGCGATCTCGTTGCGGAGATGGGATCGAGGCGTGAAGAGTCGGTTATCGCCGAATGGCGGCCGTCTCCGGCCGAGACCTGGCGCCTTCGCACTCGCCCGGCATTGACACACCTTTTTCCGGTCGTATAGTGAATATGCGGCGGTCTCTCACGAGGGGCCAAGCACCGCGACGGGGGAAGAGGTGCGCAGACGACGCGCGCACGCGGCGAAAGGGGGCCTGCACAACACCACACCGCACACGATCCGGCTGCCCTCGCGTGCCCACGGCCGCGCGGCCCTGGGAGCAACCGCTGGCGAGCACGCCGGATTGCCATCAATTACAGGAGGCGCACAATGCACCGTTACGTCCGGCTGCTGATCGCAAGCCTCTGCGCGGCGGCAGCACTCTCGCTGGCCGCCGGCACGGGATCGGCAAGGAACCTCTCGATAAGCATAAGGCCGCTACGGGCCGTATGGACGTCGCTCGAATTCAGGAACAACCTCGGCAGCAACGTCGTCAGATGCCCGGTGACGCTCGAAGGCAGCTTCAACAGTGCCACCATCGGCAAGGTGGTGAGAGTGCTAATAGGCATGGTCCGAAGGGCAGAAGTCGGGGCCTGCACCGGAGGCCACGTGACGATTCACCAGGAAACGCTCCCCTGGCGCAGAACCTACGAGGCGTTTTTCGGCATCCTACCCAGGATAACCCGGCTCAAGATATTACTGCTGTTCGCCAGCTTCGAAATAGAAAGCGGGGGGCTTACGTGCAGCGCGAGAACCGAAGAAGGCCATCCCGGCGTCGGCAACCTCAACCTCAACGAAGCAACCGGTGAAGTCACCAGCTTCAGCATGGAAGAAGCCACGACGATACCGCTCACCGGTGGGCTGTGCAGTCTCGGCGAAGGGAGTCTGGCCGGCACCTCCGGGCCCGTCAAGGAACCGGGAGGGGCCGACGTGAAGATAAAGCTAATATAGCCACGCTCAGCGTGAGCAATTGACTCCGGCCCGATGGCCGCTCGGACGAGCGCCATCGGGCTGCACGCTCACCCGGCGGCCTGCGCGAACGCCGCGAGCGCGAGCGCGGCCGCGTCGTCGGACGGCTCGACGCTCGGCGACGCCTCGACGCCGTCCACGTAACGCGCACCGTGACCGTCGAACGCGGCGAAGCCGTTCCCGCCGTCCACCGGACAGCGACGCGCACCCTGGGGCATGCCCCCGAGGTTGCTCAGCGCGGCCGGGTTGGCCGGGCCCGACACGGTCGCGCCGAGCAGGATCGCGCCGCTGCCGGTGAGCGACCCGACGAGGTTGGCGACCTGATGGTGGAGGCAGTGGGGGAACGTCGTCCCCGCGCCGACGACGAACGAGCTGCCCCACGCGTTGGCGCCGAGCGCGACGTCGAGCTGGTGCTGGGCGAAGGCGGCGAACTGCGTCGTGCGGGCCATCGCGTCGTAGGAGCGCGCCTCCCACGCGAGCCCGAACGCGTGCTGCGCGACGTCGCCGTCGCCGTAGTCGTCGCCGAGCCCGAACGGATCTCTGCGCGCGACGCGCTGCCACAGCGCGAGCTGGTCGCGCAGGTCGCGCACCAGCTCGAAGCGGCCGATCCCGAGGTCGGCGTCGTCCCAGCGATCGATCGTCCAGGCCAGCTCGGCGTGCGCGAGCGCGCCGACGTCGAACGCGTTGAGCGTGTCGGTGCCGGCGAGCGGGCTGCTCATGTAGGCGTCGGCCCAGTGCCCGGCGAGGCGGCGGTAGATGGCGGAGGCGTGCGTGTAGACGCCGCCCGCGTCGGCCGCGAGCGCACGCGACAGCTCGACCGCGCCCAGCTCGAGGTCGTCGCGCCATTCGACCTCGGGGTAGTAGTCGTACGGTGCGGCGGTCGTGAGCCGCCCGACGTGCGCGGTGCGGGCGTGCGCGAACAGCGACTCGGCGGCCGCCAGGCAGCGGTCGGCGAGCGCCGGATCGCTGGCGCGGAAGACCTGGTCGCAGAGTGCGAACGCGGCCGCTCCGCGGCCGGCGAGGTTCGGGCTGATCGGCGTGCGGGGGCCGCCCGTGACGAAGACCGGGCGGTAGACGATGTACCAGGCGCCGCGCCCGCGCCGGGGCGCGCGCAGCCGGTCGTCGGCCTGCGGCAAGCGCCAGCTCGCGTCGTGCGCGCCGAGCACGCGCGCGTTGCCGCTGCCGATCCCCACCTGGTAGGCGAGCCGGCCGCTCGCCGGGTCCCACATGCGCAGCAGCCAATCGACCCCGAAGCGCGCCTCGGCCTGCGCCGCGGCCAGGTCGGGGAAGGCGGCCGGGTGGTCGCGCAGCGACTGCAGCAGCAGCACGTCGGTGAAGGAGGCGGTCTCGAAGAACTTGAGGTAGTCGCCCGCGTCGAACCAGCCGCCGCTGGCGTCGATCGTGCCGCCGGCCGGCGTGAGCGTGCTCGCGAGGACGTCGTTGCGGTAGGCCGGCGTCCTGAACAGCGTCGCGTGCGCGTCGAGCAGGTGCGACGGCCGGCGCTGCAGCAGCGACGGGTCGACGTCCGGCCCGTCGCGCTGCGCGCGCAGGAAGCGGATCGCGTTGCCGGCGAGCGGGGCATAGAGGGCGGCCGGCGCATCGACGCGGAACGGCGGCGATGTCGCCACGGTCGTGTCGCCGCGCGCGACGACGACGTGGTCGGTCGCGGGACCGGGCAGCGGACCGAGGTCGAGCGCGAGGACGTCCGGGAAGCGCGCGCTCCAGCGCCCCAGCGAGGCCCCCGCCGGGCCGCTGCGCACGACGCCGCCGTCGGCGCCGACGACGGCGAAGCGCGCGCCCGGGAGCGGCCGGCTCGCGAGCAGCAGCGCGCGCGCCGGCGTGCCGGCCGCGAAGCCGGCCTGGTCGACGCGCACGTAGGCGCGCGCCGGCGCCGCCGCGCTGCTGCGCGCCGCCAACGCCGGCGCGAAGGCGAGCACGAGCCCGGCCGCCGTCGCCGCGAGCACGCCGGCCCGGATGCGAAGGTCCGCGATCCGCGCCATCGATCGCACGCTAGCAGCGGCGATCTCGCCCGCCGGGGCGGCCCGCGCCCTCCTAACGGAACCGACATCGAATCCCCACGCCGCTGGGTGCGCGCGTCCGCACAATCGATCGTCGGGATGCGACTCGTGCGCGACGATCACGACGGGGCGGCGTCGCCCTGGGATGCTGCCGGCCGCGAGCGGCCCGTCTTCCTCGACGAGGCGGGGCGCCGCCACCGGCTGCTGCGGCCGCTCGGCCTGCTCGCCGTGCTCGGCGCGGCGCTGTGGGTCGTCGGGCTCGGCGTGGGCGCGACCGGCTTCGCGGGCCTCACGCCGCTGCACGTCGTCGTCGCGGGGCGTGAGCCGCTGCACCTCGTCGCGCCGCAGCGGCGACACGCCGCCGCCGGCCACCCGCGCACGCGCTTGATCGCAGAGCGCGGCACGCGGCTGCTGCGTCCGGACGGGCGGACTTCGCGCCCCGGCGCACCCCCCACCGCCGACCGCTCGTGAGCCGGCGCGGACCCGCCGGCGCCGCTCCCACCCCCCGCTCCGGCAACCCGCCGGGCCACCGCCTGATCCTCGGCTTCTGCCTCGGCGTGCTCGTGCTGCTGCTGCTGGTCGAGGGCTTCACGACGAAGACCGTCGGCCAGAGCGGGACCGGCAACGGCGCCGCCGTGGCCTCGCCGATCGCCGATCAGCGGCCGGTGCTGGAGGCTGGGCCGGGCGGCACGCTGCGCTCCGACGTTCCGCCGTTCGGCAGGCGCATCGCGCTGACGTTCGACGACGGGCCGAGCGCCGACTGGACGCCGAAGGTGATCGCCGTGCTTCGAAGGTTTCACGTGCCGGCGACGTTCTTCCTCGTCGGCAGCCAGGCGGTCCGCAACCCGGGGCTGGTGCGCGAGGAGCACCGCGACGGCTTCGAGCTCGGCAACCACTCCTTCACCCACCCCGACCTCGCCGCCCTGCCCGGCTGGGAGCGCGACGAGCAGATCGCGATGACCGAGGCCGCGATCTCCGGGATCGCCGGCGTGCGCCCGCGGCTCGTGCGCCCGCCCTACTCGGCGACGCCGGCCGACGCGCTGCCGAGCGAGGTGCGCGCGTGGGCGGACGTCGCACGCCACGGCTACGCGATCGCGCTGTCGACCTTCAACACCGAGGACTGGAGCCAGCCGGGCGTCGGCGCGATCGTCGCGGCGGCCACGCCGCACGGCAGCCAGGGCGGGATCGTGATGCTGCACGACGCCGGCGGGCGCCGTGCGCAGACGGTCGCGGCGCTGCGCGAGCTGATCCCGCGGCTGCGGGCGCGCGGCTTCCGCTTCGTGACCGTCTCGCAGCTCGCCGGGATCCCGCGCTGGGAGGCCGAGGTGCCGGTGTCGGGCTGGGCGCGCACGCGCGGCGAGCTGCTCGTCGCGATGCTGCGGATCGCCGGCTGGGTCACGCGCGCGCTGACGCTCGTCGTCTTCGCGATCACCGCCTTGGCGGCGCTGCGGATGCTGTTCGTGCTGGCCGTCGCGCACCTGCACGTGCGCCGCGTCCGGCGGCGCGCGGCGGCGGCGACGCCGTTCCTGCCGGGCGTCTCGATCGTCGTGCCGGCGCACGACGAGGCGGTCGGGATCGAGCGCGCGGTGCACTCGCTGGCCGCGAGCGACTACCCCGCCGGCTGCTTCGAGGTGATCGTCGTCGACGACGGCTCGAGCGACGGCACCGGCGACATCGTCGAGCGGCTCGCGCTGCCGCACGTGCGCGTGCTGCGCCAGGCCAACCAGGGCAAGCCGGCCGCGCTGAACCGCGGCGCGGCGGCTGCGCGGCATGCCTTCCTTGTAACAGTGGACGGCGACACGGTGTTCGAGCCGGGCACGCTGCGCGCGCTCGTCGCGCCGTTCCGCGACCCCGGCGTCGGCGCGATCTCCGGCAACACGAAGGTGGGGAACCGCGGTTCGCTGCTCGGCCGCTGGCAGCACGTCGAGTACGTGATGGGCTTCAACCTCGACCGCCGCGTCTACGAGCTGCTCGACTGCATGCCGACCGTGCCCGGCGCGATCGGCGCGTTCCGCCGCCAGGCGCTGATCGACGCGGGCGGCATCTCCGGCGCGACGCTGGCGGAGGACACCGACGTGACGCTCGCGATCGGCCGCGCCGGCTGGCACGTCGTCTACGCGCAGGACGCGCGCGCATGGACGGAGGTGCCCTCGACGCTGCGCGGGCTGTGGCGCCAGCGCTACCGGTGGGCGTACGGGACGATCCAGTCGGCGTGGAAGCACCGCGCTGCGCTGCTCGACCCGCGCGGGCGCCGCGCCGGGCGCCGCGCGATCCCCTACCTGGCGCTGTTCCAGGTGCTGCTGCCGCTGTTTGCGCCGCTGATCGACCTGTTCGCGCTCTACAGCATCGTGTTCCTCGACCCGATGCCGATCCTCGCCTTCTGGCTCGCCTTCAACGGCCTCCAGCTCGTGCTCGCATGGGTCGCCTTCGGCTACGACGGCGAGTCGCGCCGGCCGCTGTGGACGCTGCCGCTGCAGCAGCTCCTCTACCGCCAGCTGATGTACCTGGTCGTGATCGAGTCGCTCGTCACCGCCCTGCTCGGCAGCCACCTCGCCTGGCACCGCATCGCGCGGACGGGCGATGTCGAGGTCGGCGAGGGCGTGGCCGGCTGACGGGCCACGAGCCGGGACGGGCAGCTCGCCGTCGTCCCTGCCGCACGCCTTGCGGCATGGCGCCCGGGCGCGGTTGACGCGCTCGCGCGCGCGAGAGACGATGCGCTCGGTCCCCTACGAGAGGAGCGCACGATGGCCCGCAAGATGGCTGATTGCCGGCGCTGGCCGAGCGAGTCCAACTGCTCGCTCGTGATCATCGGCGAGGAGGACGAGGTGATCCGCGCCGCGACCGAGCACGCCGTCTCGGTGCACGGGCATGAGGACAGCACCGAGCTGCGCGAGACGACGCGGCAGATGCTCGAGCCAGCCGAGGCGTACGACCCCGCGCCGCGCGCGAAGGAGCCGCTGCCGGGCTGAGCCCGGTCATGCTGCGGGGCCGTGCGCGCGACGCGTGCGGCCCCAGCGCGGCGTCACGGCCGAGTGGGCATCGCCGCTGGATCAGGCGGCGGCGGGAATGCCGGGCGGCGGGAGCAGCGTCAGCAGCTCCTTGGGCAGCGTAGCGCTGGCGTGCCAGTACTCCAACCCGACGACGCGCCCGCTTGCCGGATCGATCTCCCGCAAGCCCGCGGCGATCTCCTCGCCGATGACAGTCGCGGGGTCATAGCCCTCGAAACGCAGCCAGGCGATGTCGGCGTCGGGGTCGTAGTGGCCGTCGATCTTCATGAGCAGAAGGCTAGCGCCGGCGCCACAGCGTGATCACGCGTGCGGTCGCATGGTCGTCGTGGTCGGGATGGTCGTAGGCGATCACCAGGCGTCCGCTCGTGAGCATCCAGTCCGCCGAGCGCGAGTTCCGCCGACGCGCACCATGGCGCTCGAGCACGGCACGCTCGATATCCGCCCGCGCGATGCCCAGCAGCGCCGCCTTGTCCAGCACATGATCGGTCCATCGAACACGACGCGGAGCAGGGGGCACGCGCCGACTCTGGCCCAACCGCCTGCGACAGCGCTACGCGCGTTTGAAAGAACTCCGTTGCGAGGCTGCAACGACGGTCAGGCGCTGCCCGCCTTGAAGGGGCCGAGCGCGGGTAGGCTCGCGCCATGGACTACCGCACACTCGGCCACACCGGCATGCAGGTGAGTCCGCTGTGCCTCGGCACGATGATGTTCGGCGCCTGGGGCAACGCGGACCACGACGACGCGATCCGCATCGTCCACCGCGCGCTCGACGCGGGCATCAACTTCGTCGACACCGCCGACGTGTACTCGCGCGGCGAGTCGGAGCAGATCGTCGGCAAGGCGCTCGCGGGCGGGCGCCGCGAGAACGTGATCCTCGCGACGAAGGTCCACGGCACGATGGGCGAGGACCCGAACCAGTACGGCAACTCGCGCCGCTGGATCGTGCGCGAGGTCGAGAACAGCCTGAGACGCCTGCAGACCGACTGGATCGACCTCTACCAGATCCACCGACCCGAGCCGGACACCGACGTCGAGGAGACGCTCGGCGCGCTCACCGACCTCCAGCGCGCCGGCAAGATCCGTGCGTTCGGCTGCTCGACCTTCCCGGCGCAGGAGATCGTCGAGGCGCAGTGGGCGTCGGCGCGCCGCGGGCTCGGGCGCTTCGTGACCGAGCAGCCGCCCTACTCGCTGCTCGCGCGCGCGATCGAGCGCGACGTGCTGCCGACGTGCCAGCGCCACGGCATGGGCGTGATCCCCTGGAGCCCGCTTGCAGGCGGCTGGCTGAGCGGACGCTGGCGGGCCGGGCGCGAGGCGCCCTCCTCGACGCGCGCGGAGCGGATCCCCGCCCGCTACGACCTCTCGCGCCCGGAGAACCAGCGCAAGCTCGACGCAGTCGAGGCGCTCGCGCAGCTCGCCGAGGAGCTGGACGTGACGCTGATCCGCCTCGCGCTCGCGTTCGTGCTCGCGCACCCGGCCGTGACGGCGCCGATCATCGGCCCGCGCACGCTGGAGCAGCTCGAGAGCCAGCTCGGCGCCGAGCAGCTGGAGCTGAGCACAGAGACGCTCGACCGCATCGACGAGATCGTCCCGCCCGGGACCAACTTCAGCCCCGCCGACGCCGGCTACACGCCCCCGGCGATCGCGGACAAGGCGCTGCGGCGGCGCTGAGCGCGCGACAGGCGCCGCGCGGAGCACAGCATATAACTGTGCAAATCCCACGCTTAACTTGACCACATAACTGGTTGTTGAGCACTGAAGGCTTAAGTACTAGCCTCACCGCCGATGACTACCCACACCAACCACCACTCAACGCCCCGGCGCAACGTCACCGCGACACTGCTCCCACTCACGGCGGTCGGAGCGGCGGCGCTGTGCGTGGCGCTCTTCCCGCACCGCCTGCCTGCACCGCAGAACCCGCAGGTCGTCGACGTCGTCTTCGACAGCCGGCCGGTCATCTGGGCCGCGCGGCTGCTCCTCGTCTCGATCGCGTTCGTGCTCGCCGTGGGCGGCGCCTTCGTCGTCACCTCGACCGTCGTGCGCATGAGGAACGGCGACTGGCTCAAGCGTGCCGGACCTTTCGAGGTGTCCGAGAGCTCCGTCGGCGCGCTGGAGGACGACATCTATTTGTGGAGAAGCGCCGCGTATGAATTCCACGATGCGCTCGAGCGCTTGTCCGAACCGCTCAACGACGTCTCCTCGCCGAACCAGGAGGCGGCCACCGACGATGATTACGATAAACTCTGACTCTATGGAGCAGGAGCTGAGCAGAGAGGAGCTTGTGCGGCGCCTCGCCGCTCTCCGCGAAGAGAACCGGATCATGCGGCGGCTCGCCCGACGCAACTTCGAGCTTGCGGTGCGCTTCTCCGAGCTGCACCTCGAAGCGGTGCGCCGGATGCACAAGGTGCGATAGCGCTGCGCGCGGCTGGTCGCGCCGCGCGCCGTCAGACGTGCAGCAGCCCGAGCGCGGCGAGGCGGGCGAGGGCTGCGTCGACGTCAGCGGCCGTGGGCTCGCCGGGGACGGCGTCGCGGAGCGCGGCGCGGTCGCGGGTGCCGTCGAGCAGCGGCAGCAGGGTGAGGTCGAGCGGCTCGTCGAGCTTGACGTTGGTGTGCAGCAGCGAGCTGAGCACCGGTGCGCCGGCGGCGTGCTGGGCGCGGGCGAGGGCGCTCGCGCGGGGACGCTCGCCCGCTCCGGCCGCGCCGCTGCCCACAGGGGGCGCGCAGCCGTGCAGGCCGACGACGCGGGCGAGGTGGGCCTGGAGCATCACGTCGCGCAGGCGCTCGGCGACGAGCTCGCGCGGGACCTCCGGGTCGACGGCGTCGAGCGCGCGCTCGAGCAGCTCCGGGAACGCGACCGCCCCCGGCCACGCCTCCGCGAGTGCGCGCATCGGGGCCAGCACGTGCGGCTCGGACGTCGTCATCGTGAAGCCGTCGTGTGTGGTGAGCGTCTCCCCCTCGTCCGAGACGCGCTCCACCTGCGCCGCCGACGACAGCCACAGCCGCTCCAGCACTGCGTCGTCCAGCGCGCGCCGCACCGTCACCTCGCCGTGGCACAGCAGCGTCTGACGGAACATGCGGTTCTTGAAGAAGTCGAGGTACTGCTCGCGCACGACCGCGTCGTCGGGCCGGCCGGCCATCAGCCGCTCGGCGCTCTCCGGCACGTCGCGCATCAGGCTCTCCGACAGGTCCGCCTCGGCGAGGAAGCCCAGCCCGTGCCCGGCCGCATGCTCGACGAACTCGTGGAAGTAGAAGGGCGTGCTGATCTCCGCCAGGTCGTCGTGGAACAGCAGTGCGTCGCTCGCGCGCAGCATCCGCCCGAGATGCTCGCGCAGCACGCGCGCGTACGGCGACGGCTCGTCGATCGCGACGATCGTCTCCATCAGCTCGTGCGCGCCCGCCAGCCGTGCGGCCGGATCGGTCACGTCGCGCAGGTGGTAGCGGAGCATGTCGCGCGCCATGTCGCGCAGGTACGACCCCGGGTAGGCGTTGTAGCTGACGAACGCGATCCCGTGGGGCGCGAGGCAGCGCCGCACGCACGCCAGCAGCGCGACGCGCGCGGCCGGCGGGATCCACGAGTAGACGCCGTGGGCGATCGCGTAGTCGACGCGGCCGATCTCGTCGGGCGACAGCGACTCGAACGAGCCGGCCCGCAGCTCGACGTTCTCCAGCCCCGCCGCCTGCGCCAGCTCGCTCCCGCGCGCGACGGCGGCCGCCGCCGCATCCACCCCCAGGACCTGCGCGCCCGGCAGCGTCTGCGCGATCGACAACGCGTTGCCGCCGTCGCCGCAGCCCAGCTCGAGCACGCGGCACGACGCCGCCGGCGCGGGGTCGAGCCCCAGCAGCCGGCCGACCGCCTCCAGCCGCGCGGGGTGCGTCGCGGCGTAGGCGTAGCCGGGATACGCGAGCTGCTCGTAGGCGCTGCCCGCGGCCGCGGACGCCGGCTCGGTCAATTAAGCTTGTTCTGCAGGTTGATGCTGACCTGCTGAATGACCTTGCCGTTGGATCCGAGGAAGACCTCCTCGATCTTGGCGAAGTTGAAGCTGACCTGCTCGGTCGGGCGGCCGCTGCCCGAGGTGCCGTCCTGGATGCTCGAGACGAGCACCTGCGACAGCTTGTACTCGAGGTACTCCTGCTGCCCTCTGCCGGCCTTGCGGACGAACTCGACGGTGGCCTTGTTGAAGTGCTTGCCGGTCGCAGCGGCTCTGAACAGCTGCGGCGAGGCCTTGTCGATCGTCTTCGTGATCGTGAAGCTCGAGAAGCTGACCTTGCCGGCGCCGCCTCCACCGCCGGTGGTGTGCGGAGCGCTCGTGCCGATCGAGAACGAGCTGAGCTCGATCTCGCCCTTGTGCTGCTTGTCGGCCGACTCGCCGTCGATGCCGTCGAGCTTGAGGAACGTCCTGCCGCCGCCGCCGAGGCTGAACGAGGTCGAGCCGATCAGGTCTCTGCCGGTGGGACCCTGCGCGCCGGCGGGGCCCTGCGGACCCTGGGGACCGCTCTGGTTCCAGGTGATCGTCTTCTCGTCATTGAGGCAGGCGGCCTGCGCGTTCACCCCGCCGCCGGGAATCGTCGCCGGCAGGCTCGGATCGATCACGCGCAGCTGCCCGGTGCGCGGGCCATCCGGGTTGGGGGTCGTGATGTAGCAACCGGTGATCGTCCCGTTGCCCGACGGGATCGCGCCGATCGCGAGCGCGGCGCCGGCGCCGAGCGCCGCCACCGTGGGAATCGCGACCTTGAGGGCGGCCCGTCTGGAGCGCCGTGCGCGCTCGACCGCGCGAGCGATCCGGTTCACTTCTTCCCGGCTCATCCCCCGCGACCCAACCAGACGCCCACGCCGCTGTCAAGCGCCGTGGACGTCTGGTGCAGGAAACGCGGCGCTACTGCGCGGTCGAGCCCTGGACGGGGCCGCCCTGATAGGACGAGCCCGAGTTGCCGGAGCCCGAGCCGGGCGCGTCAGCCGGCGCGATCCGGCTTGGCGAGCGCATGTGCGAGCTGTCTGCGGGAGCGGATCCCGAGCTTGTCGTAGGCGGCCGCGAGATGCGTCTCGATCGTCTTGATCGTGAGGAACAGCTCCTGCGCGACCTGGCGATTGGTCAGGCCCGAAGCGGCCATCTCCGCGACGCGCCGCTCGCTCGGGGTGAGCGACTCGACGCCGATCGGCGCATAGCTGCGCACCGTCTCGCCGCTGGCGCGCAGCTCGTCGTGGGCGCGCTTGGCGAGGCCGGCGGCGCCGCACGCGCGCGCGAGCTGCAACGCCTCCCGCAGCGGCTCGCGCGCCTGCACGCGGTGGTTGGCGCGGCGCAGCGCGCCGCCGAGCGCGCACAGCGCCTTCGCGCGCGCGAGCCGCGCCGGCGAGCCGTCGAGCACGCGCACGGCCGCTTCGAGCAGCTCCAGCCCGTCCGCTCCGCCGATCGTCAGCCCCAGCACCCGCTGCGCGCTCGAGACCGCGGCCGGCGCGCCCCAGCGCTCGGCGTGGACGAGCTGCGCTGCCGCCAGCTCGCGCGCGCGGCGATTCTGGCCGAGCGCACCGAGGGCGAGGGCGGCGTACGAGTCGACGGGCATGGCGGGATTGCCGGCGGTCCCCCAGCGCTCGAACCGCTCGTGCAGCTCGAGCAGGTCGGCGGCGGCGTCCTGCGCGGCGCCCTGCGCGAGCCGCAGCCGCCCGCGCGCAAGCAGCACGGGAGCGAACCAGATGATGTCGGGGATCGCGCCGGCCACGCCGAGCGCCTGCAGCTCGGCATCGGCGACCGCCAGCTCTCCGCGCTCGGTCAGCGCGTCGACCAGCATCGCGGTGATCGGCGGAGGGACCGCGAACCAGCCGCGCAGCCGCGCCACGCCGATCGCCTGGCGCGCGTCCGCCTCGGCGGCCGCGAGGTCTCCGCGCGCGGTCGCCACGCCCGCCCGCATGTACAACGCGCCCCCGAGGTTGATCGTCGCGCCGCACTGCTGCGCGGCGGCGAGCGCCTGCTCGACGGCGAGCTGCGCGGCGTCGAGCTCGTCGGCCAGAGCCAGCGCGTACACGGCGTGCGCGGGGGGCAGGATGTCCGGCTGCTCGGCGAAGACGCGTCCGCCGTCGAGCGCCGTGCGGGCGAGCGCGACCGCCGTCGACGCGCTGCCGTCCATCATCAGCCACGCGGCCTCGAACGCTGCCGCGAGCCGCTCGCCCGCGGAGCCGGGCGCGAGACGATCTCGATAGCGGTCGAGCCGCGCGCGCCCCTCGGCCGGCGCCATCTGGATGACCGTGATCAGGTGCGCCTCCAGGCGCATGGCGCAGTCGACGTCGTCCTCGCGCGCCGCCTCCTCGATCGCCCGCTCGAGCAGCGCCCGGGCTTCGCCGAAGCGCCCGCCGAGCAGCATCCACAGAGCCAGCTCGGGAGCCCAGCGGCCGAGCAGCGCCGGGTCGCGCTCCAGCTCGGCGAGCACGTCGCGCTCGACCTCGGCGACGGTCGCGTGGTCGATCGCGCGAACCGTCGCGGTGATCAACGGCTCGAGCACGGCGGCGCGGCGCTCCGCCGCCGGCGGCTCGCGCAGCGCGCGCGTGAGATAGGCGACCGCCGACTGTGGAGCACCGTCGGCGAGCGCTCGTCTGGCCGCGTCGAGCAGTGTCTCCACGGTCTCGCCGTCCCCGCGCGCCGTGCTGGCGACGAGGTGCACCGCGATCTGCTCGGGGCTCGCGCCGCGGTCGCGCAGCAGCCCCGCCGCGCGGGCGTGCGCGTCGGCGCGCTCGCCGGCCGGCAGCTCCGAGTACAGCGCGTTGCGCACGAGCGGGTGGGCGAAGCGCAGCGACGCGCCGGCGTCGAGGATCGCCACCGCCCGCAGCGCGTCGGCCGCCGCCGGCGTCTCGTCGTCGTCGAGCCCGGCCAGCGCGGCGACGAGGCGATGGTCGCTGTCGTCGCCCAGCACGGCGAGCGCCTGCGCCACCGCACGCGCCTGCGGCGCCAGCCGCGCGACGCGCAGCAGGACCGTGCGCGTGACCCGCTCGGGCGCCAGCTCGCGCACCCGTCCCGCCTCGGCGGCGCGCGGGTCGACCGACTGCGTCGCGAGCGTGATCGCCAGCTCGCGCAGCAGGAAGGGGTTGCCGCCGCTCGTCTCGTGGCAGGCGGTCGCGAACTCGTCGTCGGGCTCGGAGCCGAGCTCGGCGGAGAGCAGGGCGGCCGCCGCGCCGCGGCTGAGCGCGCCCGGCGCGAGCCGCCGCACGGCGCCGTCCGCCGCGATCTGGGCGAGCTCGCCGTGCGCGTCCGCCTCGCCCGGACGGCAGGCCACGACGACCAGCGCCGACAGCTCCTCGAGGCGCGGGAGCAGGAACGTCAGGAAGCGCAGCGAGGCCGCGTCGGACCAGTGCGCGTCGTCGACCGCGAGCAGCAGCGGCTGGCGCTCGGCGAGCGCGGCGGTCAGCCAGTAGAGCCCGTAGAGGACGCCGAAGTCGTCGCCGGGCGGCGCCGGGCGCGACCCGTCGTCGGGCAGGCCGAGCGCGCCGCGCGCCGCGCTGCTCGCCCCCTCGAGCAGCGCGGCGCGCTCGGCCGCGGTCATCGCGACCAGCAGTGGCGCGAACAGCTGGCGGACGAGCGCGAACGGGAAGTCGCGCTCCAGCTCGGTCGCGCGCCCGCCCAGCACGTGCATGCCCGCGCCGGCGCCGATCCGGCGGGCCGCCTGCAGCAGGCGCGTCTTGCCGAGGCCCGCCTGCGCCTCGATCAGCACGAGGCGCCCGCTGCCGCGACGGCTCTCGCCGGCGACCGCCGCCAGCACGGCCAGCTCGGCCTCGCGCTCGAGCAGCAGGTCCATCTCAGGGGGGATCCCAGGGTCGATTTCAGAGGGGGTGCCCCGTGGCGCCGCCTCAGTCGGGCGTCCAGACTGCTGCTGCATCGACGACGTCCTCCCGATCGCGCTGCTGCCCGCCCCGGATCATCGCACCGAAACGAGGGGTGCGGCGCGCTTCGGCCGCCGGACAACAGGAGGATCCATGCGCACGAGTAGCCGGATCAGGGGCATGCTGCTGGCCGCGGTCGCCGTCACGGCGGTCGCCGGGATCTGCGCGGCAGCGTTGGCGCAGCCGGCGCAGCAGCTCTCGTTCCACTGGGCGAACGTGACCGCCGGCAGCAGCAGGGTCATGTTCGACTTCACGCTGCAGACGTATGACACCACGGGCGCCGTGCCGCCGCCGCTGACCGACTACTACGTGCGGCTGCCGCGAGGCGCAAGCGTGCGCAGGCAGTTCCTCGTCCCGCGCTACCAATGCAACGGCCCGGCGCTGCGCGACGCGCTCGACGCGCATCCGTCGGGAATCCCCTTCACCCGGCAGATCGCGGACCTGCGGCCGTTCATCCGCTCCCTCGTGCACAGCAGATCGCGCGCCGACCGCGCCGCGGTCGCGAACGCCACGGTCTGCGAACGCTCCCGCGTCGGCGGCGGGACCGCGCAGATCGACGCGCGCCACGTCACGCCCGTGCTGTCCCAGCTGGTGCCGGTGAGATTCGCGGTGTTCCTGAGCCGCGGGACGGCACCGGGCTCGATCGGCGGCTTCGCGATCCTCGGCGCCGCCGAGGAGGGCTCGCCGATCGTGCAGCGCTTCCCGGTCCTCGCCGGCGTGCACGCGGCGCTCGCGGGAAGCATCCTGAACGACCCGACGCCGGACGGGCTGTACGGCTACAAGCTGCTGCTTCCGAAGGGCCGGATCAACGGGCTCGACGTCAGCATCGCCGAGGTAAGCGCCTCGCTGCACGGGCTCACGATCGCGAGAGGAACGTGCCTGAAGCGCAACGGACGCGGGCGCTGCACCGCGCGACAGCGAGCCGACCTCGACTCGTTCGTGCTCCCGCAGTGTCCGCCCTCGGGCCTGCTCAGCGCCCTGCTGTACGCCGGCTACGCCCCTCCCACGCCGAGCCTCTCGACGGAGATCAGACTGCCCTGCCCGACCTTCGGGTGAGCACGGCGGCTCCGCGCGCAGCGCCCGACCACGAGCGCGCGCAGCCGCCGCATGCGCCTATATTAGCGTCACGCTCAAAGCGGTCGTACTGCCGGGCAGGGTGACAGTTGCTTCGCCCCGGAGGCTTATTTCACCAGCGAGAGAGCACAGGAAGCCGCCTTCCAGAGGTATCGAGTCGGATTCATCGGATCTCACCGATTCGAACTTTCCGTGGATGACGTTCCAAAACGTGTGCCAAGTATTAATCGTATTAACGACGAATTGACATATGCCGGTCGCCGTCTGTATCACCACCTTGGCACCGTTGATGGCCTGGCGCACACGCGATATCGAAGGTAGCGTTCCCGTGAACCCGCTGTACGAAAGGTGCCACGGAAGCGCTTCCTGACCGACGGTCGCTCTTCCGCCGGTACAGCCGCCGGATGCGATGCTCGCTCTCGTGACATAACCTATTAGCGCCCCTACGACCTTGGCGACGGTAGCTGAATGGAAGCTGCCTTCGATCGTCATGGGACAGCTCACCGTTTCAGCCGACCCGACGGATTCCAACCTTGGCCACACAGCTCTGAAGTTCTGAGCACTTAGCCTGAAATGACTCGCCGATGCGTCCGCAACGACGACCGCGAGCAGCAGCGCCGCGGCCAGTGCCGCGGACGAACGCCGAATTGAAGCAGACATGCTTCCCCCTCGGGCAGAACCCACCCCGATAGAAATATTTTCGGTATCTTACCGGCCGTTCGGTAGATCGACAAGCCGACCTGAGCGGCGATCCAAAAGGGATCGTTCAGCGGCGCGTCAGCGCCCGGCCACGAGCGCGCGCAGCCGCCCCGTCGCGTCCGCCGCCTCCAGCGGCTTGGCGAAGTGGAAGCCCTGCGCGAGGGGGCAGCCGTGCTCGACGAGGAAGCGGCGCTGCGCCTCGCTCGTGACGCCCTCGGCGACGGTCAGCATCCCCAGGGCCGCGCCCAGCTCGATGATCGCTCTCGTCATCGCCGCCGCCTGCGGGTCGTCGGGGACGCCGCGCAGGAACGACTGGTCGATCTTGAGCACCTCGACCGGCACGTCGCGCAGCCGCGACAGCGACGAGTGCCCGGAGCCGAAGTCGTCGATCGCGAGCCGCACGCCCATCTCGTGCAGCGCGCGCACGACCGGGTTCGCGCGCTCGGCGTCGAGCATCGCGGCCGACTCGGTGATCTCCAGCGTCAGCGCGCTCGGCGCGAGCCCCTCGGCCGCCAGCGCCTCCCGCACCGTCGTGGGGAAGTCCGGCCGCCGCAGCTGGCGCGGCGAGACGTTCACGTGCACGTGCGCGTCGAGGCCGGCCGACTGCCACTCGCGCAGCTGCGCGCACACCGCGTTGAGCACCCACCCGCCGATCGCCTCGATCAGCCCCGCGTCCTCGGCCAGCGGGATGAACTCGTTGGGGCCGACGATCCCGCGCTCGGCGTCCTGCCAGCGCACCAAGGCCTCGAACGCCGCCAGCTCGCCCGTCGCGGGAACCACCAGCGGCTGGTAGTGGACGACGAAGTCGTCCCGCTGCAAGGCGCGCCGCAGCTTCGACGTCAGCGACAGCCGCGCCAGCGTGTGGCGGGAGTCGCCGCCATAACTCGCGATCCCGCCGCGCCCCGCCTGCTTGACCTCGTACATCGCCGCGTCGGCGTGGCGCAGCAGCGTGTCGGCGTCGTTGGCGTCGTGCGGGTAGATCGAGATGCCGATCGAGGAGCCGATCTCGAACTCCGCGTCGGCGATCGAGAAGGGCTCCAGCAGCGCCGCCTCGACCTGCTTGGCGACCGCCTCGGCCGCCATCCGCGGGTCGCTCTCCAGGTCGGTCAGCAGGATCAGGAACTCGTCGCCGCCCTGGCGCGCGAGCAGGTCGGTCGAGCGCACGACGCCGCGCAGCCGCACGGCGATCCGCCGCAGCAGCTCGTCGCCGGCCGCGTGGCCGAGCGAGTCGTTGACGGCCTTGAAGTCGTCGAGGTCGACGTACAGCAGCGCGACCGCGTGACCCGAGCGCCGCGCGCGCGCCAAGCCCAAAGCGAGGTGCTCGTCCAGCAGCGCGCGGTTCGGCAGCTTGGTCAGCGGGTCGTGGTAGGCGAGGAACGCGATCTGCTCCTGCGCACGGCGGCGCTCGGTGATGTCGCTGAAGGCCGTCACCGCGCCGTACGGGCGCGACTCGCCCTCGCGCATCAGCGGATGCGAGGAGACCGACGTCCACACCTCGGTGCCGTCCTGGCGCACGATCCGCAGCACGACGTCGCGCTGCGGCAGGCTGCTCTGCAGCGCGCGCTGCGACGGCAGCGACCCCTGCACCAGCGGCTCGCCGTCCTCCAACAGGATCTGCAGCGGCCACTCGCTCGCGGTGCGGTAGAGCAGCTCCTCCTCGGGCGCGCCGAGAATCCTCGTGGCGGCCGCGTTGCACGACAGCACGCGCCCGTCGGCGCCGTAGATCAGCAGTCCCTCCTCCAGCGCGTGCACGACGCCGCGGTTGCGCTCCTCGCTCTCCGCCAGCGCCGCCTCGGCGATCCGCGTGGCGGTGACGTCGGTGATGATCCCCTGCGTCAGGTGCGGCTCGCCGACCTCGTCGCGGATGACGGTGTCGCGCTCCCACACCCACACGACGCGGCCGTCGGCGGCGATCATGCGGTACTCGCAGTCGAACGCCTTCTGCTGGCGGAAGGCGTAGCGCGTCTCGGCGATCACGCGGTCGCGGTCGTTGGGGTGGATGTGCTCCTCCCACACGCCGGTGTCGCCGAGCCAGCGCTCGGCGGGGAATCCGAGCAGCTCCTCGATCTGCGGCGAGACGTAGCGGAAGGAGCCCAGCTCGTCCCAGTCGGCGATGTAGGTGACGGCGGGGATCGTCTCGATCAGCGTGCGGTAGCGCGCCTCCGCCTCCTCCAGCTCGACCGCGGAGGTGACGCGAGCGGTCACGTCGTGCAGGACGCCGATGTAGCGCCGCGCGACGCCGTCGGCGTCGTGCACGGGCGTGAGGAAGACCTCGTTCCAGAACGACGAGCCGTCGCGGCGGTAGTTGCGCAGCGTGACCCAGCACTCCTCGCCGGCGCGCATCGCGGAGGCCATCTCGGCGACCGGCTCGGGGTCGGTCTCCTCGCCCTGGAGGATGCCGAGTGAGCGGCCGACGACCTCCTCGGCGCGGTAGCCGGTCAGCAGCTCGAACGCCTCGTTGATGTAGGAGACGGGCCAGCCGCCGCTGTCCGGGTCGGCGTCGGCGATCACGATGCCGTTGTTGGTGGCGGCGAGCGCGCGCTCGTGCAGGTCGAGCATCGCGGCGCCGCGGCGGTAGCGCAGGTGCAGCGCGACCTGGCTGGCGAGCGCGGCGACGTCGGCCATCAGCCGCTCGTCGGGGCGCGCGCCGGGTGCGAGACACAGCTCCAGCACGCCCTCGCAGGCGCCGCCGGCGACGAGCGGCACGGCGACGTGGGGGCCGTCGGCGACCGTCGCCTGTGCGAGCGCGGCACGGCCGGCGAGGTGCTCGTCGGGGAACGGGACGCTTCCGCTCGCCGGCAGTGTCGCCTCGCCGCGGGCGGCGCGCGGGATCAGCTCGCCGCGGTCGGCCGGCAGCTCCCAGGCGATGCCGCCGGCGGCGCCGAACAGCTCGGCGATCGTGTCGAGCGCCTCGCCCAGCAGGCCCTCGGGCGGCAGGTCGGCGGCGAGGTGGTCGGCGATCGTCTGCTGGGCGGAGAGGAGCCGCTGCGCGGTCGCGGCGGCGCAGCGGTCCTGCGCGCTCGTGTGCTCGCGCAGGACGGCGACGAGCAGGCGCTCGGGGTCCGGCTCGTGGGCGGCGTGACTGTCGGCCGCGGCCGCGACGGGGCCGGCGGCGGGGTCGGTCAGCACGAGCGCGACGCCGGCGTGCTCGCATGCGCGGCGGATCGCGTCCAGCTCGGCGTCGGACGGCGGCAGCGCGCAGACGACCGCGTCGGCCTCGCCGCGCGCGAGCATTCCGGCGAGCTGTGACGGGTCCAGCAGTGCCGTGGCGGCAACCGTCCCGGGGGTGCCGTTGGCCGTGCCGAGGACGTCGACCAGCACGGAGGCGACTTCGGGATCTCGATGAACGACGAGCGCGCGCAAGGGCAGGGGTTCCCGGTCGACGCCGGGCAGGTTCACGACGGTATCCATGTGATCGTCAGAACAGAGCGATCGCATGAGAGTTGCACGCAGGATTGCCGCGAAACTCGTGCACTGGTGGAGGGTCTGCGCGCCAAAGCGGGGGCGCGGGCGGCCGGGACAGGCGGGCACGGCGGCGGCCTCGCGCGTGCGCGCGTATCGTTGTGCCCGCCCTGGCCTGCCCGATTCCGCCCCCGGAGGACTCCGCATGACCCGCACGATCGTCGTCGGCTACGACGGCTCCGACCACGGCGACGACGCGCTCGCGCTGGGGCGCCAGCTCGCCGGGATCGCCGGCTCCGAGCTGGTCGTCGCGTGCGCGTATCCCGACGATCCGCTGGGCGAGAGCGCCGCGGCGCACGAGCTGGCGCAGGGGGTGCGCGGGGACGCGTTGGAGAAGCTGGAGCGGGCGCGGGAGTGGCTGGACGGTGCCAGCGGCGCTGGCGGCGCCGCGGATCTGCGCGCCATCGCGGGCGCGACGCCGGCGCACGTGCTGCACGACCTCGCCGAGGAGCTGCACGCCGACGCGATCGTCATCGGCGCCACGCACCACGGCCGTGCGCTGCGGCTGCTGACCGGCTCCACGCCGGAGGCGGTGCTCAACCACGCGCCGTGCCCGGTCGCGGTCGCGCCCGACGGCTTCCGCAGCGCGCGCGCGAGCGGGCTGCGCCAGGTGGCGGTGGCGTTCGACGGCTCGCCCGAGGCCGAGCACGCCGCCGCGATCGCGGCCGGCTACGCGCGCAGAGCGGGCGCGCGGCTGCGGCTCGTGACGGCGGTCAACAGCGCGGCGGCCGGGGTCTATCCCCCGCCCCCGCTCGACGTGGCGGCCTACGAGGAGATGGGCGAGATCGCCCGCGCACAGGCGCGCGGGCGCCTCGACGACGCGCTCGAGGCGCTCGGCCCGGGGTTGGTCGCGGAGGCGGCGGTGCTCGACGGCGACATCGTCGGCTCGCTGCTGGAGGACGCCAAGACGGACGACCTGCTGTTCACCGGCTCGCGCGCGCAGGGGCCGTTCCGGCGCGTGCTCGTGGGGTCAGTCTCGACGCACCTGCTGCGGGATGCGCCGTGTCCGGTGGTCGTCGTGCCGCGCGGGAGCGGGGACGGCGCGGGCGCGGGCGATGCCGGCGCCGCCGAGTCCGCGTGAGCGGCCGCTCGCTGGCCTGGGCGGTCCGCTACGCCCTGCCCGGCGCGATCTGCCTCGTCGGCCTCGGCTTCCTGATCGCCGACCCCGGCGCGAACTTCGAGGGCGCGATGGCCCTGCTCGGCGCCGGCCTCTCCGTCCTGCTCGTCAACATCCTCTTCCGCTTCGGCGTCACCAGCGACCAGGACCGCGCCGAGGAGGACGCCGCCCGCCGCGAGTTCGACCGCACCGGACGGTGGCCGGACGAGGGGGCGTGAGCCGTCGGTTCCGTCTCGTGAGCAAGGTACGGTGGCTCGCGTGTCCATCACCGCAGAAATCCTTCCCGCGATGACCGCCGTCGGCGAGCTGTTGGAGCTGAACGACGGGCTCGTGGGGCCGTCGACCGGCTACATGGTCGGCGCGCGCGGGGACTGGCCGCGGCTGGTGGCGGCGGCGGAGAGCTGCTCGCTCGACGTCGTGGAGCTGTCGGCATTGTCGGCACGCGAGCTGCCGGGGCTGCTGCAGTTCCTGCGCGAGGACGGCGAGCTGCCGTTCGGCCACGTGTCCGTGCACGGACCCTCGAAGGGCTGGGGCGGCACGCCGGCCGCGCTCGCGACCGCGCTCGGCGCGATCCCCGCGCAGGTCGACGGGATCGTCCTGCACCCTGAGACGCTCGGCGACCTCGCCGCGTTCGCCGACCTCGGCGCGCGGCTGCGGCTGGAGAACATGGACACGCGCAAGCCCGACGCCCGTACCGTCGCCGAGCTGGAGCGCTACTTCGCGACCCTGCCCGACGCGCGCTTCTGCTTCGACGTCGCCCACGCCCAGCTCCACGACGCGAGCATGGGCCTCGCCCACGAACTGCTCGACGCCTTCGCCGACCGCCTCGCCGAGGTCCACATCTCCTCGATCGAGCCCGGCGGCGAGCACGTCCCGCTCCGCGCCGCCGACGCCGAAGCGTTCCTGCCCGTGCTCGAGCGCTGCGCGGGCGTGCCGTGGGTGCTCGAGGCGCCGGCGAGCTAGGCCCGAATCTGTAGCGTAGGGCGGCCCGAAGTTGTAGCGTAGGGCGCGTCGTCACCGTCTCGGGCGTCGCTCGGCCAGCAGGTCGCCGAAGGCAGCGCCGCTATCGCGAGCACGCACATGGTCCCCGCTGTGCACGACGCCGATCAGGTCGGCGATCCGGTCGCTGTTGCGGTGGCCGAGCGTCCGCGCCGCTCGTTCGGCCGCGGCTTGCCGCAGGAACTCGGAGACTGAGGTGCCCTCTGCCGCCGCGGCGCATCGGACGCGCTCGTCAAGCTCAGGGTCGAAGCGAAGGCTGCGCACGCCTCGAGATCGTACCCTTGGATACCCATGGCGAGGCGCGTACAGGTCTTCAGCGACGAGGCAGGATGCCTCACGTTCAAGCCACCCGGAAACGGAGTGAGCCGCTACTTCATGATCGGTACGGTCGCCAGGGCGGACCTTCGGTACGACGTCACGATCCTCGAGAAGCAGAAGGCCTACGACTACCTGCGAGAGGACCCGCTGCGCTTCTACAGAACCGCGTGGTACCTCCACTTCAAGTTCGTCGCGCCACGCATCGTCGGGCCGCTCGATGAGCTGCTGGTCGTCGCGTCGTCGCTCCAGATCAACCGCAAGAGAAAGCTCGTTCATGCGGCCGTCAGCGACGTCGTGGCGCAGGTCTCGCCGACCGTCGTCGTCCACACGGCCTTCGCACAGACGATGAGCGATCCATGCCTTCAGGTGGCCGACTACCTCGCCTGGGCGGTCCAGCGAAAATACGAGACTGGCGACGATCGCTCGTACGCACTGGTGAAGCACCTGATCGCGTCCGAGTTCGAGCCCTTCGCGGCCGAACGGGACTGAGGGGCACCCTGGCCAGCTAGCCGCGAGCGGCAAAGTCCCCAGGACCCTTCTCACCGAACCCTGTGGGTGACCCTCAAAGTTGATGATAGCTGGGCATCGGTCGGAATCCCAGCCCCTCGCTCACAGCACCGCATACCGCTGCGTGACCGGGCCCAGCTCGGTCTCGAACAGCAGCTCCAGCAGGCGCCGCTCGATTGTCGCGCCCAGCTCGGCGACCTCGCGCCAGCGCGGCGAGTCGTCGGCGGCGGCGCGCGAGCCGAGCGCGCCCAGCTCGGCGCGCACTGCCTCGTCGTCGAGCAGCGCGAGGAACGCGTCGTAGGCGGCGAGCGCGTCGGCGCCCTGCGCGACGGCGCCGTAGCGCAGGAACGCGTCGGCGATGCGGTCGGTCGGCGGCATCGCGAACTGCTCGGCGAGGAACGGCGCGATCGCCTCGGCGCGCAGCTCGTGGCAGCGCAGCACCGGCAGCAGGCCGCTGGCGAACAGCAGCTTGCGCGAGGTGCGCAGCTTCGCGTTGCGCAGCCCCCAGCCGGCGCCGGCGCGCTCGCGGTCCTTGGCGACGAAGTCGACGCCGATCGTGCGCCAGTAGCGCACGAGGTCGTTGAGCAGGAAGCGCGGCGGGCGGTGATCGCGCAGCGCGTCGCGCAGGTAGTCGACGATAAGGTCCCGCCGCACCCCGTCGAGCACGTCCGTGTGGCAGGCGGCGACGGACTCGAGCACGAGCAGCATGCGGCGGGTGAGGTTGGTGTTCGTGTCGTCGTCGAGGCCGACGCGCATCAGGTCGGCCGAGTAGACGACCTCGGCGAAGACGCCCTGGCGCCCGGGCGCGCTGAAGCCGCCGGGGTCGCGCGCGAAGCGGTCGGCGATGCGCGCCGACGTGGCCTGCTCTGCCCCCCAGCCGTCCGCCGGCGAGAAGCCGCGCACGAGCACGACGTAGTCGTCGTCCGAGCCGCCGGTCAGCTCATGGCGGCCCCACGAGCCCATCAGCACGACGGCGGCGTTCGCCTCGATCGTCAGGCCGTCGAGCAGCGCGGCGCGCTGCTCCAGCCGCTGCGCGGTGCGCTCGCGAGCGCCGAGCAGCGCTGCGAACGGGCGTCCCGCCTGCTCCTGCAGGCGCTCGAGCGGCGTGGCGGGAGAGGGCATGGGCGGCGATGCTAGTACGCAGAGAGCGGGCCGGCGCCCCTGGAGGACGCCGGCCCGTATCCCATCCCGCGCGGAGAACCCCTCAGGCTCGGTGCGCGGTCCGTCAGCTGAAAAGCACCCGGTCGGGGGCGGACGCCGTGCACGACGTCCGCCCCCGAGGTCCCCTACGGGCGCCCCCGACTTGCTGCTCAGTGTCTGCGGCTGGCCTTCTTGGCCTTCGGCTTCGGGCACCCGTGGACGACGATCGCCTGGTCGACCTGACTGACCTTGCCGTTCTGGCCGATGTAGTCCAACGCCGCCTTCTGCTTTCTGCTCGCAGCCGAGCAGAGGTTCGCGGCGGCGCCGATCGACCCGTTCTTGCTGTCGCCGACCAACCGCAGCGTGAACGATCTGATCGGCACGTCGG
>Ga0265334_10000139_pt1 | contig 46148 bp, 49 predicted proteins | sample 42023metaG_FD_192442 | JGI IMG/M metagenome (GOLD analysis project Ga0265334, IMG submission 192442) | Rhizosphere microbial communities from Carex aquatilis grown in University of Washington, Seatle, WA, United States - 4-20-23 metaG | ecosystem: Host-associated > Plants > Roots > Rhizosphere...
CGGTCACGGGTGTCGTTACCTATAGCATAGGCCAAAGGGCGCGGCCGTCAATGCGGGGGGATGCCTCTTTATGCCACCTGGAGCCAGAAGGTGACCGGCCCGTCGTTGACCAGTGCCACCTGCATATCCGCGCCGAAGACACCATAAGCCACCGGCGCGTGCCGGGCGGCCGCTTGCACGCTTATATAGTTGAACAACCGTGCCCCGTCCTCGGTCGCCGCGGCGGGGGTGAAGCTCGGCCGGTTGCCCTTACGGGTGTCCGCCGCCAGGGTGAACTGGGGCACCAGCAGCAGCCCACCCTGTACCGCCTTGAGGTCCAGGTTCATGCGCCCTTCCGCATCTCCGAACACCCGGTAGGCCAGCAAGCGCTCCAGCAGCCGGTCCGCCTGGGCTTCCGTGTCGCCCTGCTCCACGCCGATGAGCACCAGCAGGCCACGGCCGATGGCCGCCACGCGCGCGCCGTCCACGCTGACGGAGGCCTCACTCACCCGCTGCAAGAGCGCGATCACGCGGCCGCCAGTTTCCGGGCGAATGCATCCGTGGCCTCCACCAGCGCCGAGCGCGTGGCAGGCTCGCTGGCGGAATGACCCGAGTCCGGGATGAACTTCAACTCCGACTCGGGCCAGGCCTGGTGCAGGCGCCAGGCGGCGGTGGGCGGGCACACCACGTCGTAGCGGCCCTGGATGATGACGCCGGGGATGTCGCGCACGCGGCCCACGTCCCGCACCAACTGGTCGGGCGCGAGGAAACAATCGTTGATGAAGTAGTGACACTCGATGCGCGACACGGCGATGGCCACGTCCGGCTCGGTGAAATAGCTCACCAGCGACTCGCTGGGCAAGAGCGTCGAACACCGGGCTTCGAACAGCGACCAGGCTTCGGCGGCGCGGCGCTGCACGTCCAGGTCCGGGTCCGTGAGGCGCTTGTGATAGGCATGCACCAGGTCACCCCGCTCCGCCGGCGGGATGGGCGCGATGAACTCCGCGAAATGGTCCGGGAAGATATGGGCGATGCCGCCGCGGTAGAACCAGTCCAGCTCCTGCTGGGTGGCGAGGAAGATGCCGCGCAGCACCAGCGCGAGCGTGCGTTCCGGATGGGTCTCCCCATAGAGCAGCGCGAGGGTGGAGCCCCAGGAGCCGCCGAACACGAGCCAGCGCTCGATGTGCAGCATGGCGCGGATCTTCTCCATGTCCGCCACCAGCGCCTGGCTGGTGTTGTGGGCGAGTTCCGCGTGGGGACGCGAGCGGCCGCAGCCGCGCTGGTCGAAGAGCACGATGCGGTAGCGCTTGGGATCGAAGAAGCGCCGGCTGTCGGCGTTGCAGCCGCCGCCGGGCCCACCGTGCACGAACACCGCCGGGAGGCCGACCGGGTTGCCGCACTCCTCGACGTAGAGCTCATGGCCGTCCCCCACCGGCAGGCGGTGCGTGGCATAGGGCTCCAGGGCGGGGTAAAGCTCGGCCATGGCTGGGGGCTCCGGATCGTAAAGGGGGCTTTGGAGCCCTTGCCCCATTCTAGCGGCCTGCCGGGCCCGCAAGGGGCGGGGGGTGGGCTGTATCTGTAGGGATTGTCCTACACGTTCTGTAGGCATTGGCTGGCATCCCGACGGGGCATATAGGCGCAAATTAGCCCTTGCCCGAACCGTCATGGATGACGGGTCAAGGATGAACGAGGACCGGGGCGCGGGTTAGGACCAAGGACGAACGCCCATCGTTGGTGCGACTTAGTAGCACCAATCACCTCCAGCCAAGAAGGCTCTCCCCGGCGGTATCCCCTTGCCGCCGGGGTTTTTTTTGCCTCTATAATCCTCTCTGAGACCATCTTGGTCCCCTTTGAAGACGCGCGGGGGTGTTCCCGTGTTGAGCTTCGCCGCCATGGTCCGCCTGCTCCAGCCTGCCTTCCTTGCGGAGGCGGATGCGCAGCGGCCGGTCCTCACCACACCGGATGCCGCCCTCTCCATGGATGAGTTCGTCACCGTCGCCACCTACGACAAGTCCATCGACGCCCATATCGCCCTCGGCCGCCTATCGGCGGAAGGCATCGAGGCGCAACTCTTCGACGAGAACATGGTGCAGATGGACTGGCTCTATTCGATCGCCTTGGGGGGCATCAGGCTGCGCGTGACGCGCGGCGACGAGAAAGCCGCCCGCGTAGTGCTGGAGACGGATTACTCCGCGTCCTTGAACGACGTGGACGTGGGGAATCCCGAGGACTGAGTCCAGTCCGCAGTACACCCGAGAAGATTGTTCAAGAGGGCGCGTTCCGCCGCGCACACGGGCCCCTTTTCTTTGCTCGCCCAAAGAAAAGGGGCGAAAAGAAAAGGCGCCCCCCGATGCCGGTCCGAAGCGGACTTCGCTGCGCGCTTCGCTCGCTACGGGGCCGCGCTCATGGGACATCCCTGCCCCTTCGCGCGGACTCGTCATCCCTGACTTCGTCCCTACGGGCCGACCTTGCTCGCTCCAGTGCTCGCCGGCATCCAAGGGGGTGAGAAGAACTCGCATCTCTTCTTCCTACCCCGTAGCGCGAGCCGAGCATCGGAGCGAGCAAGCCAAGCCGAAGGGCGCCGCCAGGACGGCGGCGCCTTCACACGCGAGGCAGGGAGGCCTTGTGTGTGAAGCTGCGCAGCGAGCGAGAAGCACAGGGAAGCCGCGTTTCGCGGCCCGCGCTTCGGGTGAGCGCTTTTGGTTACTTTTGGCGCACCAAAAGTAACCCGGCCCCAGGAGGGGCCGGAACGGATTTGGACAGGGATGTCATCTCTAAAGCGTGGTCAGATTCGCGTAAGCCACGACGAGCCACTTTGACCCTTCTTTGAAATTCACCTGGACTCGTGCGTGGGATCCATCGCCTTCATAGTCGAGTACGACACCCTCACCGAAGGTCGGGTGCCGCACTCTTTGGCCCAAGTGCATGCCTGGGCCGCTCGGTGCCGAACTCCGTGCCAGCGGGCTCGCACTCGGGGTATAAGGCCGTGTCACCTGCACGCGGGGCCGTATCTCCTCCACCAGCTCCACCGGCAGCTCCCGCAGGAACCGTGACGGCACGCCGTAGTTGTCCATGCCGTGCAGGCGGCGCTGCTCGGCATAGGTCATGTATAGCTCCTGCATGGCCCGGGTCATGCCCACGTAGCAGAGGCGCCGCTCTTCCTCCAGGCCTTCGAGATCGTCGGCGGAACGCTCGTGGGGGAAAAGCCCGTCCTCCAGCCCGCAGATGAACACCATGGGGAACTCGAGCCCCTTGGCGGAGTGTAGGGTCATGAGCTGCACACAGTCCTCCCAGGCTTCCGCCTGGCCCTCACCCGCCTCCAAGGCTGCGTGGGAGAGGAAACCGGACAGCGCGCTCATGCCTTCCAGCGCTTCCGGCACGAAGCCGCGGGCGGCACTGACGAGTTCCTGCAGGTTCTCGACCCGCGCCTCGCCCCGCTCGCCCTTCTCGGTCTTGAGGTAATGGTCGTTGAGGCCGCTCTGCACCAGCACCTGGTCCACCTGCTCGAAGAGCTGCAGGCCCCGCACCTGCAGCTCCATATCGTCGATGAGCTTGGCGAACTTGGCGAGGGCGGTGGTCACGCGCGCGGGCTGGGCGGTGTCCGCGACGACGGTGGCGAGCGCGGTCCAGAGCGACACGCTGTCGCGGCGCGCCACTTCGCGGATGAGCTCGATGCTCTTGGAACCGATGCCGCGGGTGGGCACGTTGATGACCCGTTCGAAGGAAGGGTCGTCGTGCCGGTTCTCCACGAGACGGAGGTAGGCGAGCGCGTCCTTGATCTCCTGGCGCTCGAAGAAGCGCAGGCCGCCGTAGACCCGGTAGGGGATCCCCTCCAACATGAACCGCTCTTCGAACACGCGGGACTGGGCGTTGGAGCGGTAGAGGATGGCCACGTCCTTGCGCACGCCGCCCTGCTCCTGCCACTGCTTGATGCGGTCCAGCACGAACTGGGCCTCGTCCTGCTCGTTGTAGCCGGCATAGACGCGGATGAGGGAACCTTCGCCGCCATCGGTCCAGAGGTTCTTGCCCAGGCGCGTGCTGTTGTGGCCGATGAGCGCGTTGGCGGCCTTGAGGATGTTGCCGGTGGAGCGGTAGTTCTGCTCCAGCTTGATGACGCGGGTGCCGGGGAAGTCCTTCTCGAAACGCAGGATGTTCTCGATCTTGGCGCCGCGCCAGGCGTAGATGGATTGGTCGTCATCGCCCACCACGAAGGGGATGCCGTCCGGCCCCGCCAGCATGCGTATGGAGGCGTACTGGATGGCGTTGGTGTCCTGGAATTCGTCCACCAGGATGTGGCGGAAGCGGCGCCGGTAGTGCTCCAGGAGGTCAGGGTTCTTGAGCCAGAGCTCGTGGGCCCGGAGCAAGAGTTCCGCGAAGTCCACCATGCCGCCCCGTTCGCAGGCTTCCTCGTAGGCGCGGTAGACCCGCAGCAGCGTGTCCTGGAACGGGTCCTCGGTGCGGGCGATGTTGCGGGCCCGGAGCCCGTCGTCCTTGCGGGAGTTGATGTACCACTGGGCCTGGCGCGGCGGGTAGCGGGTCTCGTCCAGTTCCAGGCTCTTCAGCAGCCGTTTGATGAGCCGGAACTGGTCCTCGGAATCCAGGATCTGGAAGGCCTGGGGCAGCCCCGCCTCGCGCCAGTGCTGGCGCAGCAAGCGGTGGGCGATGGAGTGGAAGGTGCCTATCCACATGCCGCCGGCGGAGCCACCCATGAGGCGCTCGACGCGGTTGCGCATCTCGCCCGCCGCCTTGTTGGTGAAGGTGACGGCGAGGATGCCGTAGGGCGACACGTTCTCCACCTGCATGAGCCAGGCGATGCGGTGCACCAGCACCCGGGTCTTGCCGGAACCGGCGCCGGCCAGCACCAGGGTGGGCCGGGCTTCCGCCGAGACCGCTTCGCGCTGCGCCGGGTTGAGCTTGTCGAGGATGCCGGTGACGTCCATGCGCGCATTCTACCCGTGCACGCGGTCCCACACCTTATACTGTGGCCATCGCGGTGGAGGACGGCATGCGCGTATTCAACAGTTTCATCCTCTGGCTCATCCTGCTGATCCTGTGCTGGCCGCTGGCGCTGCTGGCACTCGTCCTCTATCCGTTCATATGGTTGCTGCTGCTGCCGTTCCGCCTCCTCGGCCTCACGGTGGACGCGGTGTTCGAAATCCTGCGTGCCGTGCTGTTCCTGCCGGCGCGCCTCCTGGGCGCGCGCCCGAGGGATGCATGATGGCCGCTGCGGAACCGAAGCTCGATGTCCCGACCCGGGTGCTGCATATCGGCCTGGTGGTGTTCGGCGTGTGGGCCTGGTGGATAGGCGAAGGCGCCCACGACTACCACAAGCCGGATCACTCCGGTTACATGCTGCATATGTACGTGGGTCTCGCCTTCAGCGCCTTCCTCGCGGGCCGGCTGCTGTGGGGCTTCATCGGGCCGCGGGAACTGCGCTTCAGCGCCTGGCTGCCCTACACCCGCGAGCGCCTCGCTTATGTGAAGGCGGACATCCGCACGCTGGCTCGCTTCAGGATGCCGGAGCCGGTCACCCACCGCGGCCTCAACGCCATGGTGCAGGCCCTGGGGCTGCTGCTCTTCACCTGGCAAGGTGCCTCCGGCACGCTCATGAGCATCATGATCGTCCCCGGGCAGAAGTCCGAGGGCTGGCTGGACGTGGTGCAGGACATCCACCACGAATGGGGCGGCATCTGGATCCCCACTTATCTAGCCCTGCACGTGGGCGCCGCGGTGCTGCATGCCTTCACCGGCCGACAGATCTGGAAGAAGATGGTTTTTCTGGGGCGCTGAACCGCGCCTATACTCAGCCCGACGTGAACACCGCCTCCGCCACCCCGAACCTGCTGACCTCCGCGTACCGGGACAGCATCGCCGCGCGCCACGCGGAGTTCGGCATCCCCGCCGACTACGCCGCGAGCCGCAAGCTCGCGCTCTGTGAGGAAGCCAGCGAACTCGTGAGCATCGGCGCGGATGTGCTCGGCCGCGAACAGCAGCTGACGCCGAAGGCGGCGGCGGCCTGGCGGCGCATGCAGGCGGCAGCGGCGGCCGACGGCGTGCAGATCATGGTGGTGTCCGCCTTCCGCAGCGTCGCGTACCAGTGCGCGCTCATCCAGCGCAAGCTGGACCGGGGCATGGATATAGCCGAGATACTCAAGATCAACGCGGCCCCCGGCTACAGCGAGCACCACACCGGCCGCACGCTGGACCTCACCACGTCCGACATGCCTCCGCTGGAACAGGGCTTCGAGACCACCGCTGCCTTCGCCTGGCTGGTGCAGCACGCGGGCGAGTACGGCTTCCATCTCTCATATCCCAGGGGCAATCCCCACGGCATCAACTACGAGCCCTGGCATTGGACGTACCATGAGACCTGACGGAACTTGAGGCCTCCGGGGCCTGTCTCAACCTGTCCCAGCCTTTTGCTAGACTCTCCCCATGCTCAAGAAAGCCCTCTTCTCCGCCGCCGCCTGCGCGCTCCTGCTCGCTGCCTGCGGCCGGCATGCACCCCAGGTGGATCCCGTGGTCTATCAGAAAGACATCGACGACTGGCGCGCCGGACGCTTGAGCCGCCTCACCGGCCCCGACGGCTGGACCACGCTCGTGGGGCTCTACTGGCTGAAGCCCGGCGCCAACAGCTTCGGCAGCGCCGCCGACAACGCGCTGCAGCTCACGGCCGCCGGCTTCCCGGCGCACCTCGGACATTTCGACTTCGACGGCAAGGGCATCAGCTTCACCGCCGCCAAGGGCGCGCATGTCACGAGCGGCGGCAAGCCGGTCACGACCCTGAGGCTCGTCACGGATGCCGACGCGGGCGCCGGCGACCCCACCACGCTCACGGTGGGCAGCATCAGCTTCTACGCCATAAAGCGCGTGGACCGCTACGGCGTGCGCGTCAAGGACGTGCAGGCGGACGCGCGCGTGCACTTCAAGGGTCTCGAGCATTTCCCGGTGAGCCAGGACTGGCGCTTCGAGGCGCGCTTCGTGCCCTACACGCCCATGAAGCAGGTACTCATCATCAACATCCTCGGCATGGAAGAGGACATGCCTTCGCCCGGCGCGCTGGTGTTCGAGAAGGACGGGCAGGAGTACCGGCTGGACGCGGTGCTGGAGGAGGGCGAGACGGATTACTTCGTGATGTTCGCCGACGCCACCAGCGGCAAGCAGACCTACGGCGCCGGTCGCTTCCTCTACACCAAGCCCGCGGTGAACGGCGTGACGGTGCTGGACTTCAACAAGTCCTACAACCCGCCCTGCGCCTTCAGCCCCTACGCCACCTGCCCGCTGCCGCCGCCCCAGAACCGGCTGCCGATAGCCATCACCGCCGGCGAACTCAAGTACGCCGGCTCCGGGCACTGACGGGGTATAGCCTCGGTCGGTCTGGGTTCCCTGGATTACATAATGGTGTAATGCAAGTATGATACCCTGCGTGGTTTTTTCGCGCGCGGGGATGATCCGGGGATGACGGGGGCCGACTACATCCGTTCCAGCGGCAGGACGGTGCTGTACGTCTATGCGTACGTCGCGCTGGAATGGCTGTTCTTCGTCACCAAGCCCTCCTTCCTCAGCACCTGGTCACCCGCGGACCGTCTCAACATCCTGCTAGCGGGCGCGCTCCCGTTCGTGCTCGTCGCCCTGGCGCTGCATGCCTTGTGCTGCATGGCGGCCTTCGCCGTCTCCCGCTCCTCTCGCTTGGACGGCCGGGCCGAACTGCTGCTACGGATCACGCCGGCCCTGATCACGGCGGCCATCGCCTTGATGCTGGTGGACAACTTCACCTACACCATGTTCGGCTGGGGCATCGTCTCCACCACGGTCTACACCGCGCCGCTCTATTGGCTGTTCGGGCTGCTGGTGTTCATCCTGCATCTGCGCCGCCAACCGGTGCCGCTGCGGCATAAGCCGGTCTTCGCGGGCGCCCTGGTGCTCATGTCCGGCGCCGCCCTGCTCTGGCTCATGCACGCCAGTGCGGCCTACAGCGAAGCCGAATACCACAGCGCCTGGGACGGGCCGCGGCTGCCCAACATCATCATGTTCGCCTCCGACGGCGTGACCGCCGACCACATGTCGGCCTACGGTTATACGAATGAGACCACGCCGAACCTGGACGCCTACATGGGCCGGGCGCTGGTGGCAGACCATGCTTTCACCAACTCGGTGATGACGACCGGCTCCCTCTCCTCGATGATGACCGGCAAGCACCCGGCCACCACCAAGCTGCTGTTGCCGCCGCACACCCTCAAGGGCAAGGATGCCTACCAGCACCTGCCGCGGATACTGCGCAAGCTGGGCTACCGGAGCCTGCAGGAGACGGTGCGTTACTACGCCGATGGCGCGGACCTGAACTGGCAGGAATCCTTCGACAGGGCGAACGGACGCACTGTCCAATGGCTGCCGTCCAACCAACTCTCGTTCGCCCTGCAGGGACCCTTGGAACTGGACGGACAGCTCTACGACCGGCTGTCGGACAGGATCGGCCAACTGCTGTTCATCAGGCGGATGGTCAGCGGCTTCGCCGACGTCACCTCACGGGAAGACATGGCCAGGGTCAACGGCACCTCCGATGACGTCAGGATGCAACGGGTGTTCGACTTCATCCAAAACACCCAGCAACCCTTCTTCATCCACATACATCTCCTTGACACGCATTGCTGCAAGTTCCAGTTGAGTGCCCACGAGATGCATTTCCTGCGGAGCAACAAGCGCACGCGTGCGCAACGGAAGTCCGCCGGCTTCGATGACACCGTCCTGAGAGCGGATGGGTACTTCGGCCAGATGATGGATCTGCTCAAGCAGCAAGGTCTGCTGGACAACACCCTGGTGGTCTTCACCTCCGACCACGACAAGGGCTGGGATTTCCGTTCACCGGTGCCGCTGGTGTTCCTGTTCCCCGGCGGGGCCCATAAGGGCCACATCGCCGAGACCACCCAGCTGCTGGACGTGGCGCCCACCATCCTCGACTACCTGAAGGTGGACGTGCCCAAGTGGATGGAAGGCCAGTCCCTGCTGCATGACAGACTGCCACCGGCCCGGCCGGTCTATACCATCTTCCAGATCGGCCGCGTCCATGTGAGTACCGAGCAGGACTCGTGGCTGGCGCGCGCAGTGGACGTCGGTCCGCCGTCTTACGGCCTGGAGACCCTCGGCATGGTGGTCTGCGACCGCTGGTACCTGATGAACACCCACACCGGCAACGTCACGTCCGGCGCGGTCGGGGCCTTCGACAACAAGATGCGCGCGCCTCCCGGCGCACCGCTGGCCGCCTCACCCTGCAGCCAAGGCGACTGGCCGGAGGAGCAGGAAGCGGGCTCCATGATGCATCGCTATCTCGAGCAACGGGGATTCAACTTTGACCAAGGCACCTGACACAGGCATGGCCGGTACCGCCCTCTCGCCGGCATCGTTCCGCGATCCCGCGGGCTTCGTGTTCCTGCGCGAAGGCACGCTCTACCGGCAGGTGAACCAGGCCGGCCGTGCTGACTATGACAAGCTCATGGGCTCCGGCCTCTACGCCGAACTCATCGGCCGCGGCTGGCTGGTGCCCCACGAGGAATGCGCCGTCGCGCCGGCAACGGCGGACACCGCCTACAAGGTGCTGCGTCCCGAGCCTATCCCCTTCATCTCCTACCCTTACGAATGGGCCTTCAGCCAGCTCAAGGACGCGGCCCTGCTGACGCTCGACGCGCAGCTGCTGGCCATGGAGCACGACCTGTCACTGAAGGATGCTTCCGCCTACAACGTGCAGTTCCGCCATGGGCGGCCACTGCTCATAGACACGCTCTCGTTCGAGGCTTACGCGGAAGGCCGGCCCTGGGTCGCCTACCGACAGTTCTGCCAGCACTTCCTGGCGCCCCTGGCGCTGATGGCGAAGACCGATGTCCGGCTCAACCAGTTGTTGAAGGTGTATATAGACGGCGTGCCGCTCGATCTCGCGAGCCGGCTGCTGCCACGCGGGACGTGCTGGCAACTCGGCCTCGGCATGCACATCCACCTGCACGCACGCACCCAACGCGCGCACTCGGCCACCGACGGCACGCGCGCGAAGCGCAGCGTCAAGGTGAGCCGGCTCGGCCTGACCGGCCTGCTGCAGGGCCTGCGCAACCTCGTGGCGAAACTGGCCTGGGAACCGACCGGCACGGAATGGGCCGAGTACTACCAGGCCACGAACTACACGGACGCGGCCTTCGAGCACAAGCAGACGCTGGTCGCGGGATACCTGGCCGCGACCAAGCCGGCGCGGGTCTGGGATCTCGGCGCGAACACCGGCGTGTTCAGCCGGCTCGCCGCCGAGGCCGGCGCGGAGACCATCGCCTTCGACATCGATCAGGCCGCGGTGGAGATCAACTACCGCCGCGTCAGGACCGAAGGCGAGCGCCGGCTGCTGCCGCTCCTGCTCGACGTCACCAATCCGAGCCCGGGCCTGGGCTGGGACGGCACCGAGCGCGACTCGCTGCAACGGCGCGCTCCGGTGGACTGCGCCATGGCGCTGGCGCTCATCCACCACATCGCCATCTCCAACAACGTGCCGCTGCCGAAGGTGGCGGCGTTCCTGGCAAGCCTGAGCCGCCACCTCATCATCGAGTTCGTGCCCAAGGCCGACAGCCAGGTGCAGCGGCTCCTGAGCGCACGGGAAGACGTGTTCCCGGACTATACCCGGGCCGGTTTCGAGGCCGCCTTCTCCCGCCATTTCGAACTCGTGCGCACAGAGGACGTGCGTGGCTCAGAACGGACGCTCTACCTCATGCGCAGCAAATCCAACATCTGATACACCGGAGACCATCGTGCCCATACTCAGCCGCCTGCTCATCGCATCCATCCTCTTCGCCGTCCTCGCGACGCCGGCCCAGGCCTACATCGACCCGGGTTCCGGCAGCATGGTGCTGCAAGGCCTGCTGGCGGCGATCGCCGCCGTGGCGCTCACCGCCAAGCTCTGGTGGCACCGCCTGCTGGTGCTGCTCGGCATCCGCAAGCGCACCCTGATCCAGAAACAGCCGCCCGCGAAAAAGTGAGGACGGCCGCGCGATGAAATTGCGCCAGCTGCTGCTCGCGAGCCTGCTCTTGAGCTGCACCGCGCCGGTGCGGGCCGCAGCGTCCGCCCCGGAACAGACCGAGATGTTCTCCGGCTTGTGGGGCTGGATGCGCACGCTCTGTTTCTGGCTGCTGGACCTGCTGCAGTGGCTGGCGGCGCTCACCCACAGCTGGGGCGCGGCCATCATCCTGGTGGCGGTGCTGGTGCGGCTCTTCACCTATCCCTTCGCGCGGCGCGCGCTCGCCGAACAGAAGCGCTTCAACGAGGCGCAGCAGAAGCTCGAGCCGACGCTGCGCGAGATCAAGCGGGAGTACAAGGGCGGCGAGCAGAGCGAGCGCATCATCGCGCTGTACGAGGAGCACGGGGTCAGTCCCATGGCGGGAGTGAAGCCGCTGCTAATCGTGCTGCTGCAGCTGCCGGTGTTCATCGCGCTGTTCCAGATCCTGCGCCAGACCCCCGACCTTCACGGCGCGCGCTTCCTGTGGATCACCGACCTGTCGCAGCCGGATCGGCTGTTCGGCCTGGGGGCGTCACTGCCCTGGTTCGGTGACGCCTTCAACCTGTTGCCGTTCCTGCTGACCGCCACCATCATGCTCTCTGCCCTCTCGGTGCCCGGTGAGCATAAGCAGGACAGCGGCCGCCGCAAGCGGCTGCTCATCACCGGCGCCATGGCGGCGGTGTTCTTCGTGCTGTTCTATTCCTTCCCGGCCGGCCTCGTGCTCTATTGGATCAGCGCCAACCTGCTGCATGTCGTCCAGCAGCGGCTGGCGGCACGGCAGGCGCCCGCGCCGGCCGGCTGACCACGCCGATGGAGACGATCACCCAGGCCGATGGCTGGCACGCGGCGCTCGCGGGCGCGCTCTTGGGCTTGAGCCTCGCCGCGCCGCCGGGACCGGTGATGGCCATCATGGCTTCGTCCGCGCTGCACGGCCGGGTCAGGCAAGCGATCTATACCGCCTTCGGCGCCATCACCGCGGACCTCTGCTGGCTTTCCCTCTCGCTCCTGGGCGCCCTCGCGTTCCTGGGCAGCCACCCCCGCTGGATCGGCATACTGGGCCTCGCCGGTGCGGGTCTGCTGCTGTGGATGGCCTGGGGTACCTGGCGCTCGGCCCGCGGGGGGATAAAGGAGAGCCCTACCCCCGGATCCTGGAAGCTCGGCTTCATGACGGTCCTGACCAGTCCCTTCTCCCTGGCCTGGTGGCTGGCCAACGGGGCCCTGCTCTACACGAGCTGGGGTGCCCCGGGCATCGCCGGGCTGTTCCTGTCCCTCGTCCTCTATAGCGTGGCCTTCTGTGAGGCCTTCCGCTGGCTCGGGCATAGGGCCGCCCGGGCGGCCCTGGTGGTGGCTTATGCCAGCGTCCTGATGCTGGCGGGCTTCGGCCTATATGTCGGATACACCGCCGTTCGCCTGATCGGCTCACTCTGAATGGCCCGAAAAGGGCCGGAACCGGCCCTTTATCCAGCCGCCGCGCAAAAGCGTGGTTTTGCCCGGCGACCTCCTCACGACCTGATTCCCCTCGACAGGGGGGCTGGGCCTGTGGCTCAATAAGCGTCCATTTCAGACTAGGTTAAATCGCCGCACGGGGGTGTGCGGACGGTGCCGATGTCTTCCCATTCAAAGGCTTACGTCTCCATGAACATCACTATCCCGCCGGGCTACAAGGGCCTGGTCGCCCTCGATAAAGAGATCCACAAAGGCAAGGGCGTCGTCACCAACCGCCGCGCCGCGTTCGCCGCCGGCCTCACGGGCGTGTACGTGCTGGCCGCCGAGTTCGTGCAGGCTTCGCGCCATTACCCGATCGTGTTCGCCCAGGACCAGCAGACCGGCGAGTTCATGCCGATCGCGGTCACCGGCCTCAACCAGGACGAGAACCTGTTCGTCGGCGCCGATGGCGAATGGCAGAAGGACGTGTATGTCCCCGCCTACGTCCGCCGCTGGCCCTTCTTCGGCGTGCGCATCAGCGGCGAGGAAGCCAAGAACGGCAACATCCTGATCTGCGTGGACGACTCCGGCCTGGAAACGTCCAGCGCCGCCGTGTTCGACGCCTCCGGTAACCCTTCCACCGACTTCCAGCCGATCCAGACGCTGATCTCGGAGATGGAAGGCGCGCGCCCCGCCACCGAGCACCTCTCCCAGACGGTGAAGGAGTTCGGCCTGCTGGAGCCCTTCGAGGCCCACGCCTTCCCGAAGGGCGGCCAGGAGATGCGCCTGCGCGGCATGTTCCGCATCAACGAGGACAAGCTCAACGAGCTGCAGGGCAAGGACGTGAAACGCCTCATGAAGAACGGCGAACTCTCGCGCATCTACGCGCACCTGATGTCGCTCGACAACTTCAAGTTCCTGATGGACCGGGCCGCCGACCGCCGCAAGGGCGGCCGCCTCGACTCCTGATCCCCACACAACCAGCTACTTAATATAAAGAGAGTCCCATGGGTGTTGAAATCAAACTGACGGACAAGGAACTGCCGGTATCGCCGGTGTTCGTGGACTTCCTGGCCCACATCATCGACAACCGCCCCTTCGAGGGCGCGGCCTGGCACGACCAGCTCTCCGAGGAACTCTCCAACGACCACGTGCGCGTGATGGAGAAGGCCCAGGAGAACGCGCAGCGCATCATGGCGAGCGAAGCCGGCCAGCGCCACGTGGCGCGCGCCTACCAGCTGTTCCTGGCGCTGCTCACGGGCGACTTCGAGCAGATCCGCAACATCCAGTTCAAGTTCCACTTCATCAACATCATCGGCGTGCCGCGCAACGGCGGCTCCTACCTGACGATGGAAGCCTACCGCTCGCTGGGCTACGACGTGGACAAGGTGCCGAACGTGATCGCGCACGACGGCTTCCCCGAGGCCGGCCCGTTCCGCTTCCAGAAGGGCGCCAACAGCTGGATCGCGAGCCTGCAGACCATGGCCGAGTTCCTCACCATGGTCGAGATCTACTTCGGCAAGAACAAGCCGCACTACGGCAAGATCATGGTGCCGAAGAAGCTGCTCAAGGGCACCTACGCCGGCGGCTTCTTCCACCAGATCCTGGGCGAATCGGTGGAGCAGATCCTCACCGTGCGCCACCCCGTCACGTCGGCGATATCCGCGTATGAGAAGTCCGGCGGGCTGCCGGCGGACGGCAAGTTCAAGGTGCGCGGCAACATCGAGGAGTGGGTGCGGCGCGACCTGAGCTACACCACCGGCATGAACAACGACGAGATGTTCGCGCTGCCCTACTTCGATGCCTACCTGCACTACTGGGAGCAGTACCACATCTACGTGGCCACCACCGGCCTCTCCGCCAACCGCAACATCGCGCTGGTGCCCTACGGCAAGGAGCGGATGGAGGCGGTCTCGCGCAGCTTCCAGAACCGTTTCGAGAGCGGCAAGCAGCCCAACGAGTTCAAGGTGTTCCCGAAGCAGGACCGCCATCCGGACTGGATCAAGCAGGCGGAGCCCGTGGTCAAGCGCGTGGCCGAGATCTGGGACCGCGTGGGTCTCAAGTTCCCCTTCAAGGAAGTGAACGAGATCTGGTGATCAGGCCGGATCGGAATCTCTCGGCCTGACCGGGCCGTGATGCTGAAAGAAAGGGAGAGTCATTTAGACTCTCCCTTTCGCATCTGGGGGTTTCGCATGAGACGAGCCGTCATCGCCTGCGCCCTCTTCGCGCTGCTCGCCGGCTGCGCCTCCAGCCCGGACCGGCCGGGCGACAACCCTTGCGAACTCAAGCCGCGGCCCGAGGCCGGTGGCTTCGTCGTCTATGACGTGTTGTTCCTGCCGGTGTACTTCATCTACGGCTTCACCTGCGAGGGGGTGCGCGCCCTGGACCGGCACGGCGCCTTCGACGCCGCGCCGAAGGGCACACTGGAGGGCGGTGTCTACACCGCCGCGGACGGTACTTTCAGCGTGGTGCCGCCGCCGGGGCTCGGCATCCACGAGGAGTACTACCCGCAGCAGGATTACCTGCTGTTCGCGCCGCGCGTGGTGAAAGGACCGGTCTACGGCATCGAAGTGGTCACGGACCTGGAGCCCATCTATGCCTCCATGCCCCTGGACCAGTACGCCGCCATCGCCATCAAGGGCGCGCGCTTCCAGACGCGACTGGCGGCGGGCTTGCCGCTGGTGGAAGTACAGCGTGAGGACATCACGCTGGACGGCCGCCCGGCCCTGTCCATCGTCTACAGTCAGACGCCGAAGGGCGCGGCCAAGCCTTCAGCCTATTACTTCCTCTATTTCCTGAAGGCCCGGCACCGCGCCGCGGTGCTCTCCATCGCCTGGCCCGGCGACTGCCCGCAGTGCGCGGACGGACCCGAGGCGGAGATACGCGCCATGGACCCGGCACTCAGGGACTTCGTCGCCTCATTCATCTTGGTCGGGACGGGCGGGAAGGATTAGTGACGGAACACCAAGAAGTACATGAGAAGGGTGTTGACCACCAGCAACGCGAGACCCGTGGGTATCTGCACCTTGATCACGCCGTTCTGATCCGGCAACTCCAATAACGCCGCGGGCACGATGTTGAAGTTGGCGGCGAGCGGCGTCATGAGGGTGCCGCAGTAACCTGCGAGCATGCCGATGGCGCCCATCACCGCCGGGTCGCCATGATGCTTGAGCACGATGAGCGGCAAGCCGATGCCGGCGGTCATCACCGGGAAGGCGGCGAAGGCATTGCCCATGATCAAGGTGAACAGGGCCATGCCGGCGCAATAGGCCAGCACCACGGTGAAGTCGTTCTCCACCGGGATGAACCAGCCCGCCTGAGCTGCCACGATCTTGCCCACGCCCGCCAGCGCGAACATGGCGCCGAGCACCGCCAAGAGCTGAGGCAGCACCGCCACCGCTCCGACCGCGTCCATGAGCCGCCTCGATTCCGTGAGCGGCACCGCGAAAGGCTGGCGCAGCATCCAAAGGCCCACCGCCAGCGCCACCAGCACGGCTATCCCCAGGGCCACCAGCGTCGCGTCCTTCGCCGCCACCAGCGGCTGGCCGCGGGTGACCGTCTCCTGCAGGATGAGCGTGCCCGCCACCGTCACCAGCGGGATGAGCAGCGCCGGCACGAACAGCTTGTTGCCGAAGCGGGCAGCGGCGACGCGCCGCTGCTCCGGCGCCGCTTCCACGGCACCGGCCTTGCCCAGGCCGTCGATGCCCGCGAGCAGCGCCATGGCGATGGCGAGGCAACCCGTGACGAAGGGTGGCAACCACGTTCCGGCGAGGAAGGTGACCGCATAGAGCCCCCAGAACGACGCGCGTTTGTAGCGCTTCGGGTTGCCGCTGTCCTTCAGGTTGAACCAGGCGGCGGCCGCGAACATGAGGCCGAGCAGCCAATAGATGAAGTCCAGCGCGCTCAAGCGCGCTTCTCCAGCGCGGCCTTCAGGCGCCGATCCAGCCACCAGAGACGCGCACCGTGGATGAGGAAGGCGGCGACGGCGGTGGGGATGGACCAGAGCGCGATCTGGAGCGGCGTCAGTTCGTAGCCGTTCTGGTCCAGGAAGGCCTTGATGAGCAGTACCGAACCCATGGCGATGAAGATGTCCTCGCCGAAGAAGACGCCCACGTTGTCGGTGGCGGCGGCATGGGCGCGGATCAGGTTACGCGTGTCTGCCGGCAGTTCACCGTAACGCGCCTCGGCGGCGGCCTCCGCCATGGGCGCCACCAGCGGCCGCACCATCTGGGCGTGGCCGCCGAGTGACGTGAGCCCCAGGCTCGCCGTGAGCTGGCGGATGAAGAGGTAGACCGTGAGCACGCGCCCGGTGGTGGCCCCCTGCACCTTGGCGATGACCGCTTGGGCCCGCTCCTTGAGGCCGTTCTTCTCCAGCATGCCGATCACCGGCAGCGTGAGCCAGATCAGAGCCATGTAGCGGTTCTGGGTGAAGGCGCGGCCGAACTCGGTGACGATGGCGACCGGGTCCATGCCCGCGGCGAAGCCGGTCGCGAGCGCCGCAGCCACCACCACCATGAGCGGGTTCAGCCGCAGCGCGAAACCGAGGATGACGACGGCGACGCCGATCAGGGGGAGCATGCCGTCTCTGGCGCCGCCCTGCTCATGCCTGGGCGAGTGAAGCCTTGAGGCCGCTCTGGAGGTCCGGGTACTTGAGCTTGAGACCGGTCTCCTGCAGCAGCTTGTCGTTCTTGATGCGCTTGGACTCTTTCAGGAAGCTCATGATGCTGGGGCTGAGCATGCGCTCCGCCTCGGACATGGAGATGAGCGGTGGCTTCGGCATGCGCGTGAGGTCCGCCAGCAGGAAGAGATAGTCGGTGATGGTGGATGGGTGCCCGTCGCTGACGTTGTACACCGAGCCGCCTGGGGCGTGGGCCATCACCTCATGGCAGGCGGCGGTGAGGTCGTCGATGTGGATGCGGTTGGTGAAGCTGCACTCCTCGGGCTTGACCGTCGGCATGCCGGACCTCAGCCGTTCCGTGAGCAGCTTGCCCGGGCCGTAGATGGCGGGGACCCGCAGGATCATCCAGGGGATGCCGTGGCTGCCGCACCAGTGCCGCACCGCTTCCTCGGCGGCGATGCGCCGCTGCGCGCGGTAGGTGGAGGGCTTGAGCGGTTCCTCCTCGTCTATCCAGCGGCCCTCGCAGTCGCCGTAGACGCCGGTGGTGCTCATGTAGAGGAAACGCGAGGGCAGGCCCGTGAGTTCGAGGTGCTCCAGCAGCCGCTCGATGCGCACGTCGTCCTTGCCCACGTCCACGGGGGGCGCGAAGTAGAAGAGCTTGGCCCCGCCGGAGGGCAGGCTCGGCAGCGTATTGCCGTCCAGGTCGGTGCGTATGGCGCGGATACCAGCGGCTTCCAAGGCGCGGGCGCTGGCCTCGGAGCGGATCACGCCCGTCACCAGGCGCCCCTCGGAGCGATAGACGGCCGCCAGCCGGCGACCGGTGTCGCCGCAGCCGATGATCAAGACTCCGGTCTGGGTAGCTCCTTCCATCTGCGCTGATTATGCGGGCATCCCGCCGCGTGCGGCAATGCACGGCGGCCCGCGGCGAATCAGGCATAATGGATGGGGCCCCGCGATGTCGGGGCCGCTGCTTTTCGAAAGGCCCGATGTCCAAGACCGTCACGCTCATGCCCTCGTCCAGATCCTTCCAGGTGGAGGATGGGGAGACCGTGCTCGCCGCTGCGCTGCGCCAGGGTGTGCACCTTCCCTATGGTTGCCGCACCGGCAGTTGCGGCACCTGCCGCGCCCACGTGCTGGAGGGCAAGAGCGAGTATCCCCAGGGTTCACCGCTGGCGCTGACGGCGCTGGAGATGGACACGGGTGAAACGCTGCTCTGCCGCGCGGTGCCGCAGGAGGACCTCAAGATCGAGGCCCAGGAAGTCACGGCCATGGCGAACCTCCGGGTGAAGGCCATGCCCTGCCGCGTGGCGAAGCTCGAGAAGCTCGCCCACGACGTGATGGGCTTGTATCTCCGCCTGCCCGCGGTGGAACGGCTCGCCTTCCTGCCGGGCCAGTACATCGACATCCTCTTGCCCAACAACCACCGCCGCAGCTTCTCGCTGGCGAACCCTCCCCACGACGACAACCTGCTGGAACTGCACGTGCGCCACGTGCCGGGCGGCTTGTTCTCCGGCGAGGTGTTCGAGCACCTGAAGGAAGGCGCGCTGCTCCGTATCCAGGGGCCCCTCGGCACCTTCTTCCTGCGGGAGGACTCGCAGCGTCCGCTGGTGATGATGGCGGGCGGCACCGGCTTCGCCCCCATCCACGCGATCCTGCGCCACCTCTTCGACAACCACCGCCAGCGCGAGGTGGTGTTCTATTGGGGAGCGCGCGCGGCGCGTGACCTATATATGGACGCGAAGCTGAAGGACTGGGCCGCGAGCCAGCCCGGCTTCCGCTACGTGCCGGTGCTCTCGGAGCCGATGCCCGAAGACCGTTGGACGGGCCGCACCGGTTTCGTGCACGACGCGGTGCTGGCGGATTTCGCCGATCTCTCGGGCCACGACATCTATCTCTCGGGCCCGCCGCCCATGGTGAACGCGGCCCGCGCCGCCTTCCCGGCCCACCGCGCCGATCCGCAACGCATGTACTCAGACAGCTTCGATTTCCCTGCCGAGGTGCGCGCTGCTTTAGAGGCCGCTGCCAGAGAATCCGGCCCCCGCTGACATCTGCCTGTCACCCACGCGACACGATGTGAGCATTCCTTGCCCATGCGGCATGGATACATTGCAATAAATACTTAACCGCCCGTTCATAGAGCGCCGGTATGTTGGAACGCGAGAGGGAGCCCACGAACCTTAAGCGATACCAGCATGTCCGACCAGCAACTCCGCCAACTCGTCATGGACGCCCCCGGCATCTCCCCGCACCTATTGGTGTCGGAGGTGGCGGACATGTTCATGGACGAGACCCACGGCAAGCTCCTGTCCCTGCCGGTGCTGGACGACGGCCGTCCGGTCGGCGTCATCAGCCGCGCGCGCATGCAGCAGGTGCTTTTCCGCCAGTACGGTCGCGAGCTGTTCGGCAAGAAACCCGTCACCGAGATCATGAACGCGGCGCCGGTGGTGATCGAATCCGACACCGCCCTGAACGAGGCCAGCAAGACCGTCACCGAGCGGCTCAAGTTCCCGGTGACGGAGGACTTCATCATCACCGAGGGCGGCCGCTACGTGGGCATGGGTGCGGTGATGCACCTGCTGAACGCCATGGAAGCGCAGCTCGCGAAGCAGACCCAGGACCTCGCCGCCGCCTACAAGGAACTCAAGGCCTCCCAGCTGCAGCTGATCCAGTCCGAAAAGATGGCGTCCCTCGGCCAGATGGTGGCAGGCGTGGCCCACGAGATAAACACGCCGCTCGGCTACGTGAAGAACAACATCGAGATGCTGGAGATGCAATCCGAGGGCGCGCGGGAACTCATTGCGGCGTGCCTGGGGTTGGCGGACACGCTCACCTCCCCCAGCGCCACGGAAGCGGACCTGCAGGCGCGGCTGGACACGCTGCAGGCCCTGCGCGGCACGGCGGACGTGGCGGAACCGGCTGACCTCATCAAGCTCTTCGCCGACACCCGCTTCGGCGTGGACCAGATCAGCGAGCTCGTGATGAACCTCAAGGACTTCAGCCGCCTGGATCGGGCCGCGGCGGACGACGTGGACCTGAACGAGTGCCTGGACAGCGCGGTGCTGCTCTCCCGCAACGTGCTGAAGAGCCGCGTGGAGGTGGTGCGCCAGTACGGCGCGCTGCCGCGCATCTCCTGCATGCCCTCGCAGCTGAACCAGGTGTTCCTGAACATGCTGACGAACGCCGCCCAAGCCATCGAGGGGCCGGGCCGCATCCTGCTCAAGACCGAAGCCGAGGAAGGCTGGCTCAAGGTCACGGTGCAGGACACGGGCAAGGGCATCCCGGCGGACGTGCTGCCGCGCATCTTCGACCCCTTCTTCACGACCAAGCCCGTGGGCCAGGGCACCGGCCTCGGGCTCTCCATCAGTTACCAGATCGTGCAGCAGCACGGCGGCGACATCCGCGTGACCTCGCAGCCCGGCAAGGGCACGCGCTTCACGGTGCGCCTGCCGCTCGCCGCCACCCAACCTGCCGCCCCGGAGGCCGCATGAACGAGAGAGCCAGCATCCTGTTGGTGGACGACGAAGAGCGCGTGCTGCGCTCGCTCGAGATGTTGTTCCGCGGCAGGTTCAGGGTATTCACCACCACCGACGGCCACGAGGCGGTGGACATCGCGCGCCGCGACCGCATCCACGTGGTCGTCAGCGACCAGCGCATGCCCACCATCACCGGCGTGGAAGTGCTGCGCAAGGTGCGGGAGGTCTCCCCCAACACCATGCGCCTGCTGCTCACGGGCTACTCGGACCTGCAGGCCATCGTGGACTCGGTCAACGACGGCGAGATCTTCCGGTATCTCAGCAAGCCCTGGAGCGCCAAGGAGATCATGAACACCGTGACCCAGGCGGCACAGATCGCCGTGAGCCTGGAGCAGGGCGTGGCGGGGGACGCCGGCGGCGCGCCGGGCGGCGTGCTCGTGATCGACGAGGACCCGACGGTGGTGGAGATGGTGAAGGCCATCTGCGGCAAGGAGCGGGAGGTGCGCTCCAGCGCGGACCTGGATGAGGCCTTCGCCCTGCTCGCGGCCCACGACATCGCGGTGGTGGTCTGCGACATCCGCCTGCGCGGGCGCGACATCTCCGCGGCGGTGAAAGCCTTGAAGGAGACCAAGCCGATGGTGATGACCATCGTGCAGACCCAACTGCAGGACGTGGAGACGCTGCGCAGCCTCATCAACCACGGCCACATCTACCGCTTCCTGCCCAAGCCCGCGCGCCGGGGCCTGCTGGAGATGAGCCTGGAAGCCGCCTCGCGCCGGCACCAGTCCATGAAGGCGGCGCCGCAGCTCGCGAACCGGTATCAGGTGGAAAAGAACGAATCCGCGCCGGTGGCAGCGCTGTCCACGAAGCTACTGGGTTATCTCGACCGGATGCGCCAAGGCAAGAGCGCCTGAATCACGGCGTACCAGTGTGCCGGCGGATGGTGGCGTAGATGAGCCACAGGAACAGCGGCACCAGCAGGATGCGTATGATGCTCTCGGCGGTCACGACGTACTCCACGACGCTCATGCCCTGGATAGCCGCCAAACCCCACGCCAACTCGATGATCCCCGGTAGGACCACGCAGGCGCTGTAGAGCAGCCAGCGGCGGGGCTTGAGCAATGCCAGCAGCCAGGCCGCCAGCAGCGACGGCGCTATCCAGATATTAAGCAGCGAGAACGCGAGCCCCCGCAGGTAGAAATGCGTGGGACTCAGGTCGTCGTGGAACACCTGTGTCGGCATGTAGTAGTGGGCGAAGATGCCCACAAGGTAGACCTCCACGAACAGCAGCACGGCGCCGATGAGGAAGGCTAGCGCGCAGTGGCCGAGGGTGGGGAGCGTCGGCTTGTCCATAGGGGGTATACCGGTGGCGAATGCCGCCGATGTTACCCCCGCGGGCCGCGGGATGTCAGGACTTCAGTTCGGAATAGCGGCGAAACGCGTCCAGATAACGGGATATCTTCAGCTGCGATGACGTCAGGTTCTTCTCCGCCGGCGCCGGGTGGTCCCTGAGGGGCGAAGGCAGCGGACGGCCGAGGTGATAACCCTGGTGCAGCTTCACGCCGAGCGCCTGCACGGTCTCGTAGTCATCCTCGGATTCGATACCCTCCGCCACCACCTTGCACCCCAGGCGTGCCGCCATCTCGCGGATGGAACGCACGAACTCGCGCTTCACCGCGTCGGTGCTGATGTTCTCGATGAAGTGGTGGTCGATCTTCACATAGGCGGGGCGCAGCTCGGACCAGAGCCGCAAGCCCGCGTAACCCGCCCCCAGGTCGTCTATGGCGATCTCGAAGCCCGCTTCCGTGTAATGGTCCACGGCGCTCTTCAGGATGTCGTAGTCCTCGAGAGGCTGCTGCTCCGTGAGTTCGATCACCACCTGGCGCGGCGAGAGACCCACCTCGTGCAGGAGCCGCAGGGTCTCACCGGGCCGGAAGGTGGACTCCATGAGGCTCAAGGGGCTCACGTTCAGGAACAGGCGCCCGGGCAGGTCCAGTTCACGGAAACGGCGGATGGCGAGTTCCCGGCAGACCAGGTCCAGCTCGAACAGCCGCCCGGCCTTGGAGGCCGCGCCGATCAGCGGCAGCGGCGCATGCAGCGGGCTGTTGGAGGGGCCTCGCACCAGCGCTTCGTAACCGAACACGCGGCCGCTGCCGGAATCCAGCACCGGCTGGTAGAGGGTCTGCAGCACGCGGTACTTGAGGATGTAGTCCAGTTCGCCGTCGAGTTCGTGTTCCATGGGGCGTGCCCCTGCACTGTCTCTTGGTTGGATATCCAAGGTAGACCTGGAACGTGAAGGAGACGTTACATCTTCGAGACAGGCACACCGCCGCCTGTCATGTAACCAAGCACCTACAGACGGCGAAAAATGAGAGATTTTGTTCGCTGGCTAGGCGCGGGCGACTGAGCATACCGGAGCCTAGTCTTTACTACGTGAGGATCGCGAAGGAGCCCTACAACGCCGCCAGCGGACAAAAGATCCATTTTCTAGGCAGCGACGAGGTCCCAGCCCAGGAGGAGATCCTCCACGGGGAGCCGGAAGGGCCGGACTTTCACGTTATCGAAACCCGCGGCCTTGAACAGGCGGCCGATGCGGTGCGCGCGGGTCTCATCCACGGCGAGCGCGCAGACGGCACGCAGCCGCGCCTGCGCCGCCCTCAACCGCTCTTCCAGCCGGTCGAGGTGCGCCATGATCTCAGCGAGGCTCAGCACCTGGCGCCGCTGCCAGCAGCTGTCGATGAGCTGTACCACCTGTTCCGCGGCCTTGGGGTTCGGCGTGCCCGGGTTCCACATGCGCATCTGCTGCACGGCATCGAGGTAACGCCGCTGGCTCTCGAAGGCCAGCAGCGCGGACCTCAGCACGTCGCGCCTCAGGGCCGTCTCGTGGGTGAAGGCCACCTCGAACATGCGGCGCGCGTGCGCGAGCAGCTGGAACTCGCCCAACAGCATGTCCACCGCCTGGATGCGCCCCAGGCACTGCTCATAGGTGGCGCCGCCGGCCGCATGGAATATGAAACGGGCCCGGCCGCCGGGCTTCAGGATGCGGCGCAGCTCCATCAGGCCGGAAGCGGCGGTGCCGTCGTCCGGCGGCGCCCACTGGCCGGTGACCGCGTCGAAGTACGCGTCATCGAAGGGCGTGGTCTCGTCGTAGCGGCGCGCGTGGAAGCGGATGCCGTCCAGCACCAGCGGCGGCGCGTTCAGGGTCGAGGCCTGGTCGAGGCTGTGCACCTCGAACCCGCGACTCCGTTCACGGGACACTTCCCGGGCGATGAGCGAGAGCGCGTCGATGCCGGTGGCGATATCCAGCAGCCGTGCCCCTGCCGGCAGGCTCCTGAAATAATCGCGCCAACTGTCATGCACCACCTCGCTATGGCCGAGGTCCGGCGCCGGCAGCGAGTAAGCCGCGGCGGCACCGTCCTGCGTGGCGGGCAGATGCTGTTCCGGCTGTCTCAGATGGCTGCGCATGTCTTGCAAGGTCCCTGGGTCCGTCACCGTATGCACGGAGATAGACGTACGATGTTAACCAAGAGTTCCGGAGGACCCTCGGGTTAATTTGTAACGACTTGTAGCAGTACCCGCGCGCAGGGACGCCTATTCCCAGATGTCCGCACGTGTCCGTGGACTAGACCGTGAACTCCGCGCCCACGCCCGGTTCAGGCAGGAGCGGCGTGACGACCGGCGGCTTGCGCGAGCTGCGCTTCTTCGCAGCCTTCTTGCGGGGCTTCGCCTTCTGCTTGCTCTTGGCTTTCTTGGCGGTCTTCTTCTTCGCCTCGAAGGACTTGGCGTCGCGCTTGGCCTCGGCGTGCAGGGCCTCCAGGGTCTTCTCGAAAGCGGCCACCAGCTCGCCGGTGCGGGCGATGAGGCTCTTGGCCGGGTTGGCCCTGAGATCCACGCTGCCCTTGCAGCCGCCGCACTTCATGGACTTGTGCTTCTGGGCCCATTTCAGCTTCACCCGCTCGGTCTTGCCGCAGGCGGGACAGGGGATATGGACGTGTATCTCTTTGTGGATCTTGGTCATGGGCGGCTCCTGGCGCGGGTCTTGAGGGGGAAAACATGATACGCCGGCGCCCGCGGCGCTTTGTTACAGCCTGGGGCCAGCGTCTATACTGGACCGGCGCGACATAACGACAATGGGGTGATACGAGATGCGCTCGATCATGGTGATGAACGCGAAAGGCGGATGCGGCAAGAGCACGCTCGCCACGAGCCTCGCGGCCTATTTCGCCAACAACTGGGAAGGCACGGTGGCCCTCGCCGACTACGACCCCCAGACCTCGAGCCTCGACTGGCTCGCCAAGCGCCCCGCGGACCGGGACCCCATCATCGGCGTGAACGCGGTGAAGGACGGCCTGAAGCACCTGCCCCGCAGCACCGACTACCTCATCATCGATCCGCCGGCACGCGCCCACGGCGCGGAACTCACGGGCCTCGTGCGCCATGCCGAAAGCATCGTGGTGCCGGTGCTGCCCTCCCCCATCGATATCGGCGCCGCCGCCAAGTTCATCCAGGAGCTGCTGGAAGTGGGCAAGGTGGAACGGCGCGAGGTGAAGATCGCCGTGGTGGCGAACCGCGTGCGGGAGAACCTGCTGGTGTTCGGCGAGCTGGAACAGTTCCTCGAAAGCCTCAAGGTGCCCTTCATCGCCAAGTTCCGGGATGCCCAGAACTATATAAGGGCTTACTCCCGCGGCCTCGGCATCCATGAACTCCCGCCCTATCTCGCGGAAGAGGATTGGAAACAGTGGGCGCCGCTCGTGAAGTGGCTGGAGTCCCGCCGCAGCATGCCGAGCTGATCACCGATGAATCTTGGCAAGAAACCCTGGGTCGTGATGGACAAGGGCCGCATCGGAAGATTGCGATACATCGCCTACACCGTCGCTTTCGGTCTAGCCTGCTTGCCGGGGATATTGATCGCGGACATCTTCACCGCGCAGGGCCACGAGACCGTGGGCATGATCCTCGGCCTCGTCACGCAGGCCATAGTCATCATCTTGAACATCATGCTGGCGATACGCCGCCTGCATGACTTCGATGCCAGTGGATGGTGGGCCCTCCTCGTGATCCCGCTGGCGTTCTTCGATCCTCCGCGGATGGTGGGACCGGAACCCACTCCTGCCGGTATATTGTCCTTCATCGGACTGCTTCTGATCTTGTCCATCTATGTCCTGATCCTCCTGTTCCGTCCGGGCAATTTCGACGCGAATCGTTTCGGGCCGGCACCTGCTCCCAACACGGCATGGGTGATGGCAGGGGCGTCTCTCGCACTCATCATGCCGATCGTCGCCTATGGGCTTGTCATCGTCGTACAGCGTGCACTGTGAGAATCGCAGGCAATCCTTCGACCGTGCAAGATTGACCCGTGCGCCTTTGGTCCTTGCATCCGCAGTATCTAGATGCACAGGGGCTGGTAGCGCTCTGGCGCGAAACTTTGCTGGCGCAGGCGGTACTCGCCGGCAAGACCCGGGGCTATAAGCACCACCCCCAGCTCAAGCGCTTCCAGGCGACGAAAGCCCCGCGCCGGTTCATCGCCGCGTATCTCAGAGAGATCCACGCCGAAGCCACCCGGCGCGGCTACCGCTTCGATGCCAGGAAGATCGGCCGGGGCAAGGTCAGGGCCAAGTCACTGAAAGTCACCCGCGGCCAGATGGTTTACGAGTGGCTGCACCTCCACAAGAAGCTCAAAAAACGCTCACCCCAGTGGCGCAAGCGCTTCGCCGGCGTGAGGACGCCCAAGCCCCATCCTCTATTCAGAGTGGTGGGAGGCAAGGTCGAAGACTGGGAGATCGTCTGAACTGAAATTTTTGGATAGCCGGTCCAGTCATAGCATGTACCCCGCGCCTCGCGCGCATGCAGCCGATACCCCATGGACCTGGAACGCCGCGACCTCATCAAGAACACCCTCGGCGTCGCCGGGTTCTCCCTCGCCGCAGCCAGCCACCTCATGGCGGCCCCGCGCCCGGGGATACGCGCGGTGCTGTTCGATGCTTTCCCCATCTTCGACCCCCGCCCCGTCTTCGCGCTGGCGAAGGAGGCCTTCCCGGCGGAGGGGGATACCCTGGTGGACCTCTGGCGCACCAAACAGTTCGAATACACCTGGCTGCGCACCGTGGCGGGCCGTTACCGGAACTTCTGGGACGTGACCCGGGACGCCCTGCGCTACAGCGCGCGGGCCCGCAAACTCGACTTGAGCCCGGCGGATGAAGACAGGCTCATGGGCGCCTACCTCAACCTCAAGCCCTGGCCGGAGGTGCCCGCCGCGCTGCACAAGCTCAAGGATGCGGGCATCCGGCTCGCGTTCCTCTCCAACTTCACCCGCGAGATGCTGCAGGCCAACATCCGCAACTCAGGGTTGGAGGGCCTCTTCAACCCGATCCTCAGCACAGACCAGGCGGGCGCCTTCAAGCCGGAACCCCATGCCTATCGCCTGGGCCTGGATGCCTTCGGCCTGCCGCGTGAAGAGGTGCTGTTCGCGGCCTTCGCCGCTTGGGATGCGGCGGGCGCCAAATCCTTCGGCTACCCCACCTTCTGGGTGAACCGCCTCAATCAGCCGGTGGAAGAACTGGGCTACGCCGCCGATGCTACCGGCGCTTCGCTCACGGACTTGCTGGTGTACGTGAAGGTATGAGCGTGCCCACCACCACGATCTCCGCGAAGAGAGCGATGACGACAGGCGCATAGGCCGTGTAGGCGATGGCGCCGATGGAACCTGGTTCCACCGGCGCCACGACTTGCTTCTGACACAGCTGCAACAGCACCGCGCTCACCGCCAGCACCCACAGGCCAAGCGGGACCTTCAGGAACCGCAGGCGGCTCGGCCGCTGCTTATATAGATACCAGGCCAGAGCGCAGGCTCCCCAGAGCAACGCCGTCCAGGGCACCCACTCCGCCGGCATCACGAACACCAGCAAGAGGGGCAATATCCCCACCGTGAACCACCCGGCGATGCACAAGCCCGCCCAGCGGAAAAGATCGGCCACGAGATCGATCTGTTGGTCGAGATACCAGGGCGCCCCGGCCTGCATGCGCGGCGTGAGCCGCGTCGAGAGAAGCTTCCCAAGATAGGGCGCTGCCACCGCCAAGACCGCCGCTTCCGCGCCGATGACGAGCTTAGAACCGGACCACCAGGAGAGGGGCAACAGGATGAGGGAGAGGCTCAGGAACACGAGCAGGCCCATGGGCGTGCGCAGCAAGAGCGGCTGACTCCGGCACCACCACCAGGCCATGGCTCCCGCCATGAGCCAGAGCATGAAGAAGGCCAGGGTGAACTCGCCGCTCACGAGCGTGGCGAAGACGTTCCAGAGCGCGAAGGCGGCCAGGATCAGCACCAGCAGGAACGCCAGGTCCATGACCCGTGAGTGCACGAAACCCCGTTGCTTGCCTGACATCCCGCTTTCCCCCTTGGACCGAGTATAGACCCGCCTTTGCTATGCTGGCTGCGTCAGGGAAGCGGGGGCAGCCATGGACCACCATGAACTCGTGATCTTCTGCCGCGATTGGTTCACGGCCTGGATGAGCGACTCACCGGAGCAACTCCGGGAGTTCTACACGGATGACGCCTACTACTCCGACCCGGCACGGCCCCAGGGTTTGCGCGGTCATGTGGAACGAGGTCTATTTCGACCGGAGCGCGCTGCTTAAGTGCTAACTCACGGAGCCTGGGAATGGAGAGAGGAAGCGATAGGCGAGAAGCTGCCAAACTGCTACTCTCTTGTACACTATTGATTAAAAGAGCGGGCCGTCTTTTTTAGACCAAGCCACGCGGCCAGCACACGAATTCACTTACGTTGCGCAGGTCGAGCACCGTGAAGATTAAAAAAATTGAAATTGAGAACTTTAAGAGTTTCCGTTCTGTGTCAGCGGAAATTCGAGATTTTCAAATTATCCTTGGCGCCAATGCAGCGGGAAAATCAAATTTTGTAGAGGCTTTAAATTTTCTTAGAGAAATAGAAAATCAAGGCTTGGAAAATGCAATTTCATTGCAAGGTGGTATTGAATACCTGACCAATCTCAGAGAAGGCAAAGGCAAGAATGTTTCAATTGCTGTGTCATTGGCCGAACCCAATGGATTCAGGAGAAGGGCGAGAACTGCCCATGATGTTTTCTTAGAGTATTTCATTGAGAGCGTGACATATCGTATTGCCATTGCAACTAGGCAAGATGACCATACGACTTTTATCCCGAAAGAGTCGATGGATTTAAATATAAGAATTCGCAACGTTGCTAGCAAACGGCAATTGTCATTTGACGATCAAAGTGAAAGCCTGATGACTGTTGGTTTGATAGTAGACCCAGAAAATAAAAAACATTCCATGAACAGGATCAGCGTTAGTCACCCTGAAAAAACCGGCGTATTTAATTTATCAGAAGTATTTCCAGAGCAATTATTCGACGTCGAATTTCCAGATAACAAATCGATGCTAGAAAGTCCGGCAATTTCGTATTTGTTTAATGGAAAAATTTTTGATGGCGTGGTTGCATATGATTTCGAACCAAAGACATCAAAACGAGCAACTAGAATTTCGTCTAGAGCAGATTTGGAAACAGATGGAAATAACGCTTCAATTGTCCTCAAAAATATATTGGCGAATCCGAGAGAATATCAGCGATTTTCCAACCTGATTCGTGATTTGCTGCCTTTCGTAGATGGGCTAGAAATGGCGCCCACTATGGATAAGTCCATATCTTTTAAAATTAGAGAGATTTTCGCGAAGGAAAAATATCTGCCTTCAATTCTCGTGTCAGATGGCACCATTAATGTAATCACGCTGATAATCGCTCTATTCTTCCAAGAAAAGGATGTGTTAATTTTTGAAGAGCCTGAGCGAAACTTGCACCCCGCACTTATTTCAAAAATCATTCAGATGATGAGAGATCGATCAAGATCAAAACAAATAATAGTCACTACGCATAGTACCGAGATGATTAGGAACGCAAAGATAGATGAAATATTGTTTGTTTCACGAGATCAAAGTGGGTCTTCAATATTTACATTGCCATCTGAAAAGAAGGAAGTTAGAAAATTTCTGGAGAATGAAATTGGACTCGATGAGTTATATATCAGCAATTTGCTTTCTTAAAGGGATCGAATGGAAAAGGGGACGGTGTATGTATTTGTCGAGGGAGATGACGATCAGCGTTTCGTAGAAGCCGTGTTGTGTGTCTTACTAAGACAAAAATATACCTCAGTAAAAATTTGGCAATATAGCGAAAAGCCTAAAACCAAAATAAAAGATTTTCTGCGGACCATCCTACAAATGGAAGCAGATGTAATTTTTATCGCCGATATGGATAACGCGCCTTGTTTTACGAAGAAGAAAGAGGATTTAGTAACCCGTTATCCCGAACTAAATCCAACTACTATCTTTGTGGTAAAGCCTGAAATTGAAGGCTGGTACGTCTCCGGAGTTGCTGCAGATAAACTAAATCAATTTGGCATAGATATCGGCGGTGGTGTTGATTCATTTACAAAAGAACGACTTGATTCTTCGTTGAACACTGATATGGTCAGAACAGAAGTATTGATTGAACTCCTGAGAGAGTTTTCTATCAATCAAGCTAAAGCGAGAAGCTCATCTTTCGCTTACTTGATTGATAGAAGATGTTGAATAACGTTTAGTTTTCCGTAATACCTTTACATAAGCGTCGCAGATGCTATGCCAAGCGAAGGCGGCTGCTTTTAAGCGTCGCGAGCGAAGGCCGGGCTAGGCACGCGAAGCGAGGGCGAGGGAGTGCACTCTTGTGTGCATGACCGAGTCCGAGTCTAAAGCGTAACGACGCCCCGCCGAGCACAGCAGCTTAAAAGAAAGCCCGATGGGCAATTGAGCCAATCGGGCTTGGTCTCGAGGCTCACTCCGCATCTATCTGCTGTGACCTCGATCTCCACGAGGCATGGTAGAGGTCCATGCTCCGCAGACTCTGCCGGATCGCTCCGGACTTAATCCTTAAAAAGGGGCTCACTACCCGCAGGTAGTGAGCCCACTGCACTGGCACTACAACCGAGCTGTAGCACCTCCCCTTACCTTGCAACGTCTAACTCAAACCAACCCTCTCCAGCTGACTCTAGGCCGCGAGGCCGGCACGGTGGCGGCGGCTGCGGCAGAACGGCCGGCGCATGACGATGGCCGCCTCTGGGTTGCGCACGAACACGCAACGGCGCACGCACTTCAACTGCGCCTTCCAGCGGAAGCGCGGCATGCGGTGCAAGAGGCGCGGAGACCAGGCCCGCGGGTTGCCTTCAGGCCGCTTGGCCATCTGGCGGATGTGACAGATCGTCCTCTGGCGTCTCATATCAACCCCTCCTCATGTTGCGGCGCAGCACTGTGCCCACGCCAAGGAAAAGCAGACCGAACAGGCTGAAGGCACCGCCGCCGCCTCCACCACCGCCCGCGGCGGCGCCGCTGCCGCCACCGGTGGCGCCGGAACCGGTGCCGCCGCTGGAGGCGCTGCCGGCCACGGTGATGGTCACGGGAGCGGAGCTGATGGTCTTGCCGTCGGTGGTGGTGGCCACGGCCATGAGGGTGTGGCTGCCGGCGGTGAGGGAGCCGATGGGCCAGCTGGCCTCATAGGGCGCATCGGTGGAGGTGGTGTCCTGCGCACCGTCCACCTTGAAGGTGACGCCGGCCACGTCCACGCCGCCCGCGACGCTGGCGGTGATGGTGAGGATGCCGGTGACGTCGGTGCCCTGCTTGGGCGAGGTGATGGCGACGCTGCTGCTGTCGGTGGCGCCGCCGCCGGTGAGCAGCTGGTAGGGCACCTTCACCATGAAGGCATCCAGGCGTCCGCCGCCGGCATTGCTGACCCAGAAGAAGTACTGGCCGGTGGGGTCGAGGTTGCCTTTCGGGTCCTTGCCGTAGTCGGTGCAGCTCGGGCAGGCGGCATCGCCGCCGGCGGCGTTGAGGTCGGTCATGACCGGCGCGACCACCAGCGCCTGCTCATCGGCCGCGGCCACGGAGCCGTCCAGCTTGAAGCAGCGGATGTCGTTGGAATTCGGATCGGTGGGGCTCACGGCCGCGCCGCCGCAGACGTACTGGTCCGCGATGGGCTTGGACGCGTCCGCGTTGGCGAAACTCACATGGGAGGGCGAGAAGTTGCCCCAGCTGCCGCCGTGGTACACGAGGGCGCCGGGCTTGGAGGTGTCGGCGAGGTCCCACACGCGCCAGGCATTGGGCAGGGTGTTCCAGTTGTCAGTGGCGACCATGTAGCCGTAGCCGAGGTCGGAGTGGCCGCCGGCGCCGTCCTGGTCGAGGATGACCTGCTGCTTGCCGGTCTGGAGGTCGACGATCACGTCGTCCTCGTCGCAGCTGGCGCAGGTGTCGGCGGCGACCTTCTCCTTGATCTCCAGGTAGCGGCCGCTCTTGTCGATCTGGCATTCATCGAACTTGCTGGTGGCGGCGAAGAACTGGAACTGCTTGGTGCTCGCGGTGTAGGCGATGCAGCCCTTCTTGGCGTAAGTGGTGGCGTCTTCCAGGGTGGCGGAGTGAACATTATCGTCGTTGCTGGAGTTGGTCTGCATGACGATGGTGTTCGGGTACTTGCTGCTGGTGTCGAACACCGTCTCGGACTTGTGGGTGAGCACGTCATAGCGCAGGAGCTTGGAGTGATCCTGCATGTAGATCTTGGTGGCCATGCCGTAGCTGAAGTACCAGCCCTCGGTGCTCTGGCGCGCATAGGTGCTGGAGGCGGCGAACAGGGGGCCCACCTTGGTGAGCGTGTCAGTGGACTTCACGTACTTGAAGAGCGTGGGGCCGTCGCCGCCGCGAGCCTGGTCCAGGCCGACGAGCACGTACATCGTGTCGCTGCCGGCACTGTTGCTCATGTTCTTCCAGTAGTTGTAGATCATGTCGACGCAATCGTTGCCGCCGCAGTCGGAGGCGGTGGTGATGCGGATGCCGTGGGTGTTGTAGGGGGCGGGGAAGGTGAAGCCGCCGCGGGTGGGCAGGAAGCCGTTGATCTGGGACAGGGAGAGCTGGGCGCGGGCCGCGGGGGCCTCGTCGTGCTCCAGGAAGCCGCCGGGAGCGGCGCTGTCGGCATGGGCCAGGGCGTTGAAGGCCAGGGACAGGAATGTCGCAGACAAGAGACGACACAGGATCTTGAGAGAGTTTGTGAAGTTCAGTTTCATCAGTGCAGGTCCTCGCTTTCGGTTGTTGCCCGGGGGTGGGCGATTGCCGATGGACGAGCCGACTGCTGATTACCGGGGGAGGCGCTCCAGCTTGGCCCGTCTGCCCCCCGGTGTTAACCCGGGATGGCTAAGGTGAAACCCTGCGAGTACTACCCTTCAGGTGTCCACCTCATCGACGGTACTGGTATACCTGCCTCGTGTAACGAAACTTTAAACTACGACGCAAATTGCGGTAAAACCGCCACGCTATGTGACATGGCTCACGTGAAACTCAGGTTTTCCCTTAGGGGTTTTTGCTCTCGGTGCCGCGGACGACGGATCCCCGCCGCGGAAGATGGCGGGAAACTGCTTAGGGGGAATCGAAATCCCCCTTAGGGGTTCTTGCTCTCGGTGCCCTTGGCGATCTCGGTCCACTGCTTGCCGTCCGTGGAGAACGCATAGCTGTAGTCCACGCTCAGGGGCGAGCGGTATGTCCTGACGATGCGGTAATGGATGACGCCGCCATCACGCGATGCGATGTCCTGGTCGTAGGTCCAGACCGGGTCCTTCACGCTGATGTGGAACTCCGGCTGCTTGCCCTGGGGGGTGACCTGGGTCTCGTGGTACAGGCCATCCTGGGTGTCGTAGCTGAAGATATCGTAGAGCTGGAGCGAGCCGTTCACCACGAACACGCACTTGACGCTGTCCTTGTCGCGCCAGCAGTCGCGCAGGGTGGTGTAGTTCTGCGCGCCCGCCTTGGTGAACTGGGTGTCGAAGGTCTGGCCCACGGTGTGCCAGGTGCCGGGCAGCGCGGCCATGAGCCGGTCCATAGGAGAGGCGGGTGCCGGTGCGTCTGCATGAGTTGCGCTCGCCACGACCGCGAGCGCCAAGAACAGCGTCTTCATGTGTGTCCCCTTCCCCGTCCGAAAGCTGCCGGTTTCTGATAGCCGCGGCACTTAACATACCGGACTATCGGCTTCAGCCCCAGTGCCGGCACGGGCCCATCTGGCCCAGCCGGTCCGTGGCATCTGGCCCTTACTCCCCGGCGGCGGGGGTGCAAAGATTGCGCCCGCGCGGGGTGGTAGCGCGGCGGTAATCAGGGCGGAGAGCGCCCTGATTCGGCGCAAGACTGGGCGGACCAAAGACAGCTTCCAAGGGAAACTCTTATGCAGAAGTGGATGGGTATGGCGGCGCTGGCTTGCGCCCTCTGCGCGGCTACGGCGGCGCAGGCGGACGACAAGCTGATCACGGGCAACGTGCAGTTCATGACCAACTACGTGGGACGCGGGCTCGCCCAGAGCCTCGGCAACCCTTCCGTGGAAGGCGAGCTGGACGTGAACAACGACACGGATGGCGGCTTCTACGGCGGCATCGACGCCAACAGCATCAACTGGATAGACGCGCTCTATCCAGGCGACGACGTGGGCATGGAGGCGGACGGCTGGGCCGGCTACCGCATGCGCGTCGGCGAGGACTGGCTGTGGAAGGCGGGCTTCCTGCGCCTGCAGTTCCCGGGCAACTACGCGCCCCAGACGCCGCCGGTGGCGGAACCCAACACCACCGAGGCCTACGGCTACCTGGCCTGGAAGAGCTACAGCCTACGCTTGAACTACAGCGTCACGGAGTCCTTCGGCACGCCGGACACGAAGGGCTCGCTGTATCTGGACCTCAACGGTTCCCAGTATCTCGGCGCGCATTTCACCCTGGGCGAGCACCTCGGCCGCAACCAGAAGACCGGCAGCGATCCGGTCTCGGGCGTGAGCCACCGGCTCAACGACTACACGGACTACAAGCTCTCGCTGCTCTACGACTTCGGCGACGGCGTGAGCCTGACGCTCGCACACACCTGGACCAACGGCGACCCGGCCCGCTACACGCTGAACGGCTACTTCGTGGGCGGCCACCACACCTGGCTGCTGCTGGAGAAAGATTTCTAATTGAATTGGTCATCGCGACATCGTTTCCATCCAAGCAAGGCTCTCGTGACCCCAACCCGCTTGTCGCTGCCCGGGCCTGCGTCTATCGTGCCGCACCCCCGACACCCTAGAGCAGGATGCTCGCCCTTCGGAGCGAGACGATCCCATGCGCCCCATGCACGCAGCCCCGATGCGCAACTGGGCGCTCTGGCCGCCGGTGGCGGGGTCCCGCCACACAGCACGAGAGACATACATGAACCTGGACATCGAAGCCCGCGGCGCCCGCATGGCCCGCATCTGGATCCGCATCTCGGTCATCTACCTGATGGCCGGCGTGGGCCTGGGGATATACATGGCGGCGAACATGGCTTTCCAGTACGCGCCGGTGCACGCGCACGTGCAGCTCGTGGGCTGGGCCAGCATGGCGCTGGCGGGGCTCATCTACGACCGTTTCCCGAAAGCCGGCGGCAGCCGCCTCGGGCTCGCGCACTTCTGGCTGCACAACCTGGCGCTGCCCTTCGCCATGCTGATGCTGTTCCTGGTCCTGGGCGGGAACATGGACGTGAAACCCCTGCTCACGGCGGGCGAGATCGGCCTCGCGCTGGGACTGGCCCTGTTCACGGCCAACGTGCAGCTCAACCTGAAACGCTGACGCCGGCGGGCCGCCGGCTTCGCAGCGGGGTGCGGCATGGATGAACTGCCGTACATGGTGACCTTCGTGCAGGTGGTGAAGGCCGGCAGCTTCGCCGCGGCCGCCCGCCAGCTCGGCACCTCCGTGTCCGCGGTCAGCAAGCACGTGGCCAAGCTGGAGAAGGTGCTGGGCACGCGGCTGCTGAACCGCACCACCCGCAACATCTCCCTCACCGAGCCCGGCAGCATCTACTACGAGCGCTGCGCCCGCATCCTGGAGGCCATGGAGGAGGCGCGCGACGCCATCCCCAACCCCAAGAACCAGCCGCGCGGCCACCTGCGCCTGACGGCGCCGGTGGTGTTCACCACCCTCTTCATCGTGCCGAGGCTGCCGGAGTTCCACGCCCGCTACCCGGACATCACGCTCGCCATCGAGCCCACCGATTCACTGGTGGACCTGGCGGAGGCGGGCCTGGACCTCGCCATCCGCATCACCGCCAAGCCGCCGGTCAACATGATCGGGCGCCGCATCGGGACGGGCTTCAGCGCGGTGTGCTGCGCGAGTCCCGCCTACCTCGCGAAGCACGGCACGCCGCAGAGGCCCGAGGATCTGGCCCCTCACCAGTGTTTCTCCTTCGGCTGGGTGCAGGGCGAATGGCGTTTCCGCAAGGACGACCAGACACATACCGTGAAGGTGAGCAGCAAACTGCACGTTAACAACGGCGAGGCGATGCTCGGGCTGGCGTTGCAGGACATGGGCATCACCGCGCTGGTCCCGTTCCTGGTGCAGAGGCACATCGCCGCGGGACGCCTGCAGGCGATCCTGCAGGACTACACGATGGAGCCGGCCATGGACGTCTACGCCATCTACCTGCCGCACCGCTACATCCCCACGAAGCTCAGGGTGTTCGTGGATTTCCTGGCGGAGAAGCTCAAAGAGGCAGGCTGAATCCGCTCCGCGGTTGCCGCACCGGCAACAGTCCTGTTCCCCTCTTCCTCCCCTCCCCGCATCCCGCCGCCCTATGCTCGCCGCCTCCATCACGAGGGGTATGCGCATGCGAGCCGTCTGGTACGAACGCAAGGGCCCGGCGGCCGAGGTGCTGTGCTTCGGCGAACTGCCGCAGCCGCGCCCCGGCCCGGGCGAGATACTGGTGAAGGTGATGGCCTCCGCGGTGAACCCCTCCGACACCAAGGCCCGCAACGGCTGGGCCGGCAGCAACGTCATGCGCCATCCGCGCGTGGTGCCGCACCATGACGGCGCCGGCGTCGTCGAGGAAGTGGGCGAGGGCGTGCCGGAAGCGCTCGTCGGCCAGCGGGTGTGGATCTACATGGCGCAATGGCAGGGGCCCTGGGGCACCGCCGCCCAATACACCTGCGTACCGGTGCAGCAGGCGGTGCCGCTGCCGGAGCACGTCTCCTATGCCGAGGGCGCCTGCCTCGGGATCCCGGCGCTGACGGCGCACCGCCTCATCGAGGCGCAGGGCGGGGTCAAGGGCCAGACGGTGCTGGTGCAGGGCGGCGCCGGTGCGGTGGGCTTCTACGCCATCCAACTGGCGCGCCACTACGGCGCGGCACAGGTGGTGACGACGGTCAGCGGCGAGGAGAAGGCCGACCGCGCCCGCTGGGCCGGGGCCAATGAGGTGGTGGACCGGCGCCACTCGCAGCACGCGCTCACGCAGCGCTACGGCGAGGACGCTTTCGACCGCATCGTGGAGGTGGACCTCGCCGCCAACGCGGCGCAGGACGCGCGGCTGCTGAAGATCGGCGGCGTCATCGCCTGCTACGGCTCCGACAGCTCCCTGGACCCGGTGCTCGCCTTCCGCGCCATGCAGCTGAAGGACGCGGTGCTCTACACGGCGCTCGTCTACACCATGCCGGAGCGGGCGCGCCGCACGGCGGTGGCGGACGTGACCGGCCTGCTTAAGCACGGCCGCCTGCGGCACCAGATCTACGCGCAGCTGCCGCTGCAGGAGGCGGTGCTGGCCCATTCGCTGCAGGAATCCGGCAGAGCCCTGGGCAAGATCATCCTGGAGCCCTGGCGCGAGTGAGGCCGGGCGCTTGACTTATCTTGGTACCAAGGTACCATAGTACCCAATAGCGGCCACCGCCGCGCAGCTGGAGCCTGGCCATGTCCCACACCAAACCCCTCCGGACCGCGGGGCCCCTGGCGCTCGCCTTCGTCGCCGCCGGTGCCGCGGGCAACACGCCCACGCCGCCCCAGTCCCAGACCCGCAGCTTCCACGTGGCGGCCCCCTGCCGGCTCGCCATGCCGCTCTTCACCGCCGAAGGCGAGCGGGCCTGGGCGCCCGGCTGGGAACCGGAGATCCTGAGCGGTGACGGCGGGCGCGGCAGCGTATTCCGCACCCATGCCCATGGCCGCGAGACCGTGTGGGTGGTGACGGACTATCAGCCCGAGCAGGGCCGCGCGAGCTATGCGCGCCTCGCCCAGGGCTCGAACATGGGCCTGGTGGACGTGCGCTGCGAGGACGCACCGGGCGGCAGCGCCGTGAGCGTGACCTACACCCTCACCGGCATCTCGCCCGAGGGCCGGGCCTTCGTGGCGGAGTTCATGGATGCGCAGGCCTACACGGACTTCATCCGCGAGTGGGAGCAGGCCATCGCGGCCCACCTGAAGGCGCGGCACGGGGACTGAGGTAACATCTTCCCCTGCCGGACCCATCCGGCATGGGGTAGGGATGATGGACAAGCTCTCGCGCTCTTGGGCGGCGGTCCCCGCCAAGCCCTTCGTGTTCGGCTATCTCGCGCTCTATGCGCTGATGCTGTATCTCCTGGCCCGCTTCGAGTCCTTCGATCCCAGCGAACCCCTGTCCGTGCTGGGCATCCTCGGCGTGGGATTCACCTTCCTCGCCTGGCTGCTCACGCTGGGCCTGCCGCGGATCCCGCTCAGGCTCGGCAAGCCCGCGGCGGAAGCGCTGGCGGTCACGGTCTACCTGCTGGTGTTCGCCTTCGGTTTCCTGGGCTGGGGCATGAGCTGGCTCAAGGCAGCCTTGCCGGATCCCCGCGCCCACATGCTGGCGGTGACGCTGGCGAAGCTCCTCACCATGGTGCTGCTGCCGGCGCTGCTGTTGCGCCGCTTCGGCCATCCCTTGAAGGAGCAACTGCGCTGGAACTTCGGCTGGCGGCGCCTCGGCTGGCGGCTAGCCCTGCTCGCGGCGGCGCTGATGGCTTTCCAGGCGCTGGCGAGCGGCAGCCTGAAGGATCTCAGCGATCTGCACGCCTCGCTGCCGGCCTTGCTCATCGGCCTGCCGCTCTGCTTCGTGTACCTGTGCGTGGATACCGGCCTGACCGAAGAGTTCCTGTTCCGGGTGGTGGTGCAGACGCGCTTCGCCGCGCTGTTCCGCTCCGAGACCGCGGGCGTGGTGGTGATGGCGGTGCTGTTCGGCCTCGCCCACGCGCCGGGCTATTACCTGCGGGCGGGTGACGCCGCCGTGGGCAGCCACCCCTCGGTGCTGATGGCGGCGGGTTATGCCATCGTGCTGGTGTCGGTGTTCGGCTTCATGTTCGGCATGCTGTGGGCACGCACCCGCAGCCTTGGGCTGCTGGTGATGGCGCATGCCTTCACCGACCTCTTGCCCAACACGGCGGATTTCATGCAGACCTGGATGGGCGCGGCGGCGCCCGCACCCTGAAGCTCCCCATGCATTCCCGCAAGACGCTGGCCCTGCTGGCGCTGGTGTTCGCCAGCTGCGCCTGGGGCAGCGTGTTCGTGTTCGGCCGCATCGCGCTCATGGAACTCTCGCCGCTGCAGGTGGTGACGCTGCGCTTCGTGATCGCCTCCTGCGTGCTGCTGCCGGTGATGCTGTGGCAGCGGGAATGGCCGCGGCCCCGCGACCTGCCGGCGTTCCTCGCGGCGAGCTTCATCGGCGTGCCGCTGGCCATGTTCCTGCTCTTCACGGGCCTGAAGCTCGCGGGCGCGGTGACCACGGCACTGCTGCTCGGCGCCTTCCCGGTGCTGCTCTCGCTCTCGGCGGTGTTGTTCGACCAGGAGAAACTCGGCTGGCGCGGCTGGACGGCGACGGCGGTCTCGACGCTCGGCGTCGGGCTGATCGTCGGCGCGCCGGGTCAGGACGCCGGCTGGCAGGGACCGCTGCTGGTGCTGGCTTCCCTGGTCTGCTTCTCGGCCTGGGTGGTGATGAGCCGGCGGCTGATGCAGCGATACTCGCCGCTCGCGGTCACGGGCAACGTGATCCTGCTCGGCACCTTGATGCTGGTGCCGGTGCTCTTCCTGCGGTCGATGCCGCCCTTGGGCACGCTGCACGCGGACACCTGGTGGTGTCTCGCGATGCTGGGGGTGGTCTGCACCGCCCTCACCTATCAGCTGTGGAACTGGGGCCTGAAGGAAGTGGGCACCCACACCAGCGGCGTGATCGGCAACCTGGAACCGCTCACGGGCGCCCTGCTCGGCGTGCTGGTGCTGGGAGAAGCCACGAGCCTGGGGCTGTGGCTGGGCGGCGGCTTGATCCTCGCCGCGGCTATCTCAGTGAGTCTTTAAGTTCCTAAAAAGATTCTGGAACCCAGTCAGAAATTAGAGATTTTGGCGGCTGGCTAGGCGAAGACGCCCAAGCACCCGGAGCGCACTCTTATGTGCGTGAGGGTTCGCCGTATACGGCGAACGCTCCGCCAGGGATGGCGGAGCTGGAAGGCACACCAAGGACGGCTAGAAACCTTCGATTATCTAACGCGCGACTCGTGGCCTTTGGCCATAAGGGTCCAGCTCTGCTGATCGGTCGAATACTCTTCCCGGTAATCCAGGCTGTCGCTGTTGGCGGCGTAGATGTTGACGGTGCGGAAGTAGATCACCTGGCCGTACTTGTGGGTCTCGCCGGGGAAGGTCCACACGCCGCCGTCCACCAGCACGGTGCCGTTGGAGCCGTGGCCGCTGTCGGCCGGGATCGCCACCTCGTTATAGCTGTCGCCGCCCTTGAAGCTGAACACCAGCATGCTGCGGGACACGCCGTCCACGGACTGGTTGCAGACGAAGAAGGCACCGGCCTTCCAGCACTGGTTCACCAGCGTGTAGCTGGAGGTGCTCTCCTCGCTGTAGGGAGTCTTGAAGGTCTGGGATTCGCTCTTCCAGCTGCCGGCGAAGACGTTGAGCCGGTCGAGCGCGGTGGGCGACGGCGCATCCGCTGCGATGGATGAGACGGCGACGGTGAGCGTGGCCGCGAACAGGAAGAGCTTCATGGGTATCCCCTGGCACCGGCTCCGGACCGGCGCGCACAGATTAGCCTTTTTCAGGCGCGCCGTGGCGGTTTTACAGAATGCTCAGGGCTTGACCCGCGTCTCGTGGCCCTCGGCCATCACGGTCCACTGCTTGCCGTCCACCGAGAACTCCTGCCGGAACTCGATGCTGTCCCAGGAACTCCAGGTGTTGACCACGCGGAAGTGGGTGGTCTTGCCGTCCTGGGTGTCGTCCCAGGGGAAGATCCAGGTGTTGCCCTGCACGATGAGGGTGCCGGGTTGCACCGGTGCGGTGCTGCCGGCGGGGATGGGGTAGCTGGAGTAGGCGCCGGTGGCCGGGTCATAGGTGAACACCAGGAGCACCTTGGATTCGCCGCCCAGGAACTGGTCGCAGGCGTAGTAAGCGGCGCTGCGCCAACAGTCGTTGCGCAGTGTGTAGAGGTCCTCACCCTGCTTGCTGAAGGCGGTGTTCATGTGATGGATGGCGGTCTTCCAGGTGCCGGCATAGGCGGCGAGCACATCCAGGCCGTGCGCCGCGGGCGCCGCGGGTGCGTCCGCCCAGGCGGCGCCGCCGAACAACAGGCCGGGGATCAGGAACAAATACCGGCGCATGGCGGTTCTCCAGGGTGTGCGGGACGTCCCGTACAGCATAGCGCCCCGGGGTTTATCGTGGGGCTTGAATCCTCTATAGTCCGCGCGCTCTCGAATCCCATACATATTTAAGGTCCCGCATGCGTCGTCTAGCCCTATCCTGCTGCCTCTTCGCGCTCTCCCTGCTCGCTTCCACCCAAGCCCTGGCCTGCGCCTGCGGCTGCGGGGTATTCGCCGTGGGGACCAGCGCGCTCCTGCCCAATGGCGAGGGCGGTACCGCCTTCCTGGAATACGACTACCTGAACCAGACCGAGAACTGGAGCGGTACTTCTTCCGCCCCCGCCGCCGCGAACGACGACAAGAACATCCGCTCGGACTTCTACACCGCGGGCCTGCAGTACATGTTCGATCGGGACTGGGGCTTCAGCATCGAGGTGCCCTACACGGACCGGCTGTTCATCACCGAGGATGGCGGCGCGCTCGGCGCGTTCAAAGATTCCTCACTGGGCGATGTGCGCCTGATGGGCATGTACACCGGCTTCTCGGACGACATGTCCACCGGCCTCTCCTTCGGCCTCAAGTTCGCCACCGGCGACTACACCGACCCGGAATTCGATCGCGACACCTCCATAGGCACCGGCACCACAAACCTGCTGCTAGGCATCTACCACCAAAGGAACCTGAACGCCGATAACACGTGGACTGGCTTCGTGCAGGCTCACTACGACCGTGCCCTTGCGGAGCACGCGGGCTACCGTCCCGGCAACGAACTGGATGCCGCCGGCGGCGCCTACTACAGCGGCTGGCAGTTCGGCCGTGATGCTACCCTGGCGCCCGTGCTGCAGCTCCTGGTCTCCGACCGACTGCGTGATACGGGCGTGAACGCCGATAACGACAGTACCGGTTATCTCCGACTGCTGGCGGCACCGGGCCTGGAGCTGGACCTCGGCAAGGTACACCTCTACGCCGACATCGAGCTGCCGCTGTACCAGGACGTGAACGGGAACCAGCTGGTGGCGCCGCGCCAGTACAAGCTCATCCTGTCCTATAGTTTCTAGACCATGCGCCTGCCGCTCACCGCCCTCGCTTGCACCGCGCTCCTGTGGGCCGCAGCCGCCTCGGCGCTGGACACGGGCGATGGGGCGCCGGCGCTGAAAGGCCTGACGCTGGACGGCAAGCCCTTCGACCTCGCCGCGCTCAAGGGGCACGTGGTGGTGGTGAACCTGTGGGCCACCTGGTGCGGCCCCTGCCGCGAAGAGATGCCGCTCCTGGACGGTTTCTCGAAGAAGCATGCGGCGGAGGGCGTGGTGCTCGTCGGCCTGGACGAGGACGCGGCGAAGGACGCAGCGGATGTGAAGCAGGCCATGGCGGCCTTCTCTTATCCGGCGCTCATGGCGGAGACCGCCGAGGTGAACGGCTTCCGCGCGCCGCGTGTGCTGCCCATGACCTACGTGATAGACGCGGAAGGGAAGGTACGCGCGAAACTCTGGGCCGGCGGCACGCCGGTGACGGAGGCAAACCTGGAACAGGCGGTGGCCCACCTCCTCACCCGTTGAGACCATACCCGCGTCCCTAGCAGACGCGGGACCGCCGCCGGTTTAACATGATGGACGAGTGCTATGGCGCAGGGACGCGCGGAATGGCCGGGACTTAAGGTCCCGGTACGGCGCCCTGCGACCCCAAGGTTCGAAGCACATGTCCGACACTGCTCACTCCGGCGAACGCCACCTCAAGGTGATGAACGAGATCGCCCGCATCGCTAGCGGCGACCTGGAGTTGCGCCCGATGCTCTCCCGCGTGGCCGAGGCGCTGCACCGGCACTTCGGCTGGGAGTTCATCGGCTTCGCCAGCGTGGACAAGGCGCGCGGACGCTTCGTGTGCGAGGCGGTGCGGTCGGAGATCCCCACCCAGATCACCCCCGGTTTCACCCGGCCCCTGGGCCTCGGCGTGGTGGGCGAGGTGGCCACCAGCGGCAAGGCCGCGCTCTACGACGACGTGACCCAGGTCCCCCATTACATGGAGACGACGCCGGGCGTGCGCTCCCAGGTGTGCGTGCCGGTGCGGCACCGCGGCGAGGTGATCGCGATCCTGAACGTGGAGAGCACCCGTTCCGGCGAGTTCTGCGGGCAGCTGGAGATACTCGAGACCGTGGCCGAACAGGTTGCAGGAGCCATCGACAGCGCGCGGGTCTACGAGGCGCTGATGGAGCATGCGGTGCTGAACGAGGTGATGAGCGAGGTCTCCCGCATAGCGCTCGAGCCGCTGGGCCAGGCGGACCTGCTGCAGCAGATCGTGGACTACATCGGCAGCCACTTCCCGCTGTGCATGCCGAGCATCCTGCTGCTGGACGAGCACGGCAGCCACTTCGTGGTGGAGGTGTTCGGCAAGGGCGCGCCCCACATGCCGCCGCACGGGGAATGGAGCATCGAGACCGGCATCTGCGGCCGTTGCGTGCGCAGCGGCGAGGCGGTGTACGTGGAGGACGTGGCGGCGGAGCCGGCCTACCTGCCGCGCCTGACGGGCATGCGCGCCGAGTTCGTGGTGCCCATCCGCCACCGCGGCCGCATGCTGGGCGTGCTGAACCTGGAGAGCCCCAACCCCCAGAGCTTCACGCCCCACGCGCGCCAGGTGTTCGCCAGCATCGCAGAGCAGATCGCGGGCGCCATCGAGGGCGCGCGCCTGGACGCGGCCCTGCAGGAGCATGCCCGGGTGATGGGCATCCTGAACCAGCTCTCGCGGCTCGCCACCCAGGCGGACGACCTGCACACGCTCCTGCGCAAGGTCACCGACTACCTGGCGGCGGAGCTGCACGTGGCCGCCGCCAGCATCCTGGTGCTGGACGAGAGCGGCACGCGCTTCATCATCGAGACCATGTCCGGCAACCTCACGCTCGGCATCCCCGGCGGCGAGGAATGGCTCACCAGCATGGGCGTATGCGGCCGTTGCGCGCGCCTGGGCGAGCCGCAGCTCGTGTACTCGGACTCGGGCGACCCGGATTACGTGGTCGGCCATCCGGACATCCGCTCGGAATACGTGGTGCCGATCCGCTACCACGAGCGCATGCTCGGCGTGCTGAACCTGGAGAGCGCGGCGCGCGACAGCTTCACGCCCCAGGTGCAGAGCCTGTGCAAGGCGGTGGCGGACCAGGTGGCGGGCGCGATCCACATCGCCATCGTCAACCGCGAACTGGCCGAGGCCAACGAGAAGCTGAAGCGCGCCAACCTGGAGCTGCACCGCATCTCCTCCTACGACGCGCTCACGGGCGTGCCGAACCGGCGGCGCCTGGACGAGGTGCTGGCCCACGAGTGGCGCTGGGCCCAGCGCACGGGCCGGCCGCTGACGCTGATGCTCGCGGACCTGGACCACTTCAAGGCGCTGAACGACACCCACGGCCACCTGCGCGGCGACGAATGCCTGAAGCTGGTGGCGCAGGCGCTGGCGGACGGGCTGATGCGCCCGGCGGACTTCGTGGCGCGCTACGGCGGCGAGGAGTTCGCGCTGGTGCTGCCGGACCTGGATGCGGAGCAGGCGCGCGCCTACGCGGAATCCTTGCGCACGCGGGTGGAGGCCCTGCGCCTCGCCCACGGCAGCTCGGGCGTCTCACCCCACGTGACCCTGAGCATCGGCACCGCCTCCCTGGTGGCCGGGCGCGGACTGCCGCATTCGGAACTGGTGGGCGCGGCGGACGCGGCGCTCTATGCGGCGAAGAAGGCGGGCCGCAACCGGGTCATGGCCCACGTGCCGCCGGAGAGCTGATTCAGCTGCGCTCGAGCCAGGCGGAAGGCGCGCGGCCGAAGTAGCCGCGGAAGGCATGGGTGAAGTGGCTGTGGCTGCTGAACCCCAGGTCCAGCGCGAGGTCCGTGAGCCGCTCCTGGTACTCCGGCAGCTTCTCCAGCGCCGTCACCAACCTCAATCGCGTGAGGTGCTGGTGCAGGCTGCCGCCGGTGGCCTGGCGGAAGGCGCGGCACAGGCGGAAGGGCGAGACGTCCAGCTGCGCCGCCAGGGATTCCAGCGTCACCTTCTCGGTGAACGATTCCGCGATCAGCACCTGGGCCTCAGCCGCGAGTCCCGCGGCGCGGCTGGCGGCGGCGCCCCGCAAGCGCGGCACGCCCTCCCCCTGCACGCAGAGCTGCAACAAGGCGAGCGCCGTCTCCTCCACCATCACCCCGTCACCGAGCTTCACGGCGAGCAGGAGTTCCCGGTGCAGGAGGTGCATCTCGCTGCTGCCGGCCAGCGTGGTCTTGTCGAACACCCGTTCCGGTTCGCCGCGCTTCGGCCGCAGGGCTTCACGCAGCGTGGCCGGCGCGAAGGACACGGAGGTGCAGCGGTCACCGCCCGGCACCGGATGGTCCACCATGTAGGGCTCGGCGGGATCGAAGAACACCACGCGGGTGGCGTCCGCCACGTGCTTGCCGAGCCGGTCGCGGCGCACGAAGCTGCCGCTGCGGATGAAGGCGAGGCTCGCCACCGGGCAATGTTCTTCGTGGCGCCCGGGGCCGCAGCCTTCGGTGCAGAGCACGTCGCCCACCGTGACCAGCGGGCTGGAATAGAGGGTCTTGTACTCACGGGACATGGCATCAGTCTAAACCCGGCGCGGGTCCGGGCGCTGTCAGATCCTTGCAGGTCCCTGGGGCGCAAGGATGTGACAGCGGACGAGGCGGCCTTCGGGTTCCAATGGCGCATCCCAACCACAAGGAGCATGACCATGCTGGATCACATCTCGTTGAGCGTCACGGACGCGGACAAGGCCAAGACCTTCTATGCCAAGGCCCTCGCCCCCCTGGGCTATAAGCTGGTCTCGGAATACGAAGGTGGCTTCGGCGTGGGCCAGGACGGCGGTTCCACGATCTGGGCAGCCCAAGGCCCCGCCCAGAAGCCCATCGCGCACCTGGCCTTCCGGGCCAAGGACCGCAAGGCGGTGGATGCTTTCTATAAAGCCGCCATCGCGTCGGGGGCCAAGGACAACGGCAAGCCGGGTCTGCGGGAGAACTATTCGCCTACGTATTACGCCGCGTTCGTGTTGGATCCGGATGGGAACAACGTCGAGGCTGTTTGCCATTCGGCCTGAGTGCTGCCTGCCGACGTAGAAGCGTAACGAGCGAAGCTGGGGCTAGGCGCGCGAGGCGAGCAGGAGGGAGTGCACTCTGATGTGCATGACCGACTGCGAGTCCGAAGCGCAACAACGCCCCGGCAAGC